>ENA-ORBV01000677-ORBV01000677.1-microbial-mat-metagenome-genome-assembly--contig:-NODE-677-length-77540-cov-6.434582_pt1 | contig 77540 bp, 54 predicted proteins | sample MGYA00237777_ERZ505514 | MGnify/ENA primary metagenome ERZ505514 (study PRJEB26160, sample SAMN06269048) | microbial mat metagenome | isolation source: Oligotrophic lake microbial mat | place...
AGCGGTTTAAGGCACCGGTCTTGAAAACCGTCGTAGGGGAAACTCTACCGCGAGTTCGAATCTCGCCTCCTCCGCCAACACGCGCCGATACGGAAGTCGGTCGGAAACCGGACAGAGTCCGACAAAAACGAATGTTCAAACAAGATTTCGTGGTCGTATGAAAGCTGGCTACGGCGATTGGCTCCAGGGCTATTACGAAGCTGCAACGCGGACGATGCAAGTCGCTCAGGCTCGACGATTGGAGAATGCGTATGGCGATCTCGACGAACACTTCGAGCGCGACGAGTTCGGCAGCATCCTTGCCGATTTGGCCTATACAGCCGCCGATAAGACGGCGGGAAAGCCAAACTCGTCGAGAATACCTATCGAAGGAAACGACCTTTATCGAGGTCTTGCTCACTTTCGTGGCGTGCTCGGTCGCTATAGAAACTTCCGTGCCGCCGGAAATGCACAGGCGAAACCGACTACGAACTGGCCTGAACTCGATTCGATGCGCGCCACGTTCCTCGATCGCTGTGTGGACTTCGTAGATTTCGAGCGGCTCGAAGGCATGTATTTCGACACGGAGCGTTCCTACAAGAACGCCCTGTTGCGCGAAGCGCAAGCGATCCTCAGCGCGCCCGAGAATGGTCAGCCCGAGCCCGCAGGCCGCCAATTTCTAAAGCTCCTTGATCCAAAGAATTCGAATTTCGTCGGATGGCGAACTTTCGCTCAAATCGTCGAGGCCGGCGCTGACGGTGAACAAACAGCCGCACTGGCATTGGGCGAGATGGTTCTGTCGAAAGACGATGCGGCGACGGTCGTCGCGGCCGCGGCTGAGCGCATTCATCCGGTCATACTGGCGGGCGCCCAGGGCAACCCAGCGTTCAGTCAAGTGCGAACTCTCGTAACGGCAGCGCTGGCCCTGGCCCGGCCATCGGAAGCGATATGCATCAAGACCCGGTTTATGCAGAGAGCGGCCAAGGCGCTGACTGGAAGGAAGATCTTCAAACCGGCGGTGGTGAGTGCCGGCGAATATCGAGCATTTCTCGATCTGGCGTTCCGCATTCGCGAAGCGATGATCGGATGGGGCTGGAAGCCTCGCGATCTATGGGATGTCCAGGGCTTCCTCTGGGCCGTGACGGCCGACAACTGGCTCCCGGAATCCGGCGTGCCTCACGCCGCGATTGAAGAAGACAAGGACGAAGCGCCGATACCCGGCCCTCAAAAACACTCATTGAATCAAATCCTGTACGGTCCCCCGGGAACTGGCAAGACGTGGACGACGGCCCGGCTGGCGGTTGAGATATGCAACGGTTCTGCCCCAAGCGATCGTGGAGAGCTTATGAAGGCTTACGGTGATCTCGTGAAGTCGAATCGTGTAGCCTTCACTACCTTTCATCAATCGATCGGATATGAAGAGTTTGTAGAAGGGCTTCGCCCGGTCACTGGCGGTGACGACGATGGGGATGACCAACCGTCTGCGGGATTCCACCTGGAACCGCGTCACGGTATTTTCCGCAACATTTGCGCCATTGCTGAACGGGCGAGAACCCGCGGCGGGATCTCGCATAAATTCGATTTTAATGGTCGGCAGTTCTTCAAGATGTCACTCGGTCGCGCCCGGACCGAAGGACATATTTACGACGCTGCGATCAAGGGGAACTACATTGTCCTGGGATGGGGAGGAGGCGTGGACTGGTCAGACGCCAAGTACGATGACTATCAGGCGGTATTCGACCGATGGCGGGAGCAAGAGCCTGACGCGAAGGGAAATAGCGGGAATATCGTCCAGATTTGGCGATTTCGTTCATCAATGAAAAAGGGCGATGTGGTCATTGTATCCGACGGTAATTTTCGGTTCCGCGCGATTGGCGAAGTGACAGGCGACTATCAGTTCCTGCCGCATGATGAGGGCGGAGACAATCGTCGCTCGGTTAGATGGCTTACAGTACTGGATGAGTCTTTACCAATTGAGACGATCCACGAAGGAACACTGTCGCAGGCGTCTTGCTACCTGCTTACCCGGAGCCGAATCAAACTGGAAGCTGTGGCAGAGCAGATCGTCACTCAACCCGAGCCGTCGACGGTCCCGCCTGAGCCCTTCGTCCTCATTATTGATGAGATCAATCGCGCCAACGTCTCAAAGGTTCTCGGTGAACTCATAACCCTTCTCGAACCCGACAAACGGCTGGGTGGGCGGAACGCACTGACTGTGAAGCTTCCCTATTCAAACGACGATTTCGGAGTACCCAACAACCTCCATATTATCGGGACCATGAATACGGCCGACCGTTCAATTGCGCTATTGGACACAGCGCTCCGCCGGCGGTTCGAATTTACGGAAATGATGCCAGACTACCATTGCCTGGACGAAGTAGTTTGCGGCATCCACCTGGGCGAACTTCTGGCCGCAATCAATCGGCGAGTGGAGTGGCTGTTTGATCGCGACCACCAGATCGGCCACAGTTTCTTCACCGACGTCCACGATAAGGAAGCCCTCGATTTGGCAATGCACGGTAAGGTCATTCCGTTGCTTGCGGAGTATTTTTACGAAGATTGGGAAAAGGTCCGCTCCGCGCTCAACGATACGGGGAAATGGTTCATCGCTGTCGAGAAGCTTCCCGCGCCACCCATGCTGAAAGAGGAAGGGGAAGAGCGTTCGCGATACACGATTAATCAGGGCGACATTCTGATCGACGGCTATCTCGCAGCCTCCCGATTGACGTGAGAACGGTCAGCCTCCGTGAGCATGAAACGGCGTCGGTTGGCGATCAGCCCGGCGACAAGCGGTTTTCCGTTTCCGAAGTAGAGGCGCTCGATCGTGCGCAGCGCATCGTCGGCGTTGAAGCGTTTCGCTGGAAATCGCGGAGCCAGATCAAGGCAGCACAGCACGTAGGCATGGTGGCGACTTCCAACGTGAGGCTTGAAGTTCTTCCGAAGATCGAGGGACTCGGGTTAGGGGAGACGCGCCGCACGCTGGTCCGTATGATCGGAATCGCGTGGGATGTGCCCGTTCGAGACGGCGAAATTACTGCCCACGACTGCCAAAATCACGACTTGCTAGAGTTGTTGATCGGCCTGTTTGCACGGAGGCTCCAGAACCAAGTGAGAAATGGACTTTCGCGAGCTTACCGCCGGCGAAACGACGATCTCAGCCGCTTGCGCGGCAAATTGGATGTAACTCGCCAGTTCACTCGATTGGCCACAAGTCCTCAAAAGCTCGCCTGCCAGTATCACGAGTTTACCGCGGACACGGCGCTGAACCGGCTGTTCCTATGTGCGGTAACCTTTCTGCGGCGCTGTTCGGAGCGCGCCGATACACAACGACTTTTGAACGAAATTGTGGCGCATTTCGAGGACGTGCAAACGGTGTCTACGTCGGAAGCGCTGGCTGGAAAGGTCTTGCTGGATCGAGTGAATCGACGATGGGAAATCTCCGCGACGCTGGCGCGACTGCTCTTATCCACGATCTATCAAACCGCCCATGGCGGAAAGCGGGAGGGTGTCGCGCTACTCTTCGACATGAATCGATTGTTCGAGTCTTATGTAGCCTCGCTTGCGCGGCGAGTATGCGTCCCGCTCGGCTACAAGATGAGCACACAAGGGCCGCGCCGATGCCTGGCGATCAGCGGCGCGGGGCTTAGCGCCTTTCATATCAGGCCCGATATGCATTTGGAGCGCGATGGCGTCGTCGTCGTGCTCGATACAAAATGGAAGCCTATCGACCTGAGCCGACCTGACTTTGATGTCGCCCGGGAGGATGCCTACCAGATGCACGGCTACGCTCATGTCTATGGAAGCCATGCCACGATTCTTCTCTATCCCCACCATCAGGGAGTCATGGGTCCGCCAGGGTTGCAGGCACTCTGGCGCTTTGAGCCGGGTGGCGCCGTCCTACGGCTCGCAACAATCGATGTGGCGAACCCCGGCGAATTTGCCGTGACGCTGCGTTCGCTCTTGTACGAAGCATCTCCCTCGTGACGGATATGCAGTCAAGTCGGATGTACCAGCCGACTAAGTTTTCTGTTGACTGGCGAAAGCTGGCTGCCACGAAGCGGTGAGTGGTAAGTGGCGGGCCTCCACTGTTCGGCGGCGATTTCGGCGAAAACAAAGAACCCCGATTCTCGTCTCTCGTGGCGCACCGTCATCAGCAGGAGTGGCCGAGCGGTTTAAGGCACCGGTCTTGAAAACCGTCGTAGGGGAAACTCTACCGCGAGTTCGAATCTCGCCTCCTCCGCCATCGCCCTTATTTCGCGGGCAGCGTAAAGTGAAACGCCGACCCCTGTCCATAGGTCGATTCAACCCAGATCCGGCCGCCATACCGCTCCACGATTTTCTGGCATATAGCCAGGCCCATGCCGGTGCCGGGGACCTCGCCTCCATGCAGGCGCTTAAACGGAGCGAAGACTATTTGCTGGTACTCGGGTTCGATGCCGATGCCGTTGTCGGCCACCGTAATCCGCCATGCGCCGCCGTCCTCCTGAGCGGAGACGTGAATGCGCGGCGGCGCGTCCGGGCGGCGGTACTTAAGGGCGTTACCAATAAGGTTTTGGAACAGCAGCACCGGCGGAAGTTCTTCCGCTATCACCGTGGGCAAAGGATCGTGCGTGACGACGGTTCCGGATTCCCGGATGGGACTCTCAAGAAAGGCGAGCGCTCTTTCAAGAACGCGGTTGCAGTCGACAGGGCCAAGTTTCTCGATCTCGCTTTCATTCACGGACCAAAACTCGCGCAGGTCCCGGAGCAGGGAGTCCATCCGCCGCGCGCCATCAACCGCATAGGCGATGAATTGATCGGCCTTGGGGTCCAGCCTGCCCTTATAGTCCCTTGCCAGCAGTTGCGTGTAGCTCATCACCATGCGCAGCGGCTCCCGCAGATCGTGAGACGCGGCGAACGCGAAATGTTTCAGATCTTCGTTGCGGCTGCGAAGTTCCCGCTGGCTCTGCAGCAGCGCCTCCTCTGTTTTTTTCGCGTCATGAATATCCGTATTCGAGCCGATCCACATGGAGATCCCGCCGTTTGCGTCGCGCATCGCCTGCGCACGGCTCAGATGCCATCGATACTCGCCGTCGGCGCGTTGGAAGCGATGCACAAACTGAAAGGGCTCGCCGGTATCGATAGAGTGCTGCCAGACCCGCACGTTTTCCGCCACGTCATCGGGATGGGTAAACTGGGTCCAGCCCCAGTCCCTGATCTGCTCGAAGGTGAGCCCGGTGAAATCCATCCATTGGGCATTGAAGTAATCCACATCGCCGGCGGGTGTGGCCGTGAAGATTTTTTGCGGCATGGATTCAGCCATGAACCGAAGCCGTTCGGCGCTTTCGCGAAGCTCTTCCTCCGTGCGCCTGCGCTCCGTGATGTCCCGGGCAACTTTCGAAGCGCCAACGACTCTGCCCGCGCTGTCCGCGATTGGCGAAACGGACAGCGATACCTGAATGGTCCGCCCGTCCTTTGCTACCCGCTGGGTCTCGAAGTGATCGACGCGCTCGCCACGGGAAATACGCGCCATGATTGCCAGCATCTCATCCTTCTGCCCGGGCGCCATAATAATGGGAACCTGTTTTCCGATAACCTCTTCCGCCGTGTAGCCAAATATCCGTTCCGCTCCCCCGTTCCAGCTCCGGATGATCCCGTCTAGATCCTTGCCGACGATGGCGTCGCTGGACGATTCAACGATCGCCGCGAGCCGGGCCTGGACCTCCGCGGCGCCTCGGCGCGCCGTGATGTCGACGAGCATGTTAATTCCGCCCGCAAGCCGGCCTTCGTCATCCCGCAACGGCGTCGGATACGGCTCGAACCAACGGCGCGTGCCGTCCGGCCGCTCGATAATCGCCTCCACGCCGCGAAGAATCCGGCCCTCCTTGATCGCAATCGCCATAAAACATTCGTCTAACGGCATCGGTGTGCCATCGGCGTGGTAGAGCTTCCAGCTTACGCACCAACGATCCGTGCCAAGTTCCGGCACGCGTCCGGAGAATTCGACGGCGGCCGGGTTGAAGTGCGTCAGGCGGCCCTCGGCGTCGGTTGTATAGACCGCCGCCGGAAGCGCATCGATCATCTCGCGGAAGCGACGCTCGCTTTCCGACAGTTTCCTGTTGGCCGTTTCCATGGCCTGGCTGGACCGGACCGCGTCTTCCATCAGGTTGAGCGCGGCGCGGCGCGAGTCCTGAACCGGACTCAGTTCCGCCGCCTGATAGGCCGCCGCGGCGAACCGGCCCAGGCTTTCCATCTGCCTCAAGTCTTCGGCGTCGAACCGGCGCCGGTCATCGTGAGCCATCGCCCAGATCGTGCCTGCCGCCTTCCCGTTCACGTAAAATGGAACGAACAGCGCCTCAGTGGCGGGCGGCGCCGCTTGCGGCAAATAGGGATAACGCCGTTCGAAGTTTCTGAACAGGAGCGGAGCGTCCCGGTCGAGTACGTCGCCGCAGGGGCCGAAATCGCGTTCCGTGCCGCCGCCGGCGTGCGGTTTCCACGCCCCCGCAATCGCCGGCCAATAAAAACGCTTTCCGTCTTTGGTCACCAGGCTGAGGCCGGCCGAGTGCGTCTTTAACACTTCCAGGATTGTGTCGGCCAATTTCTGCAGTATCGTGCCGGGAGAGTCCGCCAGCGCCTGGACCAGCGCCGCCAGCGCCCGGTTTTCCGCTTCGTAATCCGGCGGACGCGACGGCCGCCGGTTCAACTCCCCGGTACACAATATCGATTCCAGCGGAACAATGTTGCTGCCGTCGAGCGCGGCTGGAGCCTCTTCCCCGGTCGCTTTCATCGTTGATTCCCCGCAGTCGCCGGCCCGCCATCCCGCTCGAATTCCAGCGCGTACCGGTCGGCCTCGCCGTTCCGCCGGCAAAGCTCATTAACCTCTTTCTTCAGCTCGATCATGCGCAGTTCGCGTCCCACCGCGACGGCGTTAAAACGGGTCAGTTCCTCGGCGTGAGCGCGTAAGTCGGCGTTGGTTTGCCGCAACGTTTCAGCCGCGCGGCGGCGCTCGGTGACGTCCTCGATAGCCAGCAGAATCAGCTCCGACTGCGTGTGCTGCTGGCGGATCTGGCGGGCATTGAGCCGCATGATTTTGCGTCCCACTCCCGGAAACTCATGTTCGACTTCGAAAAATTCCATGCTCTTACGATCGGGAAGTATCTGGCCTAGCAATCGCCGCAGGTCCGGGATATCCCACTGCCGGTTGCCGAGTTCGAAAAGCGGCGTGTCGATCGTCTCCCGCGCCGAAACCCGGAACATTTCATAGAATGCCCGGCTCGCCGATCGCACTCGCAGCAAGGCATCCAGAACCAGCAGGGGTTCGTGAACGGTATCGACCACGCTCTCGGCGTATGCCGAGGCGTCTTTCGCTTGCAGTTCGGCATGTCTCAGCGCCGTCACATCCGTGAAGGTAAGCACCACGCCGTCGATAACATCCCGGACCGTGCGGTAGGGAAGCACGCGCATCTGGTAATGTCTCCCGCTCGCGCCCGCCAGTTGCCGTTCGCGCGGGGCGAGCGTTTTGAGCACCTCCCGGACGTCGGGGCCGACGTCCATCTCGGCAAGGTCCGTGATGGGCCGCCCCACGTCTCCTGTAATCAACCGGAACAAGCTGCCCGCGGCCGGTGTGAAACTCCGGATGGCCAACTCCTTATCCAGGAAAATCGTGGCGATCTGCGTGGAGTGCAGTAGGTTCTGTAGATCGCTGTTGGCGGAATCGACATCGGAGATTCTGCGATTCAACTCGGCGTTTACGGTTTCCAGCTCCTCGTTGATCGACTGGAGTTCTTCCTTAGAGGTTCCCAGCTCTTCGTTGGTGCATTGAAATTCTTCGTTTGCGGATTGCAGCTCCTCGTTCGAACTCTCCAGCTCCTCGTACACCGTTTGCGCGTGTTCGTGGGCGGAGCGCAGTTCGCTTTCCAGGTACCGGATCGTTTCTTCGGAACTGGCATCTGGGGTTGGCGCGCCTGGACTGGATTCGGAACGCGACGCGGCGGCGGTCTCCTCGATCACGACCATGTAGAGGTTGGCGGCGTTGAACTCCGCGAGCGGTTCCACAGTCAGATCGACCTGCCCGGCGCCGCCGTTCATCGCAACGGAAATCTGCCTCTGGACAATCCGCTCGCGCGAGGCCACCGCCCGGTGGAGGGCCGTGCGCAGGGGAATCCGCAAACCCTCGCGCGCCATGTTGATCACATTTAAGTCCGGGCCGCCGGTCGGCTGTTCGAGGTAGGCGCCGATTCGGCCGGAGAAATAAACAGCCTCCCCATTTTCCTTAACGGTCACGCAGGCGGGACGGTAACGCTGCAATATAATGCGTTCGAGCCGCCTGGAAAGGTTTCGTTCCGCATCGGCCGGCTCAGCACTTGGAAGCCCCTTCGCGCGCGGCGGGCGGCTGATGTCGGCGAGCGGACTCAAGACGGCCGGGCGGGCCGTCACTTCCTTGCGGCGGAAAATGCGGTTCTTCTTGTCCACCGTCCCAAAGAGTTCCCGGTATGAGGAGGCGCCTTCCGACAGGCCCAGGAACATGTACCCGCCCGCCCGCAAGGCGTAGTGGAAGTGCGGGATGACTTTACGCTGCAACTCCTGGCCGAGATAGATCATCACGTTGCGGCAGGAGATCAGATCGAGCCGTGAAAAAGGCGCGTCCCTGATGAAACTATGGGTGGAGAAGAGACAGATCTCGCGTATCTCCCGGTTGACCTGATAGCCGCCCTCCTGCTTCGTGAAGAAGCGATCCAGGCGCTCAGCGCTCACGTGCTGCGCGACACTCTCCGGGTAGACGCCTTTGCGGGCGGTCGCCAGCGACCGCTCATCGATATCCGCGGCGAAAATCTGTATCCTGGGGGCGTTCTCCAGCGTGGCCGCGTGTTCGGTGAGCAGAATGGCGATCGAGTACGCTTCTTCTCCCGTGGCGCAGCCGACAATACCGGCGCGGACTTGGCGGCCGGCTTCGTTGTCCGCGAATATTTTCGGAACTACCTCGGTCTTCAGCGCTTCAAAGGCCTCCGTGTCCCGGAAGAACTGCGTCACGCCGATCAGCAGGTCGTTAAAAAGCCGGTCGGCTTCCTCCGGTTGCCGTTCCAGCAGTTCGATATACTGCTCGACGTTTTCAATCTGCGCCGCTTTCATCCGGCGGTCCAGCCGCCGCACGATCGTGTTCTCGTTGTACCCGCTGAAATCGTGTCCGGTCCGGTGCCGCAATAAGCCGTGAATCTTCCCCATTTGCGAACCAATCCGCTCGCGAGGCCCGCCGGGCGTACCGTTGAGCGAATTGACATGCGCCGCATACTCCAGGATTTTCCGCGGCATGTCTTCTACCGCCAGCACATGGTCCACCAGACCCGTGGCAATCGCGCTGCGGATAATCGTGTCGTACTGGGCGGATTCGGGCGATTGGGCCATGGCCATGCCGCCGAATTCCTTGATCGCGCGGACGCCCAGGGTGCCGTCCGTGCCCGTGCCCGAAAGTAGGATGCAGACGGCGTTTTCGCCGCGATCTTCTGCGAGCGAACGGAAGAACTTATCAATGGCTGTGCGAACGCCGCAAGCCTCAACGGGTTTCGAGACCCGCAGCGCGTCGTTCTCGATGGTGAGTGTGGCGTCCGGCGGGATAGTATATACCCGGTTCGGGGCGACGCGGGTATTATCCTCGGCCTGCTCCACCGGCATCCCGGTGTGTTTTGCCAGTATCTGCGGCAGGGCGGTTACATGATCGGGGGCAAGGTGCTGAACGATGACGAAAGCGATACCGGCGTCGGCGGGCATGTGGCTGAAAAATGCTTCAAGCGGCTCAAGTCCGCCGGCGGAGGCGCCCAGGGCGGCGACCATGAAGCTGTCCGGGTCTTCAACGCTCATCAATGTCTCCCGCTAAGGGAGCCGCTGTTCCCCTCGCGAACGCTCACTGCAATCGACCGCTCCATTTGGGCAGTATCACATATTTCATGATCCGTTGGGGGCTTGAGTGGTCCCCGCCCCCCACCCGATTTCGTGACACAACATCCTAAAGGCAATTTGTTTTATGCAACGACCGCTGCTCCTCCGTGGCGCCCGCCAACTGCCCGGTAGTGGGAAGGAGGCAAAGAAAGTGGAGGCGTTCCATAACTGCGGCGATCGCACCTTACGGCCCTCTCCGATCTAACAGCCGCGCCGTCGCCGCCGCGTATTCCGCCCGCGCCTTGTGATAATCGGCCAGCGACCTGATCTCGCGAAACGCCGCGTCGGCTGTCGCCAACTCGCGCTGATTCACAAAGAATTGCGTCGAATCGCCCAATTCGAATCGCACCCGTTCCGCCTCTTCCAAAACCCGCGACGCCTTCAACTCCTCCCGCACCACGCCTACAACTTGATACGCCGCCCGCACCGCGCTCGCCGCGTCCTGCACGCCCAACAACACTTGGTCGCGAGCGAACCGCAGCTCCGCGTCAATCATGGTCAACTTTGCCTCCGCCTGCGTCTGCTTGCCCATCGCCTTCCGCCGTTGCGCCGGCAGTTCAAACGAAAGTCCGCCCTCAATCTCATTCCCCTTGCGCGACAAACGCCCTACCCCTGCGTCTCTCGAGTAATTGAAATAGACATCTAATTGCGGTTGCATCTGGTTCTTCGCCAGCCGCGCCTCCGCGTCCTGCTGCCGCCGCTTGATCAGCAGACTCTGTATCTCCGGCCGGGCCGTCATCGCCGCCGCCAAGTCCAACGTCTCCTGCTCCGGCGCCAAGGCCGCAGGCTCTGGAAACGAATCCAACATCCGATCCGCGCCCGGCTGCAACGGATCCCCCGCCGCATCGCGAAAAAACAGCGACAATCCAATCCCCGCCCCCTGCAAATACCGCTCCGCATTCACCAGCGCCGAGCGCCGCTGCAGAATCGCCCGCACGTTGTCCGTCACCTCCACTGGCGCCAATTGCCCCAGCTTCACCGAATCCTCCAACTGCCGATTCCGCTGCTCCGCCAAGTCCAACAGCCCCTTGGCAACCGAAATCTGCCGCCCCGCCGCCACCCACTCCCAATACTGTTTCAACGCCTCTTTATAGATCTTCAATCGCTCCTTGGAGATCGTAAACTCCGCCCCCCGCACCTCCAACGCCGTCGTCTGCAAATCCGTCCGCCGCCGATCGACGGCTCTGTCCTTGAGCAACGGCATCCGAAACCCGCCTGACCACTCCCCGCCCGATAACGTCAGCGCCTTCTCATCGTACGGTCCAAACGTCCCCCGCCCAACGCGATAACCGCCATAGACCGTCGTGCCCCACAGCGTCGTGTTCTGCTCCAGGAAGCCTTCCAACGCCTCATTCCGGTAGAACCCTAACTGTTGCGACCCGGCTTCCGCCTTCAACTTCAAATCGAATTCGCCCCGCGCCGACATCGCCGCGCCCTCCGCCAATCGCCGCTCCGCCACCACCGCTTCGATCAGCGGAAACGCCCGGTCCACCGATGCCAACAACTCCTCAATCGTCAACGGCTCCGCGCCCCAAACACCCGCCGCCAAAACCACAATCAGCCGTTTCATTTCTTCTCTTTTGACTCCGGCTCCGTTGGCGCCACCACCGGCGGGAACCCATTGAACTGCCGCCACAACTCATACCCCAGCGGAACCTGGTTCAGCAGAATCCACCCGTTCGCCCGCACCCCCTGCCGCAGGTAATTCTGTCCCGGCCACGCATCTTCCTTCGCGTCTTTCTCCACCAGGACACGGAACTTTCCCTGCCCGTTGTCGGTCGAATCCACCAGTAGAACCCTCCCTCCAAAAGTACCCACCGCGATCGATGGCCAGCCTGAAAATTGCAGCGCCGGCCATCCTTCGAACTGCAATCGCACCGGCCGCCCTGGCGCGATCAATGGAACGTCATTACCGTCCATCATCAGTTCCACCACGTTGTCTGAAGTCCGCGGCACCAGCACCCCGATCACATCCCCCGCCTTCAATAGCTCCCCGCTCTGCCGCGCTACCACTCGAAAAACTGTCCCATCCATCGGCGCCACTACTCGTTGTGTCGATTGCCGCGCTACCCGCACTTCCATCTTTGCCATTTCGGCCTCCGCCTTTCCCACGTCCGACACCGCCGATGCGTGCGAGCCCCAGGCCTCGTCGATTCTGCTCTGCGAATCCGCGTCAATCCGCAGCAGTTCCGCGTCTAACGAAAGGCGCTCATTCTTCGCCGCGCTCAACGACGCCACGGCCCGCTCCACATCCGCCGTCTTCTGCTGCAAGTCCAGTTCCGCCACCTCCACATTCCTCGTCGATGTCAGCCCCTTCCCCGCCAAGCCCTTCTGGCGTTCAATTTGCAGCTTCGCCGTCACCAGTGCCGACCGCGCCGCCGCCAACGATTGCTCCGCCGCCACCACCCGGTCCACGCCCATCTGCACTCGCGCCCGCGCCGCCGAAACGCCTGTTTTCAATGTGGTCTCCAGCCCGCGGATCCGGTCCTCAATCGATTGCACGCGCTTCTCCCCGGCCGTAATCGTGCTTCCCGTCGCCGTCCGCTCCTGTCCCAGCCGCTCCATAATCGATGGATCGTTGTCGCTCAAGTCGACAATCGGATCGCCCTTCTTCACCTTCGATCCCTCCACCACGTGCCACTTCGCAATCCGTCCTTCGACTGGCGCTTCAATGTTCTGTGGACGCTCTTCCGGACGAAACGCCAGCACGCGTCCGCTCCCGGTCACGTTCTGCTGCCACGGCGTGATCGTCAGCGCAAGGACCGTCGTTGCCAACAACGCCACCAGCACCCGCGCCAGGATTCGCTGCGACCGCGGCACCGCAATCGAATGCAGCGCCAACCGCGCCGGCAGCCGCCAACTCCGCCCGCCGCTCACGCCCCCACCTCTTTCACGTCGCCGTCTTCCAACACCATCACCCGGCTGCATCGGGCCAGCAAATCCGGCCGTTCCGTGATGCACAGCAGCGTCCACGGCGCTTCCGGGCTGAACAGCATGTCGCAAATCGGCTCCCGATCCTGGGCGCGATCTACCGGGTCCAGCGCGTCGTCCAGAATCAGCAGCCGCGGTCTACCGGCAATCGCCCGCGCGATCATCAGCCGGCTTGCCTGGCTCGCCGATAGCGGACGCCCGCCCGGATGCAGCACTGTGTCCAAACCTTCCGGCAAATTCTGTACGTCCTCCAGCACCCCTGCTTGCCGCAGTGCATCGGTCACCTCCGGCAGAGTCATTTCGTTCCGCCCCAGCCGGACGTTATCCAGAATCGTCCCCGTGAATAGCTCAATGTCGCGTACCAGTGACACGTGCCCGCGTATCGTCTCCAGCGGCAATGACCGGTAGTCCACGCCGTCCAGCAGTAATGACCCGCTCTGCGTTTGCCGCAACCCGAACAGCGCATCGGCCATCGTGCTTTTCCCGCATCCGTGGCGGCCCATCAGCCCCACTCGTTCTCCCGCTCGTAAAGCCCATTCCCCCACTTGCAGCACCGGGCTGCCGGCCTTGTATCCCACCGTCAAACCCGTCATCCGCAAACTGGCCGCGCCCGTGCCTGCCAACACCCCTTCGCCGCCCGCACGCTCCAGCGGCAGGTCCACCAGCGCACCCAGCTTGTCCACCGCCGCTTGCAAATCGTAGAAGACTTCCAGGTGCTTGCCGAATTTTGTAAATCCGCTCACCATCAGTGTCACAATCAGCTCGCTCGCCACCAGTTGGCCCAGCGTTAATTGCCGCTCAATCACCAGCCATCCGCCAATGCCCAGCAACAGCGAACTCGCAATCGCCTGCAGCAAAAAACTCCCTGCAATCTGTCGCATCAGTATCCGGAAATGCATTCCCCGGTAATGCAAATATTCCTCCAATAAACCATCCGCTCTCGCCGCCGCCAACTCCATCCCGCCTGCCGATTTGAACGTCACCAAATGCGTCGCAATCTCCTCCAACCATGCCTGGAACGCATACTTCGCCTTTGACTCTTTGATGCTCGTCTTCACCGCGCCGCGCCCCAGCACCAGTACGATAAACAGCATCGACGCTACCAGGAATATGTCGAATACCAGCAGCAGCGGATGATACACTGCCAGCAACAGCAGCCCAATCAAGGTCTGCATGAAGATCTCCAGTCCGTCTATCAACAGCGTCGCCGCCGATTTCTGAACCGTCACCACATCGAAAAACCGGTTCACCAGTTCCGGCCCGTGGTACTTGTCAAACGCCTCCGGCCGCACCCGCAGGAGCCGCCAGGTCACATCCGTCCCCACGCGCGCGAAAATCGACCGCTGCAGCACTTCCACCACCCATGAGCGCAGAGTATTGATCAATGCCGAAAATCCCAACGCCACGAATACGATTAGCGTCAATACGAACAGCGGTTGGAGCACCGAGCCAAACGCGATCGTGTTCACCACGGACTGCACCGCCACCGGGACCACCAGCGTCAACATCCCGATCGCGACCGAATAAATCACCGCCACCCACAGCGTCGGCCGTTCTCCGGCAAGCAGCGCTTTCAGCCGGTCCCACGGCGGCATGGGCGTCTCTACATTCGCCGAACGCAATGCCGCCAACGGCGCCGCCGGCTCCGGCACCAGCCACTCCGCTTCCTCTGCGCCAATCCAACTCACAAGCTCCTTTGCGGACATCCACGCCGCTCGCCCCCCTCGCCCCGGCTCACAGCAAAGCGCTTTGCCGCCCTTTCCCTGCAACAGGAAAAGGACCTCTACCGCTCCCCCCGCGCCTGTCCGCAGGGTCAGCCACGGACACTCCGGGTGCGCCTGCCGCATTCCGTCGGCCACACGCTGTTTCACCGCCGTCAACCGTACTCCGGCATCCGCGGCGGCCGCGATCAACTCCTTCTCCGCCGAAATAGTCTCGCCCGCCAACCGTCTCATCGATTGCCGAAGTAGGTTCCGATCCACTTCCCCCTCTAATTGTTTCAGCAGAAACTCGAGGACTTGCGGCATGTTGGCGATGGAAGGTGTAGTCACTGAATTGGATCTTACCTTCAAGATGCGCACATATGAATGTATACTCATTACAACATATCCATGCCTGCACGTCACATCATCGCTAAGGAACTCGCCCAACTCTTCGGCGTGCTCGCTCATCCGGACCGCGTTCGCATCGTCGAAGAGCTCCGGGACGGCGAACGCGACGTCAACGCCCTGCAGGCGATGCTTGGCGTCAGTCACTCCCGCACATCCCAGAATCTCTCCGTTTTGCGCGTGCACCGCATCGTGGCCGAGCGCCGCGAGGGCCGCCACGTCTTTTACCATCTCGTGCAGCCGGAAATCTCCAAGTGGATCCTGAGCGGAATTCAGTTCTTGGAGACGGACGCCGCCAACGCCCAAGCCCGTCAAACCGCCATCGACGAAGTCCTTCAAATCTGGCGAACCGCGGAATAGCTTCGTAATCTCGAAGTGGACATTTACCGTGGCCAGAGACGGGATCGCCTTGCCGTCCTTTGCCGGCTGCGCCGGGTTCGGTTTACCTGCGTTGCTTTGGCGCAGAGTGGAGCGGCGAAGGGACGAAGGTTTTAGGCAGCCCGATCAGGCGCTCTACTTCTTCGTCCGCTTCGCGGCGAAATGCCTGCGCAGTTTTTTTTTGAGTTGCTCCAACTCGTTTTCATCGTCCACCACTGGCACCGGACGAAGTCGGCAGATCTCGTCGTTGACGGCAACAATCTGCTCGCACAGTTGAACAAAGATGCGGTAGCGCCGCACCTCGTTCTCCACCTTTTCCAGCTCCGGTCCCAAGGGGAGATTCCGGGCCTGCGTCTTTCCGCCGATGCTGACGTTCCACAAGTACTGCGGCCCGTGTCCCGGATGATCCTCCCCGGCACAGGCGCAGTTGCTCTTGCCACACTTGCGGTAATTTACCGAGACCGTGCCACGACGGAAATCCTCCAAATCCTCCAGCTTCAGGTAGAGGGCTTTTCTGCGGGACTCAAGGGCGGCAATAGTTTGATTCACAAGGACTCCTGTCTGACTGTTCACCCGCATTCAGATTCTAGGCGAAAAAAAAGCGCCCCGCAACTTCGACCGGCAAATTTGACGCACACCCCAGAACATGGAGGACATGGATCCGGCCCCAGTCGCCGGGATGATCAAGAAGTACCCGGAGATCATTGTCGGCGTGAAAACCGACCACTTCGCCGGGCCGGAATGGATCGCGGTCGATAACGCCATCAAGGCTGGCGAAATGGCCAACGTCCCCATCATGGTGGACTTCGGATCCTTCCGCCTGGAACGTCCGCACGAAGAGCTGATCACCAAGCGCCTCCGCGCCGGCGATATGTACACGCACACCTACCTCGCCGCCGTGCCGATGCTGGATGACAACGGCAAGGTCCGCCAGTATCTCTTCGATGGCAAGAAACGCGGCGTGAAGTTCGACGCCGGCCACGGTGGCGGCAGCTTCGTATTCCGCTGGGCTGTCCCCGCGATCAAGCAGGGCTTCCTCCCCAATTCCATCTCCACCGATCTCCATACCTCTTCCATGATCGGCGGCATGAAGGACATGACCAACGTGATGTCCAAATTCCTCAACATGGGCATGACGATGCAACAGGTTGTGGAGGCCTCCACCTGGCACCCGGCGCACCAGATCAAGCGTACCGATCTCGGCCATCTCTCCGTCGGCGGCACCGCCGATATCTCCGTCCTCGCCGTACAGAATGGCGACTTCGGTTTCGTGGACGTTCTCGGCGCCAAGATGATGGGTAAGCAGAACATCACGGCGGACATGACGATGAAGGGCGGCGTCTTCTACTGGGATCTTAACGGACGCATCGCCGAATCCTCGGACAAGCTCGATAAGCGCTACGGCCCGCAGGGCAATCCGCTCTGGGACGGCACTGTCTCCTCCGGCGGCCGCGGTCGCCGCGAAGGCAAGCGCTAAGCAAGTACAGCTTGAATTGGGCCTTCCGACTCCTCGATCATGTGCAGTGGCCGGCCGTTGACCACCACGCTCATCTTCTTGTAGTCCAGGCCCATTTGCTTTAGAACTGTCGCCTGCAGATCGGTCACATAGTGGCGGTTCTCCGTCACCTTGTAGCCGATCTCATCGGTGGCGCCGTGGACAATGCCGCCCTTCACGCCGCCTCCCGCAAGCCAGCACGTGAAGCCGTGCGGGTTATGGTCGCGGCCTACGTTATTCTGCGAATACGGCGTGCGCCCGAATTCCGTCGCCCAAACCACCATCGTGCTGTCGAACATCCCTCGCTGCTTCAAATCCCGGATCAGCCCGGCAATCGGCTTATCCGTCTGTCGGCAGAGCGGTCCGTGATCGGCCACGTCGTCGTGCGAATCCCACTTGCCGTTGCCCATCCCGCCGCCGTGACAGACCTGAATGAAGCGCACGCCGCGCTCGGCCAGCCGCCGCGCCAGCAGCATCTGCCGCCCGAAATCGTCGGTCTCCGGTTCTCCAACGCCGTAAAGCTTCCGCACGTGCTCCGGCTCCTTGGAAAAGTCCACGAGTTCCGGTCCAGCCACCTGCAGGCTTCCGGCCAGTTCATAGCCGCGGACACGCGCCGCCACTTCGGCGTCAAAGGCGTGCCGCTCGTGGAACTCCCGGTTGAGTTGGAGCAGCGTTTCCATCTGCCGGTCACGCTCGCCGCGCGAGATTCCCGCCGGCAGCTTCAAATTATCCAGCGGCGTCTCGCCGGCTTGAAACGGCGTGGCCGATTCCCGCCCGCCCAGATAGCCTCCGCCCGCCTGCGCCGGGGCCGACGGCCGGCCCATGTTCACGAAGGTTGGCAGGTTCTTGTTCGCCGAACCCAACGCATAGCCGGTCCACGCGCCCATCGCCGGATGGTCGAACACGCGGTTCCGATGGCCTGTCGTCATCTCCCAAACCGCCTGGAAATGACCCGCTTCATGGCAGTACATTGAACGCACTACCGCGATGTCATCGATCACGCCGCCAATGTGCGGATACCACTCGCACACCGGAGTTCCCGACTTCCCATATCGCGTCCACACCCGCGGACAGTGCAGCACCGGACGCAGTTGCGGCTTGCCGTTGTTGCCGTTGATCGTCTCCAACATCTTCCCCGCCCACTTGTTGTCCTTGGGGTCGAACGTATCGATCGCGCTCACGCCGCCGCACATGAACAGGAAGATCACTGACTTCACGCGCGGCGCGAAATGCGGACCCGCGCCGGCACGCAGAAACTTCTCGTCCTCGGCCCAAAGGCAACTCAACGCGGAGCCGCCGACACCGAAGCTCATGCGCCGCAGAAAGGCCCGGCGGCCGGCTTCCGAAATGGAATTGGAAATGTTCATGGCAGAAAAACAAACTCGCTGAGGTTTAGCAGCATCCAGGAAAAGCCTTCCAGCCGTGCGGTGTCGCCCGCTTCGAGATAGGACATCGCGTGATCGCGCTCAGCGGCCGACGGCGCTCGGCCCAGTACAATCTTGTAGCCGTAATCCACCGGAGAGGCCGCGCTCTTCAGCCGCCGCGCCAGATTCTTCGACGCCTCCTGTGCCAGCGCCCCGTTCAGCAGGAACAGCACCTGCGGAGCGGTAATGCTTCGTTCCCGCCGGGCGCACGGCGAGTGCCCGTCCTCGGCGTCAAACAGCGAAAGGTAGGACGGCAGCATGTTCATCGACGCGTCCGCGCCGCGCCCCATGTAAATGCCGCGCCGGTTGGATCGTGTGTCGTAGTGTCCGGTCCGCGCCGCGCTCATCACGCGCCGCTCCCTAATGTCTTCGCCCCGGAAGGAACGCCCGCCGATGGATGTGTCGAGCGTACCCGCCACTTGCAGCATCGAATCCCGAATCGCCTCGGCTTCCAAACGGCGAACTGGATACTTCCATAGATGCTTGTTCGAAGGATCGATGGCGCTGTTCGCCGCTCGCAGTTCGGGTGGCACGGCTGAACTCTGTTGATAAAGATCCGACGTAACGATCAAACGGTGCAGCGACTTCATGCTGAACTTGCGGCCGGCAAACTCGGCTGCCAGCCAATCCAACAACTCCGGATTCTCCGGCATTTGTCCCGTCCGTCCAAAATCGCTCGGCGTGGCCACAATTCCATCACCGAAATGCCACTGCCAGATCCGGTTCACGGCAACGCGCGCGAACAGCGGATTTTCAGGCGCGGTCAGCCAACCAAGAAACGCCTGCCGGCGGTCGCCCTTGAACTCGATCTCCTTCGGCGCGAACGGAAAGCCGGGCTGCACCTCGTCACCCTTCTTCGCGCGGTCGCCGCCAATGTAAACGTGATTCTTAAGCGCCGCCCTTTCCGGGGCCACTCGAACGCTCCAGAAAGCGGGCAGCTTCGGCGGGTCACGACGGAGCTCCGTCAAGCCCTTTCGAATTCCCTCATAGCGGACCACCTCTTCCGGCGTCATCACGTCGCGGAACTTTCGTGCGTCGGGGGTGACCACGGTTTCATAGAACGTAATGACCTTCCGCTCCTCCTCGGTGCGCGCGGCCGCGTCTTTGCGGAACACGGCCGCCACGTCCGGAGGCAGAAACGTCATCCGCTCCTCGAAGATTCCCTTCTCATAGGGCTTCGTGATGACATCCATCCGCGCTTGGATCGCGTCCTGGTCCGCCTTCCACTTCGTCAGGACATCCGGGTGGCTCAGAATCTCGTCCGCGCTCGCCAGCAGCCGTTTATCGGGCAGCAGCGGGTCAAACAGCGCCTTCATCGCATAGTAGTCGCGCTGCAAAATCGGGTCGTACATGTGGTCATGGCATTTGGCGCACCCCGTCGTCATCGCCATGAACGCCGAGGAGGCCTTCTCCACCGCCGCGAACGCCAAGTCTTCACCCGCGTCGGCGGCGGAAAGGGCTGCGCGCGACAGAAAACCTGTCGCGAAAACATCTTCCGGCTTTGTGGACAGATCTCCCGCGACGTGAGCCCGGACAAACTGGTCATACGGCACATCGCGGTTCAAAGCGGAAATCACCCAGTCCCGCCAATGATGAATCCCGGGCTCGGCCAGCATCCCTTCATCGACGTCCGCATATCCCAGTACATCCAGCCAATGCCGCGCATAGCGAACGCCGTGCTGCGGGTCGGCAAGCAGCCGGTCGACGACTTTCCCATAGGCGTCAGGCGCCACGTCCGCCAGGAACGCGTCCACATCGACTGGCGCCGGCGGCAAGCCAGTAAGGTCCAGGTAAACGCGGCGCAGCAGAGTCGCCTTGTCCGCCGGACCCGCCGGACGCAGCCCCCTCTGTTGTTGCTTGCGGGCTACCAGCGCGTCGATCGGATTGCGGCTGCCGGCCGGGACCTCGGGTCGCACAACCGGCCGCAACGACCACAATGGTGGCTTCTGCTTTGCCTCCTCGCCGTTTATGGTCAGCGCCGTCAGCAAAAAAGCCAGCGGCACCGTTCGCTTTATCGTCATCACTTAAAACCTTATCTTCAACCCGAGCTGAATGTTTCGTGGCTGGTTGCCCTGGCCGGTCAACTGCGTGTAAGTCGGGCTCGTGATGCCTGTGTCCAACCCGCCGAACCAGACGCGATTGAACGCATTGATCATCTCCAGCCGGAACTGCAGCTTCCAGCGCTCCTTGTACTCCATGTTTTTAAAAAAACCCATGTCCCAATTGTTGATCGCTGGCCCGCGCAGCCCGCTCCAGAAATACGGGTTTCGCCGCGCCGTGAAGGGCGGCAGAACAGCCATCGATGCGCCGTTGAACCAGTTGTTGATCGTCGGATTGTCGAGCTTCGGATTGACTCCCGTGGCCACCACGGCCGGAAGCGATACCGCTGCCCCCGTCTGGTAGATGTACATCGCGCTCCACTGCCAGCCTCCGATCAGCATGTTAACCAGCGCTCCCTTTCCCTTTCCGAACGGAAAGTCGTAAACGATCCCTGACGAGAAGCGGTGCGGGTTGTCGAACTGGCCGATCATCTTCGACGGAGCCGGATCGCTGGGCTCAATGTGGCGCAGCGTCTCAATCTGCTTGGAAAATGTGTAGGCAAACTGGATCATCGCCCCGGCCGCGAAGCGCTGGGTGCCGCTGATCTGCAGCGAGTGATAGTTGCTCGTTCCCCCTGGCGTGCGGTTCAGGCTGATGTTGCCGAACGCCGGATAGGGGTTCAATAACTGCGCCACGGTCACCGTGGACCGCGCCAGGTCGCTCGGCACTGGGATGAGCCCCAGGAACGGATTGGGAACGCGCGCGTTCAGCCGCGTGCCCAGAGAGTAGTACCGCTGATCAAACGTCCCGCCGGTGCCGTTCCAGCCGGCGTTGATTACCTTGCCCGCATCGCCAGCACCAGTGCTGATGATGAGGTTCGGTGCGCGCTGGCCAACGTAGTTCACCTCCACCTGCAGGTTGCGCCGCAATTCATGCTGGAGGCCGAAGCTCCAGCGTTCGTTGCGGATGTTCTTGCGATCGTAGTCGTACGGGGAAAGCGTTTGTCCCAGCAGCGTGCGCAAGCCTAAACGGGCGCCTGTCGGTTGCACGAAGCCGTTGGGAAAGGGATTGGCCAGCGTGTCGGCGGGCGTCAGTCCGCCATCCAGCGTCGTCACCATGTCGGTCTGCGCCGAAAATCCAGTGGCATTGACGAACGGCTGCCACCAACTCGAATAGAAGATTCCAAACCCGGTCCGGATCACCGTCCGCGGCGTCACACGATACGCCAGGCCAATGCGCGGCTGCCAGTTGGTTTTGTCCGCCACCACATTCCGCCGGTTGTCCTTCGTCGCAAAAAACAGCCCGCCCCGGACACTGAAGTTGGCGGGGGAGATCTCGGGGATCGGGTTGCTGGCGTAGGCCGTTTTCGCTGCCGCCTCAATCGGATTCGAGCTGATGACATCGAAGCCAAAGTTGTTCTGGTCATAACGTTCGGTGATGCCCAGCATCAGGTCGTAACGGAGGCCGAAATTCAACGTCAATTTCGACGTCACTTTGAAATCATCCTGGAAGTACCACCCATAAAACGGGCTCTGCGGCGCCGTCGCGGCCCGCAAATTCAACAGTCCTCTGCTAGGCGTCCCCAGCAGGAAGCTGGCGATGCCGTTGCCCAGATTGTTGCCTGGCGTAAATGCACTCGGCTGCGTGAACGCCCGGTCGAAGTTGTACTCTCCGCCCGGCCTCGCCGCGCCCTGGGAATTGTTCTGCTTCACCTGGCTCTGGAACCCGAACTTCATGTTGTGGCTCTTCCAGTTTTTGGACACCCCAAAGTTGAAAGAGAACGTGTTGGTGTGTTCATACCAACGGCCCTCGGATGCCCCGATGTAATACATGTCCTGGACATTGAAGCGCGGAAAGATATTCTGCTGCATCTGGCTCACCAGCGACGGCGAGATCCCAATCGTCGTCTGATCGAAGTTCGGATGCGTGCCCTGCTGGGTCCACCGTGTAAACCCCGCCTGCGCCGTAATGACCGTCGACGCGTTGACAATGTAGATATCGCTCAGCCCAATCGACGTCTGCGCCCGGTTGTTGCCCTCCAGGGCGCCAACTCCTCCCTCGCCGATATCCCACGGCGTAGGGGTGCCCGGAAAGCCCTCATTCGTCGACCACCGCCCAAAGATCCGATGGCTCTTGAAGTTCTGGTCAATGCGCACGGAATAATTCTCGCCGTCATAGGGCGCCGGCACTTCGCTGAAGTAGTTATTGGCGTTTGTATTGGCGTCTCCCGGCAGATTCGCGGTTGGATAACGGGAGATCACACTGCGCGAGACCGCGTTCAGGCGGTTGGCCGGTATCCGGTTATTGGGGAACAGTGTTCGGGCGCCCGTGGCCGTAGTGGTAAGCGGGTCGGCGATCTGGAACGGCACGCCAGCGACATTGAACGTCTGCGAGAAATCACCCGCGCGCTGGAGCGCCGTGGGTACCGTAAACCTGTACGCTACCGGGGTACGCTGCCGCAGCCCCTCGAAGTTGAAGAACCAGAAAAGCTTGTTCTTCACGATAGGCCCGCCAGCGGTCAGGCCGTATTGATTGAACCGGAAGACGGGGCGTTTAACGCCCGCCCGGTTAGAGAAAAAGCGATTGGCGTTCAGCTTGTCGTTCCGGAAGAACTCGTAGACGTTTCCATGAAATGCGTTCGTTCCGCCCTTGGTCACGACGTTGACGTACATGCCGCCCCCGTGCCCGTATTCGGCATCCAAGGCATTCGTGGAGACGGTAAACTCCTCCACGTCATCCACGCTCGGAATATAGGCCACTCGGTCGGAGACGTTGTTTGGAATCCCGTCCAATAAAAACTCATTGGTCCGGTTGTTCGCCCCCGAGGCCGACGTATAGGAGACGCTGTCAATGTCGATGAGGCCAGTCGTATTGCCGGTCGGCGCATTATTCGTTATGCCCGGCGCGAGGTTTATCAGCATCAACACGTTCCGCGCCAGCAACGGCATATCCTGAACCGTCCTCTGCGAGATGTTGCGACTCACCGACGAGGTCGAAGTTTCAAGCAGTGGGGATTCGCCAGTGACCTGCACGGAATCAGTCACTTGGCCCAGTTGGAGCGTGAAATCCGCCGTCGACCGGATGCCGGTTCGAACGCTTACGTCCTGTATGCCCCTCTTAAAGCCCGTCTTCTCCACCGATGCCTCATAGCGGCCCGGACTCACCAGCGGGAAAAAGTAATTGCCATTTTCATTTGTCAGGGTGTCTCTGGTGACGCCCGTCTCAACATTGCGCAGCGTAACCTTTACGGCGGCCAGCATTCCGCCGGATCCATCATTGACGGAACCGTCGACGGTGCCGACGGGTTGCACCTGCGCCTGTAGGAGTGACGTGGCGAGAAGAGCGAGCAGCAAGCGACACGGAGTGGACAGCATTGAGTACCTCGAAGCGATAATTGACTGGACTTGCGGGCGCGGGCAGCATATCACATTCGCCTCTCGCTAGGGTGTGCGCCAAATATGTGGGTAGTGCCTACCCGGCAGAGCGCTCTTCCCGGAATTCCTCCCACCGGCCGCTGAGTTGGCAGCAGCGGAGTGCAATGATTTTATTGGCGTCGCTGACGGTCCAGCGCATGCCAGAAGGTTTGAGCCGCTGGCCGGCTATGGTTTTGCAACCCGCTTCCATAACGCCGGAACCGACAAACAAACCTTGGCTTCGGAAAGACGCGTATCGCATCCGCTCTTTATTCTTTTCGAAGTAGTCCATTGCCTTTCGGATCTCGTCCCGCGCGTGGTCGTCCCGAGGCTCGATCTGCTTCATTGAATCGATCACCGCTTCCACGTCGCTGGCATCGAGTTCGCCGGAACGGCTATCACTCCACTGTCTTGCCTCGATACTGTGGGGCCCGCAGGCGGCTTTACCCAACTCGGCCAGATGTTGCCTGGCATGATAGAGGTCCACGCATTGGATGGCGAAGGGGAAGTATTCGGTGGCAATGCCCCAAATCCATGGTGCGCCATCCCCCAGCACGATCACTTGATCTGCCTGCCGCAACCCGCGGCGGAGGGCTTCGGCATAGATACGGGGGCCAAAGACCTCCGCCGTTTCGATCGCGCCGACGTAGCTCGTCGAGGCCTCATCTCGAATCGGAAAGCCTTTCGCGTCCACCTTCGATTGGGTGAACACACAACCCAGTTTGGCCTCCCGCGTTTTGGCTTTACCACTTTCGTCCTTGCCCGTCCGCCCCTCGGTTTCCGCGGGTACCACCGGCACTCCCGTCCCGTCGATAGCGATGTAGAGTTTAGGCACAGGTTGGTTGAAGGGCACAACTTTGCCGGATAACGCCAGTGCACGTCCGGTCTGAGCGATTGCTTCCACCTGGTGGCCAATCGCTTCGGCTACCCGCTCCACCTGTTTGGTCTTGACCGTAATGCCGGCCAGAATTTCCAGATCCACATGGCCCTGATCAAACGGCTCCTTGCCGCCGACATGCCCTATCATGCGGCGTACGCCCGGGCTCAGCGAGGTTCCAGCGATATCCAGTTCTTCGTCCTTGGGGATCTTTCCACCGTGACAGGCCGCACAATGATAATAGGCGCGCACAACCTCTACTGGGGCGAGCACCGTTACGATCTTCTTTCTGCGGTAATCGACGAACTCGGCTTGGTGGCCTTGGCCGCAGTCGATGTGCGCTCCTTGATGGCCGCCGCCATCGGCATTCAGCAATTTTTCGAGTAAGACCCCGCCCAACTGGTGCATAGCCGCACGGATGGCCATTTCGCTGGCTTCCATGTCCAGGCGCCCCAACCTTTGGCGGTCCCGCAAGATGCGCCCGATCAGGCGCTCTACTTCTTCGTCCGCTTCGCGGCGAAATGCCTGCGCAGTTTTTTTTTGAGTTGCTCCAACTCGTTTTCATCGTCCACCACCGGCACCGGACGGAGTTGGCAGATCTGTTCGTTGACGGCGACGATCTCCTCGCACAGTTGAACGAAGATGCGGTGGCGTTGCACCTCCTTCTCCACCTTTTCCAGTTCCGGTCCCAAGGGGAGATTGCGGGCGTGAGTCATTCCGGCAATGCTGGCATTCCACAAATACTGCGGGCCGTGGCCGGGATTCGAGGTCTGCGATGGATTGGTTCACTGCGGCTCCTCTCTGAATGCGTATCCGCAATCAGCTTAGAGGCGAGAAAAAGGGGGACAGCAACATTGACTCACGAATTTGTCGCACACCCACCCTTCGTTGACAGCACAGGGCCTAGCCGTGAAGTACTTTGTTTTCAGGTTCGAGTCCTCGCTGGGCCTGCTAGGCGATGCGGAAGAATCATGTGGAATATACGGGCTCACGCGGGCCTCGGGATAGAGTGTAGCTCCAATCCGGATCTTTACTGGTGCGGGTACCCGATTGGTGCGGGTACCCGCGCCTACGCGAGACCTCAGCCAACGAACGGATCGACGATGCGCACCCCAGCGTTCACGAAATCAGCCCGGTTTCGCGTGGCGACCGCCAGACCGTGGACGACCGCCGTCGCCGCGATGAGGCTATCCTTGATCGGCATGGCTTTTCCGGTTGTGCGAAGACGCGCCAGCAGTTCCGCCCATTTCAGGCCCGTGTCCGCATTCCAGGGCAGACAGTGGAGACGCCCGATCCCCGCGTCGAACCAGTGTTCCAGGGCGGTCCGCTTCCTTCCCTTGGGGAGGATGAGAATCCCGAATCGCAGTTCGCCGAGAATGACAGGATCGACGGCGATGTCCGGCTCATGTGACCGAAGCCACGCCACGACTCGAGGATCGGGCGTTGGTTTGGTCGGTTCGCTCAGAACGTTGGCGTCGACCAAGTACTTCACAGCAAATCCGTCGACTCAGAGTCGATGGGCACGAAGAAGTCTTTCTGCGGACAGGCGAGCAGCCAGTCGATGGCGCCCTCGTTCTGCGGAGCCGCACGCCGGACGAAGCGATAGTCCCCACGATCGAGACGCTCGACGTCGAACTCCTGCCCCGATTCCACACGGTCCATCTGCCGGAACTCCGCCGGCAGAACAATCTGGCCCTTGGAGGAGACAGTAGTCTTCATAGAGGTAAGATATCGTCTTACCTAGGGCAGTGTCAAGTACTAACCTTCGGAACCCGGCAGAATCTCAATGAAACTGAAAGGGCGCGGCGACAGCGAACAACGCGAGGAGCAGCATCGATTCATCTTAAGTCACCTGTTTACGAGAACGGATCTCCCCTAGTCGCGAAGGGTTTTCCGATCCGGGCGGATGCTTGACGCAAAGAGGCAAGTTCGAGATGTGCCCAGTCTGGGCGCCCAGATTGGATGAGGTCAAGGAATCTGCCCTACACCGCTGGAACGAGATCTCCTCATCGATCGACTTCGCCGCGGCGCACATACGACTTAACGGCAAGATGCGGGCGATGCGCATTGCCTGGAATGACGACAGCGAGACAGGAACCATTCTCCAAATGAATCCTTACGATGTGCCGATCGAGCGTAAGAATGGAGGGATTCAACTGAACTTTTCGGATTCCCTCCGGCAATCCACGGATCGCGTTTTCGACGGTGACAATGGCCAGACGCGTGTCGAAGCCGTGCGAGGGGGAAGTTGCGTTGTTGTCCGGTTCGGTTCCTTGTTTTGACGGTGCCCACGAAGGCCACCGGCGCATTGGCGAGCCACTCACACGTCGTCGGCATCACCCCCGCAGGAGCAAGACCATGGACCCGCTGCGGCGGCGGAAGTTCCCGCTACGGCAAATACCGGACCCAAATCGAATCTCCAGTCCTCAACCCAGCGATCCCGACCTTGATTTGATAGTCGGCTGCGCGCAGATCCGCCGGAACCTCAAAGCGCACCTGAAACTCGCCGGCTGCGGTCATCGCCACGCCCTCCACCGCGATCTCGACATCCCCGATCAACACCGAAACCCCATCCAACGATGCCAGCGGATACTCCTGCGTCAACCCCTCGCCTTGGGGAAACGGCGGATCCGTCGGTCCAAGCCCGTAGGCGCGCATCTGCACCTTCTGCCCAGGGCGCAGCGGACCGCTCGAATCCTCGCCCGGACGCCCCACTACGACACTCGTGTCTTCCACCAGTCGGATCCTCGCCCATGATTTCAGTTCATAAGAAGCGTCCTCGCTCACCACTGCGGGCGTCAAGTCGACAATCCGCGAAACCACCCAAGCCAAGCCCGCGGGCATGACGACATGCACCGGAACCAAGCCCCGCAGCGCTTCGGCGGGAGCGAGCGCGCGAACATAGCTAGGGCTGGCCTCCGCGACATAGGCGGGCTTGCCATTCACATACACGCGGACGCCTTCGAGTTCTACCGGCAACGCGCCAGCGGCGTCGTTCCAAGTCACGGGTTGGCCGCTGGCCGAACGGATGCCACCTCCCAGCACTTCTATGAAATTCGAGGGCGAGATATTGCGAATCGGATTGCCAAGATCCGGATAGTGGCTTCCAGCCGCCGCGAACAGCAGGCTGTGCTGGGCAGATTGATTGAACGTGATTTTCCGGATCCGGCTGGCCTCGCTGAGATACAAATCACCATTCAAATCGATATTGAGCGAATTCACTGAACCGAGCCGAGCCTCGGTCGCCGGAATATTGTTGACCGCGTCGCCCAGGTTTCCCGTGCCGGTCCCCCCGACGGTCTCGATCGTGCCATCCGGCGCGACCCGGCGGATGCGGTAACCGGAACGTTCGGCGATGTAGACGTTTCCCATGACATCGGCCACTACGTCGATCGGCGCGTTGATTCCCGCATCGACGGCCGCTCCCCCATCGCCTGAGGTCGCCGCGCGCCCGTTGCCAGCGAACACCGAAATCTCGCCGGCGGCATCGATGCGGTAAACGCGATTGGCGCGATCGTCGGCGATGTAAAGGTTGCCCCGCGCGTCCGCGCCCATGCCCGAGAGGATCTGCAGTTGGACGTTGCGGTAGCTCCGATTCTCAATAATCCTGCTAACTTTCCGATCTTTATCGATGTAAAAAAGATCGCCCATGTACACATACATGCCGCCGTTCCAGTCGCGGCGCATTTTTCCGATACCCGTGAAGAAGCTGAAATCGAGGGCGCCAGTGTCATCCTGCATGCTCGAACCTCCGCCGGCGAAGGTCGAAATCGTACCGGCCGGATTCACGATGCGAACGCGCCTGTTGGATGAGTCCATGATGTAGAGGTTGCCCGCCACATCCACCTCGACCGCGGAAGGCGAGCCAAGGCGCGCGCTGCGGGCCGGGCCGCCGTCGCCCGCGAACCCAGCCGTGTCGCTGCTACCGGCCACGGTGCCCCACACGTTCCGCGGGCTCACCGTCCGGATGCGATGCGTCGTTGGCTCGGGGATGTAAACAGTGCCGTCAAGCCCCACCGCCACTTGGCCCGGACGCACAATCTCCACGTTGGCGATCGCCACCCCGTCCGGTGTGTACGATTCACGAATCGCCGACCCCACCACGTTTCGAATCAGTGGCCGCGCGGAGGTCGAGGGTGCGCTCGCGCCCGCCTGCATGATGCTGAGACGAAGATTGCCGGCCGTGATCGCACCTGTGCGCTCCGTGGCCGAAGTGTTGCTCTGAATGGCAAGCTGCACGATGAACGAACCGGTTCCGCTGGTGCGGTTCGGCACCGCCCACGCAACGTTCGATTGCATCGCCCACGAACAAGTGGAGAGGGCGTCCACCACGAACTCCACGTTGGTCGCTGCCGCGCCAACACGCACGGTATTGGGAAAGAACGCGCGGATGCAGGTGGATCCGGTTGGGTCCGGGGGCGGTGGATTCACGGCTCCACGGGCACCCACCTTCACGACCAGGAGCCCATTGACAGGATCTCCGATGACACGCACGCCGACCAGGCCGAATCCAACCCGGCTCGCGCCGCTGCCGACATAGGCGGCGCCGGTCGAATCGACCGCGACTCCCACGGGCTGCGAGACACCGGAAATGCCACCGATAAGGCTCGAATACAGCACGGTTGCCCCTTGCGGCGACAATTTCATGACAAAGCCGTCGCTGAAGCTCGACGTCTGGTTGGGCCGCGCGAAGAATGGGTCGATCAGGGGAAAATCGGCCGACGCCGTGGATCCGGAAATGTAGACGCCCGTGCTGTCGAGTGCGATTCCGGTGGCTCGGTCTCCGATGCTGCCTCCCAAATAGGTGGAGTAGACGGCCGTGTTTCCGGCGGCCGACAGCCGGATGTAGAACCCGTCGCGGCCTCTTGCCGTGCGCTGCGCCGCGCTGACGGTGACGGGAAATTGTGCGGAGGTGGTGTCGCCAACCGCGTGCGCCTGTCCCGTGGAGTCCACGGCGATGGCGTTCACCGTGGTGTCCGCGCAGCAACCCGACGGCAACGCCTCTCCGCCAAGATAGGTCGAATATTCGATCGACGCGCCTCCGGGCCGGATCTTTGTAATAAATCCCGCGGTCAATGTTCCGTCATAGTTGGTTTGCAGCGGATTCTGCACCGGAAATCCACTGCCCCCCGTCGTGCCGGCGACATAAACGGCCCCAGCCGCGTCAACCGCGATGGCGTTCGCACTGTCGTACCGGCTGCCTCCGAGAAACGTCGAATACACAATGGAACTGCCAGTGGGGTCGAGCTTGGTGACGAAAGCGTCGGCTTGCCCCGGCGGAAACGAACGGAGCGCGTTGAGCACCGGGAAGTCGGCGGAAGTGGTCCGGCCGGCGATGTACGGTGCGCCGGTCGAGTCCACGGCGATCGCCAATGGCATGTCGAACTGCGATCCACCCAGATAGCTCGAGAAAAACATTTGCGCGCCGTTCGGGCTGAATTTCGTCACAAAGCCGTCGGTCTCGCCTTTTAATTGTGTTTGAAACTGGCTGAGGCGGGGGAAATCCTCGGACGCGGTTTCACCCGTGACGTAGATATTGTTGCTGGCGTCGGTGGCCACCGCTCGGCAGGCGTCGCCCTCCTGGCCTCCCAGCACAATGGTGGCGAGCAGCGCTGTACCGAGGGCGTTGAGTTTCACGATGACGCAGTCGGTGCCCTTGGTTCGCACCGTGCCGGTGGGAGTCGGAAAGAAGGCGTTGTTGGAGCTTCCCACCAGAATCGCCTGATTGGCCCGGTCCACCGCGATCGCGGCATACTCGTCGCTGGTGCTGGAGGAACTGTTGTTGCCAATGATCGTTGCGTACGTCACCGGTGGATCGATGACCAACTCTCGACTGCGATCGTACCGGCCCAAAACAAACGAAATCTCGCCGCGCCGACCGAGGCGTTGGCGCACAGGGACGGGTTGCCGAATTCCGTCCTCGGCGAGTTGATAGGCGACCGGGGCGGCCTGGATGTAGCGTCCGCCGCCGTTAAGGTCGGCGATCAACTCGCCGGCCGCGCCAATGTGGATTCGCTGCGCGCCTTCAAAGCGGACACGGATGGAATCGGGATCCATGCCGGGGCGCACGATGAAATCGTATTCCAGTTCGCCGCCGCCGTTTCCATGGAACTCCGCATCGATGCCCCGATAGACGCCCGAGGCGCGGACGCGCGCGAAATTCGGAATATTTAGTTTCCACTTCGACGGGTCGTTGCCCAGATAATAGTGGGTTTCGCTTTCGCTCTTCGCCAACGGAGTCATTACGGCCTTGCTGTTCGCATCCACGAACCGGATGCGCAGTCCGTCGCGGAGCTCCACACCGGTGGCCACCAGACGGGCTTCGAATCCACCGCCGCGCGCGACATAAGATCCGTCGCTTGATGGTTCGAAGAGGACAGGCAATCCAGAGGGGATGGCGGCAGCGAAGACAATGGAGGTCAAAACACCCAGCATATCCCGTGATTGTCGCACGGTGGCAAACGCACTGGTCCTTCTTCCGACCCAATTGCGCACGATAGTTTGGCCAAGGGCTTTAGACTCGCTGCCGAAGCATCTGTTCCAACGCGAGCTCTATCAGCTTTGGGCTTGGCCGTCCGAAAAACACTGATTGAACCGGGCCAGCAGATTTCATCTTCGCGCCCGCTTCCTTCAGCAGGAGACTGCCTCCGTCCGGAGTAATTTTTCCGCCGCTGAACTCCGCCACGATCTGGTTGGTTCCTGACGTGCTGGGTGACGAACGGTGAAATGGTACTGGTTAAGATTTAGATTCGCATCTGCTCTTATTTTTCGCGGATATCTCCCAGGGCGTCGATTCGTGCGAAAAAGTGCCCGATGCAGACGATGCAGACCGGCTCAATTGGGCGCTTGGTTGGCACCGACACTATCACGCGCGCGCCTGGAGCGCAAAGAATCAGGTGACTACCAACACAGTATCTTTCCGGCAGCCGGTACGATGTGGGTCTGCTCCCGCTGCCGGCACCGCCGCTTTGCCGACAACCGGGCTGGCGGCCGAATGGGACGAGGACGTTGCAGTGCCCATTCCCCTGGCAATACCTGCCGAAACTCGAATCAGGCTCAACAGGTCTCGCACGGTCAACGCCCGGATTTCCGGGGGCGGCCGTCTGGCCATCCAATTGCTATGTAAAGTTTGCCGAACAGGCGATACGGCTCTGACTGGGAAAGACTACACAAACATGAAAAACGACACAGCATCATCGTTGGACGATCAGGCGGAGTTGGTTTCGAGGGCTCAAAACGCCGATGAAGGCGCGTTTGGCGAGTTGATGCGGCGCACGTCGGGATCTTCACTCCGGCTGGCCACATCGATACTGAAGAATCATCATTTGGCGGAAGAAGAGGTCCAGAATGCCTATCTCAAGGCTTGGTGCCATATCGGCCAATTTCAGGGGGAATCTCACTTTTCGACGTGGATGTCCCGCATTGTGGCGAACCAATGCCTGATGCACCTGCGGTCACTTCGCTTTGCCAAGGTCATTTCTCTCGACGGCGCGACCGATGTCTATGGCCAAACGCGTTCTCGGGATATCGCCGACCATCGTGCGAATGCCGAAGCCCTCATTTGCGGACGGGGCGAATTGGTTGCCCTGTCGAGGGAGATCAAGAAGCTACCCTCGCGACTCCGTTGCGCTCTTATCCTGCGCGATGTGAAGGAACTGTCGACGTCGGAAGCAGCGAAGACTTTGGGCATTTCGGCGGCGGCACTGAAATCCCGTCTGCTGCGGGCGCGGGTCGTGCTGCGACAACGGTTGACGGTCGGCACGAGTCAGCGGCAAGCGGTGCGTGTCTGAAAATGTTTCTCAAACTGTATTTCATCGCATTGCCGGTCTTCTTTCTCATCGACTTGATCTGGCTTGGCCTGGTTGCGAAGACTTTTTACACCAAGCAGATCGGCTTTCTGATGCGACCGGAAATCTACTGGCCTGCGGCAATCGTGTTTTATCTGCTTTTCGTCGTGGGCCTGGTTCTATTTGTGATCGCGCCCGCGATGGAGAGAGATTCCTGGAAACACGCAATGCTTTATGGGGCGCTATTCGGGTTGATTTGCTACGCCACCTACGATCTGTCGAACTTATCGACGTTGAAAGATTGGCCGGTCACTGTGACTGTCGTCGATCTGGTGTGGGGCGCGACGCTGGCGGCGTCGGTTTCGGTCGCGACCTACCTTATAGCGAAAAAAATCGGCTGGTGAGAGCCCCCTGGTCCATGCATTTCATCATCCTGTCATGAAGCCGTCATGCCTAGGATACTTGGCGCAGATACTCTAGCGAATTAGGTACTCTACTTCGTGAAAATTACTTTACTTGCGACCACAGCCTTGGCTTTGCTTGGCTCGGCCAGTGTCTTTGCCCAGACTCCCAGCTTGAAACTGGCGCTACCGGAGCGTCTTCGCCTGCTTGACGGGCAGTTTGTCGATCTCGTTGTCGAAGTGCGCAACGCATCGACAATCTCCAATCTCAGCGTGATAGCCGGAGGCGTCGATCTCACTGCGCGCTTCTCGAAACCCGAAGTGACGCAGTTGGATTGCGATACGAGCGGAGATCTTGTGCTTCGCGCCGATCTGCAGTCGTTTAGCACGCCGGGAACTGTCAGATTAACCGTTTCGGCCACCGTCGGCGGCACCACACTGACCGACAGTCGGGACATCGTCGTGCGTCCCTTCAGCCTGTTCAATCAGGGCGTACGCAAGAACGTGGTCCTCTTCATCGGCGATGCGATGGGCACCGCTTATCGTGACGCTGCGCGTCTTGTTTATCGCTCGGCCACCGATGCCAATGGCAAGTCCGGACTGCGTGAGGGCTTCTTTGATACGCTGCTCGAAATGGACAAGATGCCTGTTTCCGGCATGTCGATGACCTATGGTTCGGATTCGGTCGTGCCGGATTCGGCCAACACCGGTACCGCTTGGGCCTCGGGCAACAAGAGTTTTCTCAATGGCGTGAATGTCTTCGCCGATGGCAACGATTGCCGCTGGCGTTTTACTGGCCAGACCAACGCGGCGAATCTGCAGTACATTATCGACAATCCCAGGGTCGAGAACCTTTGGCAGTATCTGAAGCGCCGGCACGGCTATCGCACCGGCATCGTTTCCACCGCCGATATCACCGACGCAACGCCTGCGGTGCAGGGTTCTTACACAGGCTTTCGCGGCACCCGTGCGGAGATTTCCCGCCAGTACATCGAAAACCCGATGCTGAACGGCCAACCCGCTTTCGACGTCATCATGGGTGGTGGACGCGATCAATTCACCAGCGCCGGACGAGCCGACAAGCGCGACCTGATCGCCGAGTTCGAAGCCAAGGGATACAAGTACGTGCGCACCGCCACCGAACTCCGAACTGTGGGCGCGGGCCAGCGCGTATTGGGACTCTTTCGTGGCAACTTAACGCCCGCCGTCAGCAGCAGCGGAATTACTGCCACAGACTCCAACATGGATGTCGCCTACGACAAATTGGGACTTCCGCGTCCCGCTTCCGAGCCCGCCCCGAATCTACGGGGCTTCGACGACCAACCGATGCTTGAGCTGATGACGCAGAAGGCCCTCGAAGCACTCAGCGCCTCGTTTAGCGGACAGCCCTTTATCCTGATGGTGGAAGCCGCATCGATCGACAAGCAGTCGCATCCGAACAATGCCGCCGGTACGATCTGGGACACCATCGAAATGGACAAGTCCGTGGGTGTCGCACGGGCATGGGCAGCACGCCGGACCGTCAAAGATACTCTGGTTATCGTCACCGCCGATCACGATCAGTCGATGCATATCATCGGAGTGAGCAACAGTCCGGATGCCGAATATCTCAATCGCAGCAAGAGCGAGAAGATCACCTATACGACACCTCGCGGTGAGCAGAGCTTCACGGTTTGGGGCGATTCTTATTCGAACGCCCGCGCCGGATTGCCTTTTATCAACGGCAGCACAGGGGCGAGCAACAATTCCGGTCCCGGTGGCACGCCCGGATCGTACGCAGCGGCGACGGTTGTGGCCAACGATCCCGCTGCCAGCACGCAGAGCACCTACTTCGGATTCCCGGCCTACCCGATGGACACCAAGACCGGCTATCCGATGAATACATCCACAGGCACCACCTCGCTGCGGCGTTTGTCGGTTGGTTTCCGCACGGGCGACCACACCGGATCGAGCGTGCCGGTGACGGCTGAAGGCCCAGGCGCGTTGCTCTTCACCGGCTACATGGATCAGACCGATATCTTCTTCAAAATGGCCGCTGCCCTGGGCGATACAACCGAACTCGACAAGGCCCTCGAACAGATTGTAAACGATGAACGTCTTCCCCGTACGATTGGCAAGTAAGTCAAAGGCATCGATCTTCGTGCAACTTTGGGCGGTCGCGCTGTTTCTCGGCAGTGCGACTGCCCTCTTTTCACAAGATCGATTGCCTCCGGCTGACGCCTCGCAACCTTGGCATCGCCACTCTTCGGATCCCAGATTTCAGGGTGGATATCTTTTCTGGTTCTCTCTGGACGAGACACCCGCGCAGTTGGTAGAGAAGCTCGGACAGCCGACGCAGGTCGGCGAGATGGGAGCGGACTATCTCATCTGGCAGTTTCAAATCAGCATTATCGACCGCCACGAGTTCAGCCATGTCATTTGCATACGCCGCAAAGACAATAAGATCGTGAGCATCGCCCGCAATTATGAGTATCAGGAAAACGTCGACGGGCTCTTTCCGCCGAAAATCACCGAAGCGCATCATTGGACGCGAAATGGGACGCGAAATGGCAAATCGGAGTTCGGGGTGCGGTTGCGGCGGCTCAGCAACGGGCGACTGCTGCTGGCGATGGGTTCTGAAGTTGCGGGCAAACCGACATCGCAAATTCTGCTGATCCGCGAATCGGAATTGCCTATCTTCATGCCTTGGCTACAGGAATCGCTACGAGATACCACCCCTATTGAAAGGACATCGAAATGAAAGCGTTTGTATTCATGCCGATGCTGGCGATGGCGGCGATGGCCGCGACAATCGGCGAAACCGACCGGTTCATTCCGCTCGTGCAGGATGGCGGCGGGTGGACGACAGAAATCACCCTGGTCAATTTGCTGCGGAAGCCGGCGACTGTTTCCGTGACATTTCTGAACGACAAGGGTATGAACGATTTGTGGAAGTTGTCGATCAAGGCTTCCGTGGGCAAGGTGTTTCCCAACGGTGCGGAGATCGGCATGGCACCGGGGGCGAGCGTCACGATTTCGACCGGTGGTGAAAGCACCACGATGTCGCGCGGCTTCGCCGATATCGTCGAGTTTCAAGACCAGTTGGTTGCCGGATTTGCCACACTGATCCGCCGCGAAGCAGGGGTGGTTGTCGAGCGTTTGCATGTGCCACTCACTCCGGCCAACGAACGGCGATCGACGGTTTTATTGGATTTCTCTCAGGGCGAGACGCTGCAAATGGTATGGGTCACTCTGACGACATCGACGACGCTCGATGTCCTCTTTCGCAATGCCGCGGGCGAGACCGTGTTCACCGACGTTGTGCGCGTGGACGACTCGGCGCAAAAGGTGGTCGATCTTCTGGAGACATGGCCCAAACTGGCGGGTTTCAAAGGTTCGCTCGAATGGACAGTGAGTTTCCCCAACGCGGATCGTTATGAGAACCGCACGCTCGCTGGCATCGCGTTGCATCGCGCGCAAGAATCCGGCCGTTTGACCGGTGTTTCTCAGGGGATGACGCTGCGTGCGGACCAGTCGTCGACCAGTCCGTACTAGCGCGGACTACTTTTCGTTGTCGAGGGCGTAGGCCACAATAGAGTCATCCGTCACTGGATTTCCAAAGAAGCCACCGCCAGTGGCCGCGATGACGACATATTGCTTTCCATCGCGGCCCTCGTAGGTGATCGGTGTCGCTTCCGCGGCACCACCGAGCTTCACCGTCCAGAGTTCCTTACCGTTCTTCGCGTCAAAGGCCCGGAACCGGGCATCGTCGGTAGCGCCCACAAACACAAGCCCCGAAGCGGTTGCGATGGTGCCGCCGTTTCCAGGGCGCCCGGTGTTCTGCTTCCCCTCGGGCAATCTGTCCGTCACGCCGAGCGGAACCTTCCAGGCGATTTCGCCGGTATTCACGTTCACCGCTGCAAGCTGACCCCACGGTGGCTGCTGGCAGGGAAGTTGCTGTGTTCCGGGACCTTTCACGCTGAACCGTCCGCCGCCTGGAAAGCCCTCATACGGGCCACTGGGATCGACGCGATTGCCTTGGCCCGCCGCCATTGCCGGTCCACTCTCGATGTCGTGATCCTTTAAGCCGGAAACTTGGCCTAATTCGCTCACATTGGCGAACAAATAGCCAAGTTGTGGATCGAAAGAAGTTCCGCCCCAATTTACGCCGCCATGATTTCCGGGAAATTGCACGCGAAGGCGGTTGTAGGCCGGAGGCAGAAACGGACCGCCAACCTGCATACCTTCGAGCAGCTTTCTGCAGGCGGCTTCCAATTCCGGCGTCACCTTTGCGACGTCCTCCATCTGAAAACTCATGCGTCCCAGCGGTGGCGGCTTGAGGGGAAAGGGTTGCGTCTTGGAAGCGCGTTCCAGAGGCACTTCGCTGGCCGGAACCGGACGTTCTTCCACCCCATAAATCGGTTTGCCTGTGACGCGATTCAGCAGGAAGACGACTCCCGTCTTATTCACCGCCACCACGGCGGGAATCGATTTGCCGCCCTGCTTGATATCCAGCAACGTTGGTGCGGCGGTCATATCCGCATCCCAGATATCGTGATGGACGACCTGAAAATGCCAGAGATACTTTCCGGTATTGGCATCCGCCGCAACGAGGCTCGAGCCAAAGAGATTGTCCCCCGCGCGATCTCCGCCATACTGATCGACCGACGGTGCTCCAAAAGGCATGTAAACGATGCCGCGCTTCTCGTCTACGGTAAAGAATCCCCACACGTTGACGCCTGAGCGATTCTTCCAGCTATCGCCTGCCCAGGTGTCGTTGAACTTCTCGCCGGGCTTGGGAATCGAGTGGAAGGTCCAGGTAAGTTTGCCGGTCCGCATATCCCAGGCGCGAACATCGCCGGCAGGGCCCAGAGGCGGATTCTCTTGCGTGGTGCCGCCTGTGATGACAAGGTTCTTGTAGACAAGCGGCGGTGAGGTGAGCGCGTTGCGCCCGGGCAAGCCGCGCATGATGGAATCGGTGTTGAGATTGACAATGCCGTTGTCACCGAAGGAGGCATTGGGCTTGCCCGTCTTGGCGTCGACCGAGTACAGCTTTCCGTCCATCGATCCAAAGACGACTTGAGCGGGGGTTTTGCCGTCACCGGCCCAGTATTCGAGTCCGCGAGGCGAGGGGCTGGCGGACGGTAGCGCATAGGCCCAGAGCTCTTTTCCCGTAACAGGGTCGATTGCGGCGATCCGGGAATAGGGCGTGGTGATGTACATAATGCCGCGAATCACGAGTGGCGTGACTTCACTGGGCCGGAATCCGGAACCGAAGCCGCGTGGGCGTCCGGGCGTTTCCGGCTCGTCGCCTACCGGTGCACCGGGGCGAGTTGGCCTGGCGGTTTGGGCGTTTCCGGCCGGGGCGAAACCTTGCGGACGCATGTGATAAACCCAGGCAACTTTCAGTTTGTCGACATTGGTGGGATCGATCTGCCGCAAGGGAGAGAACCTCATGCTGCCGGCGTCGTGTCCGTAAGTGGGCCACTCTTTGGAGGGATCCAAGTTGTTTGAGGGGATCGGCAGCGTCGCGGTTGTTGCGGTTGGCGCGGATTCTAGTCGCGCCACCGTGGCGGCGACCGGCGCGGGGGCCGGTTCCAAAACAGAAGCGGGCACTGGCGTTCCCTTCGCACTTCCGTAGAACTTCGCCAAATAACCGACAATCGCCGAAAACTCTTCATCGCTGCCGAGTGCCCCGAGGTCGACCATCTTGGCGATGGACTCTTCCCAACCCGCCTGATTCAAGCGCAACGACACGGCCTGATCGAGCGAATGACATTTGCTGCAGACCTTGACAGTTTCGGCTTTGCCTGGCCCCACGGGCAGGACAACGGCGGCATGGCTGAGGATGGGAAGCAACGGCAGAAGAATGGGGAGGATTCGAAACATGGGATTCTTGACCACTATTCTATCGACCAATCCGAGGAGGGGCAGAGACGGGGCAGAAACAAATCCACCGGCACCTGCTTGGGACCTAGCCTTAAGGGCCAGATCCGCAGCAGACGCCGTGGATTAAAGCGGTCGTGCGATTACCAGATCAGACGCAGAACCATAGTGATGTTGCGCGAGTTGGTATCGGTATCCTGGTAGTAACCAAAAGCTGCAGGAGCCGCCAGGCTGACACCGGGACGGCTGAACTGCGTGTTGTTGAACAGGTTGAAGAACTGGCTCTGGGCCTGCAGCTTGACGCGTTCGGTAAGAGCGAAATCCTTCTGCAGGGTGGAGTCATACTGAGTCAGGCCATTGACGCGGATGACGTTGCGGCCGAGGGTGCCGAAGTTGCCGACCAGCGGCTGCGACAATCCGGAACCCGTCGTCTTGAACTGCGCCGCCGCAACGGTGCCCGGGTTGGGAGCGAAGGTCAGGTTGAGCGGGCCGTCGAGGTTCGGACGGACCGCGCCGCCGCCGCCGAGCAGCAGCGGGTCAGGCAGAGCGAGACGCGCACCGCCAAATATACCGATGGGGTTGCCGCTCTGGGTCTGGAAGATGCCGGAGAGGTTCCATCCACCGATCACCATCTTGACGAACTTGTTGGAGTTGGTGAACTTCGGCAAGTCGTAGGAGTGGGTGAAGACGAAGCGATGCGGCGTATCGAAGCCGGAAACCGCGCGGTTGTCGCGATTGTTGAAGGGATTCTGCTGGCTGGGAGTATCTGTTGCGATCACGTTGAGAACGTCCGAAACGTCGTCGATCGACTTGGACCAGGTGTACGCCGCCGTGAAGCCGAAGCCGCCACGGAAGGTACGAGCCACGTATGCCTGGAACGAGTGGTAGTTGGAGTTCGCCGAGGATTCGTTGAGCGTGACGCCGGTGAAACGGGGATCGATACGGTTGGTGGTGCCGGTGGGCGGTGCATTCAGGCCGGCGTTGATGGCGCGGAAATCGGCACTGCGGGCGGTCTCGTCAGCCAGCGAGGTGGCGGGAACGACCAATCCGGGGCGAACGGTGTTGATGGGGCGCGAGCGCTGCAGGAAGTTGCTCTTGGTTCCAACGTAGCCGACGCGGCCGATGAAGCCGTTGCCAAGCTGCCGTTCGACGTTCAAGCTCCACTGCTGCGTTTGCGGGTTCTTCATCGCGTAGTCCACCGGAGCCAGGCCACCGAAGTTGCGGACCGTGGTTCCGAAATTACCCACCGTCGCGCGGCCGGTCTGCTGGAACGCCGAGTTTCCGGCCACGATGTTGGCAAGCGAGTTGGTGGCGGTGAAATCGGTGGTCGAGAAGTTGTACATGAAGGGCGGGGCGAAGCGAAGGTTGGTGATCGGGTTCAGGAAGATGAAGTCGTACGCCCAGCCGTAGCCGCCGCGGACGCTCCACTTGCCGGAATTGCCCGGGCTCCAGGCGAAGCCGAAGCGAGGACCCCAGTTGTAGTTGGTCTCGAATGCCGTCGGCGTCACTTCGATGCTGCCGAGTGCGCCGGTTCCGGCACCGCCCAGCGCGGCCTGCTTGTTGAGGTTGAGGTTGGAAAGCAAGCCGTTGACTTCTGAAACGCCACCGGCGATTTCCAGACGGATGCCGAGATTGAAGGTCAGGTTCGGACGCGCACGCCAGTCATCCTGCAGGAACAGACCTTGGTTGGAAACGCGGTTGCCACGAATCGAGCCGCCGAAGCGCTGGCTGTAGATCACAGGGTTGCCCAACTGGAACTGCTCGAAGTTGGCGAAAGTCAGTGAGCCACGGGTGTTCGAATCGAAGACCGAGTTCGCCTGGATTCGTTCGAAGTTGTAACCGCCCTTGAATGTGTGGCGACCGGTCGTCTTGGTCAGCGTGGTGAGCGAATTGTAGACGTTCTGCGTGCGGCCCTGCGGCAGACCGCTCCAGGAACCGAGTTCCGCGAGGGCGTTTTGGAAGGTGACCGAGGCAGCACCAATCGGAACCAGCGGCGTGAAGTTCGGCTTGCTGCGCAGGAAGCCGCCCAACTGGTTCAGCACCAGCGTCGGCGAGAAAATGCGCGTGTAGCCGAGCGTGATGGACTGGGGCGTGTTGGTGGAACTCGCACCGTTCACAGGCAGGTTTGAGGAGATAAAGGTGAGGCCGGGGCTTTTCTGTTCGACGTCCTGGTAGGCGTAGCGGCCCCAGAGGCTGTCCTTCTGCGAGAGGTTGTAGTCAATCTTGCCCGAGTAGGCGATCGAGTTGGTGCCGAGCGGCGCGGGATTCGAAACGGTGCCCGAATCGGAGGCAACGCCCTGGGTGGCGGCCCAAAGCGCACGGGCGGCCGGGTTGGTGATGCCCGAAACCTGCGCGTTTGTCGGTACAACCGCGATACGAGTGCCACCGGAACCGCGAATCTTCTGCTGTTCGTAGGTGCCGAAGTAGAAGAGCTTGTCTCTGTAAATGCGTCCGCCGATGGCCGCGCCCCACTGGTTGTCGCGGAGCGTCGAGGCCTTGCCGGTGCGATCGAAGTAGTCGCGCGAGTTCAGCTTGTCGTTGCGCAGGAACTCGAACAGGCGGCCATGGAAATCGTTGGTGCCACTCTTGGTGATGATCTGATACTGCGAACTGCCATTGCGTCCGTATTCGGCGCTGAAGTTGTTCGCGATGACATTCACTTCTTTGATGGCGTCGAGCGGCACGGTGCCGATGCCCGCGCCACCCGTGGTGGAAACGTCAGAGGCATTCGCGTTGTCGATGGTGATGTTGTTGGCACGACCGCGACCGCCGTTCGAATTGTAGCTACCCAATCCGAGGAACGGGTTGCGGACACTGACAGGAGTGACTCCAGGCATGGTGCCAGCGAGGGCAAGTGGACCGCCCTGCAAGGGAAGCTGCGTGATCGCCTTCGATTCCACGCTGTTTTGCATCTGGGCCGAAGTGGTGGCGATGGTCACGGACGATTCTTCAACGACGATTTCGCTTTTGACGGACGCGACTTCGAGGTTGACTTTGATCTCTTTGACAGCGCCAGAGTTGATCGACGCCGTTGTGACGAGCGAGTTGAAGCCAGTGGATTCGACGCGTACGGCATAGTCACCGACGGCCAGAAGAGAGAAGCGGACGGTGCCAGACGTGTCTGTGATGACGTCGCGGCTGAATCCTTGGGTGGTACTGCGAATGGCTACCTTGGCGCCGCTGATTACGGCATTGGTTGAATCGTTGACTCGAATAACGAGATCACCGGTGATCTGCGCCAACGATGGAACGGCGAGGCTTGCTAATGCAAGCAGCAACCGTGCGAAATTACGATATCTCATATCTATTTTTCAAACTCCCAGTTCGTGACGTCGCGAAAACGCTAATTATATCCCCCAGTATAATGCGAATCTCGCATTGAGGGAAGTAGTTTTCCACAGGCGATTGGGCCTAAACGTAGTGCGGCGGCCAGTGAGCACCACTTCGACGTAGTGTTTGCAACGAAATAGGAATCTTCAAAAACTTTGGACAGTTCGGCCGAGTTTTCTCGCATACCGTTTATGAACCGCTATCGCCTGCCCGTCTTCTTGCCCGCAAACGTCCTGCTGCTGCTGACCGGTACCGCTACTTTGGGCCAGAGTCCCGTACCACCGCCGCTTGCGGCCATTGAAAAGTTCGTTGCCGCTGCCGGATCGACATCCAGCGCTTACTCCATTGCGGCGGCATACCCCTACAAAACTGTCGATAGCGGAGCCACTTGGATCCCGCTCTATCTCTACGACACCCCGCGTGATTTGCTTATCGGCGTCCCCATTGAAAACTACAGCCCGGCCTTATCCCTTGGCGTAGACCCGCTCGATCCGGACCGGGTCTTTGTCGGCATCCCGCAACAGGCGGGCGGAATCCGCCGTAGCGCGGACGGTGGCGTTTCGTGGACTGCCGTCGGCGGCATCCCAAGGACGCCGGGCAACATAGTGGCTTTCTTCTTCCCACGTCCCGGGCTCATCTTCGCCCAAGGCTCGGGGCAAATTTTCAAATCCACCGATGGCGGCGCAAGCTGGATCGTCGCCGGCCCCATGCAGCGACCCACCGGCGGACTCGACATCAACCCCGCCGACCCATCCAAGATGTGGAACTGGGAAGCGACCTTTGCGGCCAGCTTTCACCGCTCTGTGGACGAAGGCAAAACATGGTCCTTTCTGTCGGTCAATCGCGGCGACAATTTTCCTGGCGTTGCCAGCGAACTGCGGAGCCATCCAACAAGACCGAATCAGATTTACGCTGTCGGGGGCCGGGGCGGCGTCGATGGCATCTACCGCTCGGAAAATGGCGGCGATCTTTTCAATCGTCTGTTGCCGGGCCAGAACTTTCTAGCCGGCCCGAACGGAAGGATCTTCATCGATCGTTCCCTCGCCAATCGCATCTACTTTTCGGTCGTCGGCCAACCCGGAACCGCAGCCGAAGCTACCTTCTGTTACGCCCAGCAGGAAACCGACGCGAATATTCTTTGTTCCGCGATCGAAGGCAGAAGTTTTATCCCAATATTTGTCGATTCCAAGGCCGACAACTCGATTCTCTGGGCCTTCAGCGCGGGCGTCGGAAATGTCCCGCAGCGACTGTGCCTCAGTACCACCGCTGCTCGTACTTGGACTTGCGCCACTCCAACCGTCAGGCCGACTCTTTTTCAAGGTGCACTGTCGCGCAGCGTGAGAGAAAGTGGCGTGCGCACCGATGAGGTCCGACCAATCGCGCTCGAACCGCGCACGGTGAGACGCGATGCCGCCGCCGGTCGACTCGTCACCGACACCCGCTACGAAGTCCCGTATACGGTGGCCGCGCCGCCAAACGCCCCCTGGGCTTCTGTATCCGCTGGTCAGACCTTGGTCACGCCGTCGGCAACCGGTGGCACCACCGCGCCAGGAATTGCCGTCACTATGCGCGGATACCTTGCTCCCGATTTGTACACCACCGGGTTTCCCATCGAGTCCGCTGTGGCCAACAACGGCGGTGCGCGAATCAGCGTCATCATGCGCGTCGTTCCCAGAGATACCGACGAGATGCGGTATACCTACAGCGTGATCTCGGGTCCAGATCCCGCGATTTCGGTCACCGCCATGGGGCTTGACACGCAAGGTCTGCTTTACACCGCCGCAACGAACCGCATCCGCAGACGCAATGCCGATGGATCGTGGACGATCATCGCCGGCACAGGTGGCTCCGGTGCCCCGTCCGGCGATAACGGCCCAGCGGTGGCCGCAGTGCTCGGGGGCCTCAATGGCATGATTGTGGAACCCGGCGGCACTATTCTGTATACGAACGCCACCGGCTTGCGGCGCGTTGGCCCCGATGGCATTGTCCGTGTGCTGCTCGCGCCAGGGGCTGCCATCGCAACCGGCGGTGGTGCCACCGTGCCCTACCGCGGCATTGGCGCTATGGCAATCGATAACGGCAACCGGCTGTATGTGGGCTTCACCGGAGGCATCGCCCGCCTTAGCGCCGACCGCAGTTCCGCCGAGCGTATTTACACCGCACCCGCAGCCAATCCAGACGTCTCTTATTTGCAATTCGACCGTCAAAACAGACTTTGGGCCAGCCTCGGACCCGTGCAAACCCCTAAGCTCTTGCGGTTCGATGCCACACTGGCGGCAACGCCTCAGGATATGGGTGCGCTCAGAGAATCCCTCATACGCAACTTCAGCTTTGACACCAATAACAATCTTCTGCTTCCAAGTGGTGCCGAAGTCGTGCAAATTTCCATTGAAGAGGCCACCACAAGGACCATCGCAGGCAATGGAGGCAGCATCTTTTCGCCCACGTCGAACTACGCGAATTTCGCATCCCTCGGAGGCGTTACTGCGGTGATTTCCGAAGCGGCAGGCACGGTGCTGGTGGCACTCGAGGGGCGAATCCTGCGGCTCACTCCAGACCGGAAGCCGCTGCCCACCATTGCCAGAGTCGGACGCCCCAACGATCCTGAAAATCCGCCCCGCCGTAGCGGCCCCTTCCTGATCGAAGGTGCAAACTTCGGCGAGCGAATCGAAGACGTGACGGTTTACATTGACGCCATCGCGGCTACGGTGCAAAGTGTCACGCCAACCGCAATCACCGGCATCGTGCCATTGGGAACGTTCGGCGTTCAGGCGAGCGTCGGTGTGGTTGTCTCGAATCTGCCTAGCGTCATCGGCGCTTGGACACTCGCGCCGTCACAGGTGGAACTGGTTCGAATTCCAGGCACCGATCTTGTGCAGGCGCTGTTCGCTGACGGAACCACGCACTCGGCGGAGAATCCCGCGGAAGCTGGCATCGAGATCACCATCTCCGCGTATGGAGTGGACGCGAGAGTGCCCCGTTCCAGTGTCGCCGCCAAAATCGGTGACGCCGATGCCGAGATTTTCGACGCTGCTCCGGGAGCCGGTAACGATGGCTTGTTCATCGTGAAACTTCGCGTTCCCGCCACTTTGACCGAAGCCGGATCGTACCCATGTGTCCTGATCGTCGATGGCACCGCGTCCGAGCCGCTCAAGCTGAACGTCAAGGCCAAGTGACTTCGAGACGTGCCACACTGTCGAGACTCCCGCCCGATGCCCGTTACGGTTCGAAAAGTCGCGATTTTACTGTGTCTCTGCGGGGTGGCGGCATCGGGGCAGCACGATCCATTCGATGTCACGTCCATTCCTACGGGAATCGTTTCCGCGGTGGCCCAGGATCGTGACGGCTTTCTCTGGCTGGGCGGATCGGTGCTCTATCGCTTCGATGGTGCCCGGCTGATTGCGGTGCCTGTGGGCGGCATCAGCTATGCGGTCGCCGCCACGCCGGATGGTGCCGTGTGGGTGGCTTCTCAAGGTGGCATCTTCCGCGTTCGCGACTTTGCTGCATGAGCGAACGATTGCGGTCGATGCGGAGCATTTGCCGGGCCACCGGGACACTCGCTATTTCGTCGAAACGAAACAGGGTTCGATGACCGCCGCATCCTGCGCATCGCGATCGAAGACATGGGCAGGGTTCCCCCGCAACATATCGCCAGCGGCTTTGGTGAATTGCAGTTCGACAAAGCAGGCAGCCTCTGGTTCACTTGCGGCAAGCAGAAAGCAACACGCCCAAGCTGATTCGTATCGGGGAATCGGCGGACCTCCCCGATGAGCGCTGGATACGCGTCGCGGTTGACGACAACCGCGGCATCTGGTCGTCGGGGGACAACGCACTTTTGTTCCGCGCCTGGATCCACGCGATTCGAGGCTTGCAACCCGACCGACCATGGCCTCACGTGGGAAGAAATCGCCGCAAAAATGCAGATCACGGTGGCGCAGGCTCGAGGAGAATACGCCCATGCCATAGCCTGGCTGCGCGAACAGATTTCCTAACTGGTCGCCTGCTGCAATCCAGACAAGTGCGATAGGATCAATGCGGAGGAATTTACATTGACCGGTCGTTCTCTTACAATCCGCGCGCTGCCGCTGTTTTTGGTGCTGGGCGGTAGTCTGGCCGTTATTGCGATGGGCCAGCAGACCCAACCACAAGCGGCCCCCGCAAAGCCCGTGCGTACGCCACCGCCGACCCGCGATCCGCACACGTCGGGTTACGTCGAGGCCAAAGAAATGCCCGACGGCGAACTCCCTTCGCCCAAATCGAATGGGAACTTCATCATCGGTCCGACCTACAAGCCGGCACCGGAAATGGCCGTCAAAGAAGCCGTCCCGCAAGGCCAAGTGTACGAATTCACGATGGATTCCAAAGACAGCAAAATATATCCGGGAATTGCTCGGGAAGGCGGCATGCAGCCAGACCCGGCCAATCCCGCTAAGTTGACTGTGAAAAGCGGTTCCAAACCGTATACAAGGAAGGTCGCGGTGTATGTGCCCAAACAGTACGTTGCTGGCACGGAGGCACCTTTCCTGGTTGGCACCGACGGTCCGGATCGGACGCTCTTCACGGCTCTCGACAATCTGATTGCGGAAAAGCGCGTACCGGCGATGATTGCCATTTCGATCGCCAATGGCAGCGGCGACGCACAAGGCAGCCAACGCGGGTTGGAATACGACACGATGTCCGGGCTGTTCGCGGAGTTTGTCGAGACGGAAGTGCTGCCACTCGTTGAAAAGCAGTACGGCGTGAAGTTGACCAAGAATCCAGAGGGCCGTGCGGCGATGGGGTGCAGTTCAGGGGCGTCGGCAGCGATGTCCATGGCTTGGTATCGTACAGATCTGTACCATCGAGTGGTGAGTTATTCGGGAACTTATGTGTATCAGCAATGGCCCGAGAATCCGGCCACGCCGCATGGTGCCTGGGATTATCACGAGACGATCATCCCGAACAGTCCGCGCAAGCCGCTTCGCATCTGGATGCATGTGAGCGACCGCGACAATTTGAGCACACGCGATGCGTACCACGATTGGGTGTTGGCGAATGAGCGGATGGCAAAGGCGCTGACCGATAAGAAGTATCCATATCAGTTCGTTTTTTCAAAAAACTCGGGTCATTGCGACCGAGCGGTGAAGGCGGCCACGTTGCCGTTGGCGCTGGAGTATGTTTGGCGGGGATACGACGGAAAGTAATCCCTTCGGGTGTTGCGCGGGATTCCGATTTCCAGCGAGGGGCGGCCCTCCGCACATTGCTACAATGAGCAAATTCCGCGACGCCCTTGTTTCCGCGCCCAGACCCCGTCAGTCTCTTGTTCCCGAACCAGTTGTCAATTCCGCGCCTCTAGGCTCGGAGACAGGAAGATCCACATGAAAGATATCCAACGAAAGCTCACGATTGCCGGCCTGCTGTTGCAGTTGACGGCCTCGACCGCCATCGCGCAGCCCAACGACGCGGCGCTCATCGCCAAAGCCAAAGGTATCCACGACCGCGTCCTTAAGCTCGACACGCACAACGACATCGACCCCGCCACCTTCACCGCCGACTGCAACTACCTCAAGCGGCTGACCACTCAGGTCAATCTGCCAAAAATGGTCGAAGGCGATATGGACGTCGCGTTCTTCATCGTCTACGTCGGCCAAGCTTTGCCCACCGAGGAAGAGTACGCGAAGGCTTACCAACAGGCCATTGAAAAGTTCGACGCCATCCATCACTTCACAGAGAAGATCGCGCCCGACGTCATGGGACTCGCCCTCACGCCGGAAGATGTTCGCCGCCTTCACCGCCAAGGCAAGCGCATCGCCGTGATCGGTGTCGAAAACGCATTTCCCATCGGCACGGATATCAAGCGCGTCAAGGAATTCTACGATCGCGGTGGCCGTTACATGTCGCTGGCCCACAATGGCAACAGCCAACTCGCCGACTCGAACACCGGTGAGGCCTCCGGCTATCTCCACAACAATGGACTCTCACCCCTTGGACGCGAAGTCATCGCCGAGATGAACCGCCTCGGCATGATGGTGGATCTTTCGCACCCTTCCAAAGGCGCGAACCTCGAGGCCCTCCGCCTTTCGAAAGCCCCGGTCATCGCTTCGCATTCCAGCGCCCGCGCGCTTGCCGACCACAGCCGCAACATGGATGACGAACAGCTTCTGGCATTGAAGAAGAATGGCGGAGTGGTCCAGATCGTTGGATTTGCGTCCTATCTGAAGGTCGACTCGAAAGAACGCACAGCGGCGCTCAACAAGCTCCGTACCGATTTCGGTTTCGGAGGCGGCGGTGGACGCACCGGCGGTGGCCCCACTTTCCGCCGTCCCACGCGCGCCTGTCCGGTGGAGGATGCCAAAGCCGCTGCGCCGACAGCCGACACCACTGCCGCCCCTCGCCGTGCTGGCGGTGCATTCCTCAACCTTCTGCCCGCTGAACGCCGAGCGGAATTTGAAAAGCGGATGGCTGGGATCGACGCCCAATACCCTTCCGGGCCCCGCGCCAACGTCAAGGACATGGTGAATCACATCGATTACGCCGTCAAACTTATCGGCATCGACCACGTCGGCATCTCTTCGGATTTCGACGGCGGCGGAGGTATCGACGGCTGGGATAGCGCAGCCGAAGCCTTCAACGTGACGCTCGAACTGGTACGCCGCGGCTATACGGAACAACAGATCGAGAAGATCTGGAGTGGCAATCTGCTTCGAGTTTGGGGAGATGTCGCCAAGGTCGCGCAAAAACTGAAGAAGTAGACCGGGGCCAGTGATTTCGCCTTTCACGGCTTGAGCTTTCGCGCTCCCAAATCCTTTCCTTCCGGCTGAGGGCCGGTTTGCTGGACCAGCGCATCTCCGCAGGCACGCAATCGCTGCGCCGACCGCATGGGCCGGATTGCTGGACTCCTTTCCCCGCGCCGCGCTGCTGTCGATCCATGCTCGAGTCGAAGGCACTCAATCGACGTCGTGGGAACACCAGTCGCTCGCGCAACTTTGGGGTCCGCGATTCAACGACCACGTCGTGGCTGCGTTCTCGCTGGGAAGGTTGCCGCATGACATCCGTCGGCGCGAGAAGGCGCACACCACAGCGTCGCGACTGCACGCGTTCCTCGACGGAAGGCAGATGCCTTTCGGCCAAGCTGGACGCGAGATGGGTGTACCGGCAAACAGTCTGCGCTATGCGGCACCGACGGATTCGGTTTTGCTTCGCTGGGATTCAGCGCGTCAGCCGGTTATCTGGACCGCACCGCCGCCCGATATCGATCCGCAAGCGGCACGCCTCCGCTACCTTCACATTTTCGGTCCTGCGACTCCGGCATCGTTCGCCCGTTGGGCCGGGATAGGGCGGAAAGAAGCGATAGGCGCGTTCGATGAGTTGGCTGGCGAGTGACGCCTGTGCGGACAGCGGTCGCCGCCGCCTGCATCCTGTCGGCCGACGAGGCAGCGTTCCGGCTGTCCGCGGGCGCGGTGTACGGATGGCGACTTTTGCCAGGCGGCGATGCGTACTATCTGCTGTGGGGATCCGATCGCGAGATCCTTGTGCCCGATGCAATACATCGCGTGGAACTCTGGACAGCGCGTGTTTGGCCCGGGCGCGCTAATGGTGGAGGGTGAGATTGCCGGGGTGTGCCGCCGGGCAGTGGGCGAGGTTTCCATCCGAGATTGGCGTCGGCTTCGTCCGCCGAGGGGGAGGAGTAGAGGCCAAGATCTGATGGGAACGACAAAAGGCAGGCGCTCCAAGGAAAAGCGCCTGCCTCTTTTCGACGCGGATTCCTGCCTACCAGCGGAATCCGAACGAGACTGGTATGTAGTCGAGATGGCGATTGTTGCCTCGGAAAATCCGGTTGTAGCGCGCCTCGCCAAAGAGCTTGCCTCTCCACTTCGTTCCGACCGCGAATCCCGCACCGATGTTCACTCCAGGCTTGTTCACGGTGTACGACGACAGGATCTGTGTCGATGGCACCGATACGTTGTAGAAGCCGAAGAACGGGTCGAAGGTAGTGAACGTCGAGATGGATGGCTGCGTGAATTCCTGGGTAGTTCGATACAGCCCACCGCCACCGATGATGTACATATCGGCCCGCCGATACGCACCGACGTGGAAGACCGGATCGAGCGTCGCCGAAAAGATACGCATATAGCCGCCGGGAACGCCGATGCTGTTCAACGTTCTGCTGTTCACGCCGAGTTGATTGAACTTGGCGTCGACCATCAGCCCGACGTAACGGTTGAAGTTCACGCCAGCGCCAGCGCCAGCGTTCCATCCCGTGTCAAGGCGACGGCCTGTTCCACCGGTCGTCTGCGAGAAACCAGCTCCAACATCGAAGGTGAATCTGGGTGTTTCTTGCGCCAGCAGGGCCGACGCGGACATTGCAAAAAGGCAGGTCACCGTTCCGACCGGCAGCCGCCAGTTAAAAACCGTCTTCTGCGCCACATTCTTCTGTGAGTTCTTCATTGGTGTTCTCTCCACTGTTTCAAGCGATTTGGGAGCTAACTGAATTTGCCAGCGACCCTTGTCACGTTATATATGCAATTCGAAGGCCAATGCGAAAACCCTTCGAATAATTACGTCTAAAATGAGATATTTCCGCCACTTGTGCTGTCCAAAGTGGTTTCGAAGGATGGCCAGTCCGCCCGTAAGTCATTGAGTCTTAGTGCTGACTCTATAGAACTCGTCGGCGTAAATTGCATGTCTTCCAAATTGGGCGACTGCTCAGCCCGGCCCTGAGTCCCTTGAGTCATACGTGGCGACGGGTGGCTCTGCCTGACTTTTCGACCGTATGGAGGCTCTGGGGAGGCTTTGGCCACGCCCGATGGTCAAAATGTGCTGGTCAAGTACGTCGGCGAACCACGCGAACCACAAGGTATTTGTGGAAACCGCGCGGGGACTGTGAACGTCTATTGCCGACACTCCCGCAAAAAAGCTAATTTGCCGCCACAACCGGGGTGAAAACAGCAGTTGTCGAGTCCACATCGTTCATTCCCACAACACCGACCGACCAGGTCCAGGGCCAGTCGGCAAAATTGTGAATCGCTCTTCCATTTCCACCTGCCGACAAGTGCAGGTCAACCCGTCGCGTCGCGCACGTAAGGATCGCATTCGCTAAGATGGCAGGATTGTGGTCAAACTCGATCGGTGGTGGATTTCGCGCGTTTTGCCGCTGACAGGCATCGTGGTGCTGCTCGCATCCGCTACTGCTCAGATGGGTGGCAATCGGGTTTGGTCCCGTTATGAAGCCGAAATGCAGGACCCGGTGGACGACCCGTTGGATGCGGGGCGAAAAGGCGAGTTCGCCCTTGGCCGATTGCGTTACCGTTCACCTATGGATGCCCGAGGGCGATTCCGAGGCGGAGGATACGCACGTTGGGGCATCGACGCCAACAAGGGCGACCGCCTTTTCATCGGCATTCTTCGCCGCCTGACGCGACTCGATGTGGAACCCATCGAGACCATCGTCGACGTGGATAGCGACGAGATGTTCAACGTGCCCTTTCTGTTTGCCGTGTCGGTGGGCGATTGGGAACTGTCCCCATCCCAGGCCGGGCGCCTCGGCGAGTATCTCCGGCGTGGCGGGTTCCTGCTGGTCGATGATTTTCACAATGATCGTGAATGGGCAAGGTTCATGGAAGGCGTCCACCAGATGGCTCTTGCCTCTGAGCCGGAAGACCTTGACGTTGCGGCACCCCCGTTTCATGTCTTGTTCGACATGAAGGAACGCGTGCGCGTGTCCGGTGCAAACGTCGTGCATGGATCGGGCATTGAGCGCGGGGGCGTCGAGCCGCATTGGCGCGCCATCCTCGATCCGCGCGGCACGGGACGGATGATGGTGGCGATCAGCTTCAATCAGGACATGGGAGATGGCTGGGAGTTCGCCGACGACCCCGAGTATCCAGAACGGCTTTCGTCCGAAGCCATGCGGCTAGGCACGAATTACGTGATCTATGCCATGACCCATTGAATTCGAGCGGTTTCAGGCCCACGAGCGTCGCCGGATCCATCGAAGAGAAGATGCGGGCAACGGCCGGGTGGCCCCAAGAAAACGTTGGCAGTACCACAGCGCTTGTACTCGCTGTCCTGTCGAGCCTCCTGTCCAGGCTTCGCAGGGGAACTGGGCCTCATCTCGGCGTGGAGCGTGACGGATTTCTCGTCCAAACAAACCACCGGCTCAGCAGCGTCGTAAGGCCGCTCCTGAGCTGCGACAACTAATCAGCGATCTAAATTGAACATCGCGGTTTCTGAACCCTGCGCGAAAGTCGATCCCGACGCAGAACCGCCGTTTTCGCGAGAAACCACAGGTTCCCCTTTCTTAAAAGATTCTAGGTCCATCGCGGAATCCAGACATCGTATGAGCTTTCAGCGAAAGATATGACGTTAACCGTTCGCAACAAACGCTCTTGAGTTCTCCTCTGCCTTGGTCTTTTGCCGAGGACCGTCGACGGGGCTTTGGCCCAACGAGGCCAAGTAGTCATCGACGATTCGATCAAGTGGAACGGCACAACTCCGATCTCTTCCCGGTCAATTCTTTTTACCAGGGAAAACACGAAGAATGCCCGCAAGTCTCAAGGTTTACAACTTCTCCCATGACAGTTTTGAAATAAATAAGCTCTTTTCGGGCTCCCACGCGATCCAAAACACGGAGATCTCAATGGAACAACTTTCCTACCCACAGTACAGTCTGATCTACAACGCCCTATCCTTCGTGCTAGCCGCGATGGGGGCCGCAACCGTTTTCCTCTTTCTCAACCGCTCGCAGGTAGCGCTTCAATACCGATCTGCCGTTTCCATCGCCGGCGTTGTGACGATGATCGCTCTGTACCACTACTACAGAATTTTCCAGAGCTTTGACGCCGCTTATTCCGTAATGAACGGGGTTGTCACGGCTACCGGTAAACCCTTCAACGATGTCTACCGCTACATGGATTGGCTACTCACGGTTCCGCTTCTCGTTACCGAACTAGTGCTTGTCATGCGGATCCCTGGTGCAGCTGGAAACGGAAAAGCGGCCCGTCTCGCCTCCTATGCGGCGATTATGGTTCTGCTCGGTTACCCGGGTGAGATTTCCACGGACTCCGGGACCCGTTGGCTCTGGTGGACTCTCGCCATGATCCCCTTCCTGCTCATTCAGTTCGAGTTGTTTGTGGGCCTGAAGAGCTCGATCGACTCGCAGCCCGCGGCGGCCCGAGGTATGGTGAGCGCGGCCCGCTACATTACGGTGCTGACCTGGTGCTTCTATCCGGTTGTCTTCATCCTTCCGATGCTCGGCCTAAGCGGCGCTTCCGCCCAGGTCGGAGTCCAGGTTGGATACAGCATCGCCGATGTTCTTGCCAAGGCTGCCTTCGGCATCTTCATCTACTTTGTTGCAGTGAGGAAGTCGGAGATCGAGTCTTTCGTCCCTGCCCCTGCTCGTTAGCCGAAGCGCGGGTTGTGTCGCTGATTACTCAGTAGATCCCGCGATCCAGGACGACAGCCGAATGCCGAATGCCGGACTTCGGTTGTTGTCCTGGGTAGATCTCTCGTCAAATTGGAGGAATCTTTTCATGCTCCAGAATCTGGCCCAACATTCCAAAATCGACGACCGAATGCGAGACATGTGCGCCACCTTCTGTGAACCAGAGAATTCGGCGAGGATCGCGGTCGAGCATCACCTTGCAGCGGGGGGCAACCGCCTAAGAGCCTCCATCTGCCTGGACGCTTCAGCCCGGCTGGGTATCATCGCAACCGATGCGATCGTACTGGCGACAGTCTGCGAACTCCTGCACAACGCGTCTTTGGTTCATGACGATTTACTGGATCGCGAATCCACTCGCCGCGGCGGACCCAGTGTCTGGGTGGCTTTTGGAGACGACGTAGCCGTCTGCAGCGGCGATCTGATGTTGTCCGCTTCCTATGGAGCGGTGGGCAAAATTTCCGACCCTGCGATGCTGCCAGACCTCATTCGCCTTATCCACCGACGTGCAAGTGAGGTCATTGCCGGCCAATGTGCAGAAAATGCCGCAAAGAGCGCAGTCAGTCTGACCATGCTCCAATACGAGAATCTTGCGCTGGGCAAGTCCGCATCGCTGCTTACATTGCCTTTGGAACTCCCGCTTTTCGTTTCCGGAAACTCTGCGAGCCTTGGCAGAGCTGGCCGCGCGGCCTCGGCCTTCTCCATCGCCTATCAGATGGCCGACGACCTGGAAGATTTCGACGCCGATCAGCGGGCTGGGTCTTTGAACGTCGTGACTGTGGTTCAGGGACAAGACTCATGCGGCTATGAGCAGGCCCGGTCCATCGTTCGGAAGCGCGCTGCCATCCTGTTCCAGGTCGCACGAAAAGAGGCCTCGCTGCTGCCATTCGAATGCGGGTCGATCCTGGAGGCTCACGCGACGACTGCTCTAAAGGGCTTGGCCGCAGATCAGTTGCGAGGTTCCGCGATGGCGGAGTCTCTCTAGGTGCCGCGGCGGGCGCTTGTCATCGGAGCCGGATTTGGAGGAATCGCCGCAGCCTTGCGTGCGAGAGCGAAGGGCTATGAAGTGCTTGTGGTGGATCGATGTCCGCAACTGGGCGGTCGAGCACAGGTCTTCCTCCGCAATGGATATCGTCACGATGCGGGACCCACCGTCATCACAGCTCCGTTCCTATTCCAGGAGCTTTTCGCACTCTTCGGAAAACGTCTTGAAGACTTCGTCCAACTGGTGACACTGAACCCTTGGTATCGCTTCCGCTTTCCGGACGGAACCGAGTTCAATTATGGGGGCACGATCGACGACACGCTAGCCGAGATCGCACGGTTCTCTTCAGAAGATGGTCAAGGGTATCTGAATCTCGTCGCCGAGTCGAAAAAGATTTTCGCCGTTGGTTTTGAACAGCTCTCCGATCAACCCTTTCACAAGTTCGCATCGATGGTATCCGCGGTCCCCGACTTGATTTCGCTGGGCAGCTACCGGACCGTCTGGCAGATGGTGAACCGCCATATCCGGCATCCCTGGCTGAGGCGCGCCTTTTCGGTGTCTCCGTTGCTGGTTGGCGGCAACCCTTTCGATACGACGAGCATCTATTCTTTGATTCATTATCTGGAACGAAAATGGGGCATTCAGTTCGCAATGGGTGGCACCGGGGCTCTGGTCGACGCTCTTGGGCGCCTGATGGCCGAAGCTGGAATTCAGATTCGTCTCAACACCACCGTGGCGCGAATCCTCACTAGCGATGGAGCTGCGACGGGCGTGACTTTGGATACAGGCGAGGAGATCCCTTCCGATATCGTGATCTCAGACGCCGATCCCGCCTTCCTTTATTCCAAGATGGTCGAGCAGCGCTCGTTGAGCTCTTGGGTGAAGACGAAGACTGCACATTTCTCGATGGGGCTCTTCGTCCTCTACTTTGGGACCACTCGCAAATATGATTCCGTCGCGCACCACACCATTTGGTTTGGCGACCGCTATCGCGAACTCCTGCAGGACATCTTCAACCGCCACCGTCTTGGCGCGGACTTTTCGCTTTACCTCCATCGCCCGACCGCTACAGATCCATCATTTGCTCCGCCAGGCTGCGATTCCTGGTATGTACTGGCTCCGGTACCCAACCTGCAATCGGGGACAGACTGGGATCGAATCGCCGAACAATATGGCGACGCCATTCTCAAAGCGCTGGAGGAAACGATGCTGCCCGGGCTTCGTGATTGCGTTACGGAACGATTCCACATGACGCCGTCCGATTTTCAAGACCGGTATCTCAGTGTGCACGGAGCCGGTTTCTCGGTGGCTCCCGTGTTTCGACAGTCTGCCTGGTTTCGCTATCACAACAAATCGGAAGTCCTGGAAAACCTTTACCTTGTCGGCGCAGGTACTCATCCTGGTGCAGGACTGCCAGGGGTTCTCTCCAGTGCGAAAGTGGTTGATCGATTGCTCTCGCCAGTGTAGGGAGTGGAAGGAAGAACGAAATGCTCAGCAGTGGGGCCAGCGCGCTCAAGCGAGGCGGAAAGACATTCTGGTTTGCCAGCCTGTTTCTGCCCAAGTCCGTTGCGGCCGACGCTGCGGATATTTATGCGTTCTGCCGCAGCATGGATGACTTGGCTGACGATGGCGCGCAGAGCGACGCAGTTAGGCTGCTGCGGACTGTCGATGCCGATCTGGAAGCTGGCCGATCGAGCGATCCGGTGGTGGCCCGGTTTCTGGAGATTGCGACGGCTCATCGCCTGGATCTCAGCGTGGCGCGCCACTTCCTCGAAGCAATCACCCAAGACGCCGCCGGCGAAGTCGCGATTCAAGACGAGGCGGAACTGATCCGCTATTGCTACGGCGTTGCGGGCACTGTCGGTTTGACGATGGCGGGAATTCTCGGCGCGGATCCGCAGAGATCGTATCGCTACGCCATCGAACTCGGCATCGCGATGCAAATGACCAACATCGCGCGGGATGTGATGGAAGACGCCCGACACGGTCGACGCTATCTTCCGGCTTGCTGGGTCGGCAACCTCACCGCGTCTGAGATCGCCAAGGGCGGATGCCGTGATGTCGTCGCGTCAGCAGTAGCTCGTTTGCTTGAACTGGCCGACGGTTATTATGGGAGCGCCGCACTGGGTTTTCACTGGATTCCGAAGCCGTGCCGCCGGTCGATCCGGATCGCCGCCGCGGTCTATCGGGAAATTGGGGTGGTGATTCGCCACAGAAACTTCGATTGGTGGCGCACACGGGCCTATGTGAGGTTTCCCTCCAAGATCCGGATCGCTGTCGGTGCCTGCCTTGGCACCACGACTCTCGAACGGTTGCCGTTCGCGGCCGACATCCGCGATTTGCGCCGGATCCTCGCCGGGATGCCCGGCATCCCATGAATCATGCCGACCTGATCGTTCTCGGCGGTGGTTGTGCGGGGCTTAGTCTGGCGAGCCATCTTGCTCTCAGGTGGAAACAGAAGCGCGTGGTCGTCTTCGAAGCGCGCAAGAACTACTTTGAAGATCGCACCTGGTGCGGCTGGCGAATCGCCCCTCACTTGTTCGATGACTGCGCATCCGCCGAATGGAATCGCTGGCGTTTGGTGACGCCGCTTGGCGACTTTGAACGCAGAAGCGAAGCTTACCCGTATCAGCGAATCGGGTCAGGCGAATTCTATCGAAAAGCTTGCGAGCTGATCCGCGAGAACGACGCCGACTCGATCCGAATGGGCGTTGACGTGGAGGACGTCGCCGAGCGGGACGACGCAGTGACCGTTTGTCTCTCGAACGGTGAAGCGTGGGATGCGCCTTATGTTGTCGATACCCGGCCGCAGACGAGAACGCTCGGGTGGCCCTGGATGTGGCAGAACTTCGTTGGCTACGTTGTGCGCATCGAGCAGGGACAACCGTTCGGCGACGTCCCGACCTTAATGGATTTTCAAACGGCTGGCGCGGGCTGCATCCAGTTCATGTACATCATCCCCCTTCGGGACAATTCGTACCTCTGCGAATGGACTCGCTTTTCACTTGTGCCGGATGAGCAGGCTGAGATCGAGTCGGAACTCATGCAATGGATCAAGACGCGGATCCCAGGGAGTTGGACCTTGGCCGGCCGCGAGGCTGGGTCGCTGCCAATGGCGCCTCCGCTCAAGAACTCAGGCGGGCCGCGGGTCATTCCAGGTGGCACGCGAGGCGGCAGCATGCGCGCCGCAACCGGCTATGCGTTTCATTCCATCCAGCGCTGGGCAGAGGCCTGCGCGATGTCGATCGAGGCTGGCAACGCACCCATCGCACCGGCTCGCAATCGTGTGCTTGAGGCCATGGACCGCCTGTTTCTGAGTGTTTTGCGCGAGAGGCCGGCCGAGGCGGCCGCACTCTTTGGACGGCTGTTTTACAAATGCGATCCGGATCCCCTCATCCGCTTCCTGGCTGGCGTGCCGCGCGTCGGCGATTTTTGGCCCGTTGTCAACGCGCTGCCCAAGCGGCGCTTTCTGCGGGCGCTTCCGGCATTGTCCAGGGCGGATTTTTCCAGCAACGGTGCGCTCAGTTGATACGATTCGCCGAGCAATACTACAGCCAAGTGTTTCTGTTCGTCACTGCTTTTCTGCTGGTGGAATCACTGCGGAGTGCGGATTCCGGTTTCGTGATTCCAGTTTTGGTTCTTGGCGTCGTGCTGCTCGGCTTTCCGCATGGCGCGCTGGATCCGCTCGTGGCCGTCCGGGCCTTGGGGTCGTGGCGCTACTTCAGCGTGCCTGCCTTCGCCGCGGCATATCTGGCGATCGGAGCCCTCTATGGGTCGCTGTGGTGGATGTGGCCGGAGCCGTGTCTCGCCATCTTTCTGGCGATCTCGGCTTTTCATTTCGGCGGAGACTGGCAAGCGCGCGGTGCGTGGTGGACACGTTTTGCCTACGGTTCGGCGATTGTCACTCTTCCCGCGCTGCTGCATTCTCCAGAGGTATCGAGGATTTACTTTGCACTCGGAGTGAAAGAGACAGGGACGATCCTTTCGATCTCCCAATGGATCGCCGTCGTAGCGGCGGTGCTTGGTCTATTGGCGGCAGCCATGCAGTGGCGAGAGCGAAGTGCGGATTTTTTCGAGTTCGTGGCAATCACACTCGGGGCGGCGTTACTCGAGCCACTGCTCTTCTTTACCAGCTACTTCTGCCTTCTCCACAGCCCGCGCCATTTGTTGGATACCTGCAGATCGACGGGGCTGCGAACAGCACGCGCCTTAACTTCGGCCGTACTTCCGGCGCTAGCCACAACTCTCGCAATCGGAGCCATCGTCTGGTTCGCGATGCTTCCTGGTAAAGGCGATGAGAATATCCTGCGGCTTGTCTTCGTTGGTCTGGCCTCACTCACGTTGCCGCACATGATGCTGCAAGAGATTGCGAAGAGACGCCACCTCTAATTAACCGGTGCCCCAAGGTTCGGGGCAAGTTCGATCGCCTTGCGATAGTGCCGCTCAGCCTCCATCCGGTTCCTGTCTTGCGAGCGCGCCCAATGCATTCCCCGGAATAAAGGCTCATTCGGTCGAGTTTGAGCGCCCGAATCCAGGCCACGATTCGACATCGCTTCCAACACCGGCATCAGCGAGGCGTCCGAAATGTGGGCCGCAGCCCCCACCGCTTCCCCCTGCGTGACTTTGTCCACCGCGTTGACGTGGTAGAGCCCCTTCACATCCGGGCCTTGCCTGCGGATCCGGCTTGCGGCGATCTCCGATCGCCACCTGCTTGGGGCGGGTCGGCTGAAACACCGTCTTCTTGATACGGTAGGCCCGGCTCCTCCTCAACCTGTACAGGTGCCCCTGCCAGATAAAAGTCCAAGGAACCGGTTTGCAGGCCGCTGCGTAGTGTAGGCATGACTGTCACTCTCGCAGCGGCTTTCGTTTGTTTGTTGGGCGTGGATCAGGACGCCCTTGCCATCATGGAGAAGATGGCGGCGAAGTTGGAAGCGTCGGTGGACGCTCGTCGGCAGTATGTTTATCGGCAGCGCGTGACCGCGAAACTGGTGCGTACGAACGGGCAGATCGCGCGGGCAGAGAAGCGGGAGTACACGGCGGCTCCGGGTCCGGAACGGACGGAGAAGACGCTGGTGTCACTTGCCGGTGAGTATCACAAGAGCAAGAAAGAGATCATCCGCTATGACAAGCCGGGCTTTGAAAAGGGCGGCATGGATCTCGACGGCGGATTGATGAAAGGTCTCATCGACGATCTCGCCAATAGCGAGAAGTCGAAGGATGGCATTCCTCACTCGGTGTTTCCGTTTCGCGCCAAAGACCTGCCGGGCTTCCGTTTCACCTATGTAGGCGAGACCGAAGTAAAGGGTCGCAAGGCGCATCGCATTGCCTTCGAGCCGGTCGTGAAGAGATCCGATTGTCTGAACTTTGGCGACGATGACGACGCCAACGACGCCAACGATGGCGATTGTCAGTCGCGCCCCTGGAAAGGCGAAGTAGTTGTGGATGCGGAAGAGTTTCAGCCGGTCCGTATCTTTACCGATCTCACCTTCAAAATGCCCTGGGGCGTGAAGGTGTTTCTGGGAACGAATATCCGCCAGACGGGGTTTTCGGTGAGCTATACGCGAGTGGCTCCAGAGGTGTGGTTTCCTGCGACATATGGCACGGAGTTCCGGCTCGACCTCTTCTTTGGATACAAGCGGGTGATCACATTGGCTCTGGATTCGTCCGACTTTCAGCGGACAGAGGCGAAGTCCGAGATCAAGTTCGATACCGCCGAAAAGCTGCCGTAAACCGTGCGTTCACTCGGCCCGCCCGCCAAAGTACACCAGCTTCCGGCATAGCGTTCGCGCTGATCTTCGGATGGCTTCCAACATTGATCGCCCAAGCCGTCGGCCCAATTGCGATTGATCGCACCGAGGGGTTCGCGAGATGTGTAGCCGCTAGCGCGATCGGGGCGGACAGGTGCACTGAGATCGCGCTCCGGATCGACGAAAACTGCACCTGGGATATGTCCTGCTTCGAAGGCGTCGGGTCCGGCGTTGGGTTTGCCCAACGTGAAGCGGGTCAGTCAGGTTGTGTCGAGCTGTAGCCATCTGCTAATCTCGATCTAGATTGGTAGATATGAGTACTGAACGCCACTTAGTCGAAACAGCTTATGACGCCACCGTGCGCACGGACATCGAACAGTTTCGCGCCATGGCGCAAACCTATACGGAAGGGCAACTAACGGACGATCAGTTCCGTCCGCATCGATTACGGCGAGGGATCTACACGCAGCGTCAACCGGGCGTACACATGATTCGCACCAAGGTTCCTGGCGGCATCGTGACCACCTCGCAGATGCGCCGACTCGCGGATGTTTCCGATGAGTTCGCGGCAGGCAAGGCGCATCTCACCACCCGCCAGAACGTACAGTATCACTTTATACCACTGCTGCAGGTTCCGGATTTGCTGCATCGTCTCGCGGATGTCCGCATGACAACGCGCGAGGCCTGCTACAACACGGTTCGCAATGTGACGGCGTGCCCTTATGCGGGTTTGATCGCCGATGAGCCGTTCGATGTCCGTCCGTATGCGCAGCGCACGGCGTTCGCGTTTCTTCACAAGGATATTGCGGACAATTTGCCGCGCAAGTTCAAGATTGCCTTCTCGGGTGGACACAACGATTCGGTGGCGACGGACATCAACGATCTCGGCCTGCGGGCGGTGATCCAGGATGGGCAGCGCGGGTTCCGGGTGACGATTGGCGGTGGATTAGGTCCGCTTCCGAACGAGCCTGCTCTGTATACCGAGTTCCTGCCGGTTGAGCGGATCGTGAACCTGACCGAGGCTGTGATCCGGGTGTTTGGCAAGCATGGCAATCGCGCGAACAAGAATAAGGCACGGTTGAAGTTTGTGCTCCGCGAGCGTGGTTTGGCTTGGGTGAAAGAACAGATCGATACCGAGTACGCGGACATTCTGCAGAATGGCGGCGTGGGTGCGCCGGACGCGATTCCCGATGGCTTCGGTGGTTTTGAGTTCGATCCCGTGGGACATTCGCGCAATCTGCCGGTATTGCAGCAGCCTATGGTTCCTGGGCCGGGCTTTGACGAGTGGCTGCGTACGAACATCGAGGCGCAGAAGGATGTGGCCTATGCGATTGCAACCGTGAAGGTGTCGCAGGGCAACCTGATTTCTTCGCAGATGCGCGGGTTGGCGGATATATCCGATCAGTTCGCCGATGGCCTGTTGCGGCTAACGATGAACCAGAACCTGATCATCGCGAACATCCCGGCAGCGAATATCGCGCGGGTGCATGCGGCGCTGCAGGGGATCGCGTTGGCCGATGCCGGCGCTCGAGAGATCGACGACGTGACCAACTGCCCTGGCGCGTATTCGTGCAATCTCGCTTTGACCAAGTCAATGAACCTGGGCGAGGCACTTGCGGGCTTTTTCGCGGCGGAGAGCGATGCGCTATCGCGCAAACTGCAGATCCACATCAGCGGCTGTCCGAATTCATGTGGCCAGCACTGGACGGGCGATTTCGGATTCTACGGCAACGCACGCAAGATCGACGGCAAGGAAGTTCCTTACTATCAGATGCTGCTCGGCGGTGGCTACGATGAGAACCGCGTGATGCGTTATGGGTTCGCGATTCAGAGTGTCCCTGCGCGGCTGGTTCCGACGGCGGTGCAGCGGGTGCTGGATCATTACAAGAGCGATCGCCAGGATGGTGAGACCTTCCGCCAGTATGTGACTCGCAACAAGGTCGAGCATTTCCGTGCGATGACGGCGGATTTGGCGAAGCCTGTGGAGTTGTTCCCGGAGATTTACCAGGATTGGGGCGATGACGAGAAGTTCTCGCTGAAGCTGGGACGCGGAGAGTGCGCGGCGTAAGATTCCGATTGGGGCAACTCTACAAATCGATTGATATCTGGCAGCGGAAGGGCGAACGAGAGATCGTTCGCTTTCGCTGTTTTCAGTCGTTGGAGACGGGGAAGTTCAGCGTCTAGAGTCAGGATCACTATCACGCGCCGTTCGAACAAAAAAGCAATGGAAGAGCTGGATCGCAATTTCATCGAACTGCTCGGTGATGGAGAGCCGTCAGAACGCCGCGAACACAACACCCTTCCAGAGGCAATCGACGCTTTTGTCAAGTCGTTCTCAGACTTCTGGTCAGAGGGCTGGGGTGCCAGCCGGGAATAGCTGCTTTTTACGGCAGCCATTGGATTCGATTCTGGAGATTGTCCGGAGTCCAAATGAGCCAAGCTAGAAAGATGCCCTCGATCGCCGCAGCAGTTGATCTTGTTGAGGGGATCAGCCGGAGAACGCCCTTGCGAATTGCCGGATGAACATCGGCGTCCGCCTGGATCTGAGCATCAAGCGATTTTGAGCGGTGCTGCTCGCTTCGCTTTTTCAAACCGTTCCAGCCATGTCCGGAGGCATCGGGTACCGTTCCTGAATCTCCACGAAAAGCCGGGCTTGCTCATTGAGATATTCTTCAATTTCGCTTGGAGTTTCCAAGATGAAGGTGATTGCCCCATAGACCTTGGTGAGGGATCCGAGGGCGGCGAAAGACGCCAAAAGATCCTCGGCGGACTCGCCGTTGCGGAAACCGTTTGCCAGAACATCCGGGCCGATTACATAGCTAGCCGCCGTTCCGGATCTCCACATAGTTGTTGGGCGCAATCATTGTCCGCTCAACCCTGTTCTACTCGACAATCATTTCGAACTTGCGTAGTGTTTCTGCGGGCTCGTTGTCATCGAAACGAGCGATGGCGGCTTTCTGCCGTCCGTTTTCAAGGATGACGCCATAGGGGGTGGAATCGAAGGGGAAGATCTTCTTCAGCCCATCGTTGTCGAGGCAGGTCAAGGCTTTCAATCCGGTGTCCTTCAGGAACGCGCCGGCGAACTGCTGTTGACGGGTGGGGATCGCGACGACTTTAGTGACTCCCCATTTCATCTTCGACATCTTGCGTGCGGCCTCGTCGCAGTGCATACATTCGGGATCGTAGAAGTAGAGAAAGATTCGGCCATGCTGCAGTGAGAACGGCTGTCCGTCAGCGGTGATGCTCGCTGGCGCTTCCGTGCCGGTGACACGCGCAGCAGCGACGCCATAACAGACACCCGCAAACACCGCGACCGCGCCCAGAACCACCGCCGCGCCGCGCAGGTTCTCCGAGGGGCGAGCCCACCATCCGGCGATTCCGGCGAGGACGAGCATAGCGAAATCGGAGATGAAGAATCCAGGGCCGACCGCGCGTTTCAGCAGTGGAAAGCAACTGCAATCCATATTCTTGAACTCGGTGTAGTGGATGCCCATGTAGACCATGAATCCGACGAGCAACAGCGAGATCAGCCAAGCGCCCCATCGGCGGAACCTGGGGACGAGGATCATTACGGCACCCCACGTCTCACCGATTGCCAGTAGGACGGTGAAGGGCAGACTGACCGAATAGGGGACTTTGAACTGTTCGATCTTGGTGGTCCACCCGAGGGGGTCGGTGATTTTCCAGATGCCGGAGACGAGAAAGAGGATCGCGATGAAGGCGGCTGCGCCGTGTGAGGCGTAGGTTTGCCAGCGGGGGAGAGTCCAATCAGAAGAGCCTTCTAACGGAGCCAGCGAGGAAGAATCGGCGATCGACTCGGACATAGATACTCCTATTCTAGCCACAGTGGCGATTGGAATAGACATCTGGGGAAAGTGACCTACTCCGTGCAAAAGGGATTGTGAGAGGTCGATGGAAGAAGGATGCCGAACGACCGAGTACTGACGCAGGAAGAGATCGATGGCGTGTTCCGGAGTATGAAGAAGCAGGAGCCGACCGAGGTTCCGCAGAAGTCGGCGCAGCCGTACGACTTTCGTCGACCGGATCGAATCGCGAAAGATCAGTTGCGTGCGATCCACTTGTTACACGAGAACTTTTCACGGAGTCTTTCTTCGAGCTTGTCGGCGTACCTTCGCGCCTATGTGGCGGTGAATCTGGTTTCGGTGGAACAACTCTCTTTCGCTGAGTTCACGCAGTGTTTGCCATCTCCGAGTTGCATGATTTCGCTGAAGATGAAGCCTTACGATGGCAACTCACTGCTTGAGATCAACCCTTCTCTGGTTTTTCCGATTCTGGAGATGTTGCTGGGCGGCGCGGGCAAGGGCATGTCCAAGGTGAGCCGCGAGGTGACGGAGATTGAGCAGAGCATCCTCGAAAGTATCTTTCGCATTATCCTCAACGATCTGAAAACGGCTTGGGCGGTGGTGACGCCGATTGAATTCACGGTGGATACGCATGAGACCGAGCCGCAAATGCTGCAGATGCTCGCACCGAATGAAGCGGTGGTCGCCATCAGCATGGAAGCCCGCATCGGCGACAACGCTGGGATGATGAACATGGGTATTCCTTCGATTACGGTGAAGATGTTGCGTCAGAAGTTCGACCAGCAATGGTCTATGCGTCGTGCGCATTCATCAGAACACGATCAGGCGAAAGTGCTGCGATTGGTGCAGAACAGCCGGTTGGAGTTGGATGCAAGGTTGAGGGGACCGACGATGACGTTTGGGACGTTGATGGAACTTGAGCCGGGAAAGGTGCTGATGTTCGACTATCCGACTGAGCGTGAGATCGATCTGGTGATGAATGGGCGCGTTAAGTTCAAAACCCAAATTGTCGCGCAGGGACGGAAGCGGGCTGCGAAGCTGTGCGAGGCGTTCGTGGAAAGGGATTTCGTTCCGCTTCGCGAGTGAAGGATCAGGGCGTGAGTGAGAGTTCGACAGGCGTGCCGCCGGGAGGGGAATACCGCAGAATCATGCTTTTGATGGACTTGAGCTTGCCTCGGAAGGGGAAGTAGAGGAGTCCGCCGGTGGGTAGTTTGCATTCGCCTCGAGACAGAGAGACTCGTTCCATCTCTTCTCCTACGTCCAACGGTTGATTGCGTGGCACGCCAGAGCGATCTTCCGGCACTGGGGCTTGCGGTGGGGCTGGACGGCGACCTCTGGTCGTATCGATTTCCGGAACGCCTGTCTGGGGCCGCCTACGTCCGAGCACGACGCCTGCGTCGCCGACGGAACCGCCTACTTCGAGATGAGGACCGGTGGAGAACACGGAATCGCGCATGCTCGCGGCAACGGCTCCAGGCGCATCTGCCAGAATGGGGGGGGTCTTGCCATTTACGAGCAGAGTGAAATGTTCCGGTGCGATGGATATCGCCTGCCCGATGGGTCCATAGAAAGCGGTTTCGATGACGATGTGATTTTCAGCGAATAGCATCCCGCCGCGAGAGATCGGCACGCTGTGTGCGAGCGATTCGGCGCCAACGAATTGGATGTTGTCGGCGAAGGCTTTAGCCGCGGCATAGTCGGAAACCCTGGCGCGTGGTTCATACACTGAAACGGCGTTTTGACCGTAGAGCAGTCCAATCGCCGCGAGGATTGCACATCGCTGCATACGATACGAGCGTAGCGGAAATCAAGAGGTGGTGGTTCTTACCTTGGGTGCGTCGGTCATTCTCGCGAATTCGTCGTCGGAAAAGACGGGGCGGTCGAAGATTTCGACTGCCAATGCCCCGAGCCAGGAAAAGGCGAGGATACTCAACCCGATCGCGACGATCTGCCACCAATCGAGATCGATCGTGCGGACGGGTGAGGCTTCGGCGCGGGTGAGTTTGCTCGCTTGCAGGTTCATGCCGGCTATGTGAGAATCCCGAAGCCGCCTTTCCACAAACTCGGCTCGCTGTCTGGCGAGAGCCGCGCGGCGAACCAGCTCTTCCCGTTTCGCGGCTAAAGTTCCCGCCAGCGTTTCGAGGTTTTCGATTCGTGCATACTCTTTTTGCATTTCCTGCAGTTCTGCTCGCATACCAGCGAGTTGGGCTTCCGCCTGAAAGACATCCGGGCTTTGCTGTTTGCGCAGAACACGCAGCACCTCTTCCTGCCCGCGTAGGGATGCTTTGAGTTCGAAGGTGCGGTCTTCAATGTTGGAGAGACGTTGACTCTCGATGCGGAACGAATCGGGACTGGCTGCGCCTTTCGACTTCAGATCGAAGGCGTTGAGTTCCTTGGCTGCATCGTCTGCCTGGCGGGCGAGCGTGATCGATTCCGCTTCTATCGCGATGAGATGGTTCGGAGATCCAAATAGAGCCCAGCGGTGTTGGAGGTAAAGATCGGTGAGCCGGTTGGCGTGTTCGGTGGCGATTCGCGCTGAAGGATCGGTGAAAGAAACGGCGATGACCTGACTTTTGGCCGGTTGCCTTAGGGCGATCTGGGAGCGCAAATCGGTTCTACGGCGTTCGGCGGATTGAATGGATTCGCCAACGGCACCGGGTCCGCGGGTGAGGTCGGCGAGCATTTGCGTTTGTGCCCAGACTATCTGAATCTCGCTGGCCAGTTCGCTTTCGGTCACGGGGCTGGCGTCCGGTCCAATGCGAGTGAGTAGTACAGTGGCGGTTGCCTCGTATTGGTGAGGCTGAATCCAAAGCCACACCGCCACGGCGAAGGTGAGCAGGAGCAGGACGCCGAAGAAGACATTGCGACGGCGTCGCAGCAGGAGATCGAGACTGGAATACTGACTGCGGCCGAACTGTCCGTTGGACGGCTCGGGAGTGATGTCGATGAAGTGTGGCTCCGGTGAAGGGTTGGGTGGCTGCTGCGGGTCCATGTTTTCCTAGGAGGAGCTTTCGTCTCTCCAGTAAAACATGCGGGATTGTAGTGGTAGGGTGGGCGATCGGTACTAGGCATGCCTCCCCGAGTGCTGGAACCGGGTGGCAACGCCGTCCGCTATTGAGGAACCAGCGACACAACGCAAGGTGGCGCGAGCAGTTCCTGAAACGTTTCGGGCCGCGCCACCCGGCTGCGTCGCTCCTAAGTGCAGACCGTTCCGCGCCACGGATGTAGATCTTCGACTATACGGTCTGCTCTTCGAGAGCGAGCGAGAGCTCTTCCCATTCCTGCATTGCCTTGTCGGCATGCGCGCGCAGTTGCCCGACACAATTGGATAGCCGAAGCGACTCTTCCGCATTCTTAAAAACGGACAACTCACTCTCGCACTTCGCGATCTCCGCCTCTGACCGGGCCATCTCCACTTCCACAACCTTTAGCCGTTCCAACATGGACTTTAGCTTCATGGGATTCACGCGCTTGGCTGGTTCCGCAGGTTTTGCCGTTGAACCCAAGGGTACCGTTGACGCTGGATTCGTTGCCGCGGCGGTCTCTGGTTTGGCCGTTGAGCTCAGCGAAAGATCAACTTTCGCCCCGCCTTTGCGCCACAAGTAATCTTCATAGTTGCCCGGAAAGACGCGAACCTCGCCGCCTTCGATTTCAAAGATCCGGGTGGCCAATTTGTCAATGAAATAGCGGTCGTGCGAGACGAATACGAGCGTGCCTTCGAATTCCTGCAATGACTCCAGCAAGACGTCTTTGGCGCGCATGTCGAGGTGGTTGGTCGGCTCGTCGAGTAGTACAAAATTCGACGGATGCAGCAGCATCTTGGCCAGCGCATAGCGGTTGCGCTCGCCGCCCGACAGCACTCCGATCTTCTTAAAGACGTCGTCTTCGCTGAAGAGAAAGCATCCCAGCAGGCTGCGCAGTTCGGTCTGCGTCTTGCGTGGAGCCACCGCCGCTAGATCGTCGATCATGCGCGCTTCGGTCGAGAGTTCTTTGTACTGATCCTGCGCGAAATAATCGACTTCGACGTTGTACCCAAGCTTGTATTCGCCCGTGCTCAGGGGTTCCGCACCGCTGAGCAATTTGATCAGCGTGGACTTTCCGGCACCGTTGATCCCCACCAGCGCGATGCGCTCGCCGCGCTCGATGATAAAGTTCGAGTCGCCGAATACGAACTTTGGTCCATAGCTTTTCGAGACGTCGATGAACTCCGCGACAACGCGTCCGCTGGACTTGGGCTGAGGGAACGAGAAGTGTATCGCCTTCTCATCCGGCGGAACCTCAATGCGCTCTATCTTCTCCAGTTCTTTGATGCGGCTCTGTACCTGTTTGGCCTTGGTGGCCTGTGCACGAAAGCGATTGATGAAAGCCTCGAGCGCTTCGACACGTTCTTTCTGGTTGCGATACGCGGCTTCCAGCTGCAGACGCCGCTCGGTCTTCTGCGCCAGAAACTTGTCGTAGTTGCCGGGATAGAAATGGACCGTCTTGTTCCAGATCTCAACGATACGTTTGACGGTTGTATCCAGAAAGTAACGGTCATGCGAGATCAATACGAACGCGTTCGGGTAGTTGCCGAGATACTCCTCAAGCCAATTGCGGGCTTCGAGATCCAAGTGGTTTGTCGGCTCGTCGAGCAGCAGAATGTTGGGCTGTTGTAGCAGCAGTTTCGCCAAAGCGATACGCATCTGCCAGCCGCCCGAGAATTCTTCTGTGCGGCGCACCCAGTCTTCTTTGGGGAAGCCCAAGCCATTCAGCACCGATCCGACTTGCGACTCAATGGCGTAGCCGTTGCGCGCACTGAACTCGTTTTCGACGCGATGGAACCGCTCAGAGATGTTTTTGTACTCCTCACCTGTGGGATCGACTTCGGACATCCGCGCGGTGAGCGTCTCCAGTTCGATTTCCATGTCCCGAACGTCGTCGAAGACAGACATGCACTCGTGAAAGACACTGCGTCCGGATAGCGAGAGTCCGTCCTGCGGAAGGTAGCCCATGGTGAGGCCCCGCACGACATTCATGCTGCCGATGTCGAACTGCTCGATGCCTCCGAGCGCTTTCAAGAGCGTCGATTTACCTGTACCGTTGCCTCCCACGAGACCGACGCGGTCTTTGGGATTGATCAGCCAGTTCAGGTTTTCGAACAGGACCTTGTGACCGAAGCGCTTGCCTGCGCCGGTGAGTTGAATCATTTGGGGTAGAGCTTCAATTCTACCGTGTCCAGGCGACCGTTCATCCAACTCTTCATCGGACTGGGGTGTCTACAAGTCATTTCCCGGACACGGCCTTGCCGCCTTGAACCACTAGGTGTTTTTGAAAGTTGAGTTGGCTCAAACGACAGCCACAAGCAAGCGCGACCGTTCGAAACCTGTTCCAGGTTTTATTCAATGCCTGCCGGTCGATGGCGAAGTCATGCGCGAATACGAGCGTTCCGAGGGATGGCACTGGTGGCACAAAGTTCGAGAAGGCTCGCGAAATCGTGCTGAACCCCTCCCCCTGGAATCCGGTGCCGCGCTAGTAACCTTTGCTCTTGTCCACGACGTTGATCAGCGGCTTTCCCGCTGCAAACCTCTTGATGTTCTCGCGGGCCGTCCCCACCATCCGGGCGTAATCCTGATCCGAACGTCCGGCCACATGCGGCGTGACGATCGCGTTGCTGAACTTCCACAGCGCATGACCTTTCGGGAGCGGCTCCGGATCCGTCACATCCACGCCTGCTCCAGAGAGCTTCTTCGAATCCAGCGCCTGCACCAGCGAATCCAAATCGTAGAGTCCGCCACGGCTTACCGCGATAAAGAACGCCCCTTGCTTCATCAGCCCAAACTGCTTTGTGCCAATCATGCGATGGCTTTCCTTCGTATGAGGTGCCGAGACGAACACCACATCCGCCTCCGGCAGCACTTCGTCCAATTGATCCGGCTTTACATATTTCTTGACGATCGGTGTCATCGGATAGTCCTGGGGATCCACGCCAATCACGTTCATCCCGAACGCCCATGCGCGTGTCGCGATGTTGAAGCCCGCACCTCCGACACCGATCACCACCGCGGTCTTATCTTTCAGAACCAGGATCCCCTGATTGTTGGCCTGCCACTTTTCTTGCGCCTGATTCCCCATAAAACGAGGCAATTGCCGGGTCAATGCCAGCAGCATCGCGAACGCGTGATCCGCCAGTTCAGGACCCTCAGCAATCCGATTGTTGGTCAAAACAATCGCGCTATCTCGCATCGCGGTATTGCCGGTAAGGAAGAGCTGATTCTCCACTCCAGCGCTGAACGCCTGCACCCATCGAAGTTTCTTCGCGGACTGGATTTGCGCCGCGCTCAGCGGACCACCTACGAACCCATCCGCATCCACGATCTCACGGGTAAGATCCGCGCCGGATGCCTGCACGAGTTTCACTTGCGGCGGATACTCGCTGGTTTGCAGTTCCTTCATCACTGCAGGGTTCTGGACTACGATCTTCAGTTGTTGCGCCTGCAGTGTGAGAGCCGTCAGGAGGCAGAGAGAAAACATGCCGTCATCATACACCGCGCGATATCATGACGCCCATGAAGTCGCTCATCCTCGCCGTCGGTGTTGGATTGTTGTTGGCGCAGCGAGGATTCGTCCGTGACGAAGAACAAGAACAGCCGCCGCGCCCCGGCGAGTTCCACTTCTTGCGGCTCGAGTACACCGATCTTCCGCAATACCATCGCCGCTTCGGACGCGCGTCGCGTGACGGTGTCGGCACAGGGTGGTGGCTGATGGACTGGCCGGCCGCCGACAATCACTTCACAACTGGAATTCAGCGGCTCACCCGTATCGACGCTGGAGATCCACGGCACCTGCGGCTCACTGACGATCGCATCTTCGACTATCCCTGGATCTACGCGACCCAGACCGGCTGGTGGGGGCTCTCAGATGTGGAGTGCGCACGCCTTCGCGAGTACCTGCTGCGTGGCGGCTTTCTTGTGACCGATGACTTTTGGGGTCCGGAACAGTGGGCGGTGTTTCGCGAGACGATGGATCGCGCGCTGCCCGGGCGGGAGATCAGTGACATCGCGGAATCCGACTCGGTGATGCATGTGCTTTATAGCATCGAGGCGAAAGATCGTGCGTTCATTCCCGGTTCGCGCCATCTTGCGAGAGGCGCCGGGGGCCGTATTCAGATGGTTCCTCCCGAAGGTACGCTGCCCGCCTGGCGTGCGATCTACGACGACAAAGATCGCATGGTGGTGGCGGTCAATTTCAATACCGATTTTGGCGATGCCTGGGAATTCGCCGATGTGCCCTACTATCCCGCGGAGATGACAACGCTTGCTTATCGTTATGGCGTGAATTACCTGCTCTACTCGATGACCCACTAGCCACTTTGAATCGGTTCGTGAAATTGGCGGAGAAATCTTCGGCAAGAGAGGCCAACTCGGCAATCCGATCTGCGGAAGGCCCCGAAATCGATAGTACGCCTCCCGATTCCTCGTCGCGCCTCTCGGACATCTTGTACGCTGGTGAATTGACAACCAAATCTCCGCTCCTCGAGTTTCGTAACGTTACGATCTTTCGAGAAGAGCAAAAGGCCCTCGACGGCATCACCATCTCCATCGACGAAGGCGAGCACGTCGCCATCCTCGGACCCAATGGCTGCGGCAAGTCCACGCTCATTCAGACGCTCACGCGCGACTGCTATCCGTTCCTCGGCGACATGGACTGGACCCTCCGCATTCTGGGACGCGACACCTGGCATGTCTTCGAACTGCGCGCCATGATGGGCATCGTCACCAACGACCTGATGCTCTCGTGCCGTCGTGACTACCCGGTCCGTGAAATCGTCTTGTCGGGATTCTTCTCAAGCATCGGTATCTGGCCCAATCACACCGTCGAGCCGTATATGATCGAAAAGGCCAACGAGATCATGGAACTGCTCGAGATCACGCACCTCGCTGATCGCAAGATGTGCGAGACATCCTCTGGCGAAGGCCGCCGCGCGGTCATCGGGCGCGCTCTTGTCAGCGATCCGAAAGCGCTGATTCTCGATGAGCCGTCAACGAGTCTCGATCTGCGCGCGATGCGCGAATTGCGGGACATTTTGGGCAAAGTCGCACGCACAGGCAAGAGCATCATCCTGGTCACCCATCATGTGGACGAGATCATTCCGGAGATGGAACGCGTCGTTTTCATGAACAAGGGCAAGGTCGTGCGCGACGGAGCCAAGGCCGAAGTGCTGACCGCCGAGAACCTCTGCGAGTTGTTCGGCGTGCCGGTAGATCTCTCGCAGCGCGACGGTTTCTACAACTGCTGGTAAATTCCCATGAACAATATCTACGATTCCGGCGATGCGGCGCTCTACGATATCCGCACCAAGGTCCCCGGACCCAAAGGTGCGCTGCCTCTCACGCCCGACATCCTGCTGCATCGCCCCTCTGGCGACCTCTTCGGTTGGACGCAAAACGCCGGTATGGGTTGGGATCCTTCGAAGCTCGCGAACAAGGAAGTGCTGATCCTTTCTACGCACGGCGGCATCCGCGCCCCTGACGGAACCCCGATTGCGCTCGGCTATCACACTGGCCATTGGGAAGTCGGCCTGTTGATGGAAGAAGCGGCACGCGAACTCACCGCGATGAATGCCGTGCCGTTTGCCGGCTACTGCACTGACCCCTGCGATGGACGCTCGCAAGGCACTACCGGCATGTTCGATTCGCTTCCCTATCGAAACGATGCCGCCACGATCTTTCGTCGCCTCATTCGTTCATTGCCCACGCGGCGGGGCGTGATCGGCGTCGCCACTTGTGACAAAGGCTTGCCCGCGATGATGATGGCGCTGGCCGGAACGCACGATCTACCTTGCGTCCTGGTTCCTGGCGGTGTGACTTTGCTTGCCGAGGACGGTGAAGACGCCGGACGTGTGCAAACGATTGGCGCACGATTCTCGCATCAACAGATTACACTGCAGGAAGCCTCCGAGATGGGCTGCCGTGCCTGCGCGTCTCCCGGTGGCGGATGCCAGTTTCTGGGAACCGCGGCTACGGCGCAAGTGGTTGGCGAAGCGCTCGGTATGTCCCTCGTGCATTCGGCCCTTGCCCCTTCAGGACACGCGATTTGGCGAGATATGGCCAAGCGCAGCGCCCGCGCGGTGATGCATCTCGAATCGCGTGGCTTGAAGATGCGCGACATTCTCACCGATGGCGCAATGCGCAATGCGATGGTGGTGCACGCGGCCTTTGGCGGATCGACCAACGTGATCATCCACCTCGCTGCGGTTGCCTATCATGCTGGCTTGATCCGCCCCTCGGCTAGCGATTGGACCCACATCAATCGCCAAGTGCCTCGCTTGGTAGACGCTCTCCCGAATGGTCCGAATCATCATCCAACCGTACAGGTCTTTCTTGCGGGTAGCGTTCCGGAAGTAATGCTGCACCTGCGCGATGCGGGCCTGTTGGATCTCAATGCCCTCACGGTATCCGGCGACACCATGGGCGAAACGCTCGCCTGGTGGGAACAATCCGAGCGCCGTCAAAAGCTGCGCGCGGTGCTGCAAGACCGCGATGGCGTGAACCCTGACGATGTCATCATGAGCCCAGACGAAGCAAGACGCCGCGGCATGACATCCACCGTCTGCTTTCCTCATGGAAACCTCGCCCCGCAGGGCAGCGTCATCAAGAGTACGTCGATCGATCCGAGTGTGGTCGACGATGACGGTGTCTATCGCAAGGTGGGAACCGCTAAAGTCTTTTTGACCGAACCCGAAGCGATCGCCGCCATCAAGAACAAGCAGATCGAAGCCGGGGACATCCTGGTGCTCGCCTGCCGTGGGCCGATGGGATCCGGAATGGAAGAGACCTACCAACTCACCTCCGCGCTGAAGCACTTGCCGTTTGGCAAGCACGTGGCGTTGATCACCGATGCTCGTTTCAGCGGTGTGTCCACAGGCGCCTGCATCGGGCACGTCTCGCCAGAAGCCCTTGCTGGCGGGCCTTTGGGCAAGGTGCTGGATGGCGATCTGATCGAGATCGTCGTCGATCGCAACACGCTCGAAGGCAGCGTGAATCTCGTTGGCGCCGACGGAGTTCGCTTTGGAGCCGATGTCGGTATCCGTGTGTTGCAGGCTCGTGAGTTTCGCGCCGACCTGCATGCCGACAAGGATCTTCCGGAAGATACGCGACTCTGGGCCGCATTGCAGGACATCGGCGGAGGCGCCTGGGGCGGTTGCGTCTATGAAACAGAAAAGATCTTGCGTGTTCTAGAAGCTGGAAAGAAGGCGCTCGGTCTATGATGCTGTTCGCGCTCGCGCTGCTGGCGAGCGATCACTTCATTGACTTCAAGGATGGTTACAAAATCCACTACACGGCGGATGGCCCGGTTACGGGCACGGCGATTGTGCAGATTCACGGCTGGACGTGTAACGCCACGTTCTTCCGCCTGCAGACGGCTGCATTGGCAAAGCAATACCGAGTGATCGGCATCGATCTGCCGGGCCATGGACGCAGCGATGCGCCGCGCGACGTGAGTTACACAATCGAACACTTCGCCGATGCCGTGACTAAGGCGATGAAGCACGCAGGTGTTGAAAAAGCGGTGCTCATCGGCCACAGTATGGGTGTCCCGGTGGCGGTGAAAGCCGCGCAGGACAATCCATCGATCGCTATCGGAATCGTCGCCATTGACGGACCCGTCTGGACCACGCCCCGCAAACCCCAGCAACCACTCTCGCCTTGGATGCGCGATCTTGAGCGCAACTACAAAGCGGTTGCAGGGAAGTACATCGAGACCATGTTTGTCTTCACGACGCCTCTATTTGTGAAGGCGGAGATCCGGCGAAAGATGTTGCTCACACCGATGCATGTGGGCTTCAACGCCATGGTTGTGATGGGCGAATCGGATGTCTACTTGCGAGGCAAGGCCAAGGTTCCGGTACTAGCCGTCATGGCCGGGCGACGCAGCAACGACGATCGCCGCGCGGCGCATCAAGAAGCTTTTCCCAACCTCCGCTACGAAGTCTGGGACGAAGCTGGACACTTTCTGATGATGGAACAGCCCGATCGTTTCAACAAGCTTGTGCTTGATTTCATTGCGGGTCTTCACACTGTGAACTAGATTCACACTGCGCAATGCGCTAACCTGCTGATTTCAGACCACCGTCATCACCGGCCTCGCAACTGCATTGAGAAAGGACAGCAGTATGCTCCTCAAGTTGCTCACCATTGCGCTGATCGCATCCAGCCTCGCGGTTTCTCGAAACGCGGATCCTGCCGATAACGTCAACTCACGTTATACGGTAGAGAGCGTCGAATTGCTCGGTGTTCCAAAGACCAAGCTCAGCCGCACCGTACGAGAACGTCTCGACAAGATGATCGGAACCAAATACGACACCTTGGCGTTGACGGGCCTGGTTTGGAAGATACGCGAAGAAGTGCGAGCCAAACACATCAACGTGCGCGTCGGCCGGGGACTCAAACCCGAACACCTCGCGGTGCGCCTTGAAGTGGAAGGCAAGCGCGACAAGAGCTTCGACGTCACCGCGCCGAAGTTCGGCTACAATTCGCGGCAAGGCTTTTCTGGCGGTCTCGAAGGCGTGATCAACGCTGGAAGCCGCCTGCGAATCGCCGGTGGGTATTCGAACGATTCCGACAATCTCCTTGAACGCTATGAAGGGTTTCATGGACGGACCGAGTTCCGTCTCTCGTCGACAGCGGCCTTGAAGTTTCACTACGCGTCGCTGCGGCAGAGTTGGAATCCCGCGGTGCAGTCGGCATCGCTTTATGGCAATCGTGAGATCTTCGAACCTACGGCGTCGATTCAATTGACGCGCGGCCTCGAGTGGGATGCGGGAGTGAGCATACAGCGTCTGGATCCTGCAAACACCAATAAGGCCGCTCGAACTGAAGCTTCAAACGCCGTCGTCAATACTCTGCGCTATCGACGGCGCCTCGAAGGGACGGGGACCCATCATCAGGAGTTGGAGGCAGGTTACGGCCTGCGAGCGGCCACCCAAATTCTTTCCTCCGATTACTCTTATCACCGGCACTCGCTGCACGGCGCTTACACCCTGCAATCCGGTCGTCATGAGTTGCGCATCGCCGCACTGGCGGGCCTGTTGCGCGGCAACGCTCCGCTGTTCGATACCTTCCTGCTGGGCAACGCGAGCACTCTTCGCGGCTACAACAAGTTCGACATCGCACCGCGCGGCGCAAGCCGTATCGCGCATGGCAGTGTTGACTACCGCTACCGATTGTTTCAGGTTTTTTGTGACACAGGTGCCTTGGCGGAACGCGGCGGAGGGATGACTGAGGTTCTGTACAGTTTTGGCGTCGGCTTGCGCAAAGACAACATGCAATTGGCCGTCGCGTTTCCGCTTCGCAACGCACGCATGGATCCTGTGTTTCTCGTTGGAGTCAACTTTTGAGAATCACGGCGCAGCAGCAATGGCCGAACCGCTTCGCCGCTTGGGCTGCCGTGAGTTTCTGCACAGGCTTTGCGTTGGCGGTTGTCGCTCAGGATCTCTTCCTGCAGCGCTTGCAGGACGATTCCATCCGCATCGCTGCGCCCCGAACCCATTTTCTAGCCGGGCGCGCGCTCGATCGCATTCGCGATGGCAACACCGTTCACTTCGACTTTCAGGTTTCGCTCGCTTCAGGTCATCAACAGAACGTCGTCCATCGCATCGTTGAACGCTTCAGTGTCAGCTACGATCTATGGGAAGAACGCTTCTCTGTTTCCCGTTTGCGCCTGCCCCGCAAGGGCGTTTCGCACTTGTCGACATTGGAAGCCGAGACATGGTGCCTCAACAATCTCGCATTGTTCGCCCCGCGTGAAGTTCGTGACAAGCCGATGTGGGTCAAGCTCGAAATCCGTGCAGAGGATCCCATGCAGCGCGGACCTCTGTTCAGCGAGCCAGGCGTCAATCTTTCCTCACTCATCGAACTCTTCAGCCGCCCTGCTTCGAAGAACCAAGCCTCTTGGACTCTCGAATCCGGACCCTTACAATGGGGCGAAATCCGTCCCGGCACCTGAAACACAGTGACGTTACGCACACGGCTCATCATCGCGTTCGTTGCCGCCACCGTGCCCCCTGTGGCGTTGACTTGGTGGACGAGTGTTGCGTTGCTCGACCGCAGCCTTGCGATGTCCCCCACGCAACAAGTGGATGCGCTTTCGAAGTCTCTCGAAAAGACAGGTCGCGAGGTTTACCAGCGTGCGCGTGCGCGTTTGGCGGAAGAGGTGGAGGCAGAGCGGCTCAAGCCCGCGGTGCTTGCCACGCAAGATCCGCGAGTGCATGACTTTTGGGAATCCGGCCGTTCAGAAGAGTTTTCGCTGACGGCGGAAGGTGGCAAGATCCAGTTTCTGCGGCGGGTTGAAGATGCTGTGGAAGTTTATGAATCCGATCTCAACGGTATCAACTTACACGCGGTCACCGAGCAGTACAAACAGGCGCGCGAGCTTCTGCAGTCGTCGCGAGACCGCGATCTCAAGCGCGGCTTTTCGTTGACCTTTGCCGTTGTCGCTTTGGCTGTCTGGGCAGCGTCTTTGGCGGGATTGATTTGGTGGGCGCATCGTCTCAGTCGACCTGTTCAGAGACTCACCGACGCGCTGCATCGCGTGGCGGCCGGAGATCTCTCGGTGCGCATCGACGATCGGCGCAATGACGAACTCGG
>ENA-ORBV01000680-ORBV01000680.1-microbial-mat-metagenome-genome-assembly--contig:-NODE-680-length-77411-cov-10.390785_pt1 | contig 77411 bp, 63 predicted proteins | sample MGYA00237777_ERZ505514 | MGnify/ENA primary metagenome ERZ505514 (study PRJEB26160, sample SAMN06269048) | microbial mat metagenome | isolation source: Oligotrophic lake microbial mat | place...
ATGATACGGCGACCACCGAGATCTACACCTCTCTATTCGTCGGCAGCGTCAGATGTGTATAAGAGACAGCCACCACCACCGCTGGAACGGCCACCACCGCCACCGCCGCCGAAGTCACGACGGGGTCCGCGTGAACCGCCGCCATCGCGGGATTCCATGGGTTTGGCTTCGTTGACGGTGAGGTCACGGCCATCGACAGATTTGCCATTGAGGCCTTCGATTGCGGCATTGCCTTCGGCAGCGCTGCTCATGGTAACAAAAGCAAAGCCGCGGGGGCGTTGGGTTTCACGGTCCATGATCATGTTAGTGTCGGTGATTTTACCGAATGGTTCGAAGAGGTCGCTGAGATCTGCTTCGGTTGTTTTAAAGGACAGGTTTCCTACGTATAATTTCATATGTTTCTATTTTTCTTGATTGAGGTTATTGACCCCGCGCTGACTGTTGAAGAACGCACATGACTGCACGAGTGGATTACCTTTGGGAGCGAACAGGAGACCTGAGACACTTCACTAGGCTTCAGAAGGAAGCGATTGATCAGACTCAAAAATTCGCAGGATTCGCTGGAATGTAAAGGAGTATTTTTTAAGCACCGGACGGCGCATAAAAAGGGCAAAAAAACCAAAAATCAATTACATGTAGGGATAAGACATGAATGAGTGGCACTTTGCCCTACCAGGTAATCTAGATCAACCTCAACGGGTCGTATCCGGGATGAAAAGAAAAGGAGGCCGACTCTGCGAAAAGCGCGGAAGCCAGAGTATAAGATAGGCTCTTACTCCTCCGCTACCACCATTTTTCGGATCATGACAATATGATGGCGGAGGGTATAGAGCTCCGAGGCATAAGCAAAAGGAACCTGAACTTCTGACACGCTTTTTTCAAGGTCCTGAATCCGTCTCATGAGGTCTTCCCGTTTGGATTGTCCCCGGTGGTATTCGGATTCGATCGCACCGACGCTTTTGTACCACTTCCAGATTTTCCGGCGGATGGACCAACGGTAGGTAGGGTAGGCGATTTTGATCAGAGGCAGCAGAAGGGTCAGAAGAGGAAGTATCAATATTTTGGTGCGGTCGATGAAGGCTGCGATATGGTAAGGCAGGAAACGTTGCAGGAGAGGCGGGCCGCTCTTGAAATAACGGGCTGCTTCATGGTGTAAGGGAAATTCGAGATTTCCGGCTGAGGGAAAGGCACCCGCGTTGGAAAGGATACTGTGCCCTCCGTGAAGTTTTTTGGCTGTATCCAGGAAAAGATATGCCAGGGCATCGTGAAGGTTTTTGCGCGTGGCCAAGGTGGCGGCAGGAGCCAGGAGGATGACATCGGAAGGTGGGATGTTCAGTCCCAGATCCAGAACACTGCGGGGAAGCCTGACGGCACTGAGGTAAGGAAATCGGCGAAGGTAGGCATCAGCATCGTCAAAGGAGTGCAGTTGCAGGGCCGGATTGGAAGCGCATCGCCTTAGGAAGGGTGAGCCTGTTCCTCCGACAAAAAAGGCAACATCGGCCTTGCCGTCGATCAGGGCTTTCAAGGCATCGTCCTGGCTGAGTTCGATAAAGAGGGCATTTTCAGCTGTGACACCGCTCCATTTCAGCAGGTCAACACCCAGCGCGTTGGCCCCGCTGCCTTTGGGTCCTACGGCGATGCGTTTGCCTTTCAAGTCACGCAGGGCGGCAAAACCCGCCTTGTTAAGGGTAAAAATCCAGAGGGGCTCCTCGTAAATCTTGGCGATGGAACGGATGGAGGATTCTTCAGGAGAATAAGTGTAGGCACCGGACATCCAGCCCACGCCTCCCTGAGTGAAGGCCACATCGACACCGGACTCCGGATCCTGCAGGAGTTGCAGATTTTCCAGAGAACCTTTGGTTTCGAGGATCTTAACCCTGACGCCTTCCTTGGCCATGGCTTCTGCGTATTGTGCTGCAAAATAATCGTAGCCACCTCCCTTGGGTCCCGATGCCAGGGTGATTTCTTTGGGTGGAGCTTCTTCCACGAATTGGAATGTTATATAGAAAGCGAGCAGAACCAAGAAACCGGCGAGGAGCAAGGGCCATTGGATGCGGATGAAAAACAGAAAGCGTGCAAGACGGGACTTCATTGGGACAACCATAGGCTGGAAACAGAAAAGGTGAAACCGGAAATTCCGGGGTTTTACAGAGCCTAATCAAGGAGCATCGTCACCTGCTTAAGGTTATACGTAATATCCAGGCGATTATTCCCACTGACACCCGAAAGAGGTTCGCCCAATGGGGGGAAAACGGGGTGATACTCAAGTTTCCGGACAGAGGCCAGTTTCCAGTAACAACCGTTGAGATAACGGCGGTTGAAAAGTTCGATAACCTTTGTACCGGGTCGGCAGAAGACAAGATTGGCCAGGGCGGCACCGTGGGCGGTGACAATGACCTTGGCGTGTCGGAAGAGGTTGATCTGCTCTTTCCAGTTCATGGTTTCGGGATGAACGATCCCGAATCCTTTTTTTTCGAGCGCTTCAATCAAAGCCGATTCTAAGGTGATCCGGCGCCGCCTGGCTTTGGAGCGGCTGATATAAATCTTTGCAGCAGAAGTGGGATTTTTTTCATGTAGCGGTGCAGTAAAGTCGTGGATGGCCTGGACTGAGACAAATGAGGGGTTCCCGACTTCTCCGCTGAGGCCGGGCACCAGCAGGGTTTCGCAAACGTGGTGGGAGAACCGCAGAGGCTCCAACACTTCTCCAGCATATCCGCCCAACTTGAGGGCTGTTTGATTGTACTCATTCCGACTGTGGGCAATCAGGCGGTCAACGCTGATGTCCTTCAGTGCAAGGAGCCGGGGTAATTCTTCCAGCAGCCAATGACTGTATCCCGAGCCCAGAGTGGTGGCGATGACAGCGGTGATCCCTGACAAAACTTTCGCGGGTCGCATTTTGGGATAACCGAGCAGCCAATGTTCATGGAAAGTTTTTCCGAAGTCGATCGACACATCCCGTGCGATACTTTTCCCGTCCGGGGAAAGAATGCAACCTGATCCGAAGACACGTCCGCCTGGAAGCCGGGCGATAAAATTATTGTGAGGACTTGTTTGGCAGGTGTCCTGGAAGAAACGGCGAAACTCATCAGGGGCCCGGGAAGGCAAGAAATAGGTCTGACCCGCTATATCCGGAAGATTTTTTAAGGTGCCGCCGAAACGGGCAACTATGTTTTCCAGTTTTTCGCAGATCTGCGGGGGCGGTAGGCAGTTGTCGGGCGGAGTCGTCAAGGAAGAATGGTGCCGGAAGAAGGGAAACGGGCCAATGCAAAATCCGGACGATCCCGTGCCAACGACAAAGCTTGGAACTTTGGGCAAACACGTTACGTTTTTGGCAATGTCCGACATTGACTATCTTTTAACCCACCCCGGCAGTTCCCATAAGGACGAGTTCCTGGCCTGCTGTGTTCTTTTGGCCCAGCACTCGGTTAGGATTGAACGGAGGGAGCCTACTCTGGAGGATTTGGCGAATCCGGACATCTGTGTTCTGGACGTCGGACATCAGCATGATTCCTCCCTGAAAAACTTTGATCACCACCAGTTTCCGAAAGAACATCCCCCGACCTGCTCGCTTTCGCTGGTTCTGCAGCATCTCGGGCTTTACGAAGATGCGAGGGAATTTTGTGAATGGCTGGAACCGGCGGAGTGGTTTGATTGCCGGGGACCCAACAGTACGGCGAAATGGCTGGGGGTGGAGCGGGATCTGTTGAACAAGCTGAACTCCCCGATAGATGTGACCCTGTTGCGGCGCTTTTCCCTGGTACAGGTGTTGTCACCGGGCGAACCGCTTTGGGAGATCATGCACATGATAGGCACGGACCTGCTAGAATACGTGAAATCTTTGAGGGCACGTTTGGATTTCATCGGGCAACATGCGGAATTCTGGACTCTGGAAGGAGGCGGGAGCCCAGCGTTGTTTTTGTTTCTTCCCCGCACGGAGCCCATGCCGGATGAACCTTCCAGCGGATTGGACCAGTTTATTGAAAGCAGGGGTTTGACGGAGGCGGTGGTGGGTTTGATCTACCCGGACCGTCGGGGCGCGGGTTATGGGTTGTCCCGCTTCCGCGACAATGCCCGTCTGGACTTCACCAAGATTGCCGGAAATGAAACAGTTCACTTCGCCCATGCACGTGGTTTTGTGGCCAAGACTTCGGCCACTGATGCGGGACTGCTCAAGGATCTTTTGGTAAAAAGTTTGGTGCTTTGATCCTTCGCCGCTTGACTGCCCCGGCTCCAGCCCATTTTATCCGCTAACAGGCCCTGGTGCGGCCACGTTTCAACGGAAAAACGTATCGTCGTCAGGCGGGAATTGAAAAATGGATTCTTCTGCATTTGAGGCAGATACCATGGCTGACGATGTCATTATCTGCTGGAATAACCCTGGGCTGAAGCGATTTTCCACACCAAGCACAGGTTAATCTGACGTTGATGGGACGAAGTCCGGGGGGGACAGGCCTTCCTTTTTTTTGGGAAGAAGAGATCACGTTCCTCTTCAACGCATAGGATGTGCCAGTTTCGTGATGCCGCAGCTTTACAGAGGAAAATTTTTTCCATTGGTCAAAGGGATTATGGAGCTTTGCTGCAAGTTGCAAAAGAATCTATCAGGTTTTGGCAAGTTGCATGACGATTTTGAATAAAGTATCTCAATCCTTCTGAGGTTTTTTTCGCTCTTCTCGTTCGGAGTTGCGTTGCTCTTGCTCGGCCTGCTTTTGAGCCTGCTGTTCTGCTTGGCGTTGTTGCTGTTGTTCGGCCTGTCTTTGAGCCTGCTGTTCTGCTTGGCGTTGTTGCTGTTGTTCGGCCTGCTTTTGAGCCTGCTGTTCTGCTTGGCGCTGTTGTTGTTGTTCGGCCTGTCTTTGGGCTTGTTGTTCAGCTTGGCGTTGCTGTTGTTCGGCCTGTCTTTGGGCTTGTTGTTCAGCTTGGCGTTGTTCTTGTTGTGCTTGCTTTTGAGCCTGTTGCTCAGTTTGGCGTTCTTGCTGTTGTTCAGCCTGCTTTTGAGCCTGCTGTTCTGCTTGGCGCTGTTGTTGTTGTTCGGGCTGCTTTTGGGCTTGTTGCTCAGCCTGGCGTTGTTCTTGTTGTGCTTGCTTTTGAGCCTGTTGCTCAGCTTGGCGTTCTTGCTGTTGTTCGGCTTGCTTTTGAGCCTGTTTTTCAGCTTGGCGTTGTTCTTGTTGTGCTTGCTTTTGAGCCTGCTGCTCAGCTTGGCGTTCTTGCTGTTGTTCGGTTTGTTCTTGAGCCTGTTTTTCAGATTGAGGTTGCTCTTGTTTGGCTTGCTTCTCTGCCTGTTGCTCACTTTGACTTTGTTGTGGTTGTTCAGCTTGCTTTTGAGTCTGTTTTGAAGTTTCTGGTTGTTGCTCTTGCTGATCCTGCTTTTGAGCCTGCTGTTCAGTTTGGATTGGTTGTGGTTGTTCGGCCTGCTTTTGAGCCTGTTGTTCAGTCCGGCGTTGTTGTTGCTTTTGGGCTTGTCTTTGAAGTCTTTCTTCAGAACGGCTCGCTTCATTTCCGTTGTTGGTTTCAGATGTTTGGCGGACGGTAGGATTTTCTTCCTTTTCGCTTGGAACGGTTGGCTGTTCTGCTTGGGTTTTTGACACCTGTGAAGGATCAAGTTTGGGATCCACATTATCGGAACGGCGCTCTTTTTCGGGATTTTTGGAAATACTCTCATCCTGTGCCCCCGGCCTGTTTTCTTCAGTAAAAGCTTTCCGGGTTTCGGTATTCTTTACTTTTGGCGTTTTGCGCTGTCTCTCATTGTCTTCCACCAGAGGGATCTGATCCTGCCCAAGGAGCGTCTGTTGATCGGAGGCGGTTCGCTCCGCGTTTTCGCCGACTGAGCGTTCGGAAGTATTTGTTTTTTTTTCCCGTGAGGGGGCAAGCGGTAGATCTTCCTGCTGTTTCTCCGCCAATGACTTTTCCGGACGTATTTTGGATTCCTTTTTTTGGCGATCCACTGAATCGAGGCGGGCCTGCCGCACTTCCTGCATCTGTTTTTCGTTTTCGGATGCTGAAACTTTGCGGAACTCCTTTTGTCCGGGATTGTTGCGTGAGGCTTCTACGAGCGGTGTGGCAATGACAGGCGAAGCTGTCTGGGACTCGTTGCGTTGCGTCTTCCTGGTTTGTTGCTCGGCGAAGCTGCGGGGTGGACGTGCGGATTGGTCGCCGCGTCTGATTTCGTAAGTTCTGCGGGCGCTGATTTCCCAATTCCGGTCATGACGGTTCTCCCAGCGCTGATGCCTGTGAATGGGGTCGTATCCCCGGCGGTTGGAACCAAAAGAGATTGATGTGTAGAATCCGCTTTGACGGTAGGCGGGACCATAATAATCGCCGAAATAGTAGTGGCGGTAACGGGGTCGGACAAAAAGACAGTCTGAAAAAATGGAAAGATTGATAACAATCGATGGGCGATAATAGTAGCTCCTGCGGGCGTAAACAGGTTTGTGCCAATAGACGGGGGCGAAGAGAACACCCCGGCGGACCACAGGGTAATCCCAGTAGCCGTCCACGTAGATGTATCCATGGGGGGTATAAACATAAGTGTCCGGAGTCCAGGAAAGATCAGGACGCCCCCGAACCCAGTAGCCGGGTCTCCAAACATAGCGACCCTGCCAGACCCAGACGCCCGGAACCCAGACATACTCAACTGAGGGGATCGCGATATTCGGTCCGTTTTCAAGGCTTGACGGAGGCTGGGACAAATACCTTGGTTGGGTGCTGCTTAAAGTTGCCCAATAGCCTGAAATCCACTGGAATCCGGAGTCGGTACTATTCCAGTAACCGGGAATCCATTGACGACCCGGAGGAATATCGCGCCATACTCCGCTGATCCAGAGGTAGGTATTGCGTTCGTCATCCCAAGCCCAGTAGCCGGAAAGCCAGATGATGTTTGTTCCTTCGGGCTTTAGTTCTGGAGGCTGCTCTTCGATCGGGGCAGGTGGCTCTTTGTTGATGAGAGGACCTGCCTCCGGGTTGTAGCTGATGGTAGAGGCAAAGGCTTCATGCACGGGACCGCGGGTTAGGGCTTCTGCCTCTTCTTCCGGCCAAGGAGGAGTATTTTGTCCCTTAAGGGAAGATAGGCCGCAGAAGCTGGAAACTATTAAAATGATGGTTCCCAAGAAAAAGACGGGATATTTGGGATAGGAGATGGGGGAAGATAAATGTGTAGCGTTCACCTATGTAAGACGCCGACTCCACGACATTCATTCAGCGTTTTGGTGCTGAGCTTTTTTTGGGTGGTGGAACAAAAGAGGTGGTTCTCTTTAAGCACACCGAGAATTGCCGGGACTACATCGACCTTAATCCACGGTTTGTAAGCGTGGCTTGTCAACGCACCCTACTGTCGGTGTCACTAAGTGCTCATGACGATATTGATCAGAAGCCCAAATCCCAGAATCACCACGCAGGTTATAATATTGTCGAGTTGTTTTGTCATAACCTTTCTAATGCAAAAGGCGTGCCAAATCGTGATTTTATACATATAAATCACTGGCCTTCAGATAATTACAAATGTTTACACGTATTAATAAGAAGTGAAGATTGGGCTCAAAGCCTGCAAATTGTCTGTTTTAATTTGGAAAAATCGTGCAAGCCATCCTTGCCATTCGGCACCCTTTTTTTTTAAACAACCGGGAGATGCTCCCGCAATGTTCAGTTTGCGGCAATCCAAAGTTATGTATGTTTAAGAAATGTCCAACCGATCTGCCGCTTCCGCTTCCGTGATTCCGGTAATCCTGAACAGGGCCTCCGGGACGGTTAAAGATCTCAGTGCAGAGGCTCTAAAGGAATTGTTGTTGGTGGAAGGCGCAGCGGCGGGGCTATGTCTGGACATTTATCTGGTGCTGCCGAGTGAAGTGGAAGCCGTCTTCTGGAAGCTGGTGGAAAAAAAGGTGCCGGAGATCTGGGTGGGTGGTGGAGACGGGAGTGTGTTGACCGCCGCCGCTTTGCTGAGAAAAAGCGGGATTGTGCTGGGCGTTCTGCCCTTTGGAACATTCAATCTTCTGGCTCGTGACCTTGGAATTTCCATGGATCCGGCGGAAGCGGTGAGAAGTCTGGCCAAAGCTTCAGTGGAGGCTATTGATGTGGCGGAGGTGAATGGGCATCCGTTTCTCTGTGCCGCCCAACTGGGATTCTTTCCTGCACTGGCGTCCAGGCAGGAGGAGTTTCACGGACGCCAGTGGTGGCGAAAACTCCTTATCGGCGCGACCGCCCTTGTGAAATCGTACTTCCGCTATCCAGAGCTTGCACTGCAACTTGAGCACAAGGACGGCAAGCCGCAAAAATGGAAGACCAGGTCGCTCACCGTAAGCAACAATGTCTATGCGGAGTCCATTGGACTCGTTCCCGCTCGTGACAGTTTGAAAGACGGCAAGATGGGGATCTACGTTTCACGCCATCATAGTTGGTTCAGCCTGTTGAAGGGGGCGCTTTGGACATTGATTGGGCGCCAGCGCGAAGACGAAGGCATGCTTTTCTTCGAACTGGCAGAATTCACACTTAAATCCCGCAGGCCCCGTCATGTTCCGGCCACCCTCGACGGAGAGAAGTTGGAGCTACGGACTCCGTTGCACTTTAAAATACATTCCCACTCTCTGAAGGTGAGAAAACCCAATCCAAGAGCGAAGTCGACTCAGGAACGGGTAGAAAGTTTCTCTTGAAAAAAGCGCAGGAGCAGATCCAGGCTGGCCCGGGCCAACGCCGGATTGTAGCGGGGGCCTTCGTCGCGCAGGAAGGCGTGCGCGGCATTGAATTCATGCCACTCGAAATCAGCTCCGACTTCGTTGAGGCGGCGGGCGATTTTCTCACGCCCTTCCAAGGGGACATGCGGATCCTGGCGCCCCCAGACGAATAAAAAGGGAGTGGCCATGCCTTCCAGGCGTTGGAGAGTGTCGTCTTTTTTTCCGGCACCGAGTGTTCCGCTGTGGATGTCAGTAGGATAAAAGGCGGCAACGGCTTTAATCAGCGGGTGAAATCCGGCACGGACAGCCAGGTGTCCTCCCAGGCAAACGCCAAAGGTGCCGATGGCTCCGGTACAGCGTTCGTGTGCGGATAGAAATGTGGCTGCAACGGCCGCATCCTCGTCCGTAGAGGGGAGTTCCTTGGTATATTTTAGTTCGTTGCCGCGATCGGAGCCGGCCTGGTCGTAGGCCAGCGCGGTGCCGGCCGGTTCAAATTCATGATAAACCTCCGGGACAGCGACGAGATAGCCCTGTCCACAGAGCCAGGCAGCCGTCCGGCGGATCGGGCCGGTTACCTGGAAAATTTCGGAATAAAAAAGGATGGCAGGATGACGGCCAGAACCTTGTGGAATGAAAAGGTGGACCCGCATGAGGCCCCGGGTGGTGGAAAGGTCGACAAAGGATTCAGTTAGGGTCATGGGGGATATTTATGGTTGAAGGTTTGGGGTCCGGGTTTGGTGCTCAGCCGATTTCCAGGTATAATCCGGGTTTTTGAGCGGTTGATAGAAGATCATAGGGAATGGGGCAAGCGTCCGTTTCCCGGGTAAGAAAGAGAGTTCCTCCGGCCTCCTGGAGAAGGTGGAGATACTGTGTGCTTTCTTGAACCAATTCCGGGTGCGATGTGTTGAGTTCAAAGAGGGAGAGGGCTTTATCGTGAAGTTGAAGGTTGATGGTGAGGTCGGAAAGCTGGGCCAGTCCGGCCGCCACCCGCAAGGTTTCGAGGGTATTGCCTGCCGGGTGGCCGGAAGTATCCTGGGCGGCCAGAGTGACCAGGGCATGGGGGCCGGGAAATTCAATTTTGTCTGAAACAGAGGGAAAGAAGATGAAGCTACCGGTGTTCCGGATGATGGAAGCGAGTGTTCCCAGTCCGCAGAAGACAGCCTTTTCCGAGAAGGGTATTCCCTGCTTTTCTGCCGCCAAGCTGCAGATATGCAGATGAAGTCCCCGCAAAACCAAATCTGAAATGGCCGGATTGGGAAACTGTTTTACTCCTGTATGAAGCAGGTAGGCGTAAAGGTTGTGGTTGTTGTCGAGAAGTTGGTGGGCGGCGCGGACGAAATTTTCTGCGCTGGAGGAAGTATCGCTGCTTAGGAGAAGACCGATTTTTTGAAACTCTGCCATGGTAGTAATTTCAAAGATCTGCGAAGGAAATAGCTTCGTCCGGAAGAAGGATGGGGATGTTGTTCCGCACAGGGTAAAGCTTCCGGCCATCTTCACGGATCAATGCTTCCTCTAAAAGGCCGGATACCTGGGAGCCGGAATGGTTTTTGCAGGAGCCCTCCTGGATAAGGGCGTTGACCCGCCTGATTGTATCATCGGGGGCCATGGACAGGGTTTGGTGTGTTTCCGGGCAGCGAAGGATTTGTAGGAGGTCGGCATTCATACGGGATTATTTAACGCAAAGGCGCGAAGGGTGGAAGGCGCAAGTTTGATTGGATCTTGATCAGGGTGCGGGATCGTGGATACTTGTTATTAAGGTTATGAGCCGCACGAAAATATTGTTTGCCTGTGTTTTGGTTCTGTCCGCGCTGCTTATTGCCTACGATGGTCTTGTTCGTTTTACCCGCACAACAAGTGCAGCCGGTATTTTCTTGCCTGTTCTGGTGATTGTCGGGGCCTGGATTTTGGTGGGGGGATGGATCGGTTGGCGCATTGTGCAGATGTTGGGCGAGCGGATGGGAAGACTTTATTGGCCGAAGGAAACTGTGGTCCCTCCGCCCCTTTATTTTCTGACGGAATCCTATGAGCGGCAGGGCAGGAACAGAGACGCCCTGCATGAGTATGAAAAAATCCTCAGATATCACCCGCAGGAGCTTAAGGCCCACATTAAGCGATTACGCTGTTGTGCAATCATGGGCATGGATCCCCTGGGACTCTGGAAAATCTACGGGAAGTCTTTTAAGCAGCTTGAATCCGATTCTGAAAAGCAACTGCTTACCCAGGAATATGAAAAAATAAACCCAGTTCCTGCCAAATCCCCCCAAGCTTAGGCTGGCTGAGGAGAGAATCATCCTCGACGAGTGGATTCTTTATTCTATTATTGCAGGATGTCCGAAATAAAGACCGAAGCTGAAGTCAAAGCCGCGCCAAACCCCAAACGGGTCAATCTCCGCACACCGGAAGTTATGAAAATAGTCCAGGCGGAGGTGGAAAACCATTACCGCAGCCGCGTGGTGGATTATATTCGGAGTTCGGGACTGTCGCTTTCGGCCAACGGATTGACCCTCAAACTGGCGAAAGCCTTCGGTTTTTGTTACGGGGTGGAGCGGGCCATTGATCTGGCCTATGCGGCGGCGAAGCACTTTCATGACCGTAAAATTTATCTTCTGGGCGAAATCATTCACAATCCCGAGGTCAACGACCAGTTGAGCGAGATGGGGATCAAGTCTCTCAAGGAAACCACCGCAGGTTATGATCTTTCCAATCTGACGGAAGAAGACGTGGTGATCGTGCCGGCGTTCGGGGCCCCAGTTGCCACGATGAATGATCTCAAGAAATTGAACTGCTTCACGGTTGATACGACCTGCGGGGACGTGATGAGTGTCTGGAAGCGGGTTCGGCAGTACAACAAGGAACAGGTGACTTCCATCATCCACGGCAAGGCTTGGCATGAAGAAACCAAAGCCACCAGCTCGCGTGCTTTGGGTGAGAGCGGGCAGAAGGGGCATTACCTCGTGGTTTTCACCCTGGGAGAAACGGACTATGTTTGTGACTATATCCGCAAGGGTGGGAACCGCGAAGAATTTTTGGAGAAATTCAAGGGAGCTTATTCGCCTGACTTTGATCCTGATCTGCATCTTCAGCGGGTGGGTGTGGCCAACCAGACCACCATGATGCGCGGGGAGACGGAAGAGGTGCAGCGGCGCATCCGTCAGTCTATTGTAGACCGCTTTGGTGAGGAAAAAGTGGGCGAACATTTCCGCTTTTTTGACACGATCTGCGGGGCAACGCAGGAGAGACAGGATGCTCTCAAGGTGATGTTGGAGCAGCCGATGGATCTTTTGATCGTAGTGGGTGGCTACAACAGCAGCAACACCGCACATTTGGCGGAGATGGGTGAAGCCAAACTTCCAACCTATTTCATTAAAAACTCGTCCAAGATGGAGTCTCCGAAATTGATCCGCCACTTTGACCAGCATAAAAATGAGGAGCGGGAAACGCTGGACTGGCTGCCGGAAGGTGATGTGGTGGTGGGTGTGACGGCCGGAGCCTCCTGCCCCAATAACGTGATTGAAGAAACCATTGCCAGGATCTATGAATTTCGCGGGGTGAATGTGATCAATCTTTTGCCCGATTGGGCGAAGTAACTTCCTAAGGTGTTGCAGGCCGGCTGTGTCAGACGGCTTCCGTGTCCGGCGTCCGGGACAGACGCCTTACAACTTGGCCAGGAGTTTGTCGATCAGGCCGTCGAAGCCGCCGTTGCTGAATACCGCCACGACGTCGTCTTTCTTCAGCAGCGGGACAAGTTTTTCCACGATGGAGGCAGCATCTTTCTCATGCCAGGCCTGGGATCCCTTTTTCAGGATGTCGGCGACGATTTGATCCACGTTGAGCCGGTCGGCGGGATCGAGTTGTTCGGCCCTTGCGATCGAACTGATAAAAACACCGTCGGCCTTGCCAAGTGCGACAGGCAATTCTTTTTGGAAAATGGCGCGGCGGGTGGTGTTGGAACGGGGTTCAAAGACGGCCCAGAGCCTGCGTCCGGGATAGCGTTGGCGGAAGGCATCGATGGTTTCGGACAAAGCCGTGGGATGATGGCCGAAGTCGTCCACCACGGTGATTCCGTTTTTCTCTCCGCGCACTTCCATGCGGCGCTTAATGCCATTGAAGCGGAGCAGGGAAGAGGCGATGCGATCCAGGGGGATCTGGTAGCTGTGCGCGGCCACAATGGTCATGGCCACGTTGTGCACGTTGTGTTTGCCATAGAGCGGGACGATGAAGTGGTGGCCGAGTAGGCTGAAGGAAGTTCCCTCCGATCCTGCGGTCATATTCGTGATCCGGATGGCCGCGTTTTCGCTGAAACCGACTTCCAGAAGCTGGGCCTGGCTTTTTCGGGTAACCTCAATGGCGGAAGCGTCATCGGCATTGAGCACAATCATGCCGTTGCGGGGAATGATGTCGACGAGGTGCCGGAAACTTTTTTTGATTTCCTCCAGGTTGGCGTAGATGTCCGCATGGTCGAATTCGATGTTGTTGATGATGACGAGTTCGGGGAGATAATGGACAAACTTGCTCCGTTTGTCGAAGAAGGCTGTGTCGTATTCATCCCCCTCGAGAATCCAGTATTTGCCAGGTTGTTTTTTACAACCCTCCATGAAATTAAGGGGAATACCGCCGATCATGAAACTGGGTTCAAGTCCCGCATCCTCAAAGAGCCAGGAGAGAAGCGAGGTGGTCGTGGTTTTGCCGTGTGTCCCGGTGACGACAAGATTGTGGGTCGAGCGTAGAAAAAACGTTTTCAAGGTTTCCGGCAGGGACATGTAGTAAAGGCGCTGATCGAGGGCGTGTTCCAGTTCGTCGTTGCCTCGGGAAATGGCGTTGCCCACCACAATGAGATCCGGCTTGTGGTCGAGATTGGAAGCTTTGTAGCCGTCCATAATGGTGATTCCCTTGGCCGTGAGAAAGGTCGACATGGGGGGATAGACCCGTTCGTCCGAGCCGCTGACTTCGTATCCTTGGTCGCGGAGCATGCCAGCCACAGAGCCCATGGCGGTCCCACAAATACCGATGAGATGAATTTTTTTGATGGAAGACGTGTGGGAGGCTGTCATGGAGGAAGGAATCCTGAAAACAAGGCGGCAGGAAAAGAATATCCGGATGAACCTGGGGTTGTGCCTTGGGAATCTGTTCAATCCATGGAACAGTGCACGGCTTTCTTTTTTACTTTTCGGTTGTTCAACTGTTCTGGTTGACCATCCCAAGCGGACGTGTTTTTCGTGGCTTGGCGGGAACCTGGGGGGCTTCCGGGCCGGAAGGGGAAACCTCGGGTGTCAGAGCGTTTTGTCCCGGGGTCAGCAGTTGGGATCGGCTCTTGGCCTGATTGAGGATACCTTTCGGAATCAGCGAGGTTTTCATCACGTTCTCATAGTTCAATTTAAGATCGGGGCTGCTGTTATGGGCCTTGAAGCTGCAGAGGGCATTCCCGAAGCGGATGCTCTGTCCTTCTTCAACTTGAGCGAAGATGATGGGATTGCCGTCGACCGTAGTTCCGTTGGAGGAGTTGAGGTCATGGACGAAGAGCTTTTTGCCTTTACGGGTGATGAAGGCGTGTTGGCGGGAGAGAGAAAGATCGTCGATGACCAATTCGTTGTGGTCATCGCGGCCGACCTGGATGTGATCCTGATCAAAATCTTTGGAAAAGGTGCCGGCTGTTTCGCTGTCGACGTGGAAGGTGAAGGCAAAATTGCCCTCGTTGTTGGCTTCGTCCGAAAGAGGACGGTCGTGGTAAGGTGTTCCATTGAGACCCTTTTTGTCAGAATGGGCGTAACGAGCAAGAAGGACGGTAGTTGAGGCGGCATCGAGCCAGAGGGTCTGATATTCGGGCATACGATTGACTTCCCAAGCGATGATCTTGGGCTCTTCCCAGTCGTGCAGGACTTTCAGGAAAGGTTCCAATCCGATTTCCAACCCTGCCTGGGTGTGGATGATACAGCCGTCGAGAAGGTACATATCGGCAGCTTCCTCAGAAGTCTGGAGATAAAAACGCCCAGTGCGTTTGGCCCCTTGGAACCACAGCAAAAAGTCCAGAAATGGGTAGTTCATAGATTAAGGAAGGGATAACTTGTTGAGATTATCCCTTCTTATCAATGAAAGCAAGTGCGGAGGAACGTGTGTTGGGAACAACCCATTCCAAGAATACCTTCATTTTAGGGAATAATGGCTTTTTCCCTTATAGAAAGACGAATTTCATCGCCGTTACCACGGATCTCCGGAACATACATGGCGTGGGCAAGGGTGGGCAGTGCATGAAAACGTCCAGGCGTTTCCGCTCTCAATTTGTAGCGGATCTCATGAACCCCTTGTTCGAGTTTCGTGATGAAGAAGGCGCAATGCTGGTCGCGTAGTTCCTGATAAACGAAAGTTTGGGATCCTTCAAACTTCCCGCTGTCCAGGCGTTTTCTCGCGTAGACGGGTTCGCCGCTACGCACTTCGGTGGCCTCGCAACCTGCGGGACGTTTGTCTTCGATGAGAAGGTATTCAAAATGATTCTTGGCCTCGATCAGGAGCCGGACTTCCACATTGTCGCCGGATTCCAGGGTGTCTCCGTCTTTAAGCAAGGTGCGCTCGATGTTGATGCCCTGTAGGAGGCGCGGAATGGAACGTTCACGATAATATTCGCGTTGGACATAGAGCTCGTTCCCGGTCGCAGGGATGGGCAGTTCCTTGCTGAAATAGGAAAGGTTGGCTGTGGCGTAGAGGCGGCCTTTTCCCTCTAGGGAAATATCCACCTGGTTGTCTCCCACGCGTAAAGCGGAGGCAGGCACTTCTATTTTCATCAGACCGAGGGCGTCTTTCCCGGTGAACTTCTGTGCTTTGATTTTTTTACCGTTGACCATGACATCAGCCTGAAAATCGGGTGAGGTTTCTTTGCGGATTTTTATGTAATCGGTCAGGGCCAGAAGGACGATGGCGGTGTCGCGTGTGTTTTTCCATTGGGCACCACGGCGGTTCAGGACGAGCCATCGTGCGGCCTGATCAATACGTTTGTTGGTTGGATCAATGGCCAGCATGGCTTTCAGGGCAAAGGCCGTGGCTTCCACGCCTCCGTCGCTCCACCGGTAATGGATGCCGGCGTTGCCCCAGTGGCAGGTGTCCGGCCCTGTGGCGGAGGCTGCGGCGCCGACGAGGGAGGATTCCTGTTTCACCGTTTTGATGCCGTTTTCCAGATTTTCCACCAACAGGAGTGCCTGGCCCTGATAATCAGGATTGGTTCCACTGCGGGCATGGAGGGCCAGGGCGAGAAGGCTGCGGGTGTAGGGATTCAACTTGTCTTTTTGTTCCAGAAGCAGGTCAGCTGCTTTTTTACATTGGGTGTTCCAATCGACGGATTTTTGGACGGCGATGGCATGCAGAAGCCATGCCGCCATGTCGGGTTCTGCCTCGTATTTGACCAGCATCAGGCGAAGATAGTTCGCTCCGGAGGAGGCCTGGCTGTCGGCCTCGCTGTAGCCTGCTTCGGAAGCCACGGACAAACCCCAGACCACATAGGCGGTCATGAAATCATCAGTTTTATCCTGTTTCCACCAACCCCAGCCGCCATCCCCGTGATGCATGTCTTTCAGGCGTGTCATCCCGGCCTTGACCATATCGCCGAGTTTCTTCAGATCACCTTTCTTTCCCCCGCTTGTCCCGCCGGGAATTTTGGCGGGAGAGGTTTGTTCAATTCCTCCAAAAAGGCGCTTCTCTACTTCTTCCGCATCCAGACCGAGATCATCAAGAGTGCGGGCGGCGATGGCCGAAGGCAGAAAACGGCTCATGGTCTGTTCCACGCAGCCGTAGGGATACTGGGCCAGGTAGGGAAGGGCATCCAGGCAGGTGCTGGCCATGCTGGGGGTGAGCCAGAGTTCCAGTGTGGCGGAGCCCTCGCGGTGGGCTGGAAGCGGGAGGTTGAGACGGGCCTGTTGTTTGTTGCCGGAGGCTTCGATCACGGTGGAGCGGACACTGAGTTTCTCGATACCGTGCTCGATCACCGGGATGGAAAAACTCATGGCATCGCTTTCCTTGCCTGCTTTGACCGAAGTTTCCAGTTTCAATTCGCCGGTTTTGTTGGCGGAATAGCGGGAGGATACACGTCGTTGCTTGCCGCTGTTGAGGGATATCCGGTTGCTATTTTGGAGTTTGGCCCGGGTGCCATTGATGGAGATGGAAGCTTCGGCGTTCAGCGTGGAAGGTCCGGTGTTGTTCAGGATGGCACTGATTTCGGCTTCATCACCCTCCACCAAAAAGCGGGGGGCTTGTAGGCGGGTGCTGAGGGGCAGGGTGGTTTGGGTCAGGCTGTCGCCCATGCCGAACTGGATTCCGGTGGTGACGGCACGGGCGGTGGCTTTCCACTCGGTCAGTGATTGGGGATAGTCGATTTCCACGGAGGCCCGGCCTTCGCTGTCGGTCAGGATGGAAGAATTCCAGAATGCGGTGGAACGAAAATCGGAACGGACGATGATGTTAGTGTCCGGGCTTCCGTTCTTCGCGAGTTGTTTCTTTTTGGAATCTATTTCTCTGGAAGAAGTTAACATTGGTGCTGATGCGGGCATGGGTACTGCCTGATCACGGCTCAGCATTGCATTGAACCTCGCATCACCTGTTGAGGCTGCCTCTGAAAAACCATAGGCCTTTCTTTTACTCATGGAGCCTCTGAATCCAAATACAGAGGAACTAATTGTACCTTCCATCATTTCGGATGCGCGCTCTCCCATCATCACATCGGTCTCGAATCCTTTCCGTCCAAACTCGTCCCTAAGTCCTTTGGCAGGACTCCACTGTGCTTTTTCAATTTCGATGATTTCTTCACTTTCGGTTTCGAGCAATTCCCTGACCTGAATCTCGTTCAACATGGAGGTAGGTTGTCCCGGGTAGTTATTTTTCTCGCCGAAGTAAAATTCCCGGATATCCCCGGCCAATTCGGGTTGGATGTAATAGATGGAGGAGTCGGCCACGCCCAAAGCGAGTTCGGCCTTGACCGGGTTACCTTTGGCATCTCTTACCAGGAGATCCAGGCGGCTTTTTTCTCCAGGTCTGAGGATCGAAAGGGCGGGTTTGACTTCAACTGTAAGAAAATGTTCTTCCGGTGGAACGACGAGTTCTTCCGTATCCATCATGACACGTCCTTTGCTCACGGCGAGGGCATTGACAAACACATTGGGCTGGCCTGCCTCAGTGATGGGGAACTCCACCACCTGCACCGTTCCTCCCATACGCAGGACGCGATGCTGAAGCAGTTTCTGCCCTTCCAGAGTGAGCAAGGCTGTTCCGCCGTCCTCGGGCATGATGACGACAACTCTGGCGGTTTCCCCCACACGGTAGGTGGATTTTTGCGGGAAAAGCTGCAAGGCACCCAGGCGATAACCCAGATCCTTGGTTTCTTTGGTGCAAACGAAAAGCGCGGCTTCGCCGATGATGCGGTCCGGTGGCGTTTTGGCCGGCGCTTTTTGTTGCGCGGTCACGCTTTGTTTGGGGAGGGGCGGAGCCAAAAGTTTGACGCGGTAATAACCCTCCTTTTGAGGCTTGAAGCTAAATTTGACCGGATCGACAACAGCTATCTCAACCACGCGTTCCTCGATGGTTTCGGATTCATATCCCTGAAAAACGACCCTCTCTTTGCCTGTTTTTTTGGAAACGGCCTTGCGTTCGACATAACGTTCCCGTGTGATAAACAGAGTGGCGGAGGTGGCCAGGCGGTTACCGTTTGGATCGAGGGCTTTGACCTGAATTTCCACCGTATCGCCGGGTTGATAAAGCTGGGCATCCGGTTTCAGATGGAGGGCGAAGGCCTGGCGGGTCACTTTAATGGAACCGGAGCCCGTGACCTGACGGCGGCTGGCATCTGTCACGCGGGCCTCGATTCGGAACTCCCTGTCGTAGGCACCCGGAGGGGTCTGAAATTCAATGCGGGCTTTTCCTGTGGCATCGGTCCGGGTTTTATCCTGTTTGACGACCTGTTCATTACTGTAAGGGTTGTTCCAGTAGCGCATCCAGCCGATACTGCTTTGAAGGTTGCGGTAAAGCCATGGATAGGGTTGCGGCCATGGGTTGTCCGGAGTGAGCTGTTTCTGGTAAATGGTGTAATCCACTTCGGCATCCGGGATGGCACCACCCGAATAGTAATCCACGCCGACTTCCGCCTGGATTTTTTCGCCGCTGCGGAAACTGAGCGGTTTACCATCCTTGTCGGGGGTTTTCACAGTAACACGAAATTCGGGAAGTTTGTACTCCTCCAGTCGGAAGAGGGTTTGTTGCCCGATGTAGTCGCCGCTCTTTTGGTTGGTGCGCAATTCGATCCTATATTCACCCAGGGGAGCGTCTTTGGGCATGAGGAATTCGCCGGAGGCGGTGCCGAATTCATTGAGGGGGCATTCTTGTTCGAAGAGCTTTTCTCCCCGAGGATCGATGACCCTGACGTAAATCAGTCCCTGTTGTGGAACTTCATAACCTGTGGAGTTACGGATGCGATCGATGAGTTTGAAGGAGACTTTTTCTTCCGGGCGATAGGCCGGGCGGTCGGTGAAAACATAGACCTTATGGCTGCGTCCTCCAGAGGGGTCACCCGGATCGCGGTTGATGTTCAGGTTCTGGACGAGGGCCGGCTCCCCGTCGGCCAGGGCGATGGCCACCTGGCCGTAGTGATTTTCACCGGCTTGGGTTCTATTCCATTCTATCCAGGCCACGCCGTCCGCATCGGTTGTTGCTTCGAGGCTGCGGCTTGAAATCATTTCGTTTTTTTCGTTGTAAACCAGAAGCTGGACTTGTCCTGCTTTGGGGGCACCAGTCATGGCGTCACACACGAAAGCGAGTATTTTCCCTCCGGCATCCTGCAGGGTCAGGGCCGTTTGTGTGACCAGGAGCAAGGTTCCGGATTTGGTGGTTCCTGATTGTGCCTCGACCCAGTAGGCACCGGCGGGAAGAGGCTGGGTTTTCTCTGTCTTGGAGAAGGGCATGTGCACGAAATCGGATCTGGTTTCGACCTTCCACTCCCGGACGACTTCACCGGCTCCTGAGGTTGAGGTCTTTTCGTTCCTCATTTTATAAAAGTCATCCCTTTTGAGATTCCGGGCCTCGAAGTGCTTGGCCAGGTTCAGTTTGCGGATGCGGAATTGAACCGCCTCCATGTTGCGGGTGTTGAGGTTCAGCTCGATCAGGGAGGATGGGAGAAAGGCGCTTGCCGCATAGAGCCGGATGGATGGTTTTTGGATGTTGTTCACTCGTTCCGAGGCGTTGTCGTAATAGCCCGTTTCACCTTTTTTAAATTCCGACAGGAGACGTTGGAGAAGGTTCAGGGTTTCGGGGTAGTCCGGCACGGCACGGTATTGTCCGGGAATGGACTCGATCAGACGGCCGTAATTTTCGGCAAACCCGGATGCAGACCAAAGGGTGTCATCATACCACCGGGCGGATTTTCCTGCGGAAAGTGCCTGGACGTAGGCTTTCCGGATGCGTTCATGTCCGGCGGGATATTGCCAGGCTCCTGTCTGTTGCAGTCCCAGGGCCAGAAGCAGGGATGCACCTGACTGTTCATCCCGGCTACGGGCAAGTTCCATGGCATTTTCGGAAACGGGCAGGGGCCAAAACTGGCGAGGTTGGAAATAGGGTTCGTTCTGGCGATTGCGTTCGAGAGCTTTCATAACAACCTGCAGATAACGTTTCCGCAGGTCCTCGGACTGGTTCTGTTTTTCCAGGTGTTGGAGGGCTTTCAAATAATAAGGCTGGACCTGATTCCAGCCATGGGAGTTTGGGTTGGACGAGCGCTCGTAATCGCCCAGGGAGATCCAGATCTCATGCAACCAGGCCGGAGCCTTGGGGGAAGTTGCCAGGTCATCCGCCATCCGCTGTAACTGTTGCTGAGCCAGGAGGGAAACGGTGTTATCCCCGTTGCGGTCGCCGGAGGCTTTTTCGCGCCACTGCGAGTCGGCCAGCCGGAATCGGGCCCAATCCTTCCGACTTTCAGAAAGGCCCGACTGGGTGGCCTGGGTGTAGAGTTCGAAGGCCCGGGCGTAGGATCCTTTGCCGAAGGCAGCATCGGCTTCGTCGAGAGTTTTGACTGGATCCGCCTGGATTTGGGTCAAAGCGGAAAAAGTTAGAAAAGAGACAAAAAGGGCGAGGAAACGGAATGATCGTTGGTTCATGGGGGTAAGAATAACGGTTTAGCATCCGGATTTGTTAGAAGCGAAGGAAAAACGTGTAAAAATATTGTGAAAGGGAGGATTTAACGAGACGGGGAAATGGGGAAGGCCCTTATTGGACATTTTTCAGCCTTACTGCTTATAGTCTTGAAGTAAAAACACCGCAAACATAGAGTGAATACATGAAGACAACGAAGCCAGTGGCGTTTGTGTTGGTGCTTTTGCTTTTATCTTTGACAGTTTCGTGGGCCCAGACTGTCCAAGGTCAGGCCAAAGGAATTACCGGGACTGTTCTTTTTGCCTTGCCCGGGGAAACTACTTTCAAGCCACTGACTCCGAATACGGCCTTGCCTGTCGGTTCGAAAGTCCGCACGGGTGCGAACGGTATTGCCACGTTGTTGACTGTTCCTGATGCGGCCATTCGCCTCCAAGAAAATACGGAAATTACCATTCGCTCTTTGGAGTACGCCCAATCAGCCGGCCAAGTGACCAAGCGGAACGCATTGATTGAACTGAGCAACGGCACCATGGCGGCCCTGATCAAGAAAAATGATCCCAAGACAACTGACTTTCGTATTCAGACTCCCCAAGGGGTTGCCGCGGCCCGTGGAACCTTCTATGCGGTGACGGTGGACAAAGGGAAATCGGTGGTGGCGGTGAAGGAGGGCAAAGTTTCCGTTAAAAGCAATGCCTCGAAAAAAGCCGTTGCCCAAACGAATTAAGGTTCAAATTTAAGTCTCGAGTTTTAAGAACCTGATTGTGAAAACAGGAATCAAACGGGGTAGTCTTGGTGCGCGGATTCTTCTGGCCGGGCTGATGTTTTTTGTTAAGGGGAATTTAACGCAAAGACGCAAAGGGGCTAAGACGCAAGTTTTTTTAATCTGTTTTTTAAAGGAAAAGATTTTTTCTCGCCCTGCTTTTCGGGCCTTTGCCGCGCTGTTTTTTCTGGGAGCACAACTGGTCCCCACAATCGTTTTGGCAAATCCCACCGATGGCCAGGTGGTGGCCGGTGGCGCAACTATTGATCAGGCCGGCTCAAGCCTCACGGTGAATCAATCGACCGACAAGGTCATCATCAACTGGCAGGATTTTTCCATCGGCGCCGGGGAGTTGACCAAATTCATCCAACCCTCGGCAACGTCGGCTGCGCTTAACCGTGTGGTGGGAGATAATCTTTCCTCGATTTATGGAACCCTGCAATCCAACGGCCAGGTTTATTTGATCAATCCCAACGGGATTGTGGTGGGCGCAAGCGGTGTGATCAATACGGGAGGATTTGTTGCTTCCACCCAGAATGTGGCCAATGGGGAGTTTCTCAACGGAAGCGCACTGAATTTCAAGGGCAGTTCCGATGCCGCCATCACGAACCTTGGATCCATCAGTGCCTCGGGCGGGGATATTTTCCTGATTGCCAACAAAATTGAAAATCAGGGGACATTGACGGCGAACGGCATCGTGGGCTTTGGAGCCGGCCAGGATGTGTTGCTGACCGAAGGCCAGGATCGTCTGATGGTGCGTCCCAATCTGAGTGCCCCCGGAGCGATTAAAAATGTCGGGCTTATTCAGGGAACGCAGATGGAGTTGAAAGCTGCGGGAGGAAATGTTTATGCTTTGGCCATCAAAAATGAGGGAACCATCCGGGCAACCGGGTCGGAAACTGTCAACGGTCGGGTTTTGCTGAAAGCAGATGGAAGCATTAAAAACAGCGGGACCATCGCAGCACGCAACGCCGATGGCAGTGGAGGCACGATTGAAATGGCAGGCGGTGTCAGTCTGCTGTCACCCTCCACGGTCGAGGTCGGCGGAACTCTGGATGTTTCTGCAATATCGGCCAGCGAGACCGCTTTGATTGAAAATCTAAAGGGCGGTTCTATCACAATCACGGGCCAGCAGGTTAAAGTCGAATCTGACGCGCAGCTTCTTGCTAATGGGGCTTCCGGCGGCGGAACGGTATTGATAGGTGGGGATTACCAAGGAGCAAATCCTGACGTTCAAAACGCAGAAAAAACCTATGTTTCCAGCGGTGCCAGGATTGAAGCCAATGCTTTGGTGCAGGGCCATGGGGGAAAAGTTATCGTCTGGGCGGATCAATGGACAAAATATTTCGGCTCTTTGGAAGCTAGGGGGGCCGGGTTGGGTGGTAATGGAGGACTGGCAGAAGTCAGCGGAAAACAGAGTCTCGATTTTGATGGTCTGGTTAATCTAAGTGCCCCGAATGGGCAGGCAGGCAAATTGCTTCTCGATCCCACGGATGTGACAATACAGACAGGTGGGGCTACGAACCTTACGCCATTGGGAGGTGATCCCAATATCTTTAGCCCTTTCGGCATCCCCGGCGCCACTCCGGGAGTTGTAACGGTGTCGTCTCTTCTCTCGGCCCTTGGTTCGGCTGATGTCGAAATTAGAACCAACAATGTTTCGGGAACCGGTGCTGGCAACATTACCATCGCCAATGATATCCTTTACACCGGAGGAGCCAACCGCATCCTCAAGTTTTCAGCGGAAGGCAGCGTTACCCTGAATTCGGGTGTATCGATTTCCTCCAGCAATGCCCAATTGGAAATCAGACTTTCGGCCAATACGGATTTGGCTGCGGGTGGCGATATTGTCTTGGGTAGCGGAAGCTTGATCAACAGCAACGGAGCCGCCATCTTTTTCTCCGCTAGCGGGTTTACTATCGGCAGCACGGCCTCCATTACGGGGGCAGCTATCAACTTTATTGCGGCCAATACCGGCCCGGTTAATCTTTTACTGGGAAGCACTTCAGGAGGTCTGGCACTTTCCCAGGCAGAGCTCGACACAGTGAATGGTCTCATTTGGATACAGAACCCCACGGGCGGAAATGTTGTCATTGCCGGGAATGTGGTGATCAACCCACTGAACTCCAGTAAACTTTTTGTTGTCGCGTCCGATGGTAATTTCGATGACCTGGTGACCAATTCGCTCTCGGTCAACGACTTGGATGTGAATTTGGGGACAAGCGGTCAGATGTTGATGGGAGGTGCCAACCACGATGTGAACTCCCTGAAGGCGATCGGCACTTCACAGATTGATTTCAAGGATACTGATGACATTTCCCTGAATACAATGTCATCCAGTGGGAATATTCGTCTGACGAGCAATGGGGGCATTGATGCCTCCGGAGCAATTATCATCGCTTCTGCCATTGCCTTGGAGGGCCTAGGTAATTTTGATTTTAGTGGGTCAAACAGCGTAGTTACTTGGGCGGCTGATGTCAGCGGGAATTTGACCATTGGTAATACCAGTGGAATAGATCTAACGATAGGAACGGTTGCCGGGGTAAATGGTTTACGTTCCACAGGCCAAAACATTTCCGTCAAAAACTCCTCGGCATCTGTTTTTATTAATCAGAAGATCGACTCCAAGCTGGATACGACGATCACCGCTGGCGCTGACTTGATATTCAGTGGTGGTGGAACCTTGAGGGCCATGGATGCGATACTGACTTCTTTTGGCGACCTCGTGGTTGGACCGTCCTTCGTCGAAGGCACTTTATCGCTCACTCAGAATGCCGCTGCAGCAGATAGTATCACCCAGTCGGGGGCCATTAATGTCACGACACTGACTGCGTCCACTCTGGGTTCGATCCAACTGGCGAACGTTGGCAACAAAATCGAGTTTTTGAGCAACGTGACAGCCAGCAGTGGCAGCATCAACATCTCTGAAGACCCTGGAGTGACCGTTAGTGGCCCCATTTTTGCGGCAGGAAACATCACAATTGGATCTAATGAAGGCGATTTGAAACTGGTGACAACGATTGTCTCAGGGGCGGGAACCATCACGTTATATACCAACTTTGGAAACAATGTGGATATCATGGCTGGGTCACTAAGCGGGTTGAACTATGTGGTCTACAGCACAACACAGGATTTCCTCGGCAATCTAATGTTTGATACGACCATTAACTCGGCTTTATTCCCGGCACCGGGCATTCTGGCGGGTGAAAATACGTTGGTTTTGATCACTGCATCGGCGGATGCCCCCAATCTGGACAATGTGGATACCCAGCCTCGCATCAATGATCCAGGTCAGGATGACGTTATCACAGATGAAGATGGAGAGGGTAATCTTCAGGGAGCCGGCATTATTTTGACAGCCTATGGTGTAGAAGAAGGTGATTTTATTGATAATGAAGACGGTTTTGTTGGCTTGGATAACTTTGGAAATACCACGCAAATCAGGGATCCGCTAATCATCGCCAAATTAAGAGAAGCATTGGGCGATAAGGCTTGGAACGACTTGCTGTCGGCACTTGGCCTGACTGAAGAAGAATACGGTTCGGACGGCGGAGTTCCGATTACCGTCGGTGAAACCTTTGACATGAGTAATCTTTCATCAGGGACTCTGGACAATGCTCCCCAGGCCCTGAAAGATGCCCTGAGTGACAAGGCCAAGGCCGAATTGGAAGCGATCTTGGCGGGGATTCTGGAGGACACGGGAACTCTGGATGGGGTGACGGTGACAATTGGTCAGGTGGTGGATATGCAAGGAAACCCTATTCCCAACATGCCTTCTGTTTTGGTTGTTGCTCTGGGCCCTGCCGCAAAGCGCGAACTTGAAGATGCGCTAAAGTAGGCATTATCAATGAAGCAGGCTTTTTCAAAGGAAGAAGCCGGATTGTAGGGTTTCTTTGGCTACATTTTTCGCGTGTCATTGGGGCTTTCAAAGGCAAACTTTTTTTGAATGTCTGTATCACCTCTCTACCTTGATTCGTTGAGCACCACGCCTTTGTCGGATGGGGTGCGGCAGGCGATGGAAGAACAGCGTCTTGTCTTTTTGGGGAATCCTTCCAGTGCCAATGCGTCGGGGCTTCGGGCCAGGATTGCGCTGGGTGAATCACGAGAGCCTTTCCGCTGCCTGATTCATGCGGCGCTTGAGGAGGAAATTCTGTTTACATCCGGTGCTACAGAGTCTGCCAATCTGGCCATCAAAGGAGTTGCCTGGGCTTCAGCAGATTCGGAAAGAATCCATATCGTGCTGTCTGAGATCGAACATCCGGCCGTGGAAGAGTCCGTACGTTTTCTTGAGTCGCAGGGATTTACGGCCACGAGGGTTGCGGTTGATCCGGAAGGACGTGTATCCCCGGACTCGATCCGGGAGGCAATACGTCCTGACACTTGTCTGGTGGCAGCTCATCTGGGTAATTATGACAGTGGAACAGTCCAGCCCATTGCAGAAATCGGGGCGGTATGCCGTCAGTTGTCGGTCCCTTTGTTCTGCGATGCCTCTCTCAGCGGCGGATGGCTTCCCATCAATGTGCAGGCCATGGGGATTGATCTTTTGAGTCTGGCCCCACACCGTTTTGGCGGTCCGTCGGGTGTGGGAGTTCTTTACCGCCGCAGAAATAGTGTGTTGGAGCCATTGTTACACGGGGGACGTCAGGAATTTATGTTCCGGGCCGGAACGGAGAATGTAGAAGGGATTGTGGGGGCGGCGGTTTCGGCCCGCCTGGCTTCCGATGGGATGGCTCTGCGTCTGGAACGGTGTGTTGGTTTGCAGAGGCTATTTTTGGCCCGGCTTTCCGAAGAGGTCACCCATTGGAGGCTTAACGGGCCGGAGCCCGGACCAGGGAGGGATCCGCATCATTTAAGCATCAGTTTCCAGCATGTCGAAGCGGAGGCTCTGGCCTTGCGTTTGGATCTGCGGGGGATTCAGGTCGGGGCGGGTACTGGTTGTAGAAGCCGCGAACTTAAATTATCGCCGGTTTTGGCAGCCATGGGTGTTCCCAAGGAATGGGCTTTGGGCACTCTGCTGATCGGGCTTTCAGAAACTTTGAGTGAACAGGAGATCGATCGGGCTGTTAAGGAAATAGCTGCGGCAGTGGCTAAACTGAGGGAGATGTCCGCCGGCTGGAAAATGATGTAGGAGCCTGCTAGCCCCACCCATTGTGTCGCAAGCAGGCACCTACAGGCACTTTTTGCTTCGCCATTCATACGTCTCACTCCTACATTTCATCCCATGGCATCAAAGGAACAAATTTTAGAGGCTCTCAAACAGGTCAAGTATCCGGGGTTCAGCAGGGATATTGTTTCCTTCGGCCTGGTTAAGGAAGTTGCCGTTCAGGGTGCTGATGTAACCTTGCACCTGGAGGTCACTACTGGGGATGCACGTATTGCGGAGCATCTGAAACAGGAAATAGAAAAGGCCCTTGGATCTTTGGATGGAATTGCCTCGGTCGAGATCGATCTCAAAGTGACGGCCCCGGTTCAGGCTGCGATGCAGGCCGGGGATCTGCCCAAGAATCCGATTCCCGGAGTCCGGCACATCATTGCGGTGGCCAGTGGAAAAGGCGGGGTGGGAAAGTCAACGGTGGCCAGCAACCTGGCGGCGGCTTTTGGCAAAATGGGATGGAAAGTGGGGCTTTGCGATTGTGATCTTTACGGCCCCAGTATCGGGATAATGTTTGGCACGACAGATCGTCCGATGATCAATGATCAGGAGGAAATCATTCCCATCCGCCGTCATGGTCTCAGCCTGATGAGCATGAGTTTTCTGGTGGAAGAGGAAGCTCCGGTGATTTTACGCGGTCCGATGGTGACCCGCTACACCCAGCAGTTTCTGCGTTCGGTGGCCTGGGGGGAACTGGATGTTTTGGTTTTGGATCTGCCTCCCGGAACCGGGGATATTCAATTGACCATTGTGCAGACGGTTTCGCTGAGCGGGGCGGTTGTGGTCAGCACACCTCAGGAGGTGGCTTTGATTGATGCCCGCAAAGCCGTGGCCATGTTCAACAAAGTCAACGTGCCTATTTTGGGTTTGGTGGAAAACATGAGTTATTTTCTCTGTCCGGACAACGGAAAACGTTATGATCTCTTCGGCCACGGAGGAGGACGTAAGGAAGCGGAACGTCAGAACGTCCCGCTCTTGGCAGAAGTTCCTATCGAGATGGAGGCCCGCCAGGCCAGTGATGAGGGCATGCCCGTAGTATTGAAATCGCCGGAAAGTGCTTCGGCCAAAGCCTTCCAACAACTGGCGGACGCACTGCAGTTGATTTTGAAGTTGAAAGCTTCCTGAAACGACGAGAAAGACTGAATCCTATAGACCTCTTAAATATCGTTAAGTCACTCTAGGGAAGTGACTTGTGATTTTTGTTAGAAGAAATTTAATGAGATTAAGGGTTGACAGTAGGCGCGAAGATCGTAGAGGTATATTAAGTTCATCATGACGAAGACGACCACGGATTCGGAAAATTACTTCAAGAACTCCGCGCTTTACCGGGAGTTTCTGGCAGAGCGGGAAGAGATCTTGAAGCATAAATGGATCGAGAGCGAGAAGCTGGGTTACGACATTGGATTTGAGAAGGCCTTGCTGGACTGGATCGTGCGACACCGGGCCAGTTGGAGAACCCAACGCCATCCAAGCCAGTCGGGACGGCAATGATTTTCGTTTTTCCGGTTTTTGGATAGAGTGAACCTTTAATAGGGTCCTGTGAGGCTCTGAAGGTACGTAAGTGCAAAATAACATAGTATTAGATGCCAAAGCTATCGAGCGGGCGCTTAACCGCGTGGCTCACGAAATTCTGGAATCCGTTCCGGACACCTTTGCGTTGGGTTTCATCGGCATTCATACCCGCGGGATTCCTCTGGCCTTGAGACTTCAGGCTCTTTGTTATAAATTCGAACCCTCCCGTCCTGTGCTGCCCACCGGCAAGCTGGACATCACCTTCCATCGGGATGATCTCTCCAATACCTTGCCGCTCCCCAAGGAGACCCATGTTCCTTTCGATATCAACAATCAGATGATCATCCTGGTGGATGACGTGCTCTTCACCGGGCGCACGGTCAGTGCGGCGTTGAACGCCCTGGTAGATCTTGGAAGGCCCAAGGTCACCCGATTGGCGGTTCTGGTGGATCGTGGGCACCGGGAGTTGCCGATCCGGGCGGATTACGTGGGCAAGAACCTGCCTACTTCACTTTCCCAGTCAGTGAAGGTCAAATTGATGGAAATGGACGGGACGGATGAGGTGGTTTTAATATGAGCTGGACCCGCAAAGATCTGGTTGGTATCCGCGAACTAAGCGCGGAGGAAATCACATTGGTTCTCGATACGGCGGCCAGTTTCAAAAGCATTCTCAGCAGGCCGATCAAAAAAGTTCCTTCGCTCCGCGGCAAGACCGTGGTCAATCTGTTCATTGAGCCCAGCACCCGGACCCGGATTTCGTTTGAATTGGCCGCCCAGCGCCTGAGTGCGGATGTGATCAGTATTTCGAAAGAATCCAGCAGCATCCAGAAAGGGGAGACCCTCAAGGATACCGCGCTGAATCTCCAGGCGCTTAATGCGGATTTCATTATTCTCCGGCACACGGCGGCAGGATCGGCGCAGTTTCTGGCCGAACGGTTGAAGGCATCTGTGATCAATGCCGGCGATGGTTCCCATGAGCACCCGACCCAGGCTTTGTTGGACACCTTTACCATGAGGGAAAAACTTGGGCAGGTTGGCGGCAAGCATGTTGTCATTGTCGGGGACATTCTTTACAGCCGTGTGGCCCGGTCCAACATCTGGGCCCTGACCAAGTTGGGTGCCAGGGTGACCCTGGTCGGTCCCTCCACTTTGGTTCCGGAGATGTTCAAACAGATGGGGGTTGACGTGAGCAGGGATCTGGACGCCGTGCTCCCGGAGGCCGATGTGGTGAATCTTTTGCGCATCCAGCATGAGCGACAGCAGAAGACCATGTTTCCTTCCCTCGGCGAATATGTGTCGTTGTTTGGACTCACCACGGCCCGGTTCCGGAAGTGCAAGGAGAATGTGTTGATCATGCATCCCGGTCCGATGAACCGGGGTGTGGAAATTGCCAGCGATGTGGCCGATGGGCCCAATTCGGTGGTGTTGGAACAGGTTACCAATGGGTTGGCTGTCCGCATGGCGGTTTTGTATTTGTTGAGCGGCGGAACGATGGCCGAAACTTCCGCCGTAACAGGAGCTGATTTATGAGCAATGTCCTCTGGATTCGCAACGCCAGGGTCATTGATCCGGCCAACCATCTTGACGGGGTGACGGATCTCCGGGTTCAGGATGGCAAGGTGGTGGGGTCTTTTTCTGCCGGAATGGTGCCGCAGGAAATCAATGCCGATGGTCTGGTGCTGGCCCCGGGGTTGATTGACATCCATGTCCATCTGCGTGAGCCGGGCCAGTCCGCCAAGGAGACCATCCGCACGGGGACGGAATCCGCAGCTGCCGGAGGGTTCACCACCGTTGTGGCCATGCCCAACACCTCTCCTGTGGCCGATGGCGTGGACGTGATTGCCTGGATCCAGCAGCGGGCCCGGGAGTCTGCGGTCATCAATGTGCTTCCTTCCGGTTGTATTTCCATGGACATGAAAGGGGAATTACTGGCCCCGATCGGATCCCTGGTCAAAGCGGGTGTGGTAGCGATCACGGATGACGGCCAATGCATCCAAAGTAACGAGCTTATGCGCCGTGCATTGGAATATGCGAAAATGTTCAATATCCCGGTTTTTGACCATTGTCAGGATTTTCAGATGACGGCTGGAGCGGTAATGAATGAAGGTTACTGGTCCCATGTGCTGGGACTGAAAGGTTGGCCGGCCATTGCCGAAGAGGTCATCATTGCCCGGAACGCGCTGTTGGCTGAATTGACCGGAGCCCATGTCCATTGCCAGCATGTGACCAGTGCCGGCGGGGTCAGGATCATCCGTGAAGCCAAAGAGCGGGGTGTTCCCATCAGCGGTGAAATCTGTCCCCACCACATCTGCCTGACGGACGAAATGTTGCAGGGTTACGATACGAATTATAAAATGAACCCGCCCTTGCGCACGCCTCGCGATATCAAAGCCCTACTGAAGGGTGTGGCTGATGGAACAATCGAATATCTGGCCAGTGATCATGCCCCCCATTGCGATTATGAGAAAGAAGTCGAATTTGATGACGCTCCTTTCGGTATTTTGGGTCTGGAAACGGAGTTGGGCCTTTTCATGACCCATCTGGTTCATGCCGGAGTGATCACCCTTCCGGAAATGATCGCCCGGCTTACCAGCAAGCCGGCGGATCTCATCAAGAGTAAAAAAGGACGTTTGGGCATCGGATCCGACGCGGATATCGTGTTGATCAATCCTGATCTGAAGTGGAAGGTGGATAAGAACGCCTTTTTGTCCAAATCCCGCAATACGCCCTTTCACGGCGTGGAGTTGACAGGTCGTGCGGTGATGACCATTGTCGGCGGTCGGATGGTTTGGAGCCTGGAAAAAGGCATTCTTATTTAAAAAAATTTATGACAGCATTATTGGCTTTGGAGGACGGCACGGTTTTCCGTGGAGAATCGTTCGGTGCAAACGGATCGGTGACAGGGGAAGTCTGCTTCAACACGTCCATGACCGGTTACCAGGAAATTCTGACCGATCCCTCCTATAAAGGCCAGATCGTGGCCCTGACCTATCCGGAAATAGGAAATTACGGCGTCAATGAAGAGGACGTGGAATCCTACCAGCCTCATGTCAGTGGCTTTATCGTCCGCGAGCTTTCCCCAGTGGCCAGCAATTACCGCAGCAGTGGAACTCTGGAGGATTATCTAAAGAAGAACGGCATCCCCGGCATCAAGCACATTGACACCCGCGCCTTGACCAAAAAACTTCGCGTTACCGGCTCCATGAAGGGAATCCTCACCACGGAAAAGCTTTCGGATGCGGAGGCAGTGGCGAAGGCAAAGGCCTGGCACGGCATGATCGGAATGGACTATGTGAAAGATGTGACATGCAAAAAAGCCTATCGCTGGGATGAACTGGGAAAGCAGGCTGCCACCTGGAACGATGCCCATGAGCTGAAGCAGAATCCCGGGTTGGCTGACATGCCGCCGCTAAAGCACCGGATTGTGGCCTATGATTTCGGCATCAAATACAACATTCTCCGCCGCTTGAGGGAGCAGGGCTTTGATGTGACGGTTGTCCCTGCCACAACTCCTGCCTCGGAAGTGCTGGCCATGAAGCCTGACGGGGTATTCCTCTCTAACGGGCCCGGAGATCCTGCGGCTTTGGATTATGCCCACAAGGCTGTTTCTGAAATCGTCGGGAAAACCCCGCTTTTCGGTATTTGCCTGGGACACCAGATCATGGGTCATGCCCTGGGCGGTTCCACCTTCAAGCTGAAGTTCGGGCATCGTGGAGGCAACCAGCCTGTTAAAGACCTGATCACGGGCAGGGTCAGCATCACGTCGCAGAACCATGGGTTTGCGGTTGATTCCACAAAAATCGATTCTGAAAACGTGGAAGTTACCCACATCAACCTGAACGACGGAACCTGCGAAGGCTTGAGACACAAGAAACATCCTGCCTTCTCAGTGCAGTATCATCCCGAAGCGGCACCCGGACCGCATGACGCGAACTACTTTTTCCGGGAATTCCGTAATGTGGTTGAACGCTTTAAAAAATAAGTCTAGAAACTGGGATGCCTCGTTTAATTGCCAAGTCCCCGGAGTTTGCCGGCCAGGAGTTCGAACTTTCCGAACCTCTTGTCAGCGTGGGTCGTGTTGAAGAAAACACCATCCAATTAAGCCATCCCAGCGTTTCCAGCCGCCATGCGGAGCTTCGGCTGGAGGAAGGGGATTACCGGCTGGTGGATCATAATTCCACCAATGGCACGCGTGTCAATGACGAGCGCGTCAATGAGGCGAAACTCCGCAACCAGGATGTGGTGATGTTCGGTAACATCATCCTGACCTACGCATCGGAAAACGCCCTGGCAGCACCTCCCCTCCCTGAAACCAGCGCGAAAGTGGTGGTGAGTGGAACCGGCGGTGGCCGTCCCCCTGGTTTTACCAATCTGGCTCCCTTTTCAAAATCCAAACCCAAGTCGGGGGGATTTCCCACTCTCGTTTTGGTGGGAGTTTTGGTTGCCCTGGGTGGCGCAGGGTTCCTGGCCTACAAACTCTTTTTGTAATAGTGCTACCCTGCAAAACTATTGCGGGAGGCAACAGCGGAATTCAAGGTGTTGCTCCGGCTTTCCCCTTCAATCACTCCTTTTCTAAAACGTTCAGAGCCCATCAAGGAAGAAAATCCTGAGCGACACATACTTAACTCCTCTTAAGTAATTGACGTCTTTCGCTCGGAAAGTCAGAGGGGTAAGCAAAACTCAGACCGTGTCCTCAAATAAACTATTATTTTTAAATGAATTTGTTGACACCCCGAGCTTGAATCCGTAGAACATTCCTTCCCTTTCACTCATTTAGTCTGGACGTGTGCCTTGTACAGATGAAATGGCTGAAAGGGAAACTTGGTAAAATACTTTCAGGACCGAGCCGTAGTCGGTTCGGTGGGTTTTGCCCACGTAGCTCAGTTGGTAGAGCACGTCCTTGGTAAGGACGAGGTCGACGGTTCAAGCCCGTTCGTGGGCTGTCCACCAACGGGTGACGGCAGAAAAAATAACGCAGGTTCCATAGGAGGAAACGCAAAACAGGCACAGAAGACAGTGATAACGACAGATTAAGGATATATTTATGGCAAAAGAAGCATTCGCACGTATCAAACCCCACGTTAACATCGGCACCATCGGCCACGTTGACCACGGGAAAACAACCCTCACCGCAGCCATCTGCACAATCTTGTCGAAAAAAGGCTTCGCTGAAGCCCGCGACTATTCCTCGATCGACAACGCTCCTGAAGAAAAAGAGCGTGGTATCACGATCAACACGACGCACGTTGAGTACCAGACCGAGGCCCGCCACTATGCGCACGTCGATTGCCCAGGCCACGCTGACTATGTCAAAAACATGATCACTGGTGCTGCCCAGATGGACGGAGCTATTCTCGTTGTCAGCGCCGCTGACGGCCCAATGCCTCAGACCCGCGAACACATCCTTTTGGCCCGTCAGGTCGGCGTTCCTGCCCTCGTGGTCTTCATGAACAAAGTTGACATGGTTGACGATGCTGAATTGCTCGACCTCGTTGAACTCGAAGTTCGCGAACTACTCACCAAATATGAATTCCCCGGCGACACCATCCCTATCGTCCGCGGTTCCGCTTTGAAAGCCCTCGAAGCTGCCGATATCAACGCTCCCGGTGCCAAGTGCATTCTGGACCTGATGGAAGCTGTCGACAAATACATCCCCATGCCTGAACGCGCCAAGGATCAGCCCTTCCTCATGGCTGTGGAAGACGTCTTCAACATCGCCGGCCGTGGCACCGTTGTTACGGGCCGTGTCGAACGTGGTGTTCTGAACAAGAACGAAGAAGTTGAAATCGTCGGCATCAAGCCCACGGTCAAAACAACCGTCACCGACATCGAAATGTTCCGCAAGCTCCTCGACAACGCCGAAGCCGGCGACAACGTGGGTCTCTTGCTGCGTGGTGTGAAGAAGGAAGACGTTGAGCGCGGACAGGTTCTGTCCAAGCCCGGTTCCATCAAGCCCCACACCAAGTTCAAGGCGACGGTGTATATCCTGAGCAAAGATGAGGGTGGCCGTCATACCCCCTTCTTCGCGGGTTATCGTCCCCAGTTCTATTTCCGCACAACCGACGTGACCGGTATCGCCAACCCCAAAGAAGGCGTTGAAATGGTCATGCCTGGAGACAACATCGAGCTGGTAATCGAGCTCATCACACCAGTGGCCATGGAGCAGCAAATGCGCTTCGCCATCCGTGAAGGTGGCCGCACTGTCGGTGCAGGTCGTGTTGTTGAAATCATTGCGTAAGCCGCGCGGCTAGCGTAGCTTGGAAGATTCGGAAAGACGCCAAATCCGTCTAAAGCGGGTTTGGTCTTTTCCTTTGTAATGTAAAGGGCAGTAGCTCAATTGGTAGAGTACCGGTCTCCAAAACCGAGGGTTGTGGGTTCGAGTCCCCCCTGCCCTGTACGAAGAAAGATAGAATGGAAGCTTTTAAAATTGGTGGTAGCTGGCTGGTGGCGGCTTTGGTTTACGGTCTGGTCGTTCTGGTTCTGTTTGTCGTTATGGCATACAGAACCCGGATTGTCAGGTTTGTCCGTGAAGTCAGGGTTGAATTGGCCAAATGTACGTGGCCTTGGGATCCCGAGCAAACGGGCTTCCGAAAATACAAGGTGCTGATCGATACCACGATTGTCATTTGCGTGGCCACCCTTCTGATGGCGGGTTACATCACAGGTTTTGATTTTGCGATCAACAAACTCGTCGGTTGGCTGGTGAATTTCTAAAATCATGAGTGACGAAACATTAGATACAACGGGTGAGGTGGAGCAGACGCCCCGCAAGTATCCTTCCCAGTGGTTTGCCCTACATGTCCTCTCCGGTCAGGAAGACAATGTGCGCAAGCACATGGTCAGCCGCATGCGGACCGAAGAAATGGGTGACAACATCCATGAGATCGTCATTCCGACCGAACGTATTTCCGAAGTTAAAAAAGGAAAAAAGATCGAGACCGAGCGCAAACTTTATCCCGGCTATGTTTTCGTTTCCATGTATCTTTACGACGAGGAAAAGAAGATCGTTGGTGAGACCTGGTATTTTGTGCAGGAAACCCCCGGTGTGATCGGCTTTGCCGACGGCCAGAATCCGATCGCCATGCGTGCTTCGGAAGTGGAGGGGATGCTTTCCCAGATCCGCGAAAAAGAAGAGCGGGTCACCCCGAAAATTTCCTTTGCCATGGGCGACAAGGTTCGCGTTGGTGACGGGCCTTTTGAAGGACAGGAAGGTCTTATTGGCTCCGTGGATGAAGAGCGCGGACGTGTCCAGGTGGATGTCAGCATTTTCGGGCGTTCCACTCCTGTGGAGTTGGAATATTGGCAGGTTGAAAAACTCTAGTTTTTCGCGATCCGGAATCCGGATTGCGGATAGAAGAAAAAATTTATGGCAAAAGAAGTAGTAGCAAATATCAAGTTGCAGATTCCAGCCGGAGCTGCGAACCCTGCGCCCCCGGTCGGTCCTGCTTTGGGTCAGGCAGGCGTGAATATCATGGCGTTCTGCAAAGAATTCAACGCCAGGACTCAAAAAGACGCGGGCAACATCCTTCCTGTGGTGATCACGGTCTATAAGGACAAAACCTTCACCTTCATCACCAAGAGCCCCCCGGCTGCCGTGCTTCTGAAAAAGGCCGCCAATATCGCCGCAGGCTCCAAAGAACCCAACCGTGTCAAAGTCGGTAAAGTGACCAAGAAACAGGTCGCCGATATCGCCAAGTTGAAAATGAAAGATTTGAACGCCCGCACCGACGCAGCTGCCTTCAAGATTATTGCTGGAACGGCCCGTCAGGCAGGTATCGAGATCGTTGATTGATTTATTTCGGGTCTGTCCTGAGCCAGCTCCGGACGGACATTTAAAGCAGGAGGGTCGAGGCCGCAAACCAAAACCCGCTGGAACTGCAACAAAGGATAAAAAATGGCTAAAATAGCAAGTAAGCGCTACCGCAAGGCAGCAGAGCTCGTTGATTCGAGAAAAGAATACAAACTGGAAGAAGCCGTGCAGATTCTGAAAAAGATGCCTGCCGGTAAATCCGACCAAACGGTTGAACTTTCCTTCAGCCTCGGTGTCGACCCCCGCCAAAGTGATCAGATGATCCGTGGCACGGTGGCTCTTCCCAATGGTTCCGGAAAAAAAGTCCGCGTGCTGGTCTTCGCTACCGGTAAAGCCGCCGAAGACGCCAGGGCCGCCGGTGCCGACTTTGTCGGGTTCGAAGATCTTATCAAAAAGGTTACCGAAGGTTTCCAGGGCTTTGATGTTGCTGTCGCCACCCCCGAAGCCATGACCGAAGTCCGTAAGCTCGGCAAGGTTCTTGGACCCCGTGGCCTCATGCCCAATCCCAAAACTGGAACCGTTTCGGAAGATGCCGCCAAAGCTGTCCGCGAGTGCAAGGCCGGTCGTGTCGAATACAAAATTGACAAGACTTCCAACCTGACCGTGGTCTGCGGAAAAGTTTCCTTCGACGAGAAGCTTCTTACTGAAAATGCGGCGACCGTACTAGCTGCCATTTCCAAGGCAAAGCCCTCCAGCGCGAAGGGGAAATACATCAAAAACTGTGTTCTGGCTTCAACTTTTTCGCCTGGCATCAGAATCGAAGTCTCCACCAAGGCCGTCGATTAATCCGGAAAGAAACGCAAACCTCTAATAAGACTACCATGAGAAAAGAAAAAATTTCCGTTGTCAGTGAAGTTCAGGCCTGGGTTCAGAACTCGCCCTTCATCCTTGTGACCGATTACACCGGCATCACCGTCGACCAGTTCAGCGAACTCCGCAACCGTCTGGATGCGGTGAAATCTGAAATCCATGTGGTGAAGAACACCTTCCTGCGTCGCGCCCTGAGCGATGCCCAGTTGCCACAAGTTGACGATTACCTCAGCGGCCAGACCGCCGTTGTTTTCGGTGAATCGGACATCGCGGGCACGGCCAAGATCCTGAAAAACTTCAAATCAGAGTTTGAGAAACCCAAGATCCGCGTCGGCATTGTCGACCGCTCGATCCTGAGCTCGGAAGACGTGTTGGCCATTGCCGACCTTCCTTCCCGCGAAGTGCTCCTGGCCAAGTTGCTTGGCTTGTTCAACACACCCGCTCAACGTTTGGCTTCGATCATCAACGTGCCCGCCTCGCAATTGGCACAGGTCATCAAGGCTCACGCGGAGAAAGGCGACTAAAACTTTTGATCCTGCTTCCTGAAAGGGGACGGGATCGAACAAACAAAAAGGCAATGTGTTTTCTCTAGCCCGGAAGCCTTTCCGGGATAATTGGACAACAGGTGTTGTCCGCTAGAAAAACCGAAAACCTGGAGTATAGATGGGCTGGAGTTGCGGAAGCAACAAACGTTCATCTCCAAAATAAAAGTATGGCAGCAGATCTGGAAACATTGGTAAGTCAGCTGAGCACCTTGACCGTGCTCGAAGCCGCTGACCTCGTGAAGAAACTTGAAGAAAAATGGGGAGTCAGCGCAGCCGCACCTGTGGCCGCAGCAGCCCCTGCTGGTGGCGCAGCCGCCGCACCCGCTGAAGAAAAGACAGCATTTGACGTTATCCTCAAGGAGGCCGGATCGAACAAGATCGGCGTTATTAAGGAAGTCCGTGCTGCCGTCGCCGGTCTGGGCTTGGCTGAGGCCAAAGCTTTGGTCGAAGGCGCACCGAAGACCCTCAAAGAGGGTGCAACCAAGGAAGAAGCAGAAGACATCAAGAAAAAGCTTGAGGCTGCTGGCGCCAAAGTTGAGATCAAGTAAGATCTCTTCACCTACAGGATCGGGAGAGGGCAACTTCTCCCGTTTCCTGACATTTTTATAAGAAATGCGGAGGAACGATATCCGCAAGTGGCAGAGTAAACGTTAAAAGACAAGGCAAGCACATTATGGTAACGGCACATACCGGCGAACGCATTAACTTCGGAAAAATTCCGGACGCAATTGACGTCCCCAACCTGATCGAAGTTCAGCTCAAATCCTATGATGATTTTTTGCAGACCGATCTCCCCGTGAGTAAACGGAAAAAAGAAGGTTTGCACGCGGTCTTTTCCGAAGTGTTTCCTATCGAAAGCTATGATGAAAAGATCAAGCTCGAGTTCGTCGGTTACGAAATCACCGAAGCCAAAATGTCCTCCCTGGAATGTCAGCGTGAAGGTGCGACCTTTGCCGCCCCGCTTTACGTGACGTTCCGCCTGCGTAACGAAGGCAATATCATCGAAGAAAAAGTCTACATGGGCGAACTGCCCATGATGACCGAACGCGGAACGTTCATCGTCAATGGAGCCGAACGTGTAGTGGTCAGCCAGTTGCACCGTTCCCCCGGCATCTGCTTTGAGTCCAGCATCCACGCCAACGGCAAGACACTCTATTCCTTCCGTATCATTCCTGACCGCGGATCCTGGCTGGAAGTGGCTTTCGATACCAGCGACCTGATGTATGTGCATCTTGACCGCCGGAAACGCCGCCGTAAATTCCTTATCACAACCTTCCTCCGTGCTTTGGGCTACAGCTCCAACGAAGAAATTCTCAGCCTTTTCTATCAAATCGAAGATTTCGAGCTGAACGCGAACCTTGATGAAGAAGTCATCAGCTACAAAGTTCTGATCAATGAAGTGCGTGATACCGCCAACCAGGATCTGGTTGTGGCCCGCGCCTTCGAACCCCTGACCAAAACGGTCGTCCGCCAGTTGCTGGACCTCGGCATCAACACGGTCAACGTTGTCGATATCCGTAATGACGACACCATCATCCGTTGTTTGAAAAAGGATCCGAGCCGCGACACAGAAGATGCGCTCAAGGATATTTACAAACGTCTTCGTCCCGGAGATCCCCCAACCGTCACCAACGCCAAGGCTTTGCTCAAACGTTTGTTCTTCGATGCAAAACGTTATGACATCGGCCGCGTCGGTCGTTACAAGATCAACCAGAAACTCGGCCTGGGCGTAGAACAGGAAATGCGCGTTTTGACGAACGAAGATATCATCGCCTCCACCAGCTATGTGATTAATTTGAAGCAGGGCGAAGGTTCCACCGATGACATCGATCATCTGGGCAGCCGCCGCGTCCGCGCCGTAGGTGAGCTTTTGGCCAATCAGTGCCGCACGGGTCTTGCCCGCACGGAGCGCCTGGTCAAGGAGCGCATGACCTTGTTCGACGTGAACACGGAAGGCATGACCCCCCAGAAATTGATCAACCCGAAAGCGTTGTCCGCCGTCATTCGTGACTTCTTCGGACGCAGTCAGCTTTCCCAGTTGATGGATCAGACGAACCCCCTGTCCGAGCTGACCCACAAGCGCCGATTGTCGGCCCTTGGACCCGGAGGATTGAGCCGCGACCGCGCAGGCTTCGAAGTCCGTGACGTTCACACATCGCACTACGGCCGTATCTGCCCTATCGAAACCCCTGAAGGTCCTAACATTGGTCTGATCTCATCGATGTCGAGCTTTGCCCGCATCAACGAATTCGGATTCATTGAAACGCCCTACCGCAAGGTCATTAGTGGCAAGGTTACGGAAAAAATCGATTATCTGACTGCTGACCAGGAAGAGAACTACGTCGTTGCGCAGGCGAACGCCTCGCTCGGCAAGAACGGTGAATTCCTCAGCCCGAAGGTTTCCGTCCGCTCCAAGGGCGACTTTCTTGAAGTCGATCCGGCCAAAATCCATTACATGGACGTCTCCACAAAACAGCTTGTTTCCGTGGCGGCAGGCCTGATTCCGTTCCTTGAGCACGATGACGCCAACCGCGCGCTCATGGGCTCAAACATGCAACGCCAGGGTGTGCCTCTCATCCTGACCGAAGCTCCCCTCGTGGGAACCGGCATGGAAGGCAAAGTTGCCCGCGATTCCAAAGCTGTTGTGCTGTCTGAAGGTACTGGGAAAGTTGCCTCGGTAACCGCAAACGAAATCATTATCACCAAGGACGGCGAACTGCCTGAAGGCAAGAAGAAGTCCAAGACGGATGCCGAAAATGGAATTTTCAGCCATAAGCTTCGCAAGTACATGCGCTCCAATGCTGGTACCTGCGTCAACCAACGTCCTTTGGTCAAGAAAGGCCAAAAAATCACCAAGGGCCAGGTCATTGCTGACGGTCCTTGCACGGATCAGGGCGAACTGGCTCTGGGCCGCAACGTGCTCGTCGCGTTCATGCCCTGGAATGGTTATAACTTCGAAGATGCTATTCTCATCAGTGAGAAGATTGTCAAGGAAGACATCTACACCAGCATCCACATTGAAGAATTCGAAATCTCGGCCCGTGACACAAAGCTCGGACCTGAAGAAATCACCCGTGACATCCCGAACGTCGGCGATGAAGCACTCAAGAACCTAGGACCTGACGGTGTCGTTCGCATCGGTGCGGAAGTCGGACCTGGCGATATTCTCGTCGGTAAGATCACCCCGAAGAGCGAAACTGAACTGGCTCCCGAAGAACGTTTGCTTCGTGCCATCTTCGGTGAAAAAGCAGCTGATGTGAAAGATTCCTCCCTCGTTGTTCCCTCTGGAACCTATGGCATCGTCATGGATGTCAAGGTCACGGCCGGCAATACCAAGGTCAAACTGGAAAAACTTTCCCCCACTGAAGCAAAACGTCAGGGCAAGGCCATTGGCGACAAGTATGCCAAGAAGACTTCCGAGTTGACCGAGGAACTTACCCAATCGCTTTCCAACATCCTGCTGAATGAAAAAATTCCTCTCGATGTGGTGAACGCCGAAACCGGTGAGATCATTATTCCTGCCAACCGCAAGATCACCAAGACGCTGCTTCGCAAGATGGCGGCTGTTTACGATCATATTGAAATTGATCCAAGCCCGATCCGTATCAAGATCCGCGAGATCATCAGCATGTTCGAAGCGAAGTTCCAGCAGTTGGAAAACGAAAAGGATATGGAAATGGACCGCGTTGAAGCAGGGGACGACATCGATCCCGGCATCATCAAACAGGTCAAAGTTTATGTCGCCTCCAAGCGCAAGCTTTCGGTCGGTGACAAGATGGCCGGTCGCCACGGAAACAAGGGTGTTGTCGCCAACATCGTTCCTGAAGCCGACATGCCTTTCCTTCCCGATGGATCTCCCGTGGACATCGTCCTGAATCCTCTCGGCGTGCCTTCCCGCATGAACGTTGGTCAGGTTCTGGAAACCCACCTCGGTATCGCAGCCCGCATCCTTGGTTTCAAGGTCGCGACTCCGGTTTTCGACGGCATTTCTGAAAATCAGATCCGTTCCTACCTCAAGGAAGCCGGTCTGGATGAAGACGGTAAAACTGTTCTTTATGATGGACGCACCGGTGAATCCTTTGACCAGCGTGTGGTTGTCGGACAGATTTACATGTTGAAACTCGGACACATGGTCGCGGACAAGATCCACGCCCGTGCGGTCGGACCCTACTCGCTCGTTACACAGCAGCCTCTGGGTGGTAAAGCCCAATACGGCGGTCAGCGTTACGGGGAAATGGAAGTCTGGGCCATGGAAGCCTATGGCGCCGCCTACACCCTCCAGGAATTGCTCACGGTCAAATCCGATGACGTTCCAGGCCGCACCCGCATCTACGAGAGCATCGTCAAGGGCGACAACTCGCTCCAGGCAGGTACTCCCGAATCCTTCAACGTTCTGATCAAGGAAATGCAGAGCCTATGCCTCGACATCAAAGTCGGTGAGCGCAGCAAGGACGGTTCCGATCAGATCAAGAACCACAATGACGATTACGGCGCTTCCGCCCGATCCTCCTAATACGATTACGAATCACGCAAGACACCAAAGAACGACGAAATAAAGCACACTATGAGCAAGGAAATACAATCAGCACGTGAGATTCTCGGCGCGGAGCGCGCGGTCGGGTTTGATGAAGTGGCGATTTCCATCGCCTCCCCTGAGACAATAATGTCCTGGAGCCGCGGTGAAGTGAAGAACCCTGAAACCATCAACTACCGCACGTTCAAACCGGAATTTGGTGGACTGTTCTGTCAGCGCATATTCGGACCCGTCAAGGATTACGAATGTGCCTGCGGAAAATACAAACGTATCAAGTATAAGGGCGTCATCTGCGACCGTTGTGGCGTGGAAGTGACCTTGGCTCGTGTCCGCCGTGAACGCATGGGTCATATCGAACTGGCCGTGCCTGTCACCCATATCTGGTTCTACAAATGCATGCCCAGCCGTATCGGTCTGATGATGGACATGACTGCCCGTGAACTCGAGCGCGTCATTTATTATGAAGATTACCTGGTCATCGATCCCGGCAACACGCCTCTGGAAGCCAAACAACTCCTGAGCGAAATCGAATATCGCGAAGCCATTGATCAATATGATGACGGTTCATTCCTGGCTAAAATGGGTGCTGAAGCCATCCGTGATTACCTGAAACGCATTGATCTCGGTGCCCTGATCCAGGAACTGGAAGTTGCTTTGGTTTCGACCAAAAGCAAACAGCTCCGTAAGAAGATCTCCAAGCGGCTGAAATTAACCAATGGGTTCCTCGGTTCCAACAGCCGTCCCGAATGGATGATTCTGGAAATTCTTCCTGTCATTCCTCCGGATCTGCGTCCCCTGGTTCCTCTCGAAGGTGGACGTTTCGCCACCTCCGATCTGAACGACTTGTATCGTCGCGTCATTAACCGTAACAATCGTCTCCGCACTTTGCTGCAGCTCAAAACCCCGGAAGTCATCATCCGGAATGAGAAGCGCATGTTGCAGGAAGCTGTTGATGCCTTGATGGACAATGGACGTCATGGTCGCCCCGTTACCGGTGCCGGCAACCGTCCTCTCAAATCCCTCTCCGACATGCTCAAGGGCAAGACCGGTCGCTTCCGTATGAACTTGCTGGGCAAGCGTGTGGATTACTCCGGCCGTTCCGTCATCGTCATTGGACCTGAACTCAAGCTCAACCAGTGCGGTCTACCTAAGAAGATGGCCCTCGTCCTGTTCGAACCTTTCATCATCCGTCGTTTGAAGGAGCTCGGCTACGTGCACACCGTGCGCAGTGCCAAGAAGCTCATTGAGCGCCGCGAACCGATCGTTTGGGACATCCTCGAAGAGGTGACCGTGGGTCACCCTGTCCTCCTTAACCGTGCTCCGACGCTTCACCGTTTGTCCGTCCAGGCTTTCGAGCCTGTTCTGATCGAAGGCGATGCCATCCGTGTTCATCCCCTGGTTTGTACGGCTTATAATGCCGACTTCGACGGCGACCAGATGGCGGTTCACGTTCCTCTATCGGTCGAAGCCCAGTTGGAAGCCCGTATCCTCATGCTGGCCACCAACAACATCTTTGGACCTTCCAACGGACGTCCGATCACGACACCAACACAGGACATCACTCTGGGTTGTGCCTTCCTGACCGCCAATCCCAAGAAAGCGCCCGTAACAAAGTCCGTTGAAAAACCACGTCTTTGCATCATGGATAATGCCGATGAAGTTCTCTATGCCTATTCCGAGGGCATGTTGACATTGCACTCACCCTTGCTCTTCAAGAACCCCGACCTCGGTAAGGACACCATCTACGGTGACAAAGCCAACAAGTTCATCGAAACGACACCGGGTCGCGTGATCTTCAATGGCATCTGGCCCGACGAAATCGGCTTCTACAACAAGAAAGCCGGCAAGAAACAGCTGGGTGACATTATCAACCGTTGCTATCAGGTCTGCGGCCATGCCCGCACCGTCCGCACGCTGGATGACATGAAAGAAATCGGTTTCAAATACGCCACCAAGGCCGGTATTTCGATCGGTATCGATGACATGATCATTCCCGAGGAAAAAGGAGAAGTCGTCAAGAAGGCCTACGAATCGGTTGCCACTGTGCATAAACAGTACAACCAGGGAGCCATCACCGACGGCGAACGTTACAACAAGATCGTCGACATCTGGACCCAGGCTACCGACGAAGTTGCCAGCGTGGCGTTCCGTGCTTTGGAATACAATAAGGGCAAGGCTGAAATCAACCCCGTCTTCCTGATGGTAGATTCCGCCGCCCGAGGCAACCGCAACCAGGTTCGCCAGTTGTCCGGCATGCGCGGTCTGATGGCCAAGCCCTCCGGTGAAATCATCGAACGTCCTATCGTCGCGAACTTCCGCGAAGGTCTGACCGTTCTGGATTACTTTATCTCCACCCATGGTGCCCGAAAAGGTCTCGCCGATACTGCGTTGAAAACCGCCGACTCCGGTTACATGACCCGTAAGCTCGTTGACGTGGCCCATGACGTGATCATCACCGAACCCGATTGCGGAACGGTCAAGGGCATCTGGGTCGAAGCTGTTTACGAAGGTGAAGACGAAATCGTCAAGCTACGCGAACGTCTTATCGGTCGTGTATCCTGCGATGACATCGTTGACCCCGTCAGCGGAAAAGTGGTCGTTGGTGCCAGCGAGCTGATCGATGAAAAGAAAGCTGAAGCCATTGAGGCTCTTGGCCAGGAGAAAGTTCGTATCCGTTCCGTCCTGACCTGCGAAACCCGTCGTGGCGTTTGCAGCAAGTGTTATGGTTTGAACCTTGCCACCAACAAAGTGGCAAAATTGGGTGAAGCCGTCGGTATCATTGCGGCCCAGTCCATCGGGGAGCCCGGCACCCAGTTGACCATGCGTACCTTCCACGTCGGCGGAACAGCTTCCCAGGTCTTTAAACAGCCCCAAATCAAAGCCAAGAACGACGGTATTGCCCAATACACAGAACTCAAGACGGTGCAGGCCCTTGATGGAACTTACATCGCCCTGAACAAGAGTGGAACCATCAGCATCCACACCAATGATGGTCGTGAGCTGGAGAAATACACCATCGTTATTGGATCCGTCATCACGGTTGCCGAAGGTGCCAAGGTCAAGAAAGGTCAAACCTTTGTCACTTGGGATCCCTACAACGTTCCTATTCTGACCGAGAAGTCCGGAAAGATCGAATTCCGCGACATTATTGAAGGCGTGACCATGAACCGCGAGGTTGATGACACGACTAAGATGGTTGAAACAGTGATCATCGAACACAAAGAAGATTTGCATCCGCAAATCCTCGTGGTGGATGACGCCGGTCAGCCTCTGGCAGCCTATTCCATTCCTTCCGGTGCCCACATCGAAGTGCAGGAAAACACCAAGGTCAAGGCCGGCCAACGTCTGGCCAAGACTCCACGTAAAGTGGCCAAGACCAAGGATATCACCGGGGGTCTTCCCCGCGTGGCAGAATTGTTCGAGGCCCGCAAACCCAAGGACGCTGCCGAGATCGCCAAGATCGATGGCGAAGTCAACATGGGTGGAACGTCCCGCGGCAAGAAGCTCCTCACCATTAAGGATAAGGAAACCGGTCTGGAAGAAGAGCATCAGATTCCTCTCTCCAAGCACCTGATCGTGTATCAGGGAGACTTGGTCAAGAAAGGTCAGCAGCTCACCGAAGGACCTGTTGTTCCACACGAAATCCTGGAAGTCTGCGGACCCCAGGAATTGCAGGAATACCTCGTCAACGAAGTGCAGGAGGTTTACCGCCTGCAAGGCGTGGAAATCAATGACAAGCACATTGAAACGATCGTGCGCCAGATGCTTCGCAAGGTCAAAGTGACCGAGCCCGGTGATACGGTGTTCCTCTGGGGCGATCAGGTGGATCGTCTTCAGTTCGAAGAAGAGAACCGCAAGGTCTCCGGTGTGGGTGGTAAACCTGCCGAAGCCACGCCAGTTCTCCTTGGCATTACTAAAGCCTCCCTCGAAACGGAAAGCTTTATCTCGGCAGCTTCTTTCCAGGACACGACACGTGTTCTGACCGATGCGGCAACGCTGGGTAAGACAGACCGTCTCCGTGGGTTCAAGGAAAACGTCATCATGGGTCACTTGATCCCTGCCGGAACGGGGTTCCATACCTATCGCCGCATCCGCCTGGTCAAGCTGGGTGAGGAAATCGGCGAACCCTTGGTGGGCATGGAAGATACGGCCAAAGACGAAGAAGCCCAGCGTAACAAAGTTGCCCTGGAAATCCCCGCCTTTGCCAGCTGATCTTCAAGAAAGAAATCGACTGTCGAAAAGGCCCGCTATTAAGCGGGCCTTTTTCTTTTACAGAATCGCAGGCATCTTAAAAAGTTGTCTCTGAAGAATTGTCAGGTATTTTTTGCACATAGACCAAAGCAAGTTGACTTGGCGACCCTAAAGTAGCTTGGGCATCTTGCCCAAGTCTTGAAGTCCTTTGGATTCCCAAGTATTTGTAGCGTCGGCCTCAGAGCTTTGTCCCCTTCTTTACCGGGTCAGCCCGTTAATATTGTATAAAGGAGTGGAGCAGGTCGGCAAGGTATCCACTATGATGAGAACGCCGCGATTGGAATGGGAAGGGTTATGCATCACGTGATACCCCGTGGCAATGAACAGGCCTGGTAGAATGGGTCAGAGAGCTTGAATATCTGGAAAGAGGAGGAAATTTTTTGATTGTAAAAAAGTTGGAGCACGAATAAATAAGAACGGGAATCGGGAGAAAAATCTTCCATCTTAGAAAAATTGTTAAGGGTCGACGACTGACCCGAATGGCACTAAGACAAGGTTGTTTTAGGATTCATTTTCTTACCCAAGCCATCTAAAATCGCGAAGATCATAAGCTTATCTTAGTGCCATTCGGCTCAGCCTACTACATTTTACATCTTTTTTGTGTTATATAGATTTGTTGGGCCGGGTTTAGTTAGGTTTATGGGCTGAATAGGAAGTTCTTGTCGAGAAGGTGGGAGACATGCTTAAAGGCAAGAAGCGTGAGATGGATCAGACTGAAGCTGGACGTTTGGCAGGGACGAGTCGTTCTGTTCCTGTGGAGAAAGTTCGCCGAAGAAAAGGAAAAGCGACTACGCATTTTAAATTGAGTTCGATTATTAAGGGAGAAGTAAGCAGCCTTAGCTGAAGAACTAGGCTATCAAATCAATAAGGGAATTGATCAAACAGTAAGGAGACTCGATAAACAACGCCACAAGAAAAACGCGCTTAACCAAAAACCTAGCCAATACAGCAAAGTGTGCAATTTAGACTGACCCCATTTACATTTACTCGTTTGTAATCGAGCGAAATCCATGAAGCCGAGAACGAAACTAAACTTGGCTCTTGGCCTGCTCCTATTGGCACTACTGATTTGGTGGTTATAGCCCTCCGCGTCAGACTCCGGAACAGCGGGTTCAACTTTTCCAATCAAATCTCCCATATCCCAGATGTCTGGTCATGATTCCGAAGCAAATGAGGAGCAAACAGCCCAACTTGCACAAAGCACTCCCCAGCATAAAGAGGCTGCGAGAAAAAATGCAGCTGATAAAATCGCCTCGGCTTACAAGACGCCTATCAACTTTTATGGATGAGTCGTGGATCAGCATGGGAATCCGGTGGATGGGGCAGCAATCAAGTACAGTGCTATCGACCGTTTTTTTGAGTCTGGGTCTAAGTATGGAAGTTAAAGTGATGAGAATGGTTATTTCTCAATTGAAAATATCAAGGGAGCCGGGCTCTCAGTCTCTGTATCCAAGGAAGGCTACTATCCGATTGACGGAAAATCCTCGGCTGCATTTGCTTATGGTGTAGGAGCAGATTCGACAAGAAAAGTGCCTCCCTCCAAGGACAATCCGGCTTTTTTTGAACTTCAAAAAATGGGGGAAACAGAGCCTTTAGTGCCAGTTGAAACCGGTGGAATGTCAATTCCGAAAAACGGAACTCCAGTTGGAATCAGCCCTGCCACCGGATTGAAAGGCAGCGCGGATCAGGCGACAATACAAGTGGAGGCTTGGACCAATAATCAAGGTGTGGCTCCTAACTCAAATCAGTTATATGATTGGCGTTTTAGAGTTTCTGTGCCCGGTGGTGGCCTTGTTGATCGCATAGACCAATTTGGGTTTGAAGCCCTTTGGGAGGATATAAGGCTTTTGATGAAGTTGGTTATCGAAAGGGAGACCAACCTTGGAAAGCCGATTTTGAAAAAGAGTATTTCGCTAGTTTGTCCAATGGCACCTATGCGCGGTTTAAACTGTTCTTTACTACAGGAGGCACCCATTTCATTGAACTTGGATCTTACGTCAACCCAATTCCAGGTCATCGCAATCTAGAGTTTGATCCTAAAAATTAGCTATTCCCCAGCAATCAAGTCTGGACGCCATCGAGGAGCTATTGGGCTCACTTCTCAGCGGGCTGTTGCCGGTTTGAACCGGGGACATGTGTTAACGGGGTCAACCGTTAGCTTTTAACTCATTAGAACACCCAAGGAGCCTTTGGTTGGGCCTTTCAACTTGGTTTGGATCTGAGGAGGTTTTTTCTGATTTTTTAAGACACACCTCTTTTATCCAGGAGCAAAGAAGAGATACGCTCTTGACTTGTATTTCGACAACTACTGAAAACGACCTGCAGTTCACTTAAAATAGTCCTAAATCATGACTGAAATTGGCATTGCTTTGCCATTGACCGGACAAATCTCCGTTTTATGATGTTTGCTATGTCAGACGGTGTAGCAGATCTGGTTCCGGTAGGAATTTTGTGCAACATTTCCCCCCAGGACTTGGAAACGTTGAAATTTTACGGTGTGTTCGGCGAATTCGGGCCGGGCGAAATCGTGGTGGAGCAAGGCGTTCAACAAACGTGTCTCTTCATCGTGATATCCGGTATTTTGGAAGTGATGATTACCGGGCAGGCCAAAGATGTAAAATTGGGTGAAATTGGTCCCGGTGACTGTATCGGGGAAGTTAGTATTTTCGAGCCAGGAACTGCCTCTGCATCGGTTCGTGTTGTGGAAACATCCGTCCTCTGGAGTCTGGATGTCCAATCCCTTCAAACCTACTTTGAGCAGCTTCCAGTTGCGGGCGGGCAGTTAATGCTGGGAATCGCCCAGTTGCTTAGTAAACGTCTTCGCCAAGCCAATCAGACCATCCTTTCCAATCAGATCGTGCCTGTTCACCTCAGTGTCCGGGCCGGCACCCTCCGCGAGCCCATCAAGGCCAGCACGACTGAAACGAAAGAGTCCGGCGGCGGGCTCTTTGGCGGTGTCTTCGGTTCCAAAAAGCCGGAAGCCCCCAAGATCTCGACCCGGATCAAGAAGTAAGCAAAAGGTTTCGCACCCCGGGTGTCGTTGGTGGGATAGTCCGTCAATCCACTGGTCTGACCTGGGTGCCGATCTGGTTTACTGGTCACATCGTTCTGGCGACTTGCCGAACGAAAGGGATAACCCGAAGCAAGTTTTCACGCCAACTCTCCGAGATGCCCGCGGTTCGTGGGGATTCTGAATAAAGAAAATTCGAGGCAAGCCTCTTGGATGGTCTTGCTTTGTCAGAGAAACTTTTGGTGTAATTTTAGTCTTTTCTAATCCTCTGATGAATACTATCGGCATTCATTATGCCAGGGAGTACCGGCCCCGCCGCAGTGCGTGCGCAGATTGTTCAAGTTGGTTTGAGCTGGAGCGACTTTGTCCGCTGTCGATCACAGAGAGGATCAAAGTCGCCTTCAGCATTGGACAGCGTTTCTCATGGTTCCGGCCCAGGCGGCGGAACCCTTGAACAAGGAACGATCCGGATGCACTATTAAGTGCTGCCGAAACTATGGCTGGAATTCTCATTGAGCACCAAATCGATACGGTGGTCATCGGGGCTATCGCTTTAGCCGCCCACCACTATGTCCGCCAGGCTGAGGATCTTGAAATTGGGGTTAAGGCATCTTTGCCGATGATGCGCCAACTGCCTAAAGTACTTCGCAACGCAGGGTTTCAGACCGATTTAAGGGAACCCGATATGGAAGATGGAAAATCCTCTGGGCGTAATCATTGACGTTCGGGGCTCGTTTGACCTTGTGCAGGTTGTCAATTTTGCGGCTGGTTCCGATTCAGCACCTCGTCGCGCTCAAACTTTATGCGGGGCGATAAACTGATAGATCCAGCTGACATTGTGGAACGTATTGTGCGCAATCCCGGACTGGATCTGGATGTAATCCGTAAATTATGTGTTCACTACAGGCTCAGCTGAATCGACGAACTGATTGAAGAAGCGGGTTAATAGTCCTGAGGATTATTCCACCACTTCGACCGGGGTGCCGATCGAGACCATTTTCATCAATTTTTGGGCATTCCAGTTGGCCAGGCGGAAGCAACCGCTGGAGCCGGTTCTGGAAATGTCCATGGGTTCCGGTGTTCCGTGGATACCGTAACCCGGCAAGGTCAGGCCGATCCAGGCCAATCCCACGGGATTGTTAGGGCCAGGTGGGAGGATCATCTTGGCGGTTAATCCTTCTTTTTCTGCCAGGGCTTTGAGCACATCCGGATTGAAAGTGTAGTTGGGGTTGGGGGCCACCACTTTTACTGCCAGCAGACCGTTCGGACGTTTGTTTTTGTCTGCGGCTATGGAGCAGGGAAAACAGGCCAGGACACGGCCGCTGTTGGAATAAACAAGAAGGGTGGTTTCCTGAAGGATGATCTGGATTTTGTCGGCCTTGGGGATGGGGTAGGACTGATCCATGTTGGTTCCGATAATTTCTGTCCCCACTCCTATGCTGACGACTTGCGGGTTCAACTTTTTGAGGAAAGCCGGTGCTGTGTGGAATTTTTCCGACAGCATCTCCCAGGCATCGTTATACCCGAGATAGGTTGCTTTGGCTTTTTCCGCCCAGAGAACAGGAGTCGGCTGGATCATGTCCATATCCGCCTGCGTCACCACGTAGGTTTTGAAGGGATTTCCGGGTGTGCCCAGGGCCATGCGGGATTCAAAATCCAGTTCTCCGGTGACCGGTAGATTCCGGTTTTTCTGGAACTGGGTGATGGCGCGTTTGCTGCGCATTCCGAAATCGCCATCAATGGTTCCTGAGGAGAAATGGTGCCGCTCCAATTGAACCTGCCAGGCGGCAATTTCAAACTCGGTGACGGGCGCTGGTACTATGACGGGTTCCGCTCTCAGAGCCGGACCCGTCGGAACCGGGGGCTGCGGTGTGGGTTTTGCTGTGGGTTTTGGTGTGGGTTGCGGTAAGGGAGTAGGGTCAGGTGGTGGGAAGGGTGTTGCTTTGGGGGTTGGAGTAGGCTGAACGGGAATGATATCGGCTGGAATAGGGGTGGGGTCAGGAGGTGCCGGTTTGAGGCCGGGTGCTGGTGGAACGGGTATTTTGATCGGAGCTTTGGGAGCTGTTTTTTTTGTGCTTTCCACACCGCCCCCCAGCGCCTCAGCCTCGGGGTTTTCCCGGCTTAAAAGCTTGGCTTTTTCGCTGATGCTGGCTTTGGCCCGACTTTTGTCCTTTTCTTTTTGTAAAAGATAAAGGCCGCCGATCAGAAGCAAAAGAGAAAGACACGAAAGCCCTACAACCAGGGCATTTTTACTCATTTTCCTGGGCCGTTTGGAGCGAGGTGTGGGTGTTCTGCGGCGTCTATTAGGGCTGGGCGCCATTTGATCAGGTTAATAGACGTCGCGCAGATAGCGATGCTCTTCTTTCATCAAGGTCTTGTTGATGTATTCATCGGCTTTCTCCGGGCTGAGTCCGCCATGTCTAATGGCGATATCGATCAATGTTTGGTGCACGTCCTTGGCCATGCGCTTGGCATCACCGCAGACGTAGAAGTAGGCACCTTTTTGCAGCCATGCCCAGAGTTCGGCACCGTTTTCACGCATCCGGTCCTGGACATAGATTTTTTTCGCCTGATCACGGGAAAAAGCAGTGTCGAGCCGGGTCAGGAGGCCGGATTTTGTCCAGGCATCAAATTCTTCCTCGTAGAGAAAGTCGGTGGCGTGGCGTTGGTCGCCGAAGAAAAGCCAGTTGCGGCCTTTGGCACTGTCCACTTCGCGCTGCTGGAGGAAGGCCCGGAAAGGGGCGATGCCGGTACCGGGTCCCACCATGATGATGTCGGTGGCCGGATCGTCGGGAAGTTTGAAGTGTTTGCTCAAAGCAACAAAAACAGGAATTTCTGTTGTGCCGATGGTTGAGTGGTCGGCCAGCCAGCCGGAGCAAAGGCCTTTTTTATCACGATCATGGGTATGATAACGGACGACGGCAATGGTCAGATGAACTTCCTCTTTTACTTTGGCCTGGCTGGAGGCGATGGAGTATAGGCGCGGGTTGGATGGGCTGAGAAGGGGAAGCAGTTCTTCCGCCGTAAGTTTGATTTCCGGATGTTCGCTCAGTACATCGATGAAGTCACGGGTGAAGATGTAGGCACTCAGTTGTTCGTCGTCCGCAGCAAGGGCCAACAGTTTTTCTTTTTTTTCGCCGTCGGAAAGTTTTTCGGCAATCCCTTTGACGAATTTTCTGTTCGTCCGGTTGAGGGTGTAGTTGTTGAGCAGAAGATCCCGGATGGGGGAAGGCTCGGCACCGGGCTTGGGAGCGATTTTGGTGGCGGGATCAATGTTGAGTTTGGTCAAAAGCTCGTCGACCACGACCGGGGCGTTCTGTCCAAAAACCCCGAGGGAGAAGCCGGGGTTGTATTGGAGGCCGCTGCCGGCCAGATCGATGATAAAGTGGCGGGTATCTTTTTCGGAACCTTCCTTGTTCAGGTGGCTTTTCGATTTCAGCTTGGCCTTGAATGGATTGTTTTTGTTGTAGGGGCTTGGGGCTGGGATAACGGCGGGTTGATCGCTCATAGGTAGGTTGGTTCTAGAGGTTAAAATTCGGTTCGGGAATAGTCACTCAGGGCTCAGATTTCGTCAACGATTATGAGATGAAGAATCTGATGTTGCCAGGTCATAAGAGGCGCAAAATTGATGGGAGGGAATACGCTTTCATATTATAATGGTAATCAATTTAAACGTGTTTATGCGAAGCGTTTCGATCATTTTTTTTGCGTCGTGCTGTCGGGAGCCGTGTCGCCGGCAAGGGCGGTTATTTTGTTTGGGAAAGGCAATGCCACCCATATCGTTGATCCAGGTACAGGGTTGCCTTGGGCCAACGTTGTGGATTTTCGGAACGGTTCGGGTACGTCTTACGGTTCTGGCGTTTATTTGGATAATCAATTTGTTTTAACGGCGGCCCATGTGGATCAATCCGTGGGTTCTCAAATTAAAATTGAAGGTCAGACTTTTTACGTGGATACCTCTTTCAACACAGGGGGGTATGTCAATGGCACACAAAAGGTGGGAACGGCAGACCTTAGGCTGGTGCGTCTGACAATGGATCCTGCCCAAACAGTTTCAGGTTTGACAACAATCAACCTTAATTCGAACACACGGAATCTTAATCGAAACTCTGTTTTTGTCGGTTTTGGCGAAGGGTAAGGGTCCGAAATGGTGGGTGAAGGCTGAAACTGGGGTGGTGTTTCAACAGGCGGGGTAAAAAGATGGGGAACCAATACAACGATTGGTTTTGTCTATTCGATCCCCAGCGCTCCCTACACGTCGACCTCGATTGAAACAGTTTTTGACAGTAATGCGGGAGCGGACGAGTTTGCCCTGACCTTGGGCGATTCCGGTGGAGGTCTGTTTTATAAGTTTGGAGGCACCTGGTATCTTTCTGGTATTGCGGCTTATGTGGAAACAGGCGGTATGTCTTTGTATAAACCTGTAGATCCCGACTCAAGTTATTTTGTGAGGATCGGTGCATATCGATCAACCATTGAAGGCATGGTTGCCATTCCCGAGCCTTCAACCTGGGTGCTGTTTTTATTAGGAACAGCCGCCACGGGCGTGGTTCTCAGGAAAAAGAAGCTTTCCATTTGAATCCCGGGGTTTCTTCCCCCAAGGTGAGACGATGTCACAGCAGGTCGATTATCTTATTGTCGGCGCAGGTTTTGCCGGAGCTGTTTTAGCTGAACGACTGGCCAGTCAGTGTGGGAAAAAATGTCTTGTGGTGGATCGGAGGAATCATATCGGCGGCAATGCCTACGATCATTACGACAAAGCCGGGGTTCTGATCCATACTTACGGTCCCCATTATTTCCGCAGTAATTCGGAACGGATTGTGGAATATCTGGGACAATTCACCGAGTGGCACCCGGTCGACTATAAAATTCTTTCATGGGCAGAAGGCCGTTATTGGCAGTTTCCCATCAACCTGAACACGTTTGAGCAACTGTTGGGCCGGCCTTCGACCCCGGAGGAAATGGAGAAGACCCTGGCGGAGTGGCGGGTTCCGGTTAAAACGCCCCAAAACTCCGAAGAGGTCATCGTTTCCCAGGTGGGATGGAAACTTTACGAGATGTTTTTCAAGAACTACACCCGCAAGCAATGGAAGCGTGACCCGAAAGATCTGGATGCGAGTGTTTGCGGAAGGATCCCGGTGCGGACCAATCGGGATGACCGTTATCTTTCCGAAAACTTCCAGGCCCTGCCCAAGGAAGGATACACCCGGATGTTCGAGCGGATGCTGGATCACCCGAATATCGAAATCAGGCTCAATACGGATTACCGGGAGATCCGGCAGGCTCTTTCATTTGGGCATATGATCTATACCGGTGCAGTGGATGAATATTTCAACTGTTGTTACGGAGCGCTGCCCTACCGTTCACTCCGTTTCGAGCCCGAGACCTTGCCGCAGGAAACCTTTCAACCGGTCATGCAGGTGAATTATCCCAATGACGAGGCATTCACCCGGATCGTGGAAATCAAACATGCCACCGGGCAGAAACTCCCGGTGACAACGATTGTGCGGGAATATCCGGAAGACTATGGTCCGGGGAAAGAGGCTTACTATCCGATTCCTGCCCCTGATGCCAAGGCCTTGTATGAGAAATACCGGGAGCTGGCGGATCAAGAGGAGAAGGTCAGCTTCGTAGGGAGACTGGCCACCTATCGGTATTACAACATGGACCAAGTGGTCGGGATGGCATTGACCGAGTTTGAAAAACTGAAAAAACGCCACTTATAAATTGTAAGTGTGTGTTCGAGTCTGCAGTCGGAGAACATAACGCAACACAATACAATGCCTGGGAGCCTGCAGCGGCATCTGCGCTTACTAACAAAATCCGGTTTCGCCAAACCCCATTCCTCACGCTGTCTACCTTTGTGAAACACAAGGTAACAAGACCGGTGGGGGGAAATCGTCCGGGACACTTCCTTTTTGACGTTGCAGGCATTGTCCGGCAGTGTCGGATCCAGTGAAAGTTTCCAAGAAAAGCGAATACGCCATTTTTGCCCTGACGGAAATCGCCATTCGCTCGGCTCAGGGGGTCGAATGGCAACAGATATCCCAGATTGCGGCGGCCAGCGGCATTCCTGAAAAATTTCTTGAGCAAATCCTTCTTGCCTTGAAAAAGGCCGGCTTCCTACAAAGCCGCCGGGGAATGGATGGTGGCTATTCATTGAAAGCCAGGCCCGAATTCATCAATCTGGATCAGGTCATCGACCTGATGGATGGCTCGACCAAGGAGGAAGCGGCTTCGTCCGGGAAAAAAGACGAACGTCGTCAACTGCTTCTCAGTGTACTGGATGAATCCGAAGAGGCAGCCCGAAGCGTCCTGCGCGGAACAACCATTGCCGATATGGTGACCCGGGTAGTTGCCTTGAAATCCCATAAGTCCGGGCTTGAGTATCAGATTTGAAAACGGCAAGCGGCCCGGCTGTATCACCTCCCTCTTCCTTTTGCAGATGAGTCTGTGGATTCAATAGTGCGATTCGTCCGTTATTCCGGAGGCAAACGTCCTGGGTCGGGATTGGGTTCATACAATTGGATACTCTAAAGTGGCAAATGCTGGTATCGGATACCAAGCAGCAGACTTGAAAAGTTTCGATTTACGGAGGGCGGCTTCTTCCGCTATGCATGAAGGTGTCGGTCGTTCCCTCTGAGGTTATGAATATTCTTTTGGCAAGCAGTGAAATGACGCCTTACGCCAAAACCGGTGGCTTAGGGGATGTTCTGGCCGCACTGCCTTCCGCCCTCAGGGCACGTGGTCACAGTATTTCCGTTGTTCTTCCGCTGTACCACTCCCTAAAAAAATCCCTGCCTGAACTTCAGCCGACTAAGTTGACGCTGAGAACCAAACTGGGTGCCTTTGAAGTTTCGGCCCGGGTCTGGAATGGGGTGGCGGCCAACGGGGTCAGCATTTTTGCCATCGAACGCGATGAGTATTATGACCGCAATCATTTATATGGCGGGGCGATGGGTGACTATTTCGACAATGCCGCCCGATTCATATTTTTTTCCAAGATGATTGTGGAATTGGCGCGTTATATCGATCCCCAACCGGAGATCATTCATCTGAACGACTGGCAGACTGCGCTGGTTCCGGCGCTGGTGAAAAACGCCGCTCTTCCCTATAAAACCGTGCTGACGATCCATAACCTGTCTTATCAAGGGGTGTTTCCCAACTACGATTTCAGCCTGACCAATCTGCCTGGGCACTGGTTCCATGTCGACGCCCTGGAATATTATGGCCGGATTAATCTCCTCAAATCGGGCATTCTGGCATGCGATCAGGTGACTACGGTCAGTCCCAGCTATGCGGAGGAAATTTTAACCCCCCAGTTTGGTTGTGGTCTGGAAAAACCGTTGCAATCCAGAGCGGCAAGTCTGACCGGCATTCTCAATGGGATTGACACAGACGCGTGGAATCCGGTGAGCGATCCATGGATAGACGAGCCGTATGACATGCTTTCGTTAAAAAACAAAAAAGAGTGCAAGAAGGCACTCCTGAAAGAGATAGGGTTGAAAAAATCCCTAACCAAACCCTTGGTCGCCTCCATTTCCCGTCTGGTGGATCAAAAAGGATTCAACCTCGTTCTGGAGGTGATGCCGAAACTGCTCAAAAGCGGGGCTTCGTTTGTCCTGCTCGGTTCAGGGGATGCGGCTTATGAGCGGGCCTTTGCCAAACTGGCGGAAGACCATCCGGATCAGATTGCCGTCAAGATCGGTTTCAGTGAAGGGTTAGCCCACCGTATTGAAGCCGGAGCGGATCTTTTTCTCATGCCCTCGCTGTTTGAGCCCTGTGGCCTGAACCAAATGTACAGCCAGCGTTATGGAACCGTTCCGGTGGTGCACGACATCGGCGGACTGCGTGACTCAGTCAAGGCCTGGAACGGCAGGAAGAAGACTGGAACCGGGTTCAAATTCAGCCGGGCCACGGCGGAATCACTCTGGAAGCAGCTCAAGGCGGCATTGGATCTGCTGGAACACAAGGAAGGTTGGAATGCCATCCGAAGCAACGCCATGCAGGCGGATTTCTCCTGGAACCGGGTGGTGCCAAAGTATGAGGCGATTTACAAAAAGGCCATGGCCTGAGCGGATAACAAAGGAAAATAATTGTGCCGGAAATACGAAAAGATCCTGTAACAGGACGCTGGGTGGTCTTCAGTCCCGAAAGATTGAGACGTCCCAATCAATTTGAATATAACACTGTTCAGGAGAACCTGCCGGGTTCCGATCCGTTTCTGACCGGAAATGAATCCTTCACCCCTCCGGAGGTTTTTGCTGTGCGCGAACCCGGAACAGAACCCAACAAGCCGGGCTGGAAGGTGCGTGTCGTTCCCAACCGTTTTCCTGCCCTGAGAGTTGAAGGAGAGCTGAGCAAGGAAGCGGTGGGTTTTTATGACAAGATGAACGGGGTGGGAGCGCATGAAGTGGTGGTGGAGACACCGGAGCCCAATCTGCCTCTGGAAAAACAGCCGCTCAGCGGGATTGTCGACGTGTTGAAGGCCTACCGTGCCCGCATGGTTGATTTGATGCGGGATTCACGGTTCAAATACCTGATGGTTTTTAAAAATGTCGGAGCCCAGGCCGGGGCCTCCCAGCACCACGCCCACTCCCAGATCATCGCCCTCCCGGTGCTCCCTTTGGCTTTGAAGGAAAAACTTAATCCATGCCGGGAGTATTTTGTGGAAAAAGACCGCAATATCTACGAGGACATCCTGAGGAACGAAATCAAGGAGCAGGAAAGGATGGTTTACGAGAACGCCGGTTTCGGTGTTTATTGTCCCTTCGCCAGCCGTTTCCCGTTCGAGGTGGTACTGATGCCCAAGCAGCAACGTGCGGATTTTCATGCCTGCACGGATCATGAACTTGTACTGCTGGCCGATGCATTGCAAAAAGTGCTCACGGCCTATCGCATTGGGTTGAATGAGCCGAGTTACAATCTGGTTTTGCATACAGCTCCGATCCGTCATGGGAAACAGAACCGTTGGCACACCCTGGATTTCGATTTCCGTTGGCATATTGAAATCCTCCCCCGCATGTCCGGAATCGCCGGATTTGAATTTGGCACCGGGTTTCATATCAACTCGGTTCTGCCGGAGGAAGCGGCACGTTTTCTTCGTGAAGTGAAACCGGAAGAAGGAGCAACCTGATATGCTGAATGTTGTTTTTCTCTGGCATATGCACCAGCCGTATTATGTCGATCCTTTGACCAAGACGGCCATGATGCCATGGGTGCGCCTGCATGCGGTCAGAGGGTATCTCGACATGATCGATGTGGTTTCGCACTATCCGGAGCTGCGGGTAAATTTCAACTTCACGCCTGTGTTGGTCCAGCAGTTGGAGGAGTTCAGCCATGGAGAGATCATTGACAAGTGGGGCGTCTTGTCGCGGCGGCCGGCGGAACTTCTTGAGTCTTGGGAGAAGAGCGAAATCCTGGAAAATTTTTTCAAGATCAACTGGTCCACCCTGATCGAACCGTTTCCCCGTTACCGCGAACTGCTGGAATTGCGGGGCCGCGAATGGAACCTTAAAACGATCCAGGAAAGTGTGGGGCACTTCACTCCGCAGGACTTTCTGGATCTCCAGGTCTGGTATAATCTGGCCTGGTGCGGGTTCAGTGCTTTCAAACGTTATCCTGAACTTGGACAATTGAGGGACAAAGGCCGCAATTTCACGGAAGCAGAGAAGAACCGGCTGATGGATATTCATCTGGAGATCATCCGAATGGTGCTGGGACTTTATCGTCAGGCACAGGAAGAAACCCGGGTGGAGATCACCACTACTCCGTATTTTCATCCCATCATGCCTCTGGTCTATGATTCCAGTTTTGCGGGGCGCTGCATGCCGGGCCGCGAACTGCCGCCACGGTTTTCCGCACAGGAGGATGTCAGAGCCCACCTGAGGGCTTCACAGCAATTACATACAAAAATCTTTGGCCGTCCTGCCCGTGGACTTTGGCCCTCCGAGGGATCTGTTGCCCCGGAGTTGATGCCGTTGTTCAAAGAGGCCGGCATTGAGTATTTCTGCACGGATGAGGATATTCTCTTCCGCAGCCTCAGCCAGGACCCTGCACACAATAGCCGGAAGGCAGATCATCTTGAGCTGTTCCAGCCCTGGGCCTCGGAATATGACGGAGCCAGAATCGGTGCGATGTTCCGTGAGAGGCCCTTGTCGGACTTCATCGGGTTCAATGCCGCGCGTAACACGGCCAAAGATGCGGCCGAATACATTGTTTATCATCTGGAGCATATTGCCGAGATCGCGAAGCACCCGCATCCCACGGTCTGTCTGGCTTTGGACGGGGAAAATGCCTGGGAAGCCTTCCATGACGGGGGAGAGGCCTTTCTGCATCTGATGTATCGGAGAATCCTGGAAAGTTCCCGTTTGGTGACTCGGCGCCTGGGCGATCTTTTTGATGAAGTCAAGGAGCCCCCGGTGATTTACCGCCTGCACACAGGCTCGTGGATCCGGGGGGATTTTGACATCTGGATCGGCGACCCTGAAGAAAACCGGGCTTGGGAGTGGCTGGGTAAAACGCGGGCCTTTTTGGTGGAGCAATCGCAGGGCGGCGGACACCCGGAGGAAGTGCTCAACCAGGCATGGAAAGAAATTTATGCCGCGGAGGGGAGTGACTGGTTCTGGTGGTATGGCCCCGATTTCCAGACGGATTGTGATCTTTTGTTCGATGCGTTGTTCCGTCAACATTTGCAGAATGTCTATCATATCCTGAAAGTTGTGCCGCCCCAGTATCTGGGCGTTCCCATCCGGACGAGGGGCCAGGTCATTCCCTTCACAAATCCCTCGGCCTACATCTACCCGCAAATTGATGGTTCGGAGGGGGGATATTACGACTGGTTAGGGGCAGGTGTTTTTGATGTCAAAAGGCAACAGACGGCCATGTTCCAGTCCAACCGTGTCTGCCGTGAAATAGCCTTCGGGATCAACGAAAAACAATTTGTTCTGCGCCTGGATTACGAGAAGCAGGCGCCCGGGAAAATACATATCGCATTTTGTCGTCCGACGGATTGCCGTGTTGTCCTGACCAAAACGAATAAAGGGTATGAAGCTTTGCTCGAGACAAGCCAGGATGCACTGAATTACAAAACGGTGGATGGTGTTTTGAAGGTGGCTGAAGGAACGCAGATAGAAATCGGTGTGCCTCTGGCCTCGCTTGGCTACGAGGTAGAGGGCTCCCCGATAGCGTTCATGGTGCAGATTTATCAGGAGGGTGTTGAAACAGAGCGTTACCCGGAGCGGGGATTGATCGAATTTGACGGACCTTCCTCCCAATTCCAACTGGCGAATTGGTTTGTCTGATTTCTCCTCTTGGAGGACGTTTCGGCCAGCCCCGGCTCATGTCGGGGTGAAGCTCCGATTGGGGACCACCGTGTCACAAAAATGCACTGAACTTTATTGGTTGGAATTATGAAAAAAGTCTATTTGCAGATTGCCTGGCACCATCATCAGCCCGTGGGGAACCTGCCTTATGTGCTTGAGGAATGCTACACTCGTTGTTACTGGCCGATGCTGCAGGCCATGTCCCGTTATCCCCGTCTGCGGTTCAATCTTTCCTACTCCGGCCCTTTGCTGATGTTTTTCAAAGAGAAACATCCGGAATTTTTGGATTTGTTGGGCAGGCTGGTGAAGGAGGATCAGGTCGAGTTGTTGTCCGGAGGATTCTATGAACCGATTCTGGCGGAACTTTCCGAGGAGGATCGGCTGGGGCAGATGGATACCATGAATCAGTGGTTGAGGGATGAACTGGATGTCCGCCCGACCGGGGCCTGGCTGGCGGAATCGGTCTGGGATCAGTCCCTGGCTTCCAGCTTCCATTCGGCCGGGTTGGAATACAGCCTGATGGAAGGGGAGCGCTTTTTACAGGCTGGAGTGCCGGAGAATCAGTTGCAGGGCTATCAGGTTACAGAACATCTGGGAAACGTTCTGAATCTTTTTCCGACAGACATCAATCTTTACCGGCTGATGCCTTATCATCCTGTGGATGAGGTGATGGCGTATCTCCGTCGCGTTTCCAACCGCGGTGCGGAGCCCACGCTGACCTTTGCCGATTCCGCCGAACGCTGGGGGGTCTGGCCGGGTGCTTTCGAGAAAGTTCAGCAGGCTGGTTATCTGGATGAATTGTTTCAAAAGCTCTCGGATGCCGGCGAGTGGGTTCAGACAGCACTGTTTGCGAATACCTTGAACCGGGAAAGTGCCCGCGGTCGTTGTTACATCCCCCCTGGTCCGAGCACGGAAATGGGAGCTTGGTCACTTCCCGAGGAGAGTCGACGCCAATTTATCAACGGAAGGCAGAATCTTCAACAGAGACATGACGCAGGACGATTTGTGCCCTTTTTCCGTGCAGGATGCTGGGGAGGATTTCGAAGGCGCTACTCCGAATCCAATCTGATGGAAAAAAAAGGTCTTTGGCTCAGACGCTGGATGCATGAGGAGAAGCGGGAAGACTCGGAGGTTTTGGAATTGTTATGGCAGGCCCAGTGTAACACCGCCTATTGGCATGGGAGTTCCGGAGGTATCTATCTTCCGCATCTGCGCGAAGCGATCTGGGCCAGGCTCCTTCAGGCCCAGGAGGAGTTGTCGGCCACTTTGGATGGATACAAAGAAGATACGGTTGATATCGATGCGGACGGACGCAATGAAGTGGTTGTCTACAACCGCGAACTGAGTTATGCCATTGCCCCGGCCAAGGGAGGTTCTTGTTTTGAGTGGAGTCTACTGCCGGCCAAACTCAATCTAGGCAACACTCTGACCCGGCGCCTTGAATCAACGCTTGATCCCGTGGAAGAGAAAACCCCCGTGATTTCTGCGCCCATGGCGCCTTTGCTTGATGCCCAGGATCGACATCTGTTCATGGAACGTATCCTGGAACGACATGTCACTTCCGAAGAGTTGTCGGACAACCGTTACCGTGAGTTGGGGGACTTCGCAGGGAACACCTATCGCCTGGTGCAGACTGTTAACCGGGAGGACTCTTTTGAAGTCACCCTGGAGCGTAAAGGCTCTATTCTGGTCGGCGGAACGGCCCAGCCCCTCCTTTTGACCAAGAGCTATCGTTGGTCCACGGATTTACGCCGCCTCCAGCTCAGATTATCTGTAAAAAACATATCCCAAATACCCTATTCCGCTGTTTTGGCCACTGAACTGAATCTGGCTCTGCCTTCAGGCGATTTGAAGGGGAATGCCTATGTTTTCGAGGGTCGGAGGCACGGGTTTGACGAGGTCTGGTATGAGGGCAAATCAGGGGAGTTCCAGCTGGAATCCGAATCGGGAGGTTTCACCTTCAAGCTAGGCAGCCCTACCATGGCTTCGTTTTGGTCTTATCCGGTCTATGCCAGCCAGACGGTGGGATCGAATTCCGGTATGATCCGGCAGGGAAGTTGCCTGTTGGCGGGATGGTCGTTTGACCTCGGGGTGGGGGTCGAACAGGCGTATGAGCTGGAAATCCAGGTGCTTAATATGCAGGAGAAAAGAATTGAATGTCCTTAAAAGTGGACTAGCTTACTACAACTCATGAAAGCTTTTCTTTGCCTCTTAACCGCCTCTCTTTTTGTTGTTGGCTGTGCATCCAAAAACGACTCCTATTACGCGACGGATCAGTCGATTCCCCCTTACACCACTCCGGATGGCCAGGTTCTACCTCCGGTTGATCCCAATGCCCAACAGCCCAGCCCGAATGTGGTTCCGGTTCAAAGTTCCACCAACAATGCGGCTTATACCCAGCGCCCGGCAGGGAATGAACCCCGTCCTTGGGATGCGGCGACCAAGCCAGCCAACACCACAACAACGGCCAAGTATCCGGTTGCAACCCCGATCAAGGGTAAAAAAGGACAAGTAACAAGTCCTTATGCCCAATATGCCGGCCCGGTCAGTGTGGAAGGCATTGCTCCTGGAACCCAGGTCAAATGCCCTTACACCGGCAAAATCTTCATCGTTCCCTGAACTGTTTCCTTGAACAGATAAAGAGAATAAACCCAAGCCGGGTGAATCCCCTGGGTTTTCTTCCCCGGTTCGTTTTCCGGCTTTCCACCCTTTGATTGTATGGATGATATTTTAAAAATTTTGGAAGAAAACGCCCTGGCCTCTCCGGAATTGATTGCCCAGCGCCTCGGGCGCTCCGCCGACGAAGTCCGCCGCAGCATCAAACAGATGGAAGAAGACAAAATCATCCTGGCTTACAAGGCCATCGTGGATGATGAAAAAGCCAACCGGAGCCTCGTCCGTGCCGTCATCGAAGTCAAAATCACTCCAGAACGCGAGGGGGGCTTCAATCGTGTGGCGGAACGTATCGCCAAATTTGACGAGGTCAAATCCTGTTACCTTATGAGCGGAGCCTATGACCTGCTGGTCGAAGTCGAAGGCCCCGATCTCAAGCACGCGGCCGCGTTTGTCTCACAGAAACTTTCCACCATCCAGGGGGTGCTTTCCACCGCCACCCATTTCATGCTCAAGCCCTACAAGGAACAGGGAACGCTTTACGCCCAGGAATCGTTCGAGGAGAGGCTGAAAGTCAGCCCCTGATGGGGTTCAACATTCGGAATTCGAATGACAACTTTCGAAACCAATAAAAAATCAGACTTTTAAATTTCGTGGGATATTTTCCGATGTCGACTTTTAGGATTCGGATTTAATTTGAGAACCAGATAAACATGAAAGTTCAAACCCGTAAACGGGAGTACATTGCGGAGCATGTGGCCAAGATCCCCCGCTCCGGAATCCGGGATTTTTTCGAAATCGTCCAATCCATGTCCGATGTCATTTCCCTTGGCATCGGGGAACCGGACTTCGTCACACCCTGGCACATCCGTGAAGCAGCCATCTATGCCTTGGAGAGGGGTAAAACGGGCTACACTTCGAATCTTGGTTCGCCTGCCCTGAGGAAAGAAATCTCCCGGCACGTGCATGAGCACTTTGGCGTCAAATACGAGGCCTTGAGCGAAGTGATCGTTACGGTCGGGGTGTCCGAAGCCATTGACATCGCCCTGCGTGCGATCCTGAATCCCGGTGATGAAGTGATTTTTCACGAACCTTGTTATGTGTCTTACAGTCCCAGCATCGCACTGGCCTATGGCAAGGCCGTGGCTGTTGCCACAAAAGCGGAGGATGGGTTCAGCCTCAAAGCCGAAGCTTTGGAGAAAGTCATCACCCCGCGAACCAAGGCTTTGATGTTGAATTTTCCCACCAATCCGACCGGAGCGGTGCTCTCCAGGTCCGAGCAGGAAAAAATTGCCAGACTGTGTTGCGAACACGACATCGTGGTGTTGACGGATGAAATTTATTCCGACCTGACCTATGCTAGGGATCATCAGAGCATTGCCTCCCTGCCGGGTATGAAGGAGCGCACGATTTTCCTGCATGGTTTCAGCAAGGCCTACGCCATGACGGGTTTCCGCATCGGTTATGCCTGCGCTCCTGCCGCATTGACCGAAGCCATGATGCGTATCCACCAGTATTCCATGCTTTGCGCCTCCATCATCAGCCAGGAGGCCGCGTTGGAGGCTTTGCGTAACGGGGAAGTGGCTGTTTCCTCCATGCGTGAGCAGTACGAGCAGCGCCGGAATTTCCTGACGCACCACTTCAATGAAATGGGTTTAAAATGCCAGTTGCCCCAGGGCGCGTTTTATCTCTTTGTTGATATCCGCAGCACAGGCCTGAGCAGTCGTGAATTTGCTTTAAAACTATTGGAAGAAGAAAAAGTCGCTGTGGTTCCGGGTGATGCGTTCGGTCCGAGCGGTGAGGGTTTTGTGCGTTGCAGTTATGCCACAGCCATGGATCAGATCCAAATAGCCGCAGAGCGGATCGCTGCTTTTGTCGGGCGTACCCAAGGTAAAAGTTAACTATGGATTTTTCGGATATTCCAACAATCATTACCTTGGCCGGGCTTGAGATCGTTCTTCCGGCCGGCAGTGCCATTGTTCTGGCCGCCTTGGCCCAGGGGCTTCCCCTTGACCAACAAAAACGGGCTCTTTTTTATGGCCAAGTCGGAGCCTTTTTCCTCCGTTTTCTGGATGGTCATGGCCCCCATCATGGGATGTGGCTTCCTGCATTGGTTCCGGAGCCAACACCGGGAAAAGTCCGAACACGTTACCGCTGAAGATTAAGCCTGATGACTTACGATGTTGCTATCATTGGTGCGGGTCATAATGGATTGGTCTGTGCTGCCTACCTGGCCAAAGCCGGGAAAAAAGTTATCGTCCTGGAACGCCGGTCCGTCATCGGCGGTGCTGTCTGCACCCAGACCGACCTTATTCCCGGTTATCGCATCGATGTCGGATCCTCTGTACATATCATGGTGCACCTGACCCCGATCCTCGATGATCTGGAACTCTGCACCCGTTTCGGACTTGAATACATCGAGATGGATCCCTGGGCTTATTACCCTGTCCTGGGCACTGACAAGGGAATCACTTTTTACCGTGATGTGGAAAAAACCTGCGATAGTCTCGCGCAGTTTTCCACGAAGGATGCGCAGACTTACCGGAAGTTTGTCGAACACTGGGGAGAGTTGAACAAGGGGGTTTTTGAAACCTTTCTCCAACCCCCGACACCCGGACGAATTTTTTGGACGATGTTGAAGCGGAACCTGACCAATCTGAAAAGCCGTAAGCTTTGGTCCTCGTTGGATACAGTCCGGCAATTGATGGCACCCTACGGTCAGGTGGTGCATGACATGTTTGAGAACGAACATGTCCGGACAGCTTTGATCTGGCTTTCCGCGCAATCGGGGCCCGGACCCCAGGAAGTGGCATCCGGAGATATGTTCGGGTGGAACGCGATGATCCATTACGGTGGGGCCAAGCGCGCCAAAGGAGGGTCAGGTTCTCTCAGCACCGCCCTGGGAAAATGTTTGGAAGCGCACGGGGGAGTTCTTCGAACACAGTTTGAAGTTTCCAGTTTAAAGCTTACAGGGAATGACTGGTTGATTGAGTCAGGAGAGGAAAGTATTCAGGCAAAAAAAGTTGTTTCGGCCTGTCACGTTCAGACCCTGTTTGGAAAACTGCTCCAGGGAGGGCCAGAAGAATTGAAAACACGTGTGAGCAAACTCCGTGTCGGAAACGGCTTCGGCATGATCGTACGCCATGCGGTGGAAGAATTGCCTGTTTATGGCAGCCCCGAAACACAAAAATCAAAACCCCAAGCGCTCGAATACCACAGTGCCATGCAGTTGCTCTGTCCGAGCGAGCAGTATCTCAACAGTTCGTTTCGTGATTTTTCTTTCGGCTTGCCCCCGCGTGAGCCTTCCGTTGTCGCGATGACTTTTTCAGCCATTGATCCGACCCTGGCTCCTGAGGGTAAACACACCCTATTTACCTGGGGGCAGTATCATCCCTATGACTTGAGCAACGGGGAAAAGTGGGATGACATTGAGGAACGTGAAGCGGACAAGCTCTATGAACTAGTCTGCCGTTATGCGCCGAACATGCGCGGGAAAATGATAGACCGTTTCATCCAGACGCCGCTGCAGATAGAGCGCATGCATGGCCTATTAAAAGCCAATGTCATGCATCTGGAGATGAGTATTGACCAGATGTTCTTCTTCCGTCCGTTGCCGGAACTTGCCGCCTATAAAACCCCGATGAAGGGACTCTATCTGACCGGTGCCAGCACCCATCCCGGCGGGGGGGTTTTTGGTGCCAGCGGTTACAATACCGCGCGTGTTGTCCTCAAAGATTGTTAAAAACTTGTCAGAGAATCCTTGATTCTTGTTTAAAGGCGGGTTATTTCTTCCCCGGATAACCTATGCGTCTATTAACTTATCTATTCACTGTCTTTCTGTTCTGTGCTATGACGGCTTACTCTCAGGTCAGAAAGCTGGTCACCAAGGACGGTTTGGTCATTGAGTATATGGAGGCCTTTTTTGAGGGTGAGTATGTCTCAATTAAAATGCCCAACGGAAGCATGAGGCTTCCCATTCATGCCATTAGTGAGAAGTCTCTTGAAGAAATGATGTCTGGATCGGATTCGGAGAAGAGTTCTGGAGCTGTTGAAAAAGAGGTTAAAGCCTCCCCGGCTGTTTCTGAAAAACCCCACGCTCCCGCCACCATTCCACCGGTTGATAGAGAGACATCATCCCTGCCCCTGGTCCGGGATCAACCGCCCCTTTCGAATCAGGAGCCGACACTCGCTTCCGCGTCCCCCGTTGGTTATTCTTTTCCGACCCTTTGCACACTGAACCTGATGCCGGATTACCCTGAAATCAATCCCAAGGTGGAAATAAAAAAAGTGCAATTGGAACTGGACAGCAACACCTACGACAAAAAGAAGGTGAAGGTGGAAGTTCGCATTCCTTATCTCAACGGGCAGCCGGGTCCCTATGCACACCACCTTGTGTTTCATGCGCCCTATCCGACTGAAACAGTCAATCTGGACGCCAATCATCACCGTTTTTATTCTGAGGTTCTTGGATTCACCGTTTTTTCCTTCTCTATGAAAGCCTCAGGTGAGGAATTGCGAGATCCCAGGAAATGCTATTGGTATGCCGAGTCCGGCTGGCATGACGTGGTTTTCGCCGCGCAAAAAAAGATTGTGGAAGATCACAAGCTCAAGCCTGAAAAGCTCCTCATCAGCACGGAGTCGGCTGGTTCCAACATGACTCAGCGTATGGCCATGGCCAACCCGGACAAGATCCGGGCGGTGGCGCTCTATGGCGGTGCGGAATATCAGGAAGTGAAAGAAAAGTCGCCGGTAGCCTGGCTGGTTATGCATGGCCGCGGAGACTCCACCCTGGATTCCAGCTCCAAACTAACCGAACAACTCAGGGCGGTCGGCTCCGATGTGATTTATACAGCCACCGCCCCGGACTACAAGGGCAGGGGGCAGGCACTTTATTATCATGTCCCCTCAGTCCAGTCCCGAGCCATGCAGGCGGCCTATTTATGGGCGGTGGCGGGTAAGCCGGAAATGGATCTTGCAGAGAAACGTAGCCAGCTCTGGCCCTTCGCGGGCTCAGCCAGGGAGCATGGTCTGATGTTCGGTAATTCGGAAGCCGGGCGAAGCCGTATACCTGTGGAGGATCTTCTCTATTTGCCGGGTTCTGCGTTTGCAGCCTATTGGATTAAGACACCTGGCCTTTTGCAAAGTGCTTCCCTTCAGGGAAGCAGGGCTGCGGCGAAGACCATGTTGATTTCTCCTCCTTCAGGGACAATACCCAAAGGTCTCGTGGTTTACGGCGATGCCTATCATTTCACCAACTATCCGCGCACGGTCGAAGACATGCATTTTCTGGCCAATGACGGTTATATCGCCATTGCTTCTAAAAGTTCCAAATCCGGACCGGATGACATTGTAGGTTTTCTGGATGCCGTCAGGCTTTGGCAGAGCACAGAAAAACGGATGGCTGGTCTGCCGGTTTTTTTCGTTGGCTACGGCAAGACCGGTGTCGATTATTATAAAAAAACACGGGAACAGTTTCCCGGGACGCTTCAGGCGGTGGCCCTTTCCGACATTCCCGACGATAAGGAACGAAGCGAAGCTTTAAGCAATCTGAAAGAGTTCGGACAGAATGGTTCCATCCTTCTGACAGGGGTGGATGATCCTGAAAACAAAAACGATCTCAAGGAGTTGCAGCGTCTGGAAAAAAAGAGCACCAAGTCTCCCTTTGCCAGGGTCCTATCGCTTAAGGTCAAGGCCAGCCCGGAGCAAAAAGCTGAAAAATTCATCACAGAAGCTATCGCCCTCTTCGATCAGGTTCTGGGCAAGGGGGAGTAGCGGGGGGTAACAGGAAAGTTTAATTACGGATTTCACGGATGGTCAGGCATAGAAAAAATCACAGCGGATTATCAAAACTGTCCCATCTTCTTCATCAGAGTTATCCGTGAAATCCGTGGTCAAAAACTCATTTCTCCACCAGTTCCTGTCCACCCGTATTTTTACACAGCCGGGTGATGGCGGAATCCGGCTCCTTCCCCACACTGTGGGCGAAGAACTTGATTTTTTTACTTGTCAGGAATTCTGTGAATTCCCTTACTGCGGCTGAGTCAACAAAGTCCGCAAAATCGGAAAAAAAGTAAATCGATTCCGGAGGCGTGGAAAGGCTGAGCAGATGCCGGTTGACCTGGGGGATCACGGTATATTCCAGCATCGAACTGTAGTAGTTGGTGTAGAAATCGGAAGCTCCCCGTTCTTTCTTCATTTTGGTAATGGTTTTTTCCGTGGCGAAGAGCGCTCCCTTGGCCGTGATCACTGTGGCATCCGGAAAATCCGCCTCCACAGTGGCCCTTATCCTGGCCGCCAGGGGTTCCATGCTTCCCGAAGTATCCAGAATCACCAGGATACCCTGATTTGTGGTCTGGACATTCATTCCGAAGAGTTTCTTCCCCTTGCCACTGCCTCCTTTCCCCGATCCACCGGATCCACCGCCTCCCGTGGTGCCCGTGCCCAAACCGTTCCCAGCCACCAAGGCACTAGGGGAGGGATTGAGAAGATTGAAACCGGAGGATCCGCCCGGATTTGACAGGGCCACCAGATCCAGGGAATAGGAGCCTCCTCCATCGGATACGGAATCCATCCCAATACTTTCCGTTCCCAGAACTTCTTCCTCCAGGGTTAGATCGGATTCCGGGGCTTGGATGACCTCATCTTCAACATGGGATGGGGAACTCTGCTCCCAGTGATCCAGTGAGGATGCTTGGAACCTGGCGGCAGGCGCAGTCTGAGGCTGGTAAACGATGGAGCCCAGGGCTCCCAGAATTAACAGATGAAAAAGGATGGAGCCAGCCAGCAGCCAGCCATGGCTTTTCTTGGACTGAGAACTGTCTTCGGAGGCAGTGTGGTGCACAACGGTTCCCCAAACCCGCATGAACAATCGCCATAGCCCCCGGATCAGAAAGCCTGCCATGCGTACAAGGCGCCATGCTGTGAAGAGAGGACTGTCTTTGTTCATGGTAGATTGAATTTTTTAAGGAGCGCAGGTGTCTCGCCTGCACCTTCCGGCATCTCATAGAGTCGCCTCAGGAGACTTGCCGGATGGCTTCTTCAGTTGTTGTGTTACCCAATGTGTAAAGGCCATCAGAGATTTAAATTAGGGTTTGGATCCCATGTAGGGAATCTGAATTACCCATTCCCGATCCGTTTTGAATTTAAGCCGGAGGATTCCGCTGGCCGATTCCATTGGTAGTTCAGGCAGGAAGATACATTTCAGGACAAGGCTTCCGTCCGCAGAAGTTAGGGGCTTGATTTGGATTTCCTTAGGAAGCTCTGACACTGCCCCCATCCAGACCGGGGTCCGGCCAGAACGGGACTTGAGAGTTAATTCTTTGACCACGGATTGGGAGTTGCTCAGAACCCCCAGATACAGGGACCTGGGTTTGGCTTCGACATCACCGCTGATCCGGACCAGGGCGGGGACATTCATGCCTCCCAATAAAAGAGTTTTTCCCTGATAAAAACGGAACCGGGCCGAAGTCTTGAAAAGACCCAGGGGAAGCTCCGGTTGAGGTTTGAGATTCATCCGAAACATTTTGGGAGACGAGGAGCCTTTGGCTTCCACCACTTCCCAGAGCTTGTCAGGATCAGCCAGTTCCACCCGGTCCCATCCGGGAGATTTCTCATGGGCTGAAACCTGGATCTCCATGCTTGCAGAACCCTGTCCGGATTCACAGGTTCCAAAATCCAGACTGGCTGGCGAGACGTTGGCATACTCCGGAAGAGCTTTGGAGTTCATAGCAAGCTGTGGCCAAGCCTCAAGACTTTTACCCTCCTCAAAATCCCGCAAAAGTTTTAAAAAGTCATCTTCTGAAGGAGCGCGGGCGTCCCGCCCGCTCCTTACGTCATCTCGCAGAGTCGCTGTGGAGACTTGCCGGAAGGTTTCCCTCTTTTGTATATCAGCGGTTTTGTTTACCATGAATAAATAGGGTTGAATCAGCCGTGAGGCATTTTCGGATTCATGACCAGCCTTGGGTTCCACTGCCAAAGTCCAGTGTGCTCCGGCTTCCTTGTGTCTGGCAAACACCGTCTTGATGTTTTTCTGCCGGAAAGCCATGTCCCCATCGGCGGTCACCCAAAGGGAAGGAATGCCCAGGATCTGGGGCTGCAGGACTTCCCTGTGCATGCCCCCCTTCAGAGTGATGAAGCAGCCTGTCTGCTCGGGCTTCCAGGAGGCCCAGTGATAAGCGTATTGTCCTCCGGTTGATAGTCCGACAAAGAAGATGGGCAGTTTGGCCAGGCCGGGACTTCGGCTTTGTAGTGACAGATCTTTCAAGGCATCCAGCAGGGCCTGCCCGCTGCCGGCCTCCGCCTGATGCCATGCTTTTCTGCTTCCTGAATCCCGGAAATGAGCCATGAGCAGGTGGGCATTCAGATTGGTGGCCAGTTTCTGCCAGCCGGGATCATCCGCCAGTCCCAGGGCATTCATCCCACCGCCGGAGATGAAGCACAGGATTGAGTTTGGGGTTTTGGGTTCTGGGTTTTGAGTTGGGGTTGAGGTTGTTTGAGGAGTCCAGAGGCGGAACTGGGCATCGTGGAAGTTGTCGGTAGAATGTCCCTCGATCTGGGATTCTAAAACGGAAAAGGCTGCGACCCCTGAATGGAGGGACGACATGCAGGCAAGGGCAAGGAATGTGGATTTAAGTAGATTCATAGGAGCGCGGGTATTCTGCCCGCCTGCCCCGCCTTACGCGGAGGCTTCCCCGGGCGGGACGCCCGGGGCTCTTGTTCTTGCGCTTCGTTTGGTAATGCAAAATAATCCGGGTGGTCTCCATGGGCATCTTGATATGTTGACAGGCCTGGCTGAATGAAAGTCGAATTCATAAAAACGCACATTTGCATTAACAAATGATGAGCGTTACAGAAGGCTTTATCAAGTCAGACCCGCTTTTTCTGATAGTAATGTGAATAAGTAGTTGTCGTTGCTTTTCTGGAAGTTTTAGGACATTCATGATGTTAAGTATCTGTAAGTCGTTGATTGGGGCGGGCTTATGGATGACGTTACGGTAGTGTAACAAAAGGTTGCTCCTGTAGATAAAAAATTCTGGGAATAACCATGAAATAAAGGGTTGTCAGGTTTTTTAAAAGTGATAGCGGTTCAACCCATGGAGTTCTTCTCACAGCACAATACCGCCTCGGCGGCCTGGTCGAAAAAGGCCCTGCTCCCCTGCGGCTTGGCTCTGTTGGCAGCTCTGGGCCTTGTTGTTATTCTGATTTGGAACCAGTCCCGTCCAGAGAGTGCCGCTGCTTCTATCGAAACATCTGGACCTTTGCTCATCACCCCAGCCCAGCAGCATTTGGGAAAACTCAATCAATTCGAGAAGAAAGACTTTTCCTTTACGATCAAAAACCAGGGGAAGGAGTCTTTGCATATCCTCAAGGTGGAACACTCCTGTGGCTGCACGAAGTCCAAGGCCAGCAAGGAAGTGATTGCTCCTGGGGAAACGGCCAAGATCAGCGGGACGCTCGACGCTGAAAACCGGGTGGGAGAGTTTGGATCCCAGATTACCGTGAGTTATCAGAAAGGGTCACGCAGAGGCGCGAAGGGCGCGGAACAGATGAAGGTTTTGGTGGGGGCCAAGGCGGTGACGATGTTGAATGTGCCTGGGCGGGTAGATTTAGGGGTGAATTTGTTGGGAGAGACACCCAAGCCTGTGAGTTTTGAAGTGAGCAAAGGGGAGGCGGACCTGGACTGGGACGAGTTGATCGTGGAGTCAGGAGTCGTTAAGTCCGAAGTCAAAAACCTCGGAAAAGATCGCTGGCAGATCACCCTGACCCCGCCCAGAGGAGAGGTGATTGGCCACAATAGGGAAGAACTTATAATCCAGCTTATCCAATCCAAGAACAAAATACATCTTCCTCATCCTGTTAATCTTGTCCAAATTGCTTGGAGAACGACTTCCGCCAATTTTGCCCTGAGCCCTGCCGGGGTCTATCTGAGCGGAGACAAGCCCGTGCGGATCAAAATCAAGAGCTTGCAAGGCAGGCCTGTACAGGTTAGAGACATTGAGCTGCCTGTTGACGCTCCGATTCAGGTTCGAGCCATGGAAGAATCCGGCCAAACCTGGCTGGAGTTCAAAAGCAAAGAAATTTTCCCAACCAAAGGCAAACCCAACACCCAAGTCCCTTGGTCAGGGAAAGTTCAAATCAGCCTCCGCGATAGTTTCGTGAAGGAGAGGGTTTGGATTTTAATGATAAAATAAGGAGAAAATATGAAAAAAACGGTCTTATTGAGTGTTTTAGTTGCGATGGGAATATATAGTTGTGGTGAGCTAATCGCTGGGAAAAGCGGTGATGACACGTCCTGCAAGACCGGGCATACCCAAACTGTTATGTGTGGTGAAATTCCCACGAAACTGCTTTGTAGTCACCTAAATAATAGTGTCCCCCTCAAAGGGTGGAAAGATTCAACAAGTCCAAGTGAAACAAAAAAAAAGCATGACTCATTTCAATGTGGGCGTACGGAGCCTTGTGAAGTGTTTAATGAAACAACAAGACAAAAGTGTGGTGGTTTTAGAGTTGTTGGTTCAACTAATGAGGAATAAAAAGTCATTTAGCCTATATGTTGTGGGAGTGGTTGCCTTTTCGCTTCCACTTTCACATCTAAATCTGATTGCCTCCCCTAATCCTCCAAGGGAGCGCTTCACACACTCATTTGAGGGATTCTCCGATATTAAAAGTTTTTCTTACGTTTCTGAAATGGAGGTTCTTTCGCAGGTTGGTGAAAAGCATAAAAAATTTTTACGATCGCTTGAATATAAATATATGGGCGGAAATTTCTCTTACGCCATTTTCCATCAGTCACTCATCCCTAACCCAGATCGTGACGCTCTTATAATTTGTAATATAGCCTATCAAAAGCCGATGTTTCAATTTCTAGTGCCAGATAACAGAATGTTAGTAATTTCAAGTAAATCAGATATTAGAAAAATGAAATATGACACACATTTGGTTCAGGATCTTGGGATCTTTGAGCCATATCGTTTTTTCTTAAGCGGAACAGATCTTATCTCCAAAACGGCATCTGATTTAGGAGTTAATCCATGGGATTATGTTCCGATGTTAGATGACTTCTCTGATCAAAAAAATTGGATCAAAGTCACGGATACTGCTGTTTTCGTCAAAGACGAGGTGGGCAAAAGAGTATTTCGTTTTCCCGGAAGATCGAAGCCGGAGGTTGAAGTCTTCTATGAGGTTGAATTTGACAAAGCGAGGGAATTTTACCCTATTTCATGGGTCAAAACTTCTAACAAAATCAAGGATGAATCGTATCAGATTACGGAGTTCCATGAAGTCCAGATGAAACGGGGAATGGTTTATTTTCCCAAAAAAGCGATCCGAAAAATATATGACAGAAACGGTGAAGTGAGCACAGTAGCGACGTGCACAATTAAAAACTTGAAGGTCAATCAAAGTGTTGAGAGTGATACAGACTTTTCTATTGACCCGAGTTTAGCCGATATCATCTACGACATAGATGCTGATCGCTACATCAATGTTCCAAAATAATCAATCATCAACTGGGTCAATCGTTGCTAATTAACATCAATGATTGAAAATTACTCTGATTGAACCAGGGTTAGAATTGTCAGGGAAATCAGGAAACGGCGTCAACAGTTTTGGGGAAGGAACCAGTGACAAGCACCATTGAAGTAACGAAATGGGAGGCGGACTTGGACTGGGACGAGTTGATCGTGGAGTCAGGAGTCGTTAAGTCCGAAGTCAAAAACCTCGGAAAAGATCGCTGGCAGATCACCCTGACCCCGCCCAGAGGAGAGGTGATTGGCCACAATAGGGAAGAACTTATAATCCAGCTTATCCAATCCAAGAACAAAATACATCTTCCTCATCCTGTTAATCTTGTCCAAATTGCTTGGAGAACGATTTCCGCCAATTTTGCCCTGAGCCCTGCCGGGGTCTATCTGAGCGGAGACAAGCCCGTGCGAATCAAAATCAAGAGCTTGCAAGGCAGGCCTGTACAGGTTAGAGACATTGAGCTGCCTGTGACGCTCCGATTCAGGTTCGAGCCATGGAAGAATCAGGCCAAACCTGGCTGGAGTTCAAAAGCAAAGAAATTTTCCAGGCCAAAGGCAAACCTAATAATCAAGACCCTTGGTCTGGAAAAAACCAACTCGTTCTTCGTGATAGCTTCGTGAGAGAGGCGTGTTGTCTAACAATAATAAAATAAGGAGAAAAATGAAAAAGACGATTATTATGGTATACATAGTAGCTTCGCAAATAGCACCTCATGTTAAGGCAAATCAGCCCAATTCATATAAAAAGCTTTGTAATACAGATAATGTGACGATTAGCTGTTCCAAAGATTTAAATAATAATGGAATAATTGAGAAGGTTTTTGGAGAAAGTTGGACCCAACTCACACATTGCACCAATCAGGGGACTTTTGAAATGGATGGACCAGGGGGGAACTACGTGGCTAGTTCCGGGCATTGTGGAGAAGCAGCTGTCGGCAACGATGTTCCAGACTGGGCGTCTGCACAATGTGGATTAGTAGCCGGCGGAACCATGGCCTGCGGAGGCGTGCCGGTATATCTCGATCCACCAAACGAATAATTAGTTTTTACTAAAACGGCCTCAGGCGTTCGTAATCTGAGGTCGTTTTTCTATATAAAAATACTATATTTTACTACATGAAAAAAGCGCAAACTTTGGCTCTTTACCTTTCTTGTTTGTTGATATGGCAGGTGCCGTCAATAAGCTTTGGCTTGAAGGATAAAGATCCTGGATTACGTGCACTACGTGATGCTTTAACGGGAATTTCGCAAGCTAAAGGTCTTGTTTATGAAGTTGAGGTTCGTCAGGATCGTGAGCCACCTAATCTTCAAAAGTATGTTTCAGTCTGGGATTTTGGAGAAACCTTCAGGGTAGATTGTCAAATCGTCCAGATAAATGCAGCACCTTTCAACTATTGTTATAGTTACGACGGCGAAAAGACTTATCTTGAAGACAAGAGCGCGAGTCTTCTTAAAGTTCATAAAGGTCGTCCAGAAATTCCTGAAACATTTTTTAGTTCATACAGTCCTCTTTTCAATTATATGTTCCTGTCATATGTCGGGAAAAAAAACAAGGCAGTAAGGTTTTTTTTTAAAAGTGAAATTGAAAATGAGGCTGCATTGAGTGGTATTTTTCGAATGATAAAGAAAAACGGCAAGGAGACTGTGTGCAATGAGTTGTGCTCTATTTATGAACTGGCAGATGTACCCAGCACTGAACGTGAAATCAAAATCAAAATGCAGGTTGCTGTTTCAGATACAAAACATGTGCCTTTAGCTTGGAGAGAATTGAATAACAAAGGAGAAACGATGATAGAATACCGAGTGCTGGAACTCGGATCGACTAGGCATAAGGGGAAGGATTTTTTTTACCCCAAAGTTGCACAGATTAAGTACTTCACGTGGGATACCCAATTCACGATGAAGGAGCCCATTAATGCCGGATTCAAGATAATCTGCAAAAAGTTTCAACTACTCAATCTAAACGTTGGACCAGTAGAACCTCCTGACCCATCCTTATTTAAGGGCATTTATGATATGGATACCGATAAATATATTAAGGTTCCTAAATAATCATACTCATCAACGGGGCCGGTTTTTCAGCCTCCGCTTAAGTCACGGTTAGCGCGGCGATTATTAACAGAGAAAAAGCGTCAGCGTCTTAAAAACGCCTGAGCAAATAATCGATTTGGTTAGACGTCCAGCGGCGTATGTTCTTGAAAATTGACATAGAGAGATATGTCAGAGTGTCGAAAAAGGTATGAAAAAGCCGGATAAAATTTTTTAACATGATGAGGGGTTTTATTTTTCGATTTTCCGGTTTACTGGTTTTGCCGATTTTCCTGGCTTTGGGGCATTTGGCTTTTTCTGGCTGGCTTCCGCCTCCCAAGGATTTGACACTCGAAGCTGACCTGAAATTGATGGGAATCCAAGGCGCGCTATGGGTTGACGCCCGCGAGGAGCCCTTGTTTCTGTCCGGGCATGTGCCTGGTTCTGTAAATCTCACCCGCAAAAACTGGGATAAAAATTTGCCGGTTTTTTTTGAGCACTACGGGGAGGGGCAAACCATCATTGTGTATTGTTCGGTGGGTTGCCATGAAAGCACTGTTGTTGCGGCGAAAATCCGTGAACTTGGCCTGGAGAATGTTCAGGTGTTGGAGGGTGGGTATGAAGCGTGGAGCGTCTCACGCCCTTCTAAGGCGGGTGAACTGCGGCGCGACGGAGAAGGATTGAAGGCAAACTCGAATTTTGAATCTCGAAATCCGAAACAAATCCCCAATTTGAAATCCAATGAAACCAAATAGGAGAGTTTTGCTCG
>ENA-ORBV01000682-ORBV01000682.1-microbial-mat-metagenome-genome-assembly--contig:-NODE-682-length-77354-cov-17.241029_pt1 | contig 77354 bp, 79 predicted proteins | sample MGYA00237777_ERZ505514 | MGnify/ENA primary metagenome ERZ505514 (study PRJEB26160, sample SAMN06269048) | microbial mat metagenome | isolation source: Oligotrophic lake microbial mat | place...
ATCGCATAACCGTAGGCCATGTTGGTGCGGTTCCCACCTTCAAGGTCATAAGCCTGCTTGGCCAGCGCAAACCGGTCATTGACCAGTGATGCGCGGTGCTGTGCCGTTACACCATAGAGTCTTGCGTTGTTGCCGCCGAAGATCGCGGTCTTGGTCGGGCCGTCGGCCGCGCCCAGCATCGGGAAACCGTATTTCTTGCGCATGTCTTCCGGAATCTCCAGCCGGCGCAGCGCCTCGATCTGCCACTGCGGCGCGCCGGTCCATACCGCGTCGGTGCCCCACACCACATGATCGGCGCCCAGCCCCTTCACCAGTTGCCCCATCATCGCAGCATTGAGGCGCGGCTCGGCAACGGTGCTCTGCGCAAACAGCTGGCCGAGATCACCGTAGACGTTCTTGACGCCGAATTTCTCCGGAATCTCGGAAACGTCGGTCACCCAGTCGATGCGCCCGGTTTTTTCAAACTGTTCCATGCCCACCTTGTACGCGCCGCCGGTAAAGCGGAACGCCGAGTGATAGACGATGAAATTGAGCTGCGGCCAGTCTTTCGCCGCCTTGCCCACGTCGCGCACATCGGCATACTCGAGCAGATTGGGAAACTCCTTGGCGGTGGCCGGCGGAAACAGCCCTTTGTGAAAACAGACATTGCGCAGGCTGGGCGTGGTTTTGGAGGCCTTCACCAGCTTTTCGTAAAACGGATACAGCAGCTTCTCGTCGTCGAGGCGCCACGGATGACGCGCGAGCTGCTTGTTGGTGTTGTCGCCTACCGTGTAACCCTTGAACGAATCGGGTTTCAGCACTTCAAGGTCGCGATCCACCTTGTCCATCCAGCCCGGCATGCCCGGCATGAAAATGGCGTGGGAGTACATGCGCTTGGTGCCCGCCTCCTTGTTGACCTTGGCGCGCGCATCGTCCTTCATTTCATTGGTCAGAAACCAGTCACGCGGCTCTTCCGAACCGGAACCGGAAATCAGCGCGATCTTGGTATCGGAATCGAGATAGATTTCTTTGAAATAATTCGGAAACTTCAGATCATCGATGGTCTGCGGCTTGCCGGCCAACAGCGGATTCCAGCCCGCCTTGCCCACGGCCTCGCGCTGGCGCACGAAACCCATGATGCGGGTGTCGTCGCGAAGGAAGTGGGTGTGCATGTCCATGATGAACTGGCTCTTCAGCGCGTTGGCGCGCTCATTGGCCATCTCCGGTGTGGCGGCCTCCGCGCGGCTGACCGCGTAGAGCGGGCCGTAGGTGTCGTTCATCGCGACAAACGCCGCCGCCATGCCGGCCGCACTCTTGAAAAAACGGCGGCGCGTAATGCCGTGTTTTTTCGCCATTTCATTGCCGATGGCCTTGACCCGCGCCTCGAACTCGCGCTGCTTCTCGGTCTGCGGGGTTGGCATGTACTCGTCACTGGAAATACATTGCGCCGGAATCGGTGACGGAAAAACGGTGGATTCGGCAGGAACAACCTGGGCGAGCTCTTCTGGGGTAAGCATGCACGACTCCTGATGGATTGAACGCGCTGAGCATCCGCCGTACTTAATGTCGCTGTGGTGCGGTCGCTGTGGTGCGGTCGCTGTGGTGCGGTCGCTATGGTGCGGTCGCTATGGTGCGGTCGCTGCTGCGGCTTTTTATGATTATGAAACGGCGTCGGAGGATTCTGCGACGCGTGCCGGGCCGTGTCAAACGGCGCAGCGGGGAACGGTTATTTGACGACCTGCAGCCGCGGCCGGCCGCCGGGTGCCGGTGTATCCGGCTTGGGATCTTCGGGGCTGTCGGGCGCTGCCGCCGGCAGCGTTGCACCGGACGGCGCGGTCAACTGCACCGGTGATTGTTCAGGGAAAAACAGGCCCTGGCCGTTTTCGCGCGCGAATATGCCCCGCACTGCAGCAAGCGGAATCGAACACTCGCGCGACACGCCGCCGAAGCGTGCTGAAAACTGGATCAGATCCGGACCAATAGTCAGTTTGTGCGTCGCATCGTAGCTGAGATTCAGCACGATCTCGCCGTTATTGACATGCTCAACCGGAACCCGCGTGTTTTCATCGACTTTCACTGACAGGTACGGCGTCATGCCGCTGTCACACGTCCATTCGTGGATGGCGCGGATCAGGTACGGCTTGGTCGAACGTTCGTTCATGGACAGCCTAGTGCGGAATGATGAGTGATGAATGATGAGCGATAACCGGAGATGCGCACCGGGTTTCGTTCCGCGCCCCGAAGGAAGTTCCCTTGGGGGGCATTCCGGGCTCATCACTCATCACTGGAGTCCTACTTCCTCATGACCTTCTCGGAGGCGGTCAGCGCGTCGATATAGGCCGGGCGGCTGAACAGGCGCTCGGCGTATTTCATCAGCGGCGCGGCCTGCTTGCCCAACTGGATGCCGTAGTGGTCCAGCCGCCACAACAACGGCGCAATCGCCACGTCGAGCATCGAGAATTCCTCGCCCAGCATGTATTTCTGCTTGGCGAACACCGGCGCGATCTGGGTCAGGCTGTCGCGGATGGTCTGGCGGCCCTTGTCAGCCTGCTTCTGGGTGCCCTTCTCGATGTGTATCACGTGGGAAAACATTTCCTGCTCAAAACGGAACAGGAACAGGCGCGCCCGTGCGCGCATCACCGGATCCGCCGGCATCAGCTGCGGATGCGGGAAACGGTCATCGATGTATTCATTGATGATATTCGATTCGTAGAGAATCAGATCGCGCTCGACCAGCACCGGCACCTGGTTGTACGGGTTCATCACCGCGAGGTCTTCCGGCTTGTTGAACAGGTCGACGTCGATGATCTGGAAATCCATGCCCTTTTCGTACAACACGAAGCGGCAGCGTTGGCTGAAGGGACAGGTGGTGCCCGAGTAGAGTGTCATCATGATGTTTTATCCGTGGCGGAACAGCGGGTCAGTCGGTCGGTAGTCGGTCAAAAACAGGGGGGGTTCCGGAGGAACAAAAAGGCCGTGACGCGCGAATGACGCGCACGGCCCCGGCGGTCGACTGAGGTCAGTGCACGTCCTTCCAGTACTCCTTCTTCAGGGCATAGACGAAGATAAACAACAGGCCCAGCGCCATCAGCACGAACATGCCGATGGTCTTGCGGTTGCTGCGCACCGGCTCACCCATGAACACCATGTAGTTCACCAGGTCGGCAACCATCTCGTCATATTGGGCTGGCGTCAGCTGGCCCGGTTTGTCGAGCTTCAACGCCATTTCGGTTTTCATGTAGCCCTCGCCGCGCACCTTGCGCTCAGCAAGCACCTGCTCGCCCTGCAGTTCCCACAGCGCGTGCGGCATGCCGACGTTGGCAAATATGGTGTTGTTCCAGCCGGTGGGGCGCTCGGCGTCACGGTAAAAACTGCGCAGGTAGGTGTACAGCCAGTCGGCGCCGCTGCCATCTGCTGAAGCGCGGGAACGCGCAATCACCGACAGGTCCGGCGGCGCGACACCAAACCAGTTTTTGGCATCCTTCGGATCCATCGCGACACGCATCAGCTCGCCGACCTTGACGCCGGTGAACACCAGGTTGTCGCGGATCTGGGCTTCCGTCAGACCGATGTCCTGCAGCCGGTTGAAACGCATGTAACTCGCGCTGTGGCAGTTCAGGCAGTAGTTGGCAAAGTGCCGCGCGCCGCGCTGCAGTGATGCGTGGTCCTCTTCGTTGATCGGCGCACGATCCAGCCTGACGTGATCACCGGCGGCCAGGGCCAGTGCCGGAACCAGCAGCAGGATTGCAAATAACCTATTGATTTTATTCATGTTTTTAATCATCGCATGGTCACCCGGTCAGGTTCGGGTTTGGTCTTGTCGATCGCCGAATACCAAGGCATCAGCAGGAAGAACGAGAAATAGATCAGCGTGCCGACCTGCGAAATGATGGTCCCGGCCGGCGTCACCGTCTGCGTGCCGTAATAACCGAGCACCAGGAACACGATGACAAAACTCGTCAGCGCGGCCTTGAACAGCGGTCCCTTGTAACGGATCGACTTCACCGGACTGCGATCCAGCCACGGCATCAGGAAGAAAATCAGCGTCGCAGCACCCATCATCACCACGCCCCAGACTTTCGCCTCGATCGCCAGCGGTCCGCCCTTCATCAGCACGATCAGTGCAAGGCCGATCACCGATGCGGCGAACTTCACGCGCTGGTTGCGCGCGGTCAGCCAGATCAGCACCACATACGCAGCCACGCCGATCGCGAGCACCAGCATGAAGTCCTCGGTGATCGCGCGCAGGATCGAGTAATACGGCGTGAAATACCAGACCGGTGCGATGTGCGGCGGGGTCTTCAGCGGATCAGCCGGGATGAAGTTGTTGAACTCGAGGAAGTAACCGCCCATTTCCGGCGCGAAGAACACCACCATGAAAAACAGGAACAGAAACACCACCACGCCAACCATGTCCTTTACCGTGTAATACGGATGGAACGGGATGCCGTCGAGCGGCCGGCCCTGCGCGTCCTTGTGTTTCTTGATCTCGACACCGTCCGGGTTGTTCGAACCCACTTCGTGCAGCGCCATGATGTGCGCGGCAACGAGGCCGAGCAGCACCAGCGGCAGCGCGATCACGTGGAACGCGAAGAAGCGGTTCAGTGTGGCGTCCGAAATGACGAAGTCGCCGCGGATCCAGGTCGACAGATCGGGCCCGATCAGCGGCAGCGCATCAAACAGGTTGATGATCACCTGCGCGCCCCAGAACGACATCTGACCCCAAGGCAGCAGGTAGCCGAAGAAGGCCTCGGCCATCAGGCACAGGTAGATCAGCATGCCGAAAATCCAGATCAGCTCGCGCGGCTGGCGATACGAGCCGTACATCAGGCCGCGGAACATGTGCAGGTAGATCACGATGAAAAATGCCGAGGCGCCGGTCGAATGCATGTAGCGGATCAACCAGCCCATCGGCACATCGCGCATGATGTATTCGACGGACGCAAACGCCTCAGCCGCCGACGGCTTGTAATGCATCACCAGGAAAATGCCAGTGACGATCTGGATCACCAGCACCAGCATCGCCAGTCCGCCGAAGAAATACCAGAAATTGAAATTTTTCGGCGCGTAATACTGCGACAGGTGGTCGCGCCACAGCGACATCAGCGGAAAGCGCTGGTCAACCCAGGTCAGCACGCCGCTGATCGGTGCGTTAAGCGGACCGGCGCCGGAAAACTCTACGGGTTCTTTGGGAGTAGCAGCCATGTTGATCAGGCTCCCTTGCTGTCTTCGCCGATCACGATGCGCGTATCGGAGAGATATTTATAAGGCGGCACCACCAGGTTGTCGGGCGCGGGCTTGTTCTTGAACACGCGCCCGGCGAGGTCAAACAGCGAGCCGTGGCACGGACAATAGAAACCACCCTGCCAGTTCGGATCAAACGCTTCGGCCTGTTTGGCGAATTTTTCTACTGGTGAACAGCCGAGATGAGTACAGATGCCGACCACGACCAGGTATTCATCCTTGATCGCGCGCATCTCGTTGGTCGCGTACGCTGGTTGCATTTTCTTTTTCGAATCCGGATCGACAACGTTGCCATCATTTGCGCGGACGGTTTCGAGCATTTCCTTGGTGCGGCGGACAATCCATACCGGTTTGCCTTGCCATTCGATGGTTTTGCGTTCGCCCAGCGCGATCTCGCTCAAGTCAACCTCCACCGGCGCACCCGCGGCCTTTGCGCGTTCTGAAGGCAACATGCTCGCCACAAACGGCACGGCTGCCGCCCCTGCTGCGACGCCTCCGGCAACAGTCGTGGCAGCAACCAGAAACTGCCGTTTTCCCTGATCGGTCTCTTTCTCGGACATGCCTGTAGTCCCCTTTAGTGCTTGCAGCTGCTGGAAAGGCGACATTTTACACGGGGACCCGGGTAAAAGTTAAGCAGAACCTGAAAAAGTCTAACTGATTCAGCAGGTTACTGGATGCGCTGGGGAGTGATGCAGGGCGCGGCCCGGCACGCAGGACAGACCGCGGGGAGTCCGCGGCTGCATCGGGCTTATTGCAGCGAACTTACTGCGGCGGGGACTGCGGGGCGACGCGTTGCCAAGGCGAGGCACAGTTTTGCACGTACGGAAAATACTTCTGCGAGTCTGCGCAGAAATACCAGGTCGGCGCCGGCGCTCCCGGTTGCGGTTGCGCCGCCGGGGGCTGTTGAACCTGGGCCTGCACCTGCGGCTGCGCCAGAGGCACCGGATTGCCGCGCTCGTCGTAGAACACCAGCGGCTCACGCACCACCACCCGCTCGCGCACCACCACCACCGGCGGCGGCGCGTAGTAATACGACGGGTAATAATAAGGACGCGATTCGACCCACCATGGTGCAAACAGCAGCGGCGCGCCGATATAAATGCCGACCCGGGCGTGGGAATGGCCGTGGCCGTGACGGTGGCCGCCGCCGGCGCTGGCCTGCAGGCTTGCGCTCAACATCACGGCAGCCAGTATCAACATCAGGGTTTTACGCATGGATCCCTCCTCGGGTAACCACAGAACACGGAATGGCGCCATGATAGACCCGCCGTGATGCCCCGGGGCGGGCTAATTTGTTACAGAGTGTAACCACTTGCGCCGCAGGTAAATCCCGCCGACCACCGTCAGCGGCAGGTAAATCGCGATTAGTCCGTAAAACATCAGGCGCATCTCCCATTCGGCGTCAAACACCGTCAGGAAATCGAGCAGTTTTTCGCCCCTGCGCCGGATTTGCCAGATACGCTGACCGTAAGCCTCGTGGTCCTGGTCGTTGTCCTGGTCGTTGTCCTGGTCGTGGTCCTCGTCGTTGTCCTGGTCGTGGTCCTCGTCGTTGTCCTCACCGTTGTCCTCACCGTGGTCCTCAACCAGCAGAGCCAGCCGGTCGCTGCGGCGCAGGCTGTTGCGGATGCGGAAATATTCGCTGTCGCTGCCGGCGTGGTGTCGTTAAGACGGTAACGAGCAGCATCGCCCTGCAGTCGGACGTACAACCAATAGCGGGGTGCCGCCCCGTCCGCTGCGACCACGCTCCTCGACGCTGGTGACGGTGCCGATCACCTCGCGCAGATCGCTGGAAGCAGGCATCGGCTGCAGAGGTCGGTCACCAGTTGGATCACCACATAACCGAGGAACAGCCACAATCCGGTGCAGATGGTCCGGCGCACACGATCGGGAATAAAAATGACCGATAAGTCATATGACGTCTGTCTTGAAAAACCAGCCCCCCCGCAAACAAACCGTGCAGTGACTCCGGTCTAAACCGGGTTCTCCACCTCGATGAAGCGGTGCTGCAGTCCGAAACGCTGCGCCAGATGTACACCCAGCGCCTGCACGCCATAACGCTCCGTGGCATGGTGGCCGGCGGCGATATAGGCGACGCCGGATTCACGCGCGGCGTGCACCGTCTGTTCGGAAATTTCGCCGCTGATGTAGGCATCGACACCGAGCGCGATGGCCTGCTCGAACAGGCCCTGCGCACCGCCGGTGCACCAGGCGACTCGACGCACCGGACGCGCCGGGTCACCGATGACCTGCGGCGCACGTCCGAGTTTTTGTTCGATCATCCGTGTCAACGCAGCCAGCGTGGCGTGGTCCTTGAGGCCGCCGTGCACGCCGATGTTCTGCTCGCCAAAACGCCCCGCCGGCGTCAAACCGAGCTGCCGCGCGAGTGCTGCGTTGTTACCGACTTCGGGATGGACATCCAGCGGCAGGTGATAGGCGAAGAGATTCAAATCGTGTTCCAGCAACAGGCCGATGCGGCGGCGGCGCATGCCGGTGATGCGCCCGTCTTCGCCGCGCCAGAAATAACCGTGGTGCACGATCAGCGCATCAGCGCCGGCGGCGACCGCAGCCTCGATCAGTGCCGCCGATGCAGTGACGCCGGTGACAATGCTCGCGATTTCGGCTCGCCCTTCCACCTGCAGGCCGTTTGGGCAATAATCACGGAAATCAGGGACTTGCAGATAATCCGCCAGATAGGCGTCGAGCGCAGTGCGTTCCATGGGCAGCAGTCAATCCGAATTGGTCAACGAATCCAGCGACATCAAGCAGCAAACATTGTAACCGCGACCCCGCGGCCCCTTCATGCGAAAACTCTGGCTGATTTTCTGTCAAACCGCGACCGTTTGCCTCGCCGTGCTGTTCGTGGTCGGCACGCTGCGCCCCGACCTGCTCAACGGCGACACACCGCAAGGCTCGGTCATTACGACCGTCAAACAGATGACCGGCGACAGAGCGGCGTCGCGCGCCGGCTCGTACAGCGAAGCCGCGAAAAAAGCGATGCCGGCAGTGGTCAATATTTTCACCTTGCAGGCGGTCAAGGCGCAGCAGCGGCATCCGCTGATGGACGACCCGCTGTTCCGCTATTTTTTCGGCGAACAGGCTGAAGCGCAGAGTCAGCCCAGCACCAACCTCGGTTCCGGCGTCATCGTCAACGAGTCGGGTTACATCCTGACCAACAGCCATATGGTCGAGGCCGCCGACAGCATCGAGGTCGCGCTGGCGGACACGCGGCGGGTCAATGCCCGGGTGATCGGCACCGATCCTGAATCCGACCTCGCGGTGCTGAAAATCGACCTGCCCAAGCTGCCGGCGATCACCTTCGGCCAGGCTGACGGCGTGCGCGTCGGCGACGTGGTGCTCGCCATCGGCAATCCCTTCGGCGTCGGCCAGACGGTAACCATGGGCATCGTCAGCGCGCTGGGGCGCAGCCACCTTGGCATCAACACCTTTGAGAACTTCATCCAGACCGACGCCGCGATCAATCCGGGCAATTCCGGCGGCGCGCTGGTCGACGCCCATGGCCACCTGATCGGCATCAACACCGCGATTTATTCACGCACGCCGGGGGGCGCGTCACTGGGCATCGGTTTTGCGATCCCGGCCAGCACTGCAAAAACGGTGATGGAACAGATCATCCAGAACGGCTCGGTACAGCGCGGCTGGATCGGTGTCGGTGTGCAGGAAATGACCCGGGAGATCGCCGAGTCTTTCAAGATGCCCGCCACCACCCGCGGCGCGCTGATCACCGAAGTGTTCCGCGACACCCCCGCTGACCGCGGCGGCATGAAAGTCGGCGATGTGCTGGTCGCCGTCGACGGCAAGCCAGTCACCGATTCGGCAACCATGCTCAACCTGATCGCCGCGCTGACCCCCGGCAGCCAGACCGTGCTGCGCGTGATGCGCGAGGCCAAGGGAGTCGACCTGAAGGTAACGGTCGGCAAGCGGCCGAAACAGCCGCGCAAAAATGAGTAGGCTTGGCTGGCAACCCCTGCCAGCGGCTTCAGCAGATTAAGCCGGCATAATCGGGCTTGGCCGGCAACCGCGGCCGGCACCCTGATCCGTGGCAAGTTCGACGGGCGCCCCAGCAAATTTAGTTGGCTTCTTTAATCGCTGGTACGCGAACGCTCTTCAGCGGCGACGCGGTCGAGTTCGGCGTCCTGCGCCGCATCTGATGGCGGCCTGTAGTTTCCCGCCTCGTCGCCTTCCGCGCTGCGCGGCCGCGGCGGCACAAAGCGCGCCGCGAACAACCCCAGCTCGAACAGCAGGCACATCGGGATCGCCAGCAGCAGCTGCGACACCACGTCGGGCGGCGTGACTATTGCCGCGATGATGAAGGCGATGACGATGAAATAGGGCCGGATGCTGCGCAACTGCTCCAGCGTCACGATACCCATGCGCGTCAGTGTCACCACCACGATCGGCGTCTCGAAGGTCAGGCCGAAGGCCATGAACATGGTGAGCACAAAATTGAGGTAGTTCTCAATGTCCGGCGCCACCGAAATGCTTTTTGGCGCGATCTGGTTGATGAAGTGGAACACCGTGTTGAACACGAAGAAATAACAGAATGCGATGCCGATCACGAACAGCGCCGTGCTCATCACCACCAGCGGCAGCGCCAGGCGTTTTTCGTGGGTATAGAGGCCGGGCGCGACAAAAGACCACACCTGGTACAGTGTGTAGGGCAGCGTGATCACGAAAGCCACCATCATCGCCACCTTGAGCGGCACCAGGAACGGTGTAATCACGCCGGTGGCGATCATTTTTGCGCCTTCGGGCAGTGCATGCATCATCGGCGTCGCCAGCAGGTCGTAGAGGTCGGACGAAAACGGGATCAGCACCAGCAGCACCAGGCCGAACGCGATCAACGCGCGCAGCAGCCGGTCGCGCAGTTCAACCAGGTGGGAAATGAAGGTGTCTTCGGTCACTGCTTGTTCACGCCGGTGCTCATGCCGCCTTGCCCGGATCCGGCACGGCAGCGACCACGGACGGTGGCACGGGGTCGGCAGCGGCCGGCGCATCGGCGGCGATCTGGTTCATTTCATTTTCAGCGGAGCGGACTTCTTCGGTCACCGACTGCTCGATCGAGCGCACGGTGTCCTGCATGCTCGACTGCAGCTTGCGCAGGTCATCGAGCGCCATTTCGCGGCTGATGTCGGATTTCACGTCGTTGACGTACCGCTGCATGCGGCCGAACAGGTGGCCGACGGTGCGCGCAACTTTGGGCAACTTTTCCGGGCCGATGACGATCAGCGCCACCACGGCAATGACCATCAATTCGGAGAAACCGATATCGAACATGGCGGGGCGTGAAGAGTGAAAGGTAAATGCGTGAGGGGGTGCGGCAGGCGCGGGGAAATACCCGCGATTTACCCTTTACCCTTCACCATTCACCCGTCACGACTTCGTGGTTTCCTTGCGCGCTTCGCCGTCGATGGTGTGGCCGGTCGAGGGCGGGATTTCCGTCTTGGTTTCAGCGGATTTGTCATCTCCCGCTTTCACGCCATCCTTGAAACCCTTGACCGCGCCGCCAAGATCAGCGCCGATGTTGCGCAGTTTCTTGGTGCCGAAGATCAGGACCACCACCAGCAACACGATCAACCAGTGCCAGATGCTGAACGAACCCATAACACGCTCCTTATGATCCGTGCACAGGCACGGGGTCAGAATTCATGGTCGCGACCGTGGTCATGCAACACTGCCGCGCGGCATTGAGTATTACTTCCTTACTTCCGCGACGCTTTTTCGGTCACGCCGGATACACCTCCGCGTCGCTGCAGTTCGGCGAGCACATCTTCCGGCCCGGCACCATGCCAGGCCAGCAGCACCAGCGTGTGAAACCACAAATCAGCGGTCTCGCGAACCACATGCAGTTTATCACCCTCCTTCGAGGCCAGCAGGGTCTCCGTTGCCTCTTCGAGCACCTTGCGCAGGATCGCATCCTCGCCCTTGGCCAGCAGGCCGGCGACATACGAACCCGCGGCATCGGCGCCCTTGCGCGCGGCGATGGTCTCGCCGAGCCTGAGCAGTATGTCTGTGTCGTTTTGGGTCATTATTTGATGTTGGCCATTACATTACTAGTGCTTCTTGTAAATCATTTTGGGATCTTTCAGCACCGGGTCCACATCGACCCAGTTGCCGTTACGCAATTCCTGAAAAAAACAGCTGTGCCGCCCGGTGTGGCAGGCAATGCCGCCGACCTGCTCAACCTCGTACAGCAGCACATCCTCGTCGCAGTCGAGGCGGACCGCCTTCACTTTCTGCACATGGCCGGATTCTTCGCCCTTGTGCCAGAGTTTTTTGCGCGAGCGCGACCAGTAGTGGGCTTCACCGGTGGCTGCGGTCTGCTGCAGCGCTTCGCGGTTCACCCAGGCGACCGTCAGCACCCGCCCCGAGCCCGTCTCCTGTGTCACCACCGGGATCAGCCCGTCGGCACCCCAGCGTATGCGGTCCAGCCAGTCTGACACCATGTTCTCCTGTTGTCCGAAAACTGTCGACGCGAAAATTTATAACCCGTTGATTTTAATTGATTTTTTATTGAGATTCAATTTGTTCTTATAAGCGCACTTCGATGCCCCGCTGCGCCATGTGTTCCTTGGCCTGGCGCACCGTGTATTCGCCATAGTGAAAAATGCTCGCGGCAAGCACCGCGTCAGCGCGGCCGATGGTCACACCATCGGCCAGATGATCGAGATTGCCGACGCCGCCGCTGGCGATGACGGGAATGTCCAGCGCCGACGAAAAAGCGTGTGTCAGTTCGAGATCAAAACCGATCCGTGTGCCGTCGCGGTCCATGCTGGTGAGCAGGATTTCGCCCGCGCCCAGCGCCTGCATTTTTTTGCCCCACTCCAGCGCATCCAATCCCGTGGCCTTGCGGCCGCCGTGGGTATACACCTCCCAGCGCAACGGCCCGTCACCGGCTATACGTTTGGCATCGACAGCAACCACGATGCACTGCGCGCCATAACGGCCGCTGGCATCGGCGACCAGCTGCGGATTCTGCACAGCGGAGGTGTTGATGCTGACCTTGTCGGCGCCGGCGTTGAGCAGGCGGCGCACGTCGTCCACCGAACGCACGCCGCCGCCGACCGTCAGCGGAATGAACACCTGCGCAGAGACAGCCTCGATGATGTGCAGGATCAGGCCACGGTCGTCGCTGCTCGCGGTGATGTCGAGGAAGGTCAGCTCGTCGGCACCTTGATCGTCATAACGACGCGCGATTTCAACCGGATCGCCGGCATCCTTCAGCTCGACGAAATTGACGCCCTTGACCACGCGGCCGGCGGTGACGTCGAGACAGGGAATGATGCGTTTGGCGAGGCCCATTAACGGCGGTGAACGAGTGAACGGGTGAAAGGTGAACAGGGAAAACCGGGCGATCGCAAGTAACGGGCACCTTCCTACCCGTTCACTTCTTACCGCTTTTCGAAAGTTTGTCAGCGAGTGTCTGCGCCGCCTTGAAATCCAGCGTGCCCTGGTACACCGCGCGACCGGTGATGGCGCCGGTGATGCCTTCGGATTCAACGGCACAGAGTTTTTTCACATCTTCGAGATCGGTAATGCCGCCGCTGGCGATCACCGGCACGTTGAGCTGGCGCGCCAGCGCCACCGTCGCCTCGATATTGACGCCGGTGAGCATGCCGTCGCGGCCGATGTCGGTGTAGATCACCGCTTCGACGCCGTAATCCTCGAATTTTTTCGCCAGATCAACCACATCGTGCCCGGTCATTTTCGACCAGCCGTCGACCGCAACTTTCCCGTCCTTGGCGTCGAGCGCGACGATGATGTGGCCCTGGAACGCGGTGCAGGCTTCCTGCAGGAAACCCGGTGTTTTTACCGCAGCGGTGCCGATGACGATATAGCTGATGCCGGCATCGATATAGGCCTCGATGGTGTCGAGATCGCGGATGCCGCCGCCCAACTGCACCGGCAGTTCGCTGCCCACCGCCTTGACGATGGCACGGATCGCCGGCTGATTCTTCGGCTTGCCGGCCGCAGCGCCATTGAGGTCAACCACGTGCAGCCGGCGCGCGCCCTGATCCAGCCATTGTCTGGCCATGGCGCCGGGGTCTTCGGAAAATACCGTGGCATCGTTCATGTCGCCCTGTTTCAGGCGCACACAATGACCGTCCTTCAGGTCGATCGCGGGAATGATCAGCATTGAGTATGAGAAATGCGGCGAATTGCGAAACCGGGTTTAGTCGGAATGGGGGGGCGACAGATAAACCGGATCAGATGGGCGTTAAAAAAAGCGTTGTCTGCGAACAGGTTGCGTGAGGCATTAATCATACTACAGCGGCAGCGATTGCAAGCCGGTTTCAAGCCGTTTCAAGCCGGTTTCAAACCGGTTTCAAGCCGCAGCAGGCGCACTGCCACTGGGCGTCGCATGCCCCACCGGCTGCCACGCCACGAAATTCGCCAGCAGTTGCAGGCCCGCACTATGGCTTTTTTCGGGGTGGAACTGCACTGCGAATATATTGCCACGCGCCGCCGCACAGGCAAAACGGAAGGGATAGGCGCTCCAGCCGGCGGCCAGCCCGGGATCGGCAGGCTCCGGATAATAACTGTGCACAAAATAGAAGCGGCTGCCGTCGGCGATACCCTGCCACAGTGGATGCGCGATGGCCTGCATCACTTCATTCCAGCCCATATGCGGCACTTTGAGTTTTTCGCCCTGCGCACCGACCATGCGCGCCGGCGGAAAGCGCCGCACCACGCCGGGCAGCAGGCCGAGGCCGGGCGTATCGCCTTCTTCGCTGTGTTCAAACAACATCTGCAGGCCGATACAGATGCCGAGAAAAGGTTTGTCGCGCGCGGCATCGATGATGGCGCTGCGCAGGCCGCGCGCCTCCATTTCGCGCATGCAGTCGGGCATCGCCCCCTGCCCCGGGAACACCACGCGGCCGGCAGCGGCTACATCAGCGGGGTTGCTGGTCACCACGACGTTGCGGCCGGGCGCGACGTGTTCTATCGCCTTGGACACCGAACGCAGGTTGCCCATGCCGTAGTCGATTACTGCGATGTCGATGGTCATGACGGAAAGGAAAAGCTTTTTAACCGTAGATTAAGCCGGGGAGGACGCAAATGAGCGCCGATGCAGAAACGAATCCGCGGCGCGCCGCTCACCCGATCAGAGTTTTCCTTTGGTCGACGGCACACCCTTGACCCGCGGATCAAGCTCCACCGCCATGCGCAGCGCGCGGCCGAAGGCCTTGAACAGGGTCTCCACCTGGTGATGGGTGTTGCTGCCCTTCAGGTTGTCGAGATGCAGCGTGACCTGGGCGTGATTGACGAAGCCCTGGAAAAATTCGCGCACCAGATCGACATCGAATTCGCCGACACGCGCCCGCGTAAACTTGCCGGTCATTTCCAGCCCGGGGCGTCCCGAGAGATCGACCACCACGCGTGACAGTGCTTCGTCCAGCGGCACGTAGGCGTGGCCGTAACGGCGCACGCCTTTCTTGTCGCCGACGGCTTTCGCCAATGCCTGACCCAGCGTGATGCCGATGTCTTCGACGGTGTGGTGGGCGTCGATGTGCAGGTCGCCCTTGGCCTTGACCTCGAGATCGACCAGTCCGTGACGCGCAATCTGGTCAAGCATGTGGTCGAGGAAAGGCACGCCGCTGGCGAGCTTCGACTTGCCGCTGCCGTCGAGGTTGAGCTTGACGGTGATCTGCGTTTCCTGGGTGTCGCGTGTGACCTGCGCCTGCCTCGCCATGATATCCGGGTGCCTGAGGTAAGTTATTGATTACAGAGTATAAACGAATTCTCGTCCGGCTGCCGCCTGCGCCCAGTTCAGGCCGCGCTCACGATGTCGCGCAACGCTTCCACCAGCCCGGCGCATTGCTCATCGGTGCCGACAGTGATGCGCATGAATTCGGCGATGCGCAGCGGCTTGCGAAAATGACGGACGATGATGCTGCGTTCCCGCAATTTCGCAGCGATTTCAGCGCCATCGCACCCCGGCAGGCGCGCGAATACGAAATTGGCGGCTGACGGCAGCACCTCGAAACCGAGACCCTGCAGATCCTGCACCAGCTTTTGCTTGGTGACGATGACCTTGCGGCACATGGCCTTGAAGTACTCGTCGTCTTCAATCGCCGCGGTCGCGCCGGCCTGCGCAAAACGATCCAGCGGATAGGAGTTGAAGCTGTCCTTGACCCGGTTCAGCGCCTCAATCAGGTCGGGATGGCCGATGGCATAACCGACGCGCAGGCCCGCCAGCGCCCGCGACTTCGACAGCGTGTGCGTCACCAGCAGTTGTGGATAACGGTTCACCAAGGGCACCACTGACTCGCCGCCAAAATCGACATAGGCTTCGTCGACCACCACCACCGATCCGCTGTTCGCACGCAGCAGGCGCTCGACTTCGGCCACCGGCACCAGGCAACCGGTGGGCGCATTCGGGTTCGGGAAAATAACGCCGCCGTTGGGACGCAGGTAATCGTCGATCGCGATTTCAAAAGCTGCGTTCAGCGGCACCTGCTCGTACGGAATGTCATAAAGACCGCAATACACCGGATAAAAACTGTAAGTGATGTCCGGGAACAGCACCGGCTTGTCATGTTTCAGCAAACCGAGGAACACATGCGCCAGCACTTCGTCGGAGCCATTGCCGACGAAAACATGCGCCGGCGTCACCGCGTAACGTTTCGCAAGCGCGGCGCGCAGCCGGTCGCTGGCAGGATCCGGATACAGGCGCAGCGTGTCGCCGACCTCTGCGCGCAGGGCTTCCAGCACCCGACGGCTCGGGCCGTACGGGCTTTCATTGGTATTGAGCTTGACCAGATTGGCCAGCTTCGGCTGCTCACCCGGCACGTAGGGTGTAAGCCCGCGCACCACCTCGCTCCAGTAGCGGCTCACGGCGGCGCCTAGGAACGGAAACGCAGTTCGGCGGAACGGGCGTGCGCGGTCAGCCCTTCGCCTTCGGCCAGTTCAACCGCGATGCGGCCCAGCGTCGCCGCGCCGGCCCGAGACACGCGAATCACGCTGGAGCGTTTCTGGAAATCGTAAACACCCAGGGGGGAGGAAAAACGCGCAGTTCGTGAAGTCGGCAACACGTGGTTCGGACCGGCGCAGTAATCGCCCAGTGCTTCGGAGGTGTAGCGGCCAAGGAATATCGCGCCAGCGTGGCGGATTTTCGGCAACAGCTGCTCGGGATTTTCCACCGACAGTTCCAAGTGCTCCGGCGCAATCTGATTGACCAGCGCACAGGCCTCATCGAGATCGCGCACCGCGATCAGCGCACCGCGACCCTTCAGCGAGGCTTCGATCACAGCGCGCCGCGGCATGTCCGGAAGCAAGCGCGCGATACTCGCCGCCACCGCATCGAGATATTTTGCGTCCGGTGCGAGCAGAATGGATTGCGCCAGTTCGTCGTGTTCAGCCTGTGAAAACAGATCCATCGCCACCCAGTCGGGATCGGTACTGCCGTCGCCAAGCACCAGAATTTCCGACGGCCCCGCCACCATGTCGATGCCGACCACGCCGAACACACGGCGTTTGGCTGCCGCGACATAGGCATTTCCGGGACCGACAATCTTGTCCACCTGCGGGATGGTTGCCGTGCCGTAGGCCAGCGCCGCCACCGCCTGCGCGCCACCGATGGTGAACACACGGTCAACGCCGCAGATCGCAGCAGCAGCCAGCACCAGATCATTTTTTTCGCCGCGCGGCGTGGGCACCACCATGATGATGTCGCCAACACCGGCGACTTTTGCCGGCACTGCATTCATGATCACCGATGACGGATAGGCGGCCTTGCCGCCGGGCACGTAAAGCCCGGCGCGGTCGAGCGCAGTGATCTGCTGGCCAAGTTCATTGCCGTCGGCATCGGTGTAACCCCAGGACTGTGCGCGCTGCCGTTCGTGATAGTCGCGCACACGCGCAACGGCAGCCTCCAACGCCTGACGGCGCGCGGCAGGGATGCGTGTCAGCGCAGCCCTTAATTCAGCTTGAGGAATTTCCAGTTCGGCCAGCGCGCCCGCGCTGACGCCATCGAATTTTTTAGTATATTCCAGCACCGCGGCATCACCGCGCGCTTTCACGTCGGCCAGGATCGCCGCGACGGTGGTATCCACCTGCGGATCCTGTGCGGCCTCAAACGCCAGCAACTGCGAAAGCTGAGTATCAAAATCAGCCTGGGTGGTGGCAAGGCGGCGCACGGTCAGCTTGCTGCGGTAAATACAGCGCGGGCAAAGGCGTCGATCAGCGGCTGGATCTCAGCGCGTTTCAGTTTCAGCGCGGCCTGATTGACGATCAGGCGTGAACTGACTTGCGCAATTTCCTCCACTGCAACGAGGTTATTGGCTTTCAGCGTACCGCCGGTGCTGACCAGATCGACGATGGCATCGGCGAGCCCGACCAGCGGCGCCAGTTCCATCGAACCGTAGAGCTTGATCAGATCGACATGCATGCCTTTTGTCGCGAAGTGTTCGCGGGCAGTCTGCACGTACTTGGTGGCCACCCTCAGCCGCGCGCCCTGGCGCACGGCGCTGGCGTAATCAAAATCGCGGCGCACGGCGACCATCATCCGGCACCTGGCGATTTTGAGATCCAGCGGCTGGTACAGACCCGCGCTGCCGTGTTCATCGAGTATGTCCTTGCCGGCCACGCCGAGGTCGGCGCCGCCGTACTGCACATACGTGGGTACATCGCTGGCGCGCACAATGATCAGGCGCACTTCGCGACGATTGGTGGCCAGGATCAGCTTGCGTGAGGATTCGGGATTTTCGCGCGCGACGATGCCCGCGGCTTTCAGCAGCGGCACGGTTTCGTCAAAAATACGGCCCTTGGAGAGCGCGATGGTGATCATGGTGGTAGCAGTACAGACGCACGGAAAGTCATGAATTGTAACGTATTTCAGTCGCAGACCGGGCTCTGCGCGGTTCACGAAACAGCTCCGGCGGGTTACACTTTGCCCTCCTTCGCTTCTGCGGCATCGGCAGCCCGATCCACATGACCACCGACAACATCGTAGAAATCAGCGATCTCGCCTTCTCTTATGGATCGCGCGAGATATTCAAATCCGTGAACCTGACCATTCCGCGCGGCAAAGTCGTCGGCATCATGGGCGCCAGCGGCTGCGGAAAATCCACGCTGCTGCGGCTGATCGGCGCGCAACTGCACCCGTCGCGCGGCTCCGTCCACATCCTCGGCCAGGACATCCACGCCCTAGACCGCGACGCGCTGTACCAGCTGCGCCGCAAAATGGGCATGCAGTTCCAGCAGGGGGGATTGTTTACCGATCTGTCGGTGTTCGAAAACATCGCCTTCCAGATGCGCGAAAAAACCGACCTGCCGGAAGACATGATCAACGACCTGGTGCTGATGAAACTCAACGCTGTCGGCCTGCGCGGTGCGGCGCAGCTGATGCCTTCCGAATGTTCCGGCGGTATGGTGCGGCGCGTCGGCCTGGCGCGCGCGATTGCGCTGGATCCCGACCTGATCATGTACGACGAACCCTTCGCCGGTCTCGATCCGATTTCCTGCAACGTGGTGGGCAAACTGATCCGCCGCCTGAACGACGCGCTGGGCGTAACCTCGATCGTGGTGTCGTACGACGCGCAGGAATCGCTGAAGGCGATCGACTACGTGTATTTCCTGGCTGACGGAAAAGTCGTTGCACAGGGCACGACGGATGACGTGAAAAAATCAGACGATCCGTTCGTCAAACAATTCATCGGCGGCCTGCCCGATGGTCCGGTGCCCTTCCACTACCAGCAGAACGCCTATACCGCAGACCTTGATCTGACGGCATAAATAATTAATAAAAACAATGGCTTATGTGTTTACGCCGGATGGCATCAATGCACCCGGCGAATGCGCGCACCGAGCTTCGACAGTTTTTCTTCGATGCGCTCGTAGCCGCGATCAAGGTGATAAATCCGCTCCACCGTCGTAGCACCACGCGCCGCCAGACCCGCCACCACCAGGCTCGCCGAGGCGCGCAGGTCTGTCGCCATCACCGTCGCACCATTCAGTCCGGCAACACCCTGAATCACCGCGGTATTGCCTTCGACGGCAATGTCGGCGCCGAGCCGCTGCATTTCCTGCACATGCATGAAGCGGTTCTCGAATATGGTCTCGACGATGCGCGACGCGCCCTCGGCCACGCTGTTCAGCGCCATGAACTGCGCCTGCATGTCGGTCGGAAACGCCGGATAGGGGGCAGTGCGCACATTGACCGCCTTTAGCGCGCCATTGGCCTTGACGTGAATCCAGTCGCCGCCGGTTTCGATGTGCACGCCGGCCTCGCGTAGCTTGTCGAGCACCGCGTCCAGGGTGTCAGGCCGTGCGCCGGTCAGCCGCACGTCACCACCGGTGACCGCTGCCGCGACCAGAAAAGTACCGGTCTCGATGCGGTCAGGCATCACGCTGTAACGGGCGCCGTGCAGGCGTGCAACACCTTCGATGGTAATCACATCGCTGCCGGCACCGCTGATTTTCGCGCCCATCGCCGTCAGGCAGGCGGCGAGATCCGGGATCTCCGGCTCGCGCGCGGCATTTTCAATCACCGTCACGCCGTCGGCCAGCGTCGCGGCCATCATCAGGTTTTCGGTGCCGGTGACAGTGACGATGTCCATGCAGATACGCGTACCCTTCAGCCGTCCGGCGCGCGCGATCATGTAACCCTGCTCCATGGCTATGGTCGCACCCATCGCCTGCAAACCTTTCAGATGCTGGTCCACGGGCCGCAGCCCGATCGCGCAGCCGCCGGGCAGTGACACCCGCGCCTCGCCCAGCCGCGCCACCAGCGGCCCCAGCACCAGCACCGAAGCGCGCATGGTTTTCACCAGCTCGTACGGCGCCACCGGATCGGTGATTTTGCCGGCACGCAGTTCGACGCCGCCCTTTTCATCCAGCGAGGTGGTGACGCCCATCTGCATCAGCAGGTTGAGCATGGTCGATACGTCGCGCAAATGCGGCACGTTGTTGATGATCAACGGCTCATCCGTCAGTAACGCCGCGGCGAGGATCGGCAGCGCGGCATTTTTGGCGCCGGAAATGGCCACGCTGCCGTTCAAGGGCACGCCGCCTTCAATAACCAGTTTGTCCATAAGGTCAACTTCTTTTTAGCCACAGAGGGCACAGAGATCACAGAGGAAATCAAAAACAAAGGTTTTTGCGCTTATGGTGATCGCGGCTTATTCTCGTTTTTCTCTGTGCCCTCTGTGTCCTCTGTGTCCTCTGTGTCCTCTGTGGCTCAAGGTTTTGCCGTTCACGGCTTACTGTTGCTGCTGCCATTGCTCGGGCGTCAGAGTCTTCATCGACAGCGCGTGGATTTCCTCGCGCATGCGGTCGCCCAGCGCTTTGTACACCAGCTGATGCTGCTGCACCTTGCTCTTGCCGGCGAAGGCTGTGCTGACGATCACCGCTTCCCAGTGATGGCCGTCGCCCGCGACTTCAACATGCTGGCAGTCGAGGCCGGCGAGGATGGATTGTTTGATGCTGTCTGGAGTAACCATTTTTGATTGCCTTGTTTAGTTTCGCACTCAGTGCCTTAATTTATAGCCCGATTTCAGCAGCGTCAGCGTCAGCCATGATAAGGCGATAAAACTGCCGCCGACAATCCCCAGGCTCAGCCACGGCGAGGTGTCAGAAGTACCGAAAAAGCCGTAACGAAAACCGTCGATCATGTAGAACACCGGGTTCAGGTGGGACGCCGCCTGCCAGAATGCCGGCAGCGACTGGATGGAATAAAACACCCCGGACAGGAAGGTCAGCGGCAGGATGATGAAATTGGTGAAGGCCGCCAACTGGTCGATCTTGTCAGAGTAGATGCCGGCGACGATGCCCAAAGCGGCCATCGCCGCGCTGCCGGCGACGCCGAACAGCAGCACCCACAGCGGATGCGCAAGCGGCAGGTCGATGAACCAGATCGACGCGAACAACACACCGGCGCCGACGATGACACCGCGCGCAATCGCCGCCAGCAGGTAGGCCAGGAAAAACTCGCGATGCGACAGCGGCGGCAGCAGCACAAACACGATGTTGCCGGTCATTTTCGACTGCATCAGGCTGGATGAAGCATTGGCGAAGGAATTCTGCAGCACCGACATCATCGCCAGCCCCGGGATCAGGAAGGTCGTGTAATCCACACCGGGGAATATCTCGACGCGGCCGCGCAGTGCATGGCCGAACACCAGCAGGTAGAGCAGCGCCGTCAATACCGGTGCCAGCACAGTCTGCACACTGACTTTCCAGAAGCGCAGCCATTCTTTGTAGAACAGCGTGTAGAAACCGGTCATTGAAATGCCGTGAAGGTGTGAAGGAGTGAAGGCGTGAAAAAAACCTCGCACGCCTCCAGAAAAAACTCCTTCACTCTTTCACTCCTTCTGCTTCGCTTCAAGTGCTGCCTCGACTCACTCACGATTTCCTCATGATCTGCACGAACACTTCCTCAAGATCGGGCTGCAGGATTTCCATTTCCTGCACCGTGACCCGCGCCTCGCGCAATGCCGCCATCACCCGCTCCACTTCCGCGTATTCAGGCAATGCAAGGCGGATCGCACCGTCATCGCGGCGTTCCGCCACCATCGTTTCGAGTTGTTGCGGCAGCGCACCACCGAGCCGCAGTTCGACATAACAGCCGGAATGCAGGCGCAGCAGGTTTTCGGTCCTGTCGAGCGCGACGATGCGCCCCTGTTTCAGCATCGCCACCCGGCCACACAAGGCCTCGGCCTCCTCCAGGTAATGCGTGGTCAGCACAATGGTGTGGCCGTCGCGGTTAAGGCGCCGGATGAAACGCCACAGGGCCTGGCGCAGCTCGACATCGACCCCGGCCGTGGGTTCATCGAGCACGATCACCGGCGGTTTGTGCACCAGCGCCTGCGCCACCAGCACGCGCCGCTTCATGCCGCCGGACAGGGCGCGCATATTGGTATCGGCCTTGCTGGTGAGATCCAGGTTGTCGATAATTTCGTCGATCCACGCGCGGTTGTCGCGCAGTCCGAAATAACCGGACTGGATGGTCAGGGCCTCGCGCACCGTAAAAAACGGATCAAACACCAGTTCCTGCGGCACCACACCCAGCGCTCGCCGCGCTTCGCGGTACGCGGCGGTGACGTCATGACCCATGATCCGCGCCGTACCGCTGCTCGGCCGGTTCAACCCGGCAAGGATGCTGATCAGCGTGGTTTTGCCGGCGCCGTTGGGACCGAGCAGACCGAAAAATTCGCCCTGCCCCACGCTCAGGCTGACGCCCGCCAGCGCCTGCAAACTGCCGTAGCACTTGGTGACTTCAGTAACTTCGAGGGCAGGGGTCATTGCCGGATACAGGCAGCGGGAGCGGACGAATCCGCAAGCCGCTACTCCGCGCTCACGATTTCCGTGACGCCGTAGAGCTTTGCCAGACTGCTGAGATTGTCCGGAAGATTGACGTAACGAATGCTGCGCCTGGCGGCCAGCGCCGCGCGCCGCCATTCAAACAGCAGGCTGACTGCGGCCGAATCGACTTCAGTAACCCCGGAGAGATCCAGCGTGGTCTCCTGTTCCGTGAACAGGCGCAGACCTTCCTCACGCAAGGCCAGCGCGTTCTCCAGGTTGACGGCGCCCTTCAGCGCGCAGCGCCCGGCATTGCACTCAATCATTGGATTCAATCATGCGCACCCGATCACTGGCTCGACTGCGCCGTCAGCGTGCGGTTTTTGTCGCGCAGGGTCTTGATCAGGCCGTCGATGCCGTTTTTCTGGATCTCGGTGTTGAAGGTACTGCGATAACTCTCGACCAGGCTGATACCGCCGATCTTGACGTTGTAGACCTTCCAGCCGGCACCGGTTTTTTCCATGCCGTAATCCACCGGCACCGGCTCGCCGCCGCCGGATTGGCGCACCAGCGAACGCACCATCACGTCGGTGTCATCGGATGCGAGTTTCAGCGGGCGGTATTCGATTTTCTGGTCCTTGTAGAGCAGCAGCGACGCGGTGTAGGTCTGCACCAGCAGCGCACGGAATTCCGCGACCAGCACCTTGCGCTGCTCGGGATTCGCACTGCTCCAGTTTTTGCCCACCGCCAGTTGCGCCATGCCGGCAAAATTGAAATGCGGCGCAATCCTGCTCTCGATCAGTTCCCGCGCTTTTTTCTGGTCGCCGGCCTGGATGGCCTTGTCGTTACGCAGGGCGGCCACCACGTCATCCGTGACACTGCGTGCCAACACATCGGGAGGCGTTGCGGCGGTCACTACTTCGGCCGCATGGGTAGCCCCGATAAAAAATGAAAATACAAATAAAAACAATGACTTATGCATAAACCACTCCATTAATCCGCACTTCTTTAAGCGTTGCTGCTTTTAGCGATTTCGCTCAGCGCTCAGCACTTTATTTTGCAGCCGGGGCCCCTTCGGCAGCTTTATCAAACAGGAACTGGCTGATCAGCTTTTCCAGCACCACGGCCGACTGTGTCAGGCGGATATTATCGCCGGCCTTCAGCAACTGGTCGTCGCCGCCGCCTTCGAGTCCGACATATTGTTCACCGAGCAGGCCGGAGGTCAGGATCGACGCCGTGGTGTCCTTGGGAAACTTGTAGCTCTGCTCGACCGCCAGAGTCACCTTGGCGGTGAACCGTTCGTTGTTGAAACTGATCGCGGTGACGCGGCCGACGACCACGCCGGCACTCTTGATCGGCGCGCGCGGCTTCAAGCCACCAATGTTGTCGAAATTGGCGGTGATCTGATAGGTCTCCCCGCCGCCCAGGCTCGACATGTTGCCGACCTTGAACGCGAGGATCACCAGCGCGGCAATACCCGCGACCACGAACAGACCCACCCATAAATCCAGCATTGATCGTTCCATAAAGCACCTCTTAAAACTACATACCCCTGAACATTAAGGAGGTCAGGATGAAATCCAGCCCCAGTACCGCCAGCGACGAAGTTACCACGGTGCGCGTCGTGGCGCCCGAAACGCCTTCTGCGGTCGGCGGCGCGTCATACCCCTCAAACAGCGCAATCCAGGTAATGGCGACGCCGAACACGAAACTCTTGATCACACCGTTGACGATGTCCTCGCGCACGTCAACCGCGCTCTGCATCTGCGACCAGAACGAACCCTCGTCGACGCCGATCAGCACCACGCCGACGACATAACCGCCGAACACGCCCATCGCGCTGAACATCGCCGCCAACAGCGGCATGGAAATCACGCCGGCCCAGAACCGCGGCGCCACCACGCGCGCAATCGGGTCCACCGCCATCATTTCCATCGCCGACAACTGCTCGGTCGCTTTCATCAGGCCGATCTCGGCGGTCATCGCCGAGCCCGCGCGACTGGCAAACAGCAGCGCCGACACCACCGGCCCCAGCTCGCGCACCAGCGACAGTGCAACCAGCACGCCCAGTGCCGATTCGGAGCCATAGGTGGTCAGCGTCTGGTAGCCCTGCAAACCCAACACCATGCCGACGAACATGCCCGACACCAGGATGATAATCAGTGACAACACCCCGGTGTAATACAGTTCGCGCACAACCAGCCGTGGCCGCGCAAAACAGGTGCCGGAATGCGCCAGCGTCAGGCCGATGAAACGCGTCGCATAACCGAGGCGCAGCACAATGTCGATGGCATTGGCACCGATGCCACGGATCGAAGGCAGAGTTCTATGCGGCACGGCGCCCCCCAGGAGGACTTGCTTCGCGGCGCGCCCCCAGTTTCAGCCCGCTGGCGTAATCGCCGCTCGGATACTGGTAGGCCACCGGCCCCTCGGCGTCGCCGTGCACGAACTGGCGCACCAGCGGATCCGCGTTGGCTCGCAACGCATCCGGCGTGCCGTGTGTTTTCATCTTGCCATCGGACAGGTAATACACATAATCCACCACATTCAGCGCCTCCTGCACGTCATGCGTCACCACCAGGGACGTGGTGCCCAGCGTGTCGTTCAGTTCGCGCACCAGGTTGGCGATCACGCCCAGTGAAATCGGATCCAGCCCGGTAAACGGCTCGTCGTACATCATGAGCATCGGATCCAGCGCAATCGCCCGTGCCAATGCCACGCGTCGTGCCATGCCGCCCGACAGTTCCGCCGGCATCAGTTTGTGCGCGCCGCGCAAACCCACCGCGTGCAGCTTCATCATCACCAGGTCGCGGATCATGCTTTCCGGCAAATCGCTGTGCTCGCGCATCTGGAATGCCACGTTGTCGAACACCGACAGATCGGTGAACAAGGCGCCGAACTGGAACAGCATGCCCATGCGGCGGCGCAGCCGGTAAATGCCCTCTTGGTCCAGCGCGCTGGTGCAAACACCGTCCACCCAGACCTCACCGGAGGACGGCTTCATCACGCCGCCGATCAGCCGCAGCAGTGTGGTTTTGCCCGAACCGCTGATGCCCATCAGCGCCACGACCTTGCCGCGCGGGATGGTCATGTTGATGCCGGTGAGTATCGGACGCCGCCCGTAGGCAAAATTGACGTCCTTGATTTCAATCAGATTTGCGGAGGGCACGGAGGGCCGATTGATGCCGGAAATAAAGCGTGGATTCTAAACGAGAACGCGAGGACCTGTTAGGGCCTGTTAACAATTACTTCATGGGTGCGACGCGGTGTTTACCCCCGCTGCGCTTTCGGCTAAGTTACGCCGCATGTCAGCCCCCGCTTTGCGCATCAGCAACCTGCAAAAATCCTATGGCAAGGCCGTTGCGCTGGCGGATTTGTCACTGGAAATCGCCGCCGGCGAATTTTTCGGTCTGGTTGGTGCCAACGGTGCGGGCAAAACCACGCTGATCAAGTGTGCGCTTGATTTCTGTGATATCGGCTCCGGCGCCATTGAAATTTTCGGCATCCCGCACCGCCAGACCGCCGCGCGCAGCCGGCTGGGTTTCCTGCCGGAGCGTTTTGTGCCGCCCCACTACCTGAACGGCCGCGACTTCCTGCGCTACCTGGCCGAACTGCATCGCAGGCCCTACGACGAAACCCGCGCCCGCGCCATGCTCGCGGCACTGGAACTGGACGACAATGCCCTCGACAAACCGGTACGCGCCTACTCCAAGGGCATGACGCAGAAACTCGGTCTCGCCGCCTGCCTGCTCTCCGGCAAGGACATGCTGATCCTCGACGAACCAACCAGCGGCCTCGACCCCAAGGCGCGCGCCCTGCTCAAACATGAACTTAAAACCCAGCACGACGCCGGGCGCACCGTGCTGATGACAACACACGCCCTGTACGACGTCGGCGAAATGTGCAGCCGCATGGCGGTGGTGCATCGCGGACGACTGCGTTTTGCCGGCACCCCCGCGGAATTCGTCACCCGCCACCACACTGCCGATCTGGAACAGGCTTATCTCGCCTGTATTGCCGGCGACTGAGTTGCCGACGACCGGGCCCTGAACCGCAGTCCGCAAGCGGTATCAAGGGCATCAGCAATCTGGCACAATGCCCAATAATTTCAGCGAGTTAGAATATTTTTGGACAAACCATGGCGGATCCGGCAAAACCCGAACTCCTGATTGTCGACGATGACCCCGCGATCATCGACACGCTGGCCTACGTTCTCGGCAGCGATTTCAATGTCATCACCGCAGAATCGCGGCCGCATGCCAAAGCCCTGCTGCGCCAACGCGACACAGCACCGCAACTGGCGCTGATCGACCTCGGCCTGCCGCCGCGTCCGCACCGCCCGGACGAGGGGTTTCAACTCATTACCGAACTCGTCGCCGCGGCGCCGACGATGAAAATCATCGTGCTGTCCGGCCAGAACGACGAAGCCAACGCCCGCCACGCGCGCACGCTGGGCGCCATCGATTTTGTCGCCAAGCCGGCGGAACCCGCTCAACTGAAAGCGCTGCTGAAGCAGGCCCTCAGCGTCACCACCGCCGAAGCCGGCAGCACCGCGTCCGGCCTGCTCGGCAACAGCTCACCGATGCAAAAACTGCGCCAGCAGATCGCCCAGTTCGCCGACGCCCCGTTCCCGGTGCTGATCGAGGGCGAATCCGGCAGCGGCAAGGAACTGGTCGCGCAGGCGCTGCACAAGCAAAGCCGCCGCGCCGCCAAACCCTTTCTCGCGCTGAATTGCGCGGCGATTTCGCCGACACTGGTCGAACCCACGCTGTTCGGTTATGCCAAGGGCGCCTTCACCGGCGCCGTCACGGCGCGCGCCGGTTATTTCGAGGATGCGGTCGACTCGACGCTGTTCCTCGACGAAATCGGTGAATTGCCGCTGGAACTGCAGGCAAAACTGCTGCGCGTGCTCGAAAACGGCGAATTCCAGCGCGTCGGCGAAACCCAGGGCCGGGTGTCGAACGCGCGCGTGGTTGCCGCGACCAACCGCGACATGCGCAGCGAAATCCGCCACAACCATTTCCGCGCCGACCTCTATCACCGGCTGTCGGTGTTCACCATCGGCGTGCCGTCGCTGCGCGACCTCGGCGAAGACAAACAGCTGCTGCTGGATCATTACCGGCAGTTTTATGCGGCGCAGATCGGCGCGCAGACGGTCGAACTCGACCCCGAGGCGCTGCGCCTGTGGCGCGGATACCCGTTCCCGGGCAACGTGCGCGAACTGCGCAACATCGTAATCAGGCTGTGCACCAAGTACGCCGGCACCCGCATCACGCCGGACCTGCTGCAGGGCGAACTCGACCGCGAAAGCCTGATGCCCGGCGGCGCCGGCATGCCAACGCTGTCCGATGAAAGCGTGCTGCTCGACGCTGCCCGCCGGCAACTCGAAGCCGATCCCGACTTCAGCCTCGATGAAGTGCTCAAGCGCTGGGAACGCGGTTTCGTCGAAGCCGCGCTGACGCTGACCAACGGCAACCTGTCGCAGGCGGCGAAACGTCTCGGCGTTCACCGCACCACGCTCTACAGCCGCATGCAATCCCACGGCGAAGCCGGCGAGGACAAATAACCATGTATTACGAACACTTCGGACTGACGCAGGCGCCGTTCAGGATCACGCCGAACACCGACTTCTTTTTCGGCGGCGGCAACCGCGGCCCGATCCTCGAGGCGCTGATTTACGCGATCACCCAGGGCGAAGGCATCGTCAAGGTCACGGGGGAAGTCGGCAGCGGCAAGACCATGCTCTGCAGCATGCTGCAGAGCCGCTTGCCCGAGCAGGTGGAGACGATTTACCTGGCCAACCCCAGCGTTTCACCGGAGGAAATCCTGCACGCGATTGCCTTTGAGCTGAATCTGCCGATTACGCCGACTGCCCCGCGCCTGCTGGTCATGCACGCGATCCAGGCGCACCTGTTGAAACGCCACGCCGAGGGCAAACGCGTGGTGCTGTTCATCGAGGAATCGCAGGGCATGCCGATTGCCACGCTGGAGGAAATCCGGCTGCTGTCCAATCTCGAAACCAAGTCCGACAAGCTGCTGCAGATCGTGCTGTTCGGCCAGCCGGAGCTCGACGACAACCTGCGCGAAAATCATATCCGCCAGTTGAAAGAACGCATCACCCACAGTTTCCGGCTGGAACCCTTGACCGCTGCCGAAACCCGCGAATACCTGATGTTCCGCCTGCGCGCCGCCGGTTATCGCGGCCCTGACCTGTTCACCGAGGCCATGGTCCGCGAAATCGCGCGTATCTCCGGCGGGCTGACCCGGCGCATCAACCTGATCACCGACAAGGCGCTACTCGCCGCCTTTTCGGAAAATACCCACAGCATCCGCCAGAAACATATCGACGCTGCCGTCCGCGACAGCGAATTTGCGCAAAAACACCTGCCCCCCTCTGCCCATCCGCGCCTCGTCCAGGGCGCCGTGCTGGTGGTACTGGGCATGGCCGTCGGTGCCGCGCTGTATGCCGGATGGGGCGGAATCAGCCCGCCCATGGTCCAGCCGGTTGCGAACGAGAACGTCCCCTCCACCCCCGCCCAGCCGGCAGCGATCACGCCGCCGCCCGAACCCGCGCCGGCAGCCAGTATTGGCGATAAAAATACAATAAAAACAAATAGTTATGAAATCGCTGCAGCAGCGCCTGCAACCACGCCGTCCGGCGCCGCAGCCGCTGCTGTTACCCCCGCCGCCGCTGCGACAAGCGACGCTCCGGCGCCGGCCGTCAGCACCGCTGCCCTGCTTGAAAACCGCCTGGCCGCCACCACCGCATGGCTGGCCGGCGCCAAACCGCAGACCTACACCATCCAGTTGCTGGGATCTGGCGACGACCAACAGCTTAACCAACATCTCAAAACCCTCTCCAACAGCATTGAAATTAATAGTCTTTTTGTGTATCGTACCGTAGCTAAAGGTACGCCGTCACTAACTGTGGTCTGGGGCAGTTTCGACAGCCGGGGTGAAGCCCGCGAAGCAATGGCAAAATTACCGTCATTCCTGAAGGCTTACCGGCCGTTGTTGCGTACCGTACAGGGGATCAAAGCGGAAGTCCGCGACCAGAAAGCATCGTGACCACGAGCGCATGTTGATGTCCGCCAGAGACGCACCACCATCCGCAATCCAGGGGAGTAAGTACAAAATGTCCGAACGGTCGTCCGACCAGAGGCAAGCCACCGAGCAGGGCGGCCTGCGCAGAACCGGGGCTTCCAATCCGGCCGCGGCCATTGCCCTCGCCTGCGCTGTGGTGCTGCTCGCCGGTTGCGCACCGTTCCAGACCAAAGTGCTGCCTTCCGGCGGACACATCGCCCAACCGGCTGTCGCCAAGCCTGTCGCCGCCATTCCGCAGCCTTCCCGCGTGGCCACGCTGGTGCCCCCGCCCACAGCACAGGTGAAGCCGCAGACCTACAGCGTCGTGGTTCACGAAGTGCCGGTGAAAGAACTGCTGCTGGCGCTGGCCCGTGACACCAAACAGAACATCGACATCCATCCCGGCCTCACCGGCCTGGTCAGTCTCAACGCCATCAACGAGACATTGCCGGCGATCCTTGAACGCCTGACGAAACAGGTCAACCTGCGCTACCGGACCGAGGGCAACACCATCATCGTCTCGCCCGACGTGGCCTATGTGAAAACCTATCGCGTCAATTACGTCAACATGACGCGCGATACGACCTCGACCATCGGCGTTTCAGGCGAAATCTCCACCGCCTCGGGTTCCGGCGCCAGCAGCAGCAGCACGTCGGGTTCAAACACCACGGTGCGCTCGACCTCGACCAATAATTTCTGGGATGAACTTCGCAACAACATCCGCGCGATCCTGAACTCGACCCGACTGCAGACGCTGAGTGCCGATGCGCGCGCCGAGCGTCTGGCGCTGGTCAAACAGGAACAGGACATGCGGGTGCGGCAAATCGAGGCCGCAAGCAAGGCCCTGACCGGCGCCGCACCCCTGGCCTCTACCGTGATCAGCGCCCAGGGCGCGAACCCGCAGCAGGCCTCGCTGGTTCCGGATGACGTCGTGGTCAACGCCGTCTCCGGCACGATTACGATCAATGCCACGGATACCCAGCACCAGCTCATCCAGAAACATCTCGACAGCGTAACCTCGGCCATCCAGCGCCAGGTACTGATCGAGGCCACCATCGTCGAAGTCCTGCTGGCGGACGCTTTCCAGGCCGGCATCGACTGGAGCCGGCTGCCGATCAGCGGCGGACTGTCGATCACGCAGGCGCTGCTCGGCGGCTTCAATGCGGCGGCCACCGGCGCTGGTGCCGCCGCGGGCAACGCCCTGACCATCGCGTATACCAATCCGACCACCAACATCGGCAACATCAGCGGCACCGTGAAACTGCTCGAGGAATTTGGCAGCTCGCGCGTGCTGTCCAGCCCGAAGCTGATGGCAATGAACAATCAGACCGCGCTGCTCAAGGTCGTCGACAACCTGGTTTATTTCGAAATCAAGGCGGATACCACGACGTCGTCGACCGGCCCCTCCCAGACCACTTTCAACACCACTGCAAAAAGCGTGGCGGTCGGCGTGGTCATGGGCGTCACGCCGCAGATCAACGAGGATGGCCGCGTGCTCCTCAACGTGCGCCCGACGATTTCCCGGCTGAACAGTTCACAGCCCTTCGTCAACGACCCCAATCCGAGTCTGTGCGACGTAACCCGCACCAACTGCATCGCCAATCCGGTACCGCAGATCCAGGTTCGCGAAATGGAGTCGGTATTGCAGGTCGTCAGCGGCCAGACCGTGATACTCGGCGGCCTGATGCAGGACAACGCCAGCATCGCGCGTGAGCAGATTCCGGGAACCGACAATCTGGGCGAACCCTTGGCCAACCTGTTCCGTTTCCGTGACCAGCGCGCAAGAAAAAGCGAACTGGTGATCTTCCTGCGTCCGACCATAGTGCCCAATCCCTCGCTGGAAAGCGACGAATTGAAGTTCTTCCAGCGCTATCTGCCGCAAGCCGAGTCCGCCACAGCGCCCGCACCCAAGCCCGCCCGATGAGCCTGTTGATGAAGGCCTTGGAAAAGGCCGCCAAGGATCGTGGCGAAACCCGGCAGCCGCCGGCTGCCGCGGAAGTCGCTGGCGCAGCAGTGCCTGCGCCGGCAACCGCTTCGCCGGCAATGGAATTGTCACTGGAACCGCTGCAGGCCGACACGCCGGCTCCGCCGCCGCCCGCAGAAGCTGCGCTGTCGCGGACCACAGCAAAAACCCGTAATGACCGCAATCAGGAGCGCGCTGCGACCGTGATGCAGGCTACCGCGCGCACGGCACCTGCGGCTGCGACCACTGCCGGTCTGCGCATCCGTCCGGCGATGGCGCTCGGATTGCTGGGCGGTATCGTGGCGCTGGGTTTCGCCGTTTACGTTTATCTGCAGATCACCAATCCCGGCATGTTCATCCGCCAGCCCCCGCCTGCGGCAAGGCCGCTGACGCCGCTGGTCCAGGCACCGGTGCCGGCACCAGCACCGATAGCCACCGGCGCCGTCATCCTCCCCGCGGATGCCGCCGCACAAAACCGTCCGGCAGAGCAGTCACCGGCGGTGCGCGCGCCAGCCCCGCCGGCACCCGCACCGCCGGCATCGCCGCGCAGCGCGGAGCCGCTGCGCAACAGCATCCGGGTCAGCGCGGGCAGCGCGGAGCCGCAACTCAATCCGCAACTGGGCCAGGCTTATGCCGCACTGCAGTCGGGAAAACTCGACGCCGCGCGCCAGCTCTACAGCGATGCCGCGCGCAGCGAACCGCGCAATATCAACGCCCTGCTCGGGCTCGCGGCAATCGCCATGCAGGAGGGCCGTGCTGAGGAAGCCAACCGGCTGTATTTCAACGTGCTCGAGCTTGAACCGCGCAATGCCTACGCACAGGCCGGCCTGATCGCGATGATGGGCCGCGCCGATCCACTCGCCGCGGAAACCAGACTCAAGCAGTTGATCGCGCGCGAACCGCTGGCCTCGCTCTATTTCACGCTGGGCAATCTGTACGGCGATCAGTCGCGCTGGGCCGAAGCGCAGCAGGCTTATTTCCAGGCCCATCAACTGGAGCCGGCCAATCCCGACTACGCCTACAATCTCGCGGTCGGCCTCGAACACATCGGCCAGCCGAGGCTGGCCGCCACCTTCTACCAGCGCGCGGTCGATCAAGCCCGAAGCAAGGGCCGCGTCGGATTCAACCCGACCCAAGCGCAGGACCGCATCCGTCAACTCGCCGCGCAGCTGCAATAACGGGCCCGGGCGCTACTGCGATGGCCGAACAACGGAAAAAACTGCGGCTGGGTGAACTGCTGGTGCAGCAGGGACTGATCACCAAGGATCAGCTCGCCATCGTGCTCGCCGAGCAACGCAACAGCAACATCCCTCTCGGTCGCCTGCTGGTCAGGCTCGGCTTCGTCACTGAAACGGCGATCCGCGACATCATGGCGCGGACCGTCGGCCAGGAGTCGATCGATCTCGCCCAGGTCGTCGCCGACTCGGAAGCATTGAGCCTCGTCCCCGAGGATTTCGCGCGCCGCAACCACGTGCTGCCGATCGCCTACGATCCCGCAGATCAGGTGCTGACCATCGCCACGACGGAAATTTTCAACGTCGTCGCACTCGACCAGTTGCGTGCTCTGCTTGGCCCGAAAGTCGAACTCAAGGCGCAACTCGCCGCCGAAGCCCAGCTCAGCGACTACATCGACCTGTTCTATGGCCACGAACTGTCGGTCGACGGCATCCTGACCGAAATCGAAACCGGCGAAATCGACTACGAAAGCCTGCAGGCCGGCGACGACGACGAGTACACCCAACCGATGGTGCGGCTGGTCAACGCCATCCTGGTCGATGCCGTCAAACGCGGCGCCTCCGACATCCACTTCGAGCCGGAATACGCGTTCATGCGCATCCGCTACCGTATCGACGGCGTGCTGGAAACCGTGCGCAGCCTGCACAAGACCTACATGCCCGGCATCACCGTGCGGGTGAAGGTGGTCAGCGACATGAACATCGCGGAGACCCGTGCGCCGCAGGACGGACGCCTGTCATTGACGCTCAATGGCCGCCCCATCGACTTCCGCGTCTCGACCCAGCCGACGATTTACGGCGAGAACATCGTGCTGCGCGTGCTGGACCGCGAAAAATCCATCGTCAACCTCGACCGCATGAACCTGCCCGCCGCAACCATGGCCAAGCTGGAAATCATGCTGGCGCGGCCGGAAGGCATCCTCGTCGTCACCGGCCCCACCGGCAGCGGCAAAACCACCACGCTGTATTCGCTGCTGGCCCAGGTCAACGATGAGACCGTCAACATCATGACGCTGGAAGACCCGGTCGAATACCCGCTGACCCTGATGCGCCAGACTTCAGTCAATGATGTGGCGCGCATGGATTTCGCCAACGGCATCCGTTCGATCATGCGCCAGGATCCGGACATCATCCTGGTGGGTGAGGTGCGCGACAAGGAGACGGCGGAAATGGCTTTCCGCGCCGCAATGACCGGTCATCAGGTGTTCACCACGCTGCACACCAACTCGGCGCTGGGCGCATTCCCGCGACTGCTCGACATCGGCATACAGCCGGACATCATGGCCGGCAACATCATTGGCATCATCGCCCAGCGCCTGGTGCGCCTGTTGTGTGTCCATTGCAAGGAAGCCTATGCGCCGTCGCAGGAAGAGCGCGCCCTGCTCGGCGTAGCCGCGGATTCTGCATCCTTCCTCTATCGTCCGGTAGGCTGCAAACACTGCTTGAACAAGGGTTACCGCGGCCGCACCCCGATCATGGAACTGCTGGTCATGGACAGCGACATGGACGAACTGGTGGCCCGCCGTGCCACAGCCAAGGAACTTCGCGCCGAAGCCGTCTCCAAGGGATTTCGCTCACTCGCTGAAGAAGGCATCGGCCGGGTGATTGAAGGCAGCACCAGTCTCGCCGAGGTCGCACGCTCCGTTGACCTCACCGGAAGGCTGCGCCAATGATCGCTTCAGACGCATTGTCAAGCCCGACCCGCTGACCCGTGCCCTCCTTCCAATACAAGGCAATCGACAAAATCGGCCAGCCGGCGCGGGGCGGTCTCGACGCAGTGAACGAAGTCGATCTCGAACTGCGATTGCGCCGCATGGGGCTCGACCTGATCACCTGCAAGCAGGTGGACCGGCAGACCTCGATCACACTGGCTGCGGGCGGCGCCGTCACCCGCCAGGATCTGGTCAATTTCTGCTTCGACATGGAGCAGATGGTCCGTTCCGGCATCCCGATCATCGACGGCCTGCGCGACATGCGCGACACCATCGACTCGCCGCGTTTCCGTGAAGTGCTGACCATCATGACCGAGGACATGGAGGCCGGAAATGTGCTGTCGCAGTGCATGGCCACACATGCGGATGTGTTTGATCGCGTGTTTGTCAGCCTGATCCGTGCCGGCGAACAATCCGGTCAGTTGCCCGAAATCTTCAAGAATCTCTCGGAGAGCATCCGCTGGCAGGACGAACTGATTTCGCAGACCCGGCGGCTGTTGATGTACCCGGCGCTGACGCTGGTGGTGGTACTCGGGGTGATGGCGGCCCTGCTGATATTCCTGGTGCCGCAGATTGCGCAGTTGTTCAAATCCATGGGTATGGAATTGCCGATGCAGACGCGGGCACTGCTGGCTGTCTCGAGCGTCGCCAAGGATTTCTGGCTGCCCATCCTGCTGCTGCCGGTGATTGCCGTGATCACAGTGATGGTAACCGTGCGCCAGTCGAACAAAGCCGCCTACCTCTGGGACTACGCCAAACTGCGGCTGCCCATCGTCGGCCCGATCATCCAGAAAATCATCCTCTCCCGGTTCACCAATATTTTCGGTCTGATGTACCGCTCCGGGATCACCGTGCTGGACGCCATTCGCATCAGCGGGGAAGCGGTCGGCAACCGTGTCGTGGCCGATGGCCTGAACCGCGCCGTACAGCAAATCGCCGCCGGCGACGGCATGACCGAATCTTTCAACAATCTGGGACTGTTTCCGCCGCTGGTGATCCGCATGCTGCGGGTCGGCGAAGCGACCGGCGGACTCGACGTGGCCCTCGCCAACGTGACTTATTTCTACAACCGGGACGTCAAGGATGCGGTAGACAAAGGCATGAAAATGCTCGGCCCGGCGCTGACGCTGATTCTCGGCGGCATGATCGCCTTCGTGATCTGGGCGGTGCTCGGCCCCGTCTATGATATTCTCGGCAAACTGAAATTTTAGCCAAGGGATTTCCTCTCATCCCCATCATGGCCAACAAACTCCTCCTCTGCATCTCGGTAAACGGCGCGACCGCGGCGCGCTGGAAAAACGGGCGGCTGCACGACGTCGAAGTCTTCGCCAGCGACGAAACCGGCATCGCCGCGTTGCGGGATTACGCCGCAGCCGCCGCCGGCATACCGGCGTTCATCATCGTCGATGCCGTCGAAGAGGACTACCGCTTCGAAACACTGCCCCACGCATCAGGCTCCGACCGCGCGCAGATGATCGAGCGCAAACTGCGTCAGTATTATCGTTCGTCACCTTATTGCGCAGCATCGCTGATCGGACGGGACAGCACCAAGCGCCGCGACGACCGCTTCCTGTTCTCGGCGCTGACCAATCCGGAAATTGTCGCGCCCTGGCTGACGGCACTGGTGTCAGCCGGGCTGCCGGTCGGCGGCATCTACCTGCTGCCCATGGTCATGTCCGGGCTGGTCGATGCGCTCGACAACAAGTCCGACAACCTGCTGCTGGTGGCCACCCATCCCGCCGGCGTCCGTCTGACTTTTTTCCGTGAAGGCGCGTTCCGGCTGAGCCGCCTGAGCCGTGGCGATGCCACGCAAAGTCGCGCCATCGTCGATGAAATCTCCAATACGCGGCTGTACCTGCACGCGCTGCGTGCAGCGACGCTCGATGAACCCGTCAGCGTCGTCCTGCTGGATCATGCCGACCGGCTTGGCGAAATCACCAAACTCATTGGCGTCGACAATCCCAGCCTGAACTGCACTCGTCTCGGCAGGGGCGACATCGCCGCACGTCTCAAGCTTGACCCGCTATTGATCGAAACCTCGTCGGCCGCAATCTTCCTGCACCTGCTTGGTACAAAAATCCCGGACAATAATCTGGCGGCACCGGCAGTCACCGCGGATTACAAACGTTATCAGTCACGCCGCCAGTTGTTTGCGACCAGCGCCATTGCAGCAGCGATCGGCATTGCTGGTTCCGGATTCAACCTGTGGCAGCAGTTCGCGATCAGCAGTGATGCGGCCGCCGCCGCGCAAAAAACCGCGCAGGTCAATGCCGACTATCAGGCGGCCACCCGGCAGTTTCCCGCGGCACCGACCACCGCGGACAATCTCAAGCGCACGACTGAGCTCGCGGAAAAACTGCGGACTACCGCGATTACCCCCGAACGCTTTATGCAGGTGATCGGCCGCGCGCTGACGCCCAGCCCGGAAATCGCGCTGCTCGAACTCGGCTGGCAGAACAGTACTTCGGAATTCGAGGCTGGCGCAGTGGCCCCCGGGCCCGGACGGGCAGCCCCCAAACCGCCTCCCTCCGCCGGCCCCGCCACCGCGCCTGGTGCCGGCCGCAAACAAAGCGGGCTCATCGCCGGACAAATCCGCGATTTCAAGGGTGACTTCCGCCGCGCCATCACCTCGATCAACGCCCTGGCCGAGCGCCTGCGCGCCGACCCGGCGGTGGAAGCCGTGCGTATCGTGCAACTGCCGCTCAACGTAAGCCCGACTCTCGCGCTCTCCGGCAACACCGCCGACAATCCGGCGCAGGCCGGCGCCGCCGAATTCAAGCTGGTCCTGGTGCTCAAGCAACCGTCATGAACACCGAACAACTCAAGGCCCTGCGCGGGCCGCTGATCCTGCTGGTCGTGGTACTGATCGCGGCCGCCGGCGCCATTTATTACACCCATCTGCTGCGCCTGCAGGCGCAGGCCAGCCTGCTGCAGCAGCAGAACCAGTTGCGCGAGGCGCAAACCCGGATGCAGCGTTCCGGGGATGAAAAATCGGTCATTGTTCAGTACGTGGACAAATACCGTCAATTGCAGCAATCGGGATTCATCGGCGAGGAGCAGCGCATCAACTGGCTCGATGCGTTACGCGTGGCCAATGAACGCACCGACCTGTTCGGCATCAATTACGGCATCGGGGCGCAGCAGGCCTACCCCTACGCCGCCGAACTCAACCCCGGGCAGATCGCGCTGCGGCAATCGGTGATGAAACTGGAATTCAAGCTGCTGCACGAACTCGACCTGCTGCGTTTTTTTGAAACCCTGCGCGCGCAGAACACCGGCTTGTTCCATCTCGACCAGTGCACCCTGCGCCGCAGCGAAACCACCGGCGCCTTGCGTTACCAGCCCAATATCAGCGCGAGCTGCCAGTTGGCCTGGATCACTGCGACGCCTGAGGCGCCGCCGGGGGGACGCCCATGAAATGGTTCGCCGCATTGCTGTTGTTCGCGTTTGCCCAGATTGCGCAGGCCGCCGATACAGCGCCGACCGGCCGGATTTTCTTTACGCCCGAACAACGCGCGCAACTCGACCTGTTGCGCACCCAGAAAGCCGTGGCCTCGCAGGTGCGTGACGAACCGATACCGGAAAATGTCACCTACAACGGCATCGTCCGTCGCAGCGACGGCAAGGCTACAGTCTGGATCAACAATGAAGCATTGTCCGAGGCCGAATTACGCAGCAAACAATCCATCGCCGGCAGGATCGGGCGCGATGGGCGGATTCTGCTGCAAACTCCGCAGGCCACGGGCACCGGGCAATTGCAGTTGAAGGTAGGGCAAAGCGCCGAACTGCTTACCGGCAAAATTGACGAAACCTATGCCGCCCCGCGCCCGGCGCCGGCAATCAATGACAAACCTGCAGCGACAGAAAAACCGGTGGCAGTGCCTGAAACCTCCCGTCCCCAGGGCGGCGGGGATCCCGGAATGGCTGCACCGGTAGATGGCAGGGGCCAAGCGGCTGCCCGGCCCTGAGCGCACGCCATGTCATTCCAACGCTTGCCATGGTCTTCCGGTTTCAGGCGCCAACGCGGCGCTGCGTTTCTGGTACTGGTGCTGATGATCGGCCTGATCGCCGCTTCGATGATCGTCACCGCGGCCCCGTCGGGAAACGCCAGCCTCGCTGTAGCGCAGAAAACGGCAAAGGCGCTGGCAACCGCGCGTGAAGCATTGATGGCGCACGGCACCAGCACCCCGGACTCGGCCCGCCTTGGGGATTTGCCATGCCCGGCAACCGATTTCAGCACCGGCATCGCGGGCGCCTGCAACACCTCGGCGCTGCGCATCGGCTACCTGCCGTGGAAAACTCTGGGCATTCCCGACTTGCGCGACGGCAGCGGCGCGCCACTGATTTATGCGGTATCCAATGTATTCAAGAACAACCCGCGTACGGGCACACTGAATTCAGACGCCTCCGGCGACTATACGGTAGCCGGTGAAAATGCCATCGCCATCGTATTCGCCCCCGGCGCCCCCATCGGCACCCAGGACCGCAGCGTCGCGATATTCAATGTTGCCAACTTCCTTGAACTCGGCAATGCCGACGGCAACACCACTTTTGTCAATTCGCCGGAGGCCAGCGACTTCAATGATCGCCTGCTGTGGATCACACCGCGTGCATTTTTCCCGCCGCTGGAATTGCGCGCATCCCGCCTCACCCAGGCAAATTTGCTGCATTATTTTGGCGTCACCGGCCGCTTCCCGTACGCCGACCAATACAACGGCGGGGCATCCTGCCGGACCTTCAGCGGTGGCCGCGTCCCGTACTACGGCAGCAGTTGCCTGCCTTCCGGGAACGGCGCATCCCTTGGTGCCTGGACCACAAGCTGGCCGTCGTGGTACTGGAACAATTACTGGGACTATGTGATCCACTATGCGCCGGCACAACGCTGCGTCACCACATCGGGTGCCGTTTGTGACGGCAGCGGCAGTTACATTACGGTGGACAGCCAGACCAACGTGCGTTCCCTGCTGATTCGCCAGGGCATCCGCAACGGCCAGCTCCGCCCTTGCACTACGCCATCACAATGCCTGGATGACACGGAAAACGGGAACAGTGACGTGATTTACACCGCGCCGCTTGCCGGCAATGACCGCATGACCATCGTTTCGCCCTGACCCATGCACATACGCCAATCGGGGTTTTCGCTGCTGGAACTGGCCATTGCCATGTTCGTGCTGGTGCTGCTGCTCGGCAGCATCCTGGTGCCACTGACCACTCAGGTTGAACAACGCCAGATTTCGGAAACCGAAAAAATCATGGAGGAAGCCCGCGATGCGCTGCTCGGCCACGCCATCGCCAGCGGCTATCTGCCCTGCCCGGATACCGATAACGATGGCGCGGAAAACGTCAGCGGCAGCGTATGCGCCAGCATCACCAGCAATATCGCGCACGGCAATCTGCCATGGCGGACACTGGGACTGGCCAGCGCCGACGCCTGGGGCAACCGCCTGCGTTATGCGGTGCGCGAAGAATATGCCCGCCGCACTTTCTTTACGCTGGGCACCACGACAGCCAACGTCCAGGTCTGCCGGGCGGCCGCCTGTGCCACCGACCTTACCGCATCCGCAGTCGCCGTCCTGGTATCGCACGGCAAAAACGGCTACGGTGCCACCAACAGCGCCACCGGCACGCTGTACGCGGCGCCGACCAGTGCCGACGAACTGGAAAATACGGATGGCGATCGCAGCTTTGTCAGCCATGTCCGATCAGGCATAGGCTCGACCGCAGGCGAGTTTGACGACGTCGTGTTGTGGCTCCCGCTGTATACGCTGTTCAACCGCATGGTCACCGCCGGCAGACTGCCTTAGGGCCTGTTAACAATGACTTCATGAGTGGGAAGTCATTGTGCGAAGTCATTGTTAACAGGCTGCCAGGCCCGCTTGACTGGCCCTAACCGCGGCGCGCCAGCTCAAAACACACATTCCCCCGCCGGTTGTCCGTCAGCGCCAGCGCATAACCGGACTGCTCGGCAAACTTCGCGGCCTGGAACAGGCCCACGCCGAGTCCGCTTTCCGAGGCTACAGGTGCCGCCAGAATCTGATCGACGATGGCCGGCGATACCGGCGCGCCGCTGTCGCAGACCCGCAACCGCGGCCCCGCCGCCAGCGTCACCGTGACCTGCAAGCCGGCATCCTCGGTGATTTTGTAGAGTGCGTTTTCGATCAGCGTGACGGCCGTGCTGTCGAACAGTTCCGCCGGCAGGCGCATGCCGGTCAGCGCGCCCGGCTCGCTGAAGCTGATGCCGCGGCCGGCGTAGCGCGCCTGCAGCCCCTGCCACCAGATCGCCGCATCCACTTCATTCATCACGGTGCTCGCCGGCGACTTCAGCTTGTCGAGCGCAGTGCTCAGCCGCTGCGCAATCTGCGGTAACTGGCGCTGCACCAGCGCGCGGAACGCCACATCATCATCGACGCCGCGCATCTCCGCCGCCGCGCAGATCGAACGCAGGGACTGCAGCAGGTTCTTGACGTCATGAGTCAGCCGCGCCCCGGTCTCGTAAATCGCCTGGGTGTAGGCCGACTGCTGGCGCAACTGCTCACGGCGCTGCGCGTCGTAAAAATGGCCGACCATCTGCATCAGCAGCTTCAGATGCAGCAACACCGCCGGTGAAAACGGCCGCGGCGCGAATACGATAACGCGAAGGCTGTCGGTTTCATATTGCTCGGCATGTGCGGCTTCCTTGCCCACCGTGCCGGAAGACCAGGCCGAGTTCCAGCCAAAACCGGTGACCCAGGGCAGTTCCAGCATATATGTCAGCGCAGCACGCAAAAACTGTTCAGGGCGGGTCTCCGTCTGTGCCAGTTCTGACAGGTGGCGCATGCGCTGCTCGAACGGCAGCCCCAGACCGAGCAGGTAGCGCGACAGCAGCGTGCCGAGGCCGCCGAAACCCGCGTGCGGATTCCACAGCCACGACAGTCCGAACAGCAGAAACGCAATGACCATCAGCGCCTGCGCCAGGCCGAGCAGGTACTGGCCGTGCGACACCTCCCGGATCACGAAGCTGCCGAGCGCCAGCGCCACCACCAGCAGAAACAGCACCACGCTGTAGAACAGGTCGACAATCACCGGACTCCCCTGCCGGCGCTCGCCCTTGGGAATCGCCAGGATCACCAGCGGCAGAAGTGGCATGCCGTAACGCACGAACCCGCCAATCTCCGACATCACGGCGTAAGAGGTAAACAACTGCGGCACCACCCACATCAGCAGCATGGTCACCAGATAAACCGCCGCCACTATCGCCACAAAACGGTCCCTGCGCCCCACCGTTCCAGGGACGCCGCCACCGATCAGGCCGAACAGCACCGCCATCCAGGTCGCGAGCAGCCACCAGTTGCCGGCAACGGCAAAAAAAACGCCCAGACAAAGCACCAGCAACGCGCGGGCCAGCGGAATTTTCCGCTCGCCGCGCCATACCGGCTGCCAGATCAGGAACAGGCCGAAATGCGCCAGCAGCAAACCGCGCGCCCACCACTCCTGCACATCCACGGCGATGGCGCCGTGCAGTGTCAGCAGCATGAACGCCAGCAGCAGGTTCAAATGCCGGGTTGGCACCGTCGATGCGGCCTGGGTATTTGAAGGCGGCACAGAGGACTTTGCGCTCGTGAGTGACAATTCTTCAGGCATCGTGATTGGCTATACTGTCCGTCAAAAGGATGATCCGCAAAAGTGCACATCAACACCATCTGCCGTTACACCGCGCTTGAAGCCATCCGCACCCGCGTGCCGGCAACAGCCCTGCTGACGCTGGCGGTCCTGCTCGGCGCCAGCCTGTTCATCCGCGAACTCGCCGTCACCGAAACCTCGCGTTTCCAGATCGGCTTTTATGCCGCTGCCGCACGCCTGTGCGCGGTGTTCATCGCCAGCCTCTACGTGCTGGCCAGCATCAGCCGCGAATTCAGCGACAAGGGACTCGAGGTGCTGCTCGCGCTCGACGTGCCCCGCTCGCATTATATCTGCGGCAAGCTCGCTGGATTCACGCTGACTGCAGGTGCCATTGCCGTCGTGCTGTCGCTGCCGTTGTGGGTCCTGGCGCCTGCCGCGGCATGGATGTGGACGGCCTCACTGGCGATCGAACTGGCGCTGATGACCGCGCTGTCGCTGTTCTGCATCGTCACCTTCAGCCAGTTGCTGCCGGCAGCGGGTTTTGTCGCCGCCTTCTACCTGCTCGCGCGCAGTGTGACCGCGATGCGCCTGATGAGCGCCAACCCGGTTGCGGGGCAGGATACGCTGTCGCACCAGGTCACCCGCGGGCTGGTGGACGGACTGGGTTACCTGATGCCGGCGCTGGACCGCTGGACCGATACCGCCTGGCTGGTCAATGCCGCGCCCGAACCCTCCGTGTTGCTCGCCATCGTCGCGCAGGGCACGATCTACATCGGGTTGCTGGCGGCGGCGACCCTGTTCGATTTTTATCGCCGGAGCCTGTAATTGCGTATTGAGCTTTTTAATATCTACAGCAACCTCCTTCCGTTCGCCCTGAGCCCTTCGACAAACTCAGGACAGGCCTTGTCGAAGGGCGGCGGGGCTTCGACGAGCTCAGCCCGAGCGGTGTCATGTATTCAGTGAAGACCAACAAACTGACGGGCCTTACGGATGAGCGCACACTGCGCGCCGTGCCGCCAGCCGTCGCCGCATTGCTCGCCGTCGCGTTCGCGCTGCAACTGTTCTGGCACGGCCTGCAGCCGGCGCCGGCTGCACGCGCCGAGGCGCTGCCCCCGGCGCCAGAAATTGCAGGGCTGCGCGCAGCGAGTTTCGGTGAGCCCGTCGCCGCTGCGCAACTGCTGCTGCTCTATCTGCAGGCCTTCGACAACCAGCCCGGCATCAGCATCCCGTTCCGCGACCTGAATTACGACCGGGTCACCGCCTGGCTGGACGCCGCGTTGCGCCTCGATCCGCACAGCGGTTATGCGCTGATGATGGCGTCCCAGCTCTACGGACAAGTGTCCGATGCCGGCAAACAGCGTGCGATGTGCGAATTCGTGCGCGCGCGATTCATCGAAGCCCCTGATGAACGATGGCGCTGGCTCGCTCACTGCGCGATCATGGCCAAACACCGGCTCAAGGATCCACAGCTGGCCTTGCGTTATGCAGCGGACATCACCGGTTATGCCGGGCGCGCTTCTGGCTGGGCACGCCAGATGCAGATTTTCATCCTGGAGGACATGGGCGAAACCGAAAGCGCCAAAGTGCTGCTGGGCGGGCTGCTGGCGACCGGCGAAGTCACCGATCCCAGTGAGCTGCATTTCCTCACCGAGCGGCTGCAAGCCCTTGAAAGCGGCGAAAAACCGGCGGTAACGCCGAAACTTCGACACTGACCCCGGCGATCAGGCGTCGTTTTGTCCTCGACATTTCTTATTGGTGATGCGCATCACTGCAAATAATTAAAATAATTCAATAAAAACAATTAGTTATGGCATTAATTGCCCGGTAGATACTGGCCACCATATGAGCCAGGCGCCTCACCCCTGATCACTCCAATGGTACGAAGCTTGCCTGTATAGAGTCACCAATATATCCGCCCCCCCGGGCGGCGAGAGGAAAAAATGAAGCGCCAACAAGGATTTACGCTGATCGAGATCGCCATCGTGCTGGTCATCATCGGTCTGCTGCTGGGTGGAGTGCTCAAGGGTCAGGAACTGATCACCAGCGCCCGCGTACGCAACCTGATTTCGACGCAGGACGGCATCAAGGCCGCCTACTTCGGCTTCCTCGATCGTTATCGCTCGCTGCCCGGTGACTACACCACCGCCACCACCAATATCACCGGTGCAACGCAAAACGGCAATGGCAATGGCCGCGTCGAAACGGCTGCAACCCCCGTTTCCGGCAGTGCTCCTGAGGAAAACATTTTGGCTTGGGAACATATTTCCAGGGCCGGCTTCATGAATGGCACCTACACTTTTGCGGCAGCAGCCACCACGGCAACCAGCCCGACAAACCCTTACGGCGTATTGATGGATATTTCCTACGACGGACTTTATGGCGCAGGAACGGCAGGAACGCCGTCGCCAGCAAGACACAACATCAAGACCGGCGCCCAGATTCCAGTGGAAATCATCGTGGAAGTGGATCGTAAAATTGATGATGGTGCGCCGAACACCGGTGGATTCCAGTTTTCCCGTTATCAAGGAAACGCGGCTGCAGCGCCGACCGACGGAGCACCAGCAACCCCCTCCTGCACCAGCGCAACAAGCGTTGCGGGCTTGTGGAACACCACGAACGGCAGCACCAACTGTGGTGGCGCCAGCTTGCTGTAATTCGAGCCAATGATAAAAAAGCCCGCTCACGCGGGCTTTTTTTCGTCCGGTGTTTTTCCGCCTTGTCCTGCAACAAAGTGATTTCCGCCGCCGCCGAACCCAGCAATACCACCTCTGTCCGCATGTCCGGCGCCAGCATCCGGCGAGCGTTCTGACTTGGACTACTAGTTAGCTTAGTATTGAACCATGATCAAGCTGAACATTCACGAAGCCAAGACCCATCTGTCACGCTATCTCGCAAAGCTGAAGCCTGGCGAAACCATCCAGATTTGCAAACGCAACACCCCCATTGCCGAGTTGCGCGCGTTACCTGCTCGGCCACGCAAGCCGCGCCCCATCGGGCTCGCCAAGGGCAAGGTGGTTATTCACCCCGGTTTCTTTGACCCACTACCCGATGATCTCATCGCCGCGTTCGAGGGACGTGGCGGATGAAGTTTGCTCGACACCTGCACGTTCCTGTGGATGGTGAGCGATAAAGTAAAACTCTCCGAAAACAGCCAACACCTTCTTATCGATCCGAATAACGAATTGTTTCTCAGTTCGGCGTCTGTATGGGAAATTTGCGTCAAGCACAAACGGGGAGGTTTGACACTCACAGACCCACCCGAGCGGTTCATTTCTGGGCAACGAAAGATGCACGGCATTGAGACACTGCCGCTGGACGAAGAATCGATCCTGCAGTTGCCGCGCCTTCCGGAGATCCATAAAGACCCGTTCGATCGCATGCTGATCTGTCAGGCCATCGCGCACGGGCTGATTATCGTGACCCCAGACCCGATGATTACGCAGTATCCGCTGCGCACGACTTGGTAAATTCGGCGCACCCGATTGCAGGAATCACCCCTGCAAAAGCTTGATTTCCGCAGCTGCCACGGCCTCTTCTGAACCCAGCAATACCACCACATCACCCTCCTCGATGCGCATCTCCGGCGCCGGTGTTGTGGTGCGCACATGGCGCCGCCGCACGGCGGTGACTTCCACGCCCGCCAGTGCCAGATCCAGCTCCTGCAACTGCCGGCCGATGGTTTTGGCACCGGCGGTGACCAGCACCGAATGCAGCCGGGGATGCAGCGCCTGGTCATCAGTGTCGGTCTCATCGGTGATGCCGCGGAAAAAGCCGCGGAACAGATTGTAACGATGCTCACGGGTCTCGCGGATGCGGCGCAACACCCGGTTCAGCGGCACGCCCATCAGCATCATGGTGCTGGAGGCCAGCATCAGGCTCGCCTCCAGCACATCCGCCACGACTTCGGTGGCGCCGGCGTTTTTCAGCTTCTCGACATCGCTGTCGTCGAGTGTGCGCACCACCACCGGCAGTCCTGGCCTCGCTTCCTGCACCAGCGCGATGATGCGCAGAGCCGACGCGGTATCGGTGTAGGTGACGATGACGACGCGCGCCCGTGCCAGCCCTGCGGCCAGCAGCACCTCGCGGCGTGCCGCATCACCGTACACCACCCGCTCCCCCGCTGCCGTTGCCTCGCGGATACGCTGCGGATCATTGTCCAGCGCGATGGAGGGCACGCCCTCCTGATCGAGAAACCGCGCGAGATTCTGGCCGCTGCGGCCGTAGCCGCAGATCAGCACATGCGCGTCCGCCGTCATCGACTGCACGGCGATGTTGTGCAACTGCATCGCCCGGCTCGTCCATTCCGTGGCGCTCCAGCGGCGCACGATGGCCTCGCTGCGCTCGATGACAAAGGGCGCAATCAGCATCGACAGCACCATCACCGCCAGCACCGGCTGCAACACCTCGGGTGCAAGCAGTCTGCTGCCGGCGGCATGAGCGAGGATCACGAAACCGAACTCGCCGCAGGCGCCCAGCGCAAGCCCGGCGCGCAACGCAACACCGCTGGGCGCGCCGAACAGGCGGCTCAAACCGAAAATCAGTGCGGTTTTCACCAGTACCAGCGACACCAGCAGCACGCTGACCCAGACGTTGTCGATGACCACCCGCACATTGAGCAGCATGCCGATGGAGACGAAGAACAGCCCGAGCAGCACGTCGCGGAACGGCTTGATGTCTTCCTCGACCTGGTAGCGATACTCGGTCTCTGATATCAGCACGCCCGCGACAAACGCCCCCAGCGCCAGCGACAGCCCTGCCAGCTCGGTCATATAAGCCACGCCCAGCGTCACCAGCAGCACATTGAGCACGAACAATTCGGATGATTTTTGCCGGGCCACGACGTGAAACCAGGCGCGCATCAGGCGCTGCCCGACGAACAGCAGCACCGTCAGCAACACCACCGCCTTGACCAGCGCAAAACCGAGTGTGGGCAGCAGATCCTCCGGCGGCGCGCTGAGTGCCGGGATCAGGATCAGCAAGGGCACCACCGCGATGTCCTGGAACAGCAGAACACCGATGATCTGCTGGCCGTGCGGCGAGTTCAGCTCGAAACGTTCGGCCAGCAGCTTGGCGAGGATTGCGGTGGATGACATGGCCAGCGCACCGCCGAGCACGATGCCGCCCTGCCAGGACAGCCCCACTCCGACGGCAATACCAAGCACCAGCAGCAGCGTGATCAGCACCTGGGCACCGCCCAGTCCAAACACGATGCGGCGCATCGTCAGCAGGCGCGACAGGCTGAATTCGAGGCCGATGCTGAACATCAGGAACACCACGCCGATCTCGGCGAGGTCGCGCACCTCATCGGTGGTGGTGATCCAGCCCAGCGCATGCGGACCGATCGCCACACCGACGATCAGGTAACCCAGCAGCGGCGGCAATTTGAGCGAGCGGAAGATGACCACCACCAGCACGGCGGCAGCCAGCAGCACGAGGACGGGTTGCAGGGCAGTTTGCATGCGTTCGGAAGTGGTGCGGACGCGGGGAAGATTCCCTTGGAATATTGCCTTTTCTTCAATGAATTGCAAGCAACATCCCTCGAAGTGCTGCGTCATCCCTTTGTTATAATTTCGGCAATGAACACTCCCTCCGCTCCCACTGCGGTCAGCCCGGCGATTGCGGCTGCCCGGGAAGTTCTCGAAATCGAGGCGCGGGCCATCACCGACCTCATCCCGCGGGTTGATGCCGGGTTCGAACAGGCGATCCAGATCATCCTGCAATGCCGCGGGCGCGTCGTCGTCAGCGGCATCGGCAAATCGGGCCACATCGCGCGCAAAATCGCCTCGACACTCGCCAGCACCGGAACCCCGGCGTTTTTTGTGCATCCGGCAGAAGCCAGTCACGGTGACCTCGGCATGGTCACCCGCGATGATGTGTTCCTCGCCTTGTCCAATTCCGGTGAAAGCGCCGAACTGCTGACCCTGATCCCGGTACTCAAGCGTCAGGGCGCAAAACTGCTGGCGCTGACCGGCAATGCCCAATCCACGCTCGGCCGCGAAGCCGATGTCCACCTCTACGCCGGTGCCGCGCAGGAAGCCTGCCCGCTCAACCTGGCGCCCACCGCCAGCACCACAGCCGCACTGGCGCTGGGCGACGCCATCGCGGTGGCACTGATGCGCGCGCGCGGCTTCACCCAGGACGAATTCGCACTCTCCCATCCCGGCGGAGCACTCGGCCGCAGGCTGCTGACGCTGGTTCGCGATGTGATGCGCTCCGGCCCTGATGCGCCGCGCATATCCACCACGGCAACCCTGACCGATGCATTGCTCGAAATGTCGCGCGGCCGGATGGGCATGACCGCGGTGGTTGACGGCAGCCAGACCGTCAAAGGTGTTTTTACCGACGGCGACCTGCGCCGCGCGCTCGAAAAAGGGCGGGACCTGCGCAAGACGGCAATCTTCGACATCATGTCACCAAACCCGCGCACTATCGGTCCGGAACGATTGGCTGCGGAAGCCGTCGAAATCATGGAACGCGCCAAAATCAACCAGCTGCTGGTGGTCGATGACGGCCACAAGCTGCTCGGCGCGCTGAACATCCATGACCTGTTCCGCGGTAAAGTGGTCTGACCGTCGGCGACGAAAAACGCGCATTGGACCGCCTTTTGGACCGCCTTTTGGACCCCCTTTTGGATACTCCCCTGAAAACACGGCGCATCCGGCTCGTCGCATTCGACGTTGACGGTGTACTGACCGACGGCCGGCTTTATTACTCGGAAACCGGTGATGCGATGAAAGCCTTCGACGTGCGTGACGGCATGGGCATGAAACTGCTGCAGGACGCCGGCATCGAACTCGCCATCATCACCAGCCGGCGCGCGCCCAGCGTGCTGTTGCGCGCCGGGGATCTTGGCATCACTCATGTGCAGCAGGGCGTTTCAGACAAACGCAACGCCTTTGACACATTGCTTGCCAGCGTGGCCATTGCGCCGGAAGAAGCGGCCTTCATGGGCGACGACCTGGTCGATCTGCCGGTATTCCGCCATTGCGGTTTCGCCGTGACAGTGGCCGACGCGCCGGCGCTGCTGAAACGCCACGCCGACTACGTGACCCGCGCCACAGGCGGCCGCGGTGCCGTCCGCGAATTCTGCGAAATGCTGCTGCACAGCCGCGGCGCGCTAAGTGCGCAAATCCGCCGCTACCGTCGCTGACCGTATTGCGTTGACCCTATTCCGTCCATGAACCGGTTTTCACAGCTCTTCCCGCTGCTGCTGCTCGCCGTGCTGGCCGGCCTGACGTTCTGGCTCGACCAGGCGGTGCAGCAGGGCGTGCAAGGCAGCGGCGCGGAACGGCATGACCCGGATTACATCATCGATAAAATCGTCGCCCACCGCATGGATGCGAACGGCGATGTCAAACACACGCTGTACGCCGAACGCATGACGCATTATCCGGATGACGACTCCACGCACCTGGTGTCGCCGCGCTTCGTCAGCAACGCCTCGGCCCGCGCACCGATGAGCATTACCTCGCGCACGGCCCGGGTATCCAGCGGCGGCCAACATATTTACTTCGAAACCGACGTGCGGGCAACGCGCGCAGCCTATGCTGACCACAGCGAGATGGTGATGGAGACCAGTTTTCTCCATGTCACGCCGGATGACCACATTGCCCGCACCGACCGCCCGGTGACCGTCACCGACGCCCATACCGTTGCCCGGGCGATTGGCTTAGAATTGAACAGTGAAACCCGCATCGTCAAGTTCCTGTCGCAGTTCAGAGGCACCTACCATGGCCCCGATCGCGCAACCCGCCGTTAAGCTGCGGCAGCAGTGGCTGCGCGCCGGGGTTGCTGCGCTTGTGGCGGCGCTGACGCTTATCGCGGGGCCTGTGCTTGCGGAAAAAGCCGACCGCGAAAAACCGATCAACCTCGAGGCCGACCGCGTGACCGTCGACGACGTCAAACAGATCTCCACGTTCGAGGGCAAGGTGGTACTGACCCAGGGCACGCTGATCATCCGCGGCGACCGCATGGAAGTGCGGCAGGACAACCAGGGCTTCAAGGAGGGCGTCACCTGGGGCAATCTCGCCTACTTCCGGCAGAAGCGCGACGGCTACGACGAATACATTGAAGGCTGGGCAGAGCGCATCGAGTACGACAGCCGCGCCGACAAGATGCAGATGTTCAACCGTGCCTCGATGAAAAAAGGCACCGATGAAGTCCGCGGCAATTACATCTCCTACGATGCCAAGACGGAATTTTTCCAGGTGATCGGCGGCGGCGCCAAAGCGGCTGCCGCGGAAAATTCCGACGGCCGCGTCCGTGCCGTGATTCAGCCCAAACCCAAGGACAAGCCGGCAGCCCAGCCGCCGGTGCCGCTCAAACCCGACGCCAATCTCACCGCGCCGCGCGGCGAACTGCAAGCGCCGCCGCCCTGAGCCCCGCCTGGACACCGTGCAGCAATCACTGAATATCGAAACCCCGCAGGGCAGCGCCAGGCCGGATACGTATGTGCTGAAGGCGGAACGGCTGAGCAAACGCTACCGCGCGCGCACTGTCGTCAAGGATGTTTCGCTGGAAGTGCGCAGCGGTGAAGTCATCGGCCTGCTGGGACCCAACGGTGCCGGCAAAACCACCTGCTTCTACATGATGGTGGGACTGGTGGCGATGGACGGCGGCGAACTCTATCTCGACCAGATGCGACTGACGCATACGCCGATCCACCAGCGCGCGCGCCTGGGACTCAGCTACCTGCCGCAGGAAGCCTCCATATTCCGCCGCCTGTCGGTCGCTGACAATGTGCGCGCCATCCTTGAGCTTTACCACGATGACGAAGCCGTTGTCGAAGCGCGCCTCGATTCACTGTTGCAGGATCTGCACGTCGGGCATCTGCGCAACAATCCGGCGATCAGCCTCTCCGGCGGCGAGCGGCGGCGGGTGGAAATCGCCCGTGCGCTGGCCACCGAACCGCGCTTTATCCTGCTCGACGAGCCCTTTGCCGGCGTGGATCCGATCGCCGTCATCGAAATCCAGAAAATCATCGGTTTTCTGAGGGCGCGCGGCATCGGCGTGCTGATCACCGACCACAACGTGCGGGAAACCCTGGGCATCTGCGACCGCGCCTACATCATCAATGACGGCACGGTGCTCGCTTACGGCAAGCCCGACGAGATCGTTTATAATGAAAGTGTAAGAAAGGTCTACCTCGGTGAGCATTTCCGCCTCTGAGATGGCCGATTCAGGTTGTTCAGGTTGTTCAGACTGAAAAGGCGCGCATAACCGCCCGCGCGCGAACCCGGCGACTCCCCTGTCCGGACCCCGATGAAACATTCGTTACAACTCAGACTCTCGCAGCACCTGACGTTGACGCCGCAACTGCAGCAGTCGATCCGATTGCTGCAGCTCTCGACGCTCGAACTCAACCAGGAAATCGAGAAGCTGCTGCAGGACAACCCGCTGCTCGAGCGGGAGGACGTGGAACCTCTCCCGCCCCCGCCGCGCGAGAGCACGGAGCAGACTGCGGCCGGCGAATCTTCGGCAACGACCGAAGCGGAGGCTACCGCGCCCGGCGAGGATGCCGGCGCCTTCGATGCGATGGACGGCATCTCCTACGGCGGCAGCGGCGACGCCGAAGACGACGATTTTTCGCCCCTCGCCGAACAGCCCGCCAGCCTGCGCGCCCATCTGGCCGGACAACTGTCGCTGCTGCATCTCTCGGACCGCGACAAGCAGCTGGTCGCCATGCTGATTGATTCACTCGATGACGGCGGTTATCTGCCGCAGTCACTCGAAGAAATTGCGGCCATGCTGCCACCGGAACTCGAAGTCGAGCCGGAGGAACTGTCGATCGCGCTGCAACACCTGCAGCATCTGGAACCCACGGGCATCGGCGCCCGCAGCCTCGCTGAATGTCTGGGACTGCAGCTCTGCGCGCTGCCCGCGGACACGCCGTATCGCAACGAGGCGCTGGAAATTGTCCGCCATCACCTCGACGCCCTCGCAACCCGCGATTTCGCGCGGCTGAAACGCGCGCTGAAATGCGATGACGCCTGCCTGCGCACAGCGCAGAAACTGATTGTCAGCCTCAATCCCAAGCCGGGACGGGATTTTTCCGTCGAAGAAACGCGCTTTGTCGTCGCCGACGTGATCGTGCGCAAAACCAAGGGCGTGTGGGTCGCCGCCCTCAACCCCGATGCCATGCCGAAGCTGAAGATCAACCGGCTCTATGCCGACATCCTCCAGCGCAACCGCGGCGGCAATTCGCAGCAGATCAGCGCCCAGCTGCAGGAAGCCAAGTGGCTGATCAAAAACGTGCAGCAGCGTTTCGAAACCATCCTGCGGGTATCCCAGGCCATCGTCGACCGCCAGCGCAATTTCCTCGAACACGGTGAAGTCGCGATGCGGCCGTTGGTGCTGCGCGAAATCGCCGATACGCTGAGCCTGCACGAATCAACGGTGTCGCGGGTGACCACGCAGAAATTCATGCATACGCCGCGCGGCATTTTTGAACTCAAGTATTTTTTCGGCAGCCATGTCGCCACCGAAGCCGGCGGCTCGGCTTCCAGCACCGCCATCCGCGCCCTGATCAAACAGCTGGTCAGCGCCGAAAACACCCGCAGCCCGCTGAGCGACGGCCAGATTTCGGAATTGCTCGGGCAGCAGGGTATAGTGGTTGCAAGACGAACCATCGCAAAATACCGGGAATCGATGCATATCCTCCCGGTCAATCTGAGGAAGACCCTCTAACAAGGAGACGCCATGAACCTGCACCTCACCGGACACCACCTGCAGATCACCCCGGCCATCCGCGATCATGTCGCGCACAAGCTGGAAAAAATCACCGGCCACTTCGACCACGTCATCGACATCAACGTCATCATGACCGTGGAAAAACTGCAGCACACTGTAGAAGCAACAGTACATCTCAGTGGCAAGGAAATTTTCTGCGAAACCCATGGTGAAGACATGTACGTGGCCATCGACCACCTGATCGGCAAGCTGGACCGCGCCATCCTCAAGCACAAGGGTAAAAACCTCGCGCATCGCCACGATGCCGCGCCCATCAAGCATCAACCGCCCGCCGACATCGAGTAAGCCACGGCTGCGCACCGTAATCCGCAAACACCATCCAACACCACCATGAACCTGATCGCCAAGCTGCTGCCCGTGTCGAACATCCTGCTCGACGCCGACCTGACCAGCAAGAAACGGATATTCGAGCAGGCCGGGCTGCTGCTCGAAAACAACGAGAGCATTTCCCGCAATCTCATTTTCGACAGCCTGTTTGCCAGGGAAAAGCTCGGCTCGACCGGACTCGGTCAGGCTGTTGCCATCCCCCACGGCCGCATCAAGGGACTGAAAGCGGCCACCGGGGCGATGATCCGCGTGCAGAGCGCGGTCCCTTTCGATGCCCCTGACGGCCAGAACGTCAAACTCATATTCGTGCTGCTGGTGCCGGAGCGCGCCACCGATGAACATCTGCAGATCCTGTCGGAGCTGGCACAGATGTTCTGCGACAAACCGTTCCGCGAACGCCTGCTCGGTGCCGCCACGCCGGCGCAATTGCAACAGTTGATCACCCAATGGGAACCCAATGCCGCAGGTCAGCATAGCCCGGCTGTTTGAAGAGACCCGGGAGAAACTGCGGCTCACCTGGGTCGCCGGCAAGGACAGCGCCGACAAGGGCATCGACAGTGAACTGACCAAGGACTCGTCGAAGGGCCTGGTCGGCCACCTGAACTTCATTCATCCCAACCTGATCCAGGTGCTCGGCGATTCCGAGGTTGATTACCTCAACGGTCTGGACACGGCGGAATGCCGCAAGCTACTGGAGCGAGCCGCGATCCGCGAACTGGCCTGCTTCATCGTCGCCGGCGCCAAGAGCCCACCTGCGGCACTGCTTGAGGTTGCCGAATCCACGCATACACCGCTGTTCTCGTCGCCGATTCCGAGCGTGGAACTGATGTGGATCCTGCGCCCGCACCTCGCACGCGCACTCGCCGAATCCAGCACCATCCACGGGGTGTTTCTCGACGTGCTGGGCGTCGGCGTGCTGATCACCGGAGACTCGGGCGTCGGCAAAAGCGAACTGGCGCTGGAACTGGTCAGCCGGGGCAGCGGACTGATCGCCGATGACGTGGTGGAACTCTACCGGATCGGTCCGGAAAGCATCGAGGGTCGCTGCCCGGGGCTGTTGCGGGATTTCCTTGAAGTACGCGGACTGGGCGTGCTGAACATCCGCACCATCTTCGGCGAGTCGGCGCTGCGTCCGCGAAAAAACATCAAACTCATCGTGCATCTCGAACGGCCCTCAGGTTCCACATCCAGCTCCGACATCACCCATCTCGAGCGGCTGCCGCTGAAACCCGGCACCGAGTCGCTGATGGGCGTCGACATCCAGAAAGTGACGATACCCGTCGCCGCCGGCCGCAACCTCGCGGTGCTGACCGAAGCCGCGGTGCGCAGCCATGTGCTGCAGATGCGCGGCATCGACAGCACGCGGGAATTCATCGAACGCCAGGCGCGGTCGATGACGGATAACGACGGTTGATGTTGCGTGCCGACCGCCACATGCAGCTGATCCTCATCACCGGCCTCTCCGGCTCCGGCAAAAGCGTGGCGCTTGCGGTGCTCGAAGACGCGGGATACTACTGCGTCGACAACCTGCCGGTGGAACTGGTCGGCCTGCTGGTCGAGAACCTGCGCGCCTCCGGCAATGAACGCGTGGCGCTGACCATGGACGCCCGCACCGGCAAAGCCGTCGCCGGCCTGCCGGCGGAAGTCCAGCGACTGCGCGCGGAAGGCATCGATGTGCGCGTCATGTTCCTCGAGGCCAAGCCGGATACGCTGATCAAGCGTTATTCGGAAACCCGCCGCCGCCACCCGCTGTCACCGCTCGGGCTGACGCTGCCCGAATGCATAGCCCGCGAGCGCGAACTGATCGCCGGCATTTCCGACATGGCACACCACCTCGACACCAGTGACCTTGCGCCGAACACGCTGCGCAACTGGGTCAAGGATTTTGCCGCACTGCCCGCGGCCGGACTGACGCTGCTGTTCGAATCCTTTGGCTTCAAACACGGCATCCCGCTTGACGCCGATTTCGTCTTCGACGTGCGCTGTCTGCCCAACCCGTACTACGACCTCAGGCTGCGCCCGCTGACCGGCTGTGATGCGCCGGTTGCCGAATTCATTCGCGCCACGCCGGACGCGATGCGCATGCTCGATGACATTCACCGCTTCATCAACGACTGGCTGCCATCGTTCGAACGCGACAACCGCAGCTACCTGACGATTGCCATTGGCTGCACCGGCGGCCGCCACCGTTCGGTATTTTTTGTTGAAACCCTCGCCGAAAAATTCCGCGCCCGCAGCCGCACACTGGCGCGGCACCGCGAACTCGGCGCATGAGCGCGACACCCGCTGAAATACCGCTGTTCCCGCTGGGCACCGTGCTGTTCCCCGGCGGACTGCTGCCGCTGAAAGTGTTCGAGCAGCGCTACGTCGACATGACCAAGGCCTGCCTGCGCGACAATACGCCTTTCGGTGTCTGCCTGATCAAGGAAGGCCATGAGGTCGGGCAAGCTGCCGCGCCGCATGCCATCGGTTGCCTGGCGCAGATCGCGCAATGGGATGTGCCCCACCCCAATCTGTTTGCGATACTGGCGCGCGGTGGCGCGCGTTTCCGCATCCTCGACACCATGGTCGCCAGCAACGGTCTGATCACGGCGCGCATCGAAGCCCTGCCCGAAGCGACGCAAGCTCACAGCATGGATCCCGCCTGCCAGGAAGTGTTGCGACTGGCGGTGGAACGTGCCGGCGCGGAAAGTGTGCCGGGCCCCGTGAATCTAGATGATCCGGTGTGGGTCAGCTACCGGCTGGCGGAAATCCTGCCGATCTCCATGCAGGAGAAACAGGCACTGCTCGAACTCACCGATACCGAAGCGCGGCTGGCGCAGTTGCGCGCATTGATGCTGGCCCACGGCATCATAGAAAATATCAATAAAAACAATTAAACCGCCCGGCAAAAAACCGGGGCTAATCAAACCGCCGATAAACGCGGATGAGCGCAGATGAAATCAAAACCCGGGAAAGCACACGTCAAATTAATGTAACTTATTGTTTTTAATGTATTATTTCTCGTCTTATGCGCCGGGTTGATCGGCGTTTATAGGCGTTTATCGGCGTTTAACGTTTTCTGCTTTTGGCATGGGCTTTTATTTTTGCCGATCCCGCGGCAGGCCGCGCTGCCCCATCAAATCCTGCACTCGCGCCGCTCCTGCGGCGGCATCCAGCAGCACCAGCGGTTCTCCGGCACCTCCATATATCCCCGCCTCGGTCACCACCAGATCCATCGCGAGGTCATGGGCCTGCGGAAAAATGCTCGGCACACGGCAGGCATCGTAAGTCACGCCGATCGCCACCACGCGCTTTTCCAGCGCCGCCAGCGTCCGGTCAAAATAACCACCACCGTACCCCAGCCGGTAACCGCGGCCATCGCAGGCATTCATCGGCACAATCGCAATGTCGGGCAGCACCACGGGGGTGCCGTCGGCTATCGGAATGTCGTACACGCCGCGCTTCATCGGCGCACCCGGCCACCACTGGCAGAAGCGCAAGGGCTGGCCCTTGCCGGTCACTTCCGGCAACGCAGCCACTGCCCCCTGCTCGCGCCACTGATGCACCGCAAAGCGCGCATCGAACTCGGCCTTGAACGGCCAGCAGAAACCGATCACCCATTGTTGCGGTGCCGGCAACACAGCTGCAAGCAGCGCGGTCATCTGTTTGCCCCATGTCCTGCGCTGCGTTTCCGGAACCGCACTGCGCCAGGCGATCCAATGCTCGCGCTGCGCCTTGCGCCAGGCGCTGATGTCCTGCCAGTTCATCGATGCCGGTTCAGTCATGCGCAATCCTTTGCGTTACCTGCGGCCACTCATTGTTGATTTCCCCTAATTCACGTTAGTGAATTAGGGCTGTTCCCGCCCCCTCCCTCCGGGACCAGGGAACGCTGGAAACGGAGTAGAGGGTTGGGGTGAGGGATTGAGCGTTCCGATTGTCAGCAATGATGAAACGCTCAACAACTGTTCGATGATGCCGCGCACAGGCTTCGGTACCGCCGCACGCAAGGCATCACCCGGCGTAATCCACAAGTGGCCCGGCTCTTCGGCGCGCTGCGGCCATGCCGACACGGTGGCCAGTTGCGGCAGGATGTCGAGTTTGAAATGCGTGAAACCGTGCGCGATTACCGGCAAAGGTTCTTTCAATGTGACCGCTGCACCATAACGCCGGGCGCAGGCTTCAACCGCATTGGCATCGGCATCCTCCTCCGGAAAACTCCACATCCCGCCCCAGATCCCCGTCGGCGGGCGTTTCTCCAGCAGGATCTCCCCGGCGCGTTGCAGCACCAGCATCATGGTGCGCCGCTGCGGCAAGGCCTTGCGCGGCCTGGGTGTCGGCAGTTCAGCCACGCGATCAGTTTTGAGCGCGACGCACAGCTTTTGCACCGGACACTCATCGCAGCGCGGATTGCGCCGCACACACACCGTCGCGCCCAGATCCATCAAACCCTGGGTGTAAGGCCGCAATCCGGTTTTGGGCAACAAGGCCTCGGCCTGCTGCCACAGCTGCGCCGCCACTGCCGTTTCACCGGGATAACCTGCGATGCCGCAGACGCGGGCCAGCACACGTTTCACATTGCCGTCGAGGATTGCGCTGCGTTTACCGAATGCAAACACCACGATCGCCGCTGCGGTTGAGCGGCCGATACCCGGCAGTTCCATGATGGCTTCCAGTGTTTGCGGAAATTTCCCGCCATGCTGTGTCATCACCGCCTGTGCAGTGCGGTGCAGATTGCGTGCGCGTGAGTAATAACCCAGCCCGCTCCACAAGGCGAGCACATCATCGAGCGGCGCCTCGGCAAGCCCCTGTAACGTCGGAAACCGGTCGAGAAACCGCCGGAAATAGGGAACGACCGCAGCGACCTGCGTCTGCTGCAGCATGATCTCCGACAGCCACACGGTGTAGGGCTCGCGCGAGCCCTGCCACGGCAGATCGTGACGGCCATGGCGTTTCTGCCACGCTACCAGCGCGACGGCGAAATCATCAGTCACGTTTGCCGGCAATCATTGAGATGGTGGAGCGGGTGAAGGGAATCGAACCCTCGTATGCAGCTTGGGAAGCTGCCGTTCTGCCATTGAACTACACCCGCGCAGACATTATTTTACGCCAGTCCGGCGGAAGGGCACGATTTCAGCCACGAATTACTGCCGGTAAACCGGTGGCTCTGAATCAGCATTTCCCGAGAATGGTCTCCCATGCGGAGGTAATGCTCTCAGGTGCGTAGGTCTGCGCAATATGTTCCTGCGCCGCACGAATGCGCGACTCGATCAGCGATCCGTTTTCCATCATCCAGTCGACGCCCCCGGCGATATCGTCCCCGATCCAGGCCCAGTCGCTGAACTCCATGTAGGAAGGAATCGGATGGGCAAGCACAAAACGCCCCGCCCACAACGATTCAATGATGCGGTTGGGGCTTTTGGCCAGCGTGCGGGGATGTCCCGGCACCGCCGGGATCACCACAAAATCGGCCACCTGCAGCGAACTCCAGGTTTCGGTGTTGGACCATTCCGCAAACCTGAGGGAAAGCGTGTTGCGGTGTTTAGCGTTGAAATCCTTACATTCCCGTTCAATGCCCTCGACTCGCTCGGTGACTATGCGCAGATCCACGGGTTTCTTTTTGCCGGCCTGCAGCAGCACAGGCAGTGACTGGTACAGGCTCGGCAGGTTTACCGGATGCCCGAACCACAGCGCCTTCAACCGCGCGCTCCCGCCCGACCAGCGCGCCACCCCCCTGGGCCCCTCAAAGGGATCACCAGCGACAAAAGCGTCCTTGCCAAATTCCTGCTTTATTTTCTGCTGCAGTGCCGTTGACGCCGTTACAACGGTTCCCGCCAGCTCGATCATGCGCCGGAGATGGGGCCCCACCCGGCCATGCAAGCGGTCATCGGACAGGTCGAATACGGTTTTCCGGCCCTGCCCGGCAGTTTGTTCCAGCAGCGCTTCGATGTCCTGCGGCTCTTCATAGTTGCGACGGAATACGGCGACGTCGGAGCCTGCGATGGCAGCATGCACCGGATCCAGTGCCGCCCTGTCGAAACCGACGACCGCAGTCTGGTGCCCCCGCGCAGCCAGGCCGGCAGCCGGCATGAGGGCGCGATATCTGACGCTGGCAACCCGCGAATCAATTCCCGACGGCGTGTCGATCAAATCAGACTTCGGGGTAATCCACACCACTTTCAACGGCAAAACCTCCCGGGCCAGGGTTAAACAAACCGGGATCGACACCCCGTCCAGCGTGGCGCCGATCCCGGCCGCTATTTTCTTATCCGGAACGGTTCCTGCTTTTTCCGTTTCCTGACGGCGATGACGCTGTCAAAAAACTCGATCGAGAATATCTCCCGGCATATGTCCGGCGGAACGTTGCGCGGCGGCCGCTGCTCGCGCGGAACCTTGTAGCGCGCTTTTCTCAGGTCGGCATCAATGAAGTCTATGTTCAGCCGCTCCGCCAATCCTTTGAAATAATCGTACAAACCAATCCCGATGAAGGATTCCTGATGTTCCGGCGAATAATTGGTATGGGTGTCTTCAATGATGTAAACACCGTTTTCCGCAATGGCCGGGAAGAGGCTGATGAAGGAGAGGATCATGTGGGACTGGACGTGCGATCCGTCATCGATCAGAACGTCGATGCCGGGCATGAAATCGACGATCTCGTCAATACATCGCTCGTCAATCTGCGATCCAGTAATAATTTTGTCGGCAACACCGGCCGTTTCGAGCCTCCTGCAATTCGGATCAATGTCTACTCCCAGGATCTTTGACTTTTCCCCGAATAACTTTCGAGCCACCTCCAGCGAGCCTCCGTTTTGCACGCCTATTTCCACGAAGTTGATGTCCTTGCCGTACAGGCGGGAAAGCAGATGATCGTAAATATCGAAATAATGTTCCCACTTGTCAGAATCGAAAACGCGTTCCGAAAAATACGCATCACGGTAAGTACGGTACATAGGGTCGTTCCTGGGTGGCTGGCGATGATAACGGTGCTTGACGATCTAACTGCCGCCTCGACTGGCTGCCTTGGAGAAATCAGAAAACAGTTTCTGATACATTTTCTCTGATCGTGTCCCGGTCATCATGCTTTGCAGATAAGGCAGGTACTTTCTGCCTTCCTTGTTGAAATACGCCAGCTTGTTGTCCACGCCGTCGTCTTCCGAGAACGAAAAAAATTCGCCCTGGGTGCTGGAGGCATAAAACATGGGCAGCCAGAAGCTCAGCTCCGGAAACAGCGCCATGATGCCTTTCGGTGAAAACCGGAAATAGTCATCCGGATACTTGTGGTAGCGCCACACCCAGGGATGGCAGCTCATCAGGGCGCCGTCTTCGGAAAGAACAGTCTGGATGTTTTCCGCAAGCACCCAGGGGTGCGGCGAATGTTCCAGCACTGAACAGATCACGATCAGGTCAAATTTTTGTCCGGCCAGCGGCCCCAGGCCTTTTTCCAGGTCGACCACGTAATCGACATTCTTGCCGGCCTCGAGATCAACGCCGACATATTCGGAATTCGCGAACAGTTCCCTGAACGGCTGGGTATTGCCGTAATCCTTGGAGCCTATTTCCAGCACCCGCCCGCGGAAATCATGAAAAACGGCCTTGGCATAAATCAGTTGATTCAGATCACCCATTATTCAATCCGGAATGACAGCAGAAACGGGAAAAAAGCGATCGACCGCAAAACACGGCGGGAAGACCGAACAGAGGGGGGAAACTCGATGCCGAATGCTGTACGGCCAACAGCACCCCGCAATTTTACGACAGTCAGACCGACGCCCGCGACACCCGGCACAGCAGCACCTTGAGATTGGTCTGGTCCGACACCGGATCGCGCTGCGTCTTGTCGGTGAGAAAATTCACCGAGCGCCAGGGGTTATAGGGCTGGCGTTCGCCCCAGCCGATGGGAATGAACACGGCAGTCGGACGGATCCCCGCATGCACCCAGGCCATGGCCTCGATTTTTCCGTGCGCTGATTCGACACTGACACGTTCGCCGTCCCTGATGCCCAGCGCTGCCGCCTTGTCGGGGTGAATCTGGCAATAAAGGTCGGGCCACATCTCCTGCGACTGCCAGAAATAATGCGTCCAGCTGTGGAAATGCGCAGCCGGCGGCCGGCCGGTTACGAGTTCGGTGTCGAAACCCTGCGCGCGCAGTTTTGCGCCGGGATGATCGGGGCCGGGAGTAACGATGCGGCCACGAGAAGTACCGGTGGCCGGTGAACAGAAGGGCGAAATCACGCCCGCCTCGGCGTCGGTTTCCAGCAACTCCATGTATGGCAGATCGACCAACTGCTCACGCTCCGAATAAAACTCCGGCAATGCCGACATTCCCACAACATTAAATTTGGCTTCGAGCGCTTCGGTCCAGAATTCGAGCTTGCCGGATAGGGTCGGAAAACGCCGCCCCGGTGTGCCGCCCGGCACCGTGGTGCCTTCGAGGTACAAAGTATCGATCTCCGGCGCATCTTCGGTCGCCACCGGCTGACGCACCCAGCGGTACGGCACTGAATGCAGGCGTTTCTGCGTGCAGCCGCGCAAACCATCGCTGTCGCTGCAGACTTCGTCCCAGAATACCGCCGGATCCTTGTATTTATCTTTAAGCACATCATCAAAGCCGAAACGTTTACCAAGCTCGATCCAGATCCACGTATCCGATTTCGCCTCACCCGGCGGATCGATCATCTTGTCGATCCACACAATGCGCCGGTCGTCGTTGGAACGACCGATCTCGCCCTTCTCGATGCCGCTCGCCGCCGGCAACAGATAATCCGCGTAAGCCGAAGTTTCATTGGCAAACAGTTCGATATGCACCATCAGGTCGAGTGCAGAAAACGCAGCGCGCGCCTGATCCTGTCCCGGCCACTGCGCCAGCGGATTGTTGCAGGTGATCAACGCGCGGATCGGGTACGGCTTGCCGTGGAGCATGGCATCGGTCCAGCCGGCGGGGCTGCGCCGCACGCGTTGTTTGTTGATTTTCGGCGTGCGGTGTTCCGGCACCTTGGCTGCAATCGGCGTGCCCGCACTCATGTTGAAAAACGCGCCGCCGCGCCGGCCCCAGTTGCCGGTGATCGCCGCGACGAACATCAGCACACGATTGGTCTGTGTGCTGTTGGTATGCTGATTCACACCACGGCTGGCGAAAATCACGCAACCGTCGGCGGCAGCAATCTCTTCCGCGAGACGTTTGATTTCTTCCGCGGCAATGCCGGTAGCCGTCGCCGCCCATTCCGGTGTGTAGCCCTTCTGCAGAATAAAATCTCGCCACTGCTCAAAACCCAGCACCCATTCCGCGCAATACGCCGCGTCATGCAGATTGTTGGCGAGAATGTGCTGTGCCAGCGCGAGCCCGAGCGCCATGTCAGTGCCGGGACGAATCGGCAGCCAGCGATCGGCTTTGGACGCGGTGGCCGTCAGCCGCGGATCGACGGCAATCATTTTGGCGCCGTTTTTGATGCGCCAGTCGTTGATCATGCCGAAGTACACGGGACGCGTTTCCGCCTGGTTATCGCCGATATAAACATACAGTTCGGCGGAACCGAGATCGTTTTCGGTATAACTGTTGCCGCTGCCAACGCTGCCCAGCGTGATTTCGAAGGCGACGTTTTTGCCGCTGGCACAGAAGGGATCGGTGCCGTCCTTGTTCGGCGTGCCGAACAGTTGCGCGAACATTTTGGTCGTCGCGCGGTAATCGAGAATGCCGGTGCGCGTGCCGATGAACATCGCCAGCGCTTCGGCGCCGTACTGGTCGCGGATTTTTTTCAGCTTATCCGCGATTTCATCCAGCGCCTGATCCCAGGAGATGCGCTCAAAGCGCCCTTCGCCGCGCGCCCCCACGCGTTTTTGCGGATACAGCAGCCGGTGCTCGCTGTGATACATCTGCAGCGTCAGCTGTGATTTGGGACAGACGCGGCCTTTCAGCAGTGGATCCTCCTCATTCCCGGTGATTTTTACTAACTTATTGTTTTTAAAGTGAAATTTTACTGTGCAGCAGTTGAAGCAGATATTGCAGCCGCCGGGCACCACACGATCCGCTGCGGTGTCCTCACGCGTTTCGCCATAGGGAAACGCCGGCAGCGTATCCAGTATCTTGGCTTGCGCAGACAAGGCGTCCATGAAAGACGGTCGGCGCGACTCCTGCGGGTGTGCGCGCGCTGGAGTGATCGCGGTCGCGGTACCCGTCGTTTCCACCCCGGTTTCCACACTTTTATTTTCGGGATTCGTGCGTTCCAGATAAATCGTCGCCGGCCCGAGCAGGAAATGATCCTGGTCGCGCGGCAGGCGGCCTGATTTTTCCGCATCGGCCAGCAGCTCGGCACGATTGCCGAAACGGATGGCCTGCGTCGGACAGACACTGGCGCAGGCGGTGGTCGCCTCGCCTTCGGCGCGACGGTCCACGCAGAGATCACATTTCACCGCGTGATGGCCCTTGGCGTCGTAACCCATCGCGCTGTACGGACAGGCGATCACACATTCGCCGCAACCCGTGCAGCGCGATTCGTCGACACGCACGATGCCGGTCACCGGATCCTTGGCAATCGCCTTCGGATTCACCGGGCAGGCGCGCAGGCAGGCCGGCCGCTCGCAGTGCTGGCAGGTCAATGTCAGGAAGGCGAGCCCGGCCTCTTCCAGCGCGCTGGCCCACACCACCTTGTTGCGGTATTCGCCGGGACCGAGACGATGCTCCGTCTTGCAAGCAGCTTCGCAGCTCTTGCAGCCGGTGCAACGCTCAAGGTCAATCAGCAGCGCAACGCGCTCACTCTTGGAGTCCATCACTGCGCTCATCGCGTCACCATGCCTTTAGATGCCACCAGGTAATCGGTCCCCCATCCGCCACATAGCCGGCAAAAAACGTCACGGTGACCACATGGATCACCACGCCCAGCACAAACAGCCAGGCCAGCGCCATGTGCAGCGGCCGCCACCACGCCTGCTGCGCCGATACCGCCCGCCGCGAACCCAGCAGCAGCGATTCCTCGCGCGCAAGTTTCCGATAAGCCAGCGCCAAGCGCGGACTGCGCAGGAAATGCGGCAGATTAACTGAAAACGTGCCTTCGATCGCCTGCGGATCAAGTTCGGCCAACAGCCGGCGCTTTTCAATGATCAGCTCGCGCAGGCGTTCACGTGTCGTCGCATCAGGTACCTGGAACGCAGGCGCCTTGGACGCAAAGGTCGCTGACATGCGCCGTGAGCCACGCACCCGTGCCCACACGCCCAGGGCAGCCAAAGCAAGGAGGGTCAGCAACAAAAAAGCCGGCGGCCGGCGCAGGAAACCGCCGGAGTGAATAGCAATCAGCACCATGCCGGCGAGGGAACAGATGATGTGTGCATTGAACCAGCCGACGGGGTTTGTACTGTGGCCGCCGCGTTTGGCGATTACAAACGCCACCGGCACCAATAACAGCAGCACACCGGCGACCCCGGTGAAATACAGGACAGGACTGCCCGGAGTGCGCCACATTTCCGGCAATACACCGCGAAACACAAACCAGATCACGATGGCCACGACAGCTGCCGCCGTCAACTGCAGCAGCCTCGCATCAGGGAAATCGTGTCTTTGCATCGCTCCGCTTCACCGCGTCGTTGTATTTTTTTGCACTATGGAAACTGCACCATGGAAAGTGCGGCGATTGTAGCACCAGCGTGACAGGCGCTACCCCGCGAATCCATATCGTAAGCGCGATCTGCGACCTCAGCCCTTGAGCGCCAGCGTCACGCGTTTCAGCATGGGGTCCTCGGCATTTTCCGTGATCACAAAACCCAGGCTCTGGCACAGACTCAGCATGCTGCGGTTGCTGCCAAGGACATAGCCGATCATGGTCTGCAGCCCGCGCGTCAGCGCCACCTCGATCAGTTGCGTCATCATGCGCCGGCCCAGGCCGCGGCCCTGTTGGTCGTCGGCAACGACGATTGCGAACTCGCAACTGCTGCCGTCCGGATTAGTGATGTAACGACACACGCCGATCTCGACTTCGCTGGCGTCGCGCACGACGGTGGCGATCAAGGCCATTTCGCGGTCGTAATCAATCTGCGTAAATCGCGCCAGCATCCTCGGCGTCAGCTCGCGCAGCGTATCCATGAAACGGAAACGCCGGCTCTCAGCGGAAAGATTGCGCACGAAGGTCTGCTCGATCGCGGCGTCCTCGGGGCGAATCGGCCGCAAGGTCACTGCTTCCCCTGCCTTCGACTGCCAACTCGTCACCAGTTCCGCGGGATAGGGATGGATCGCCATGTGGCCATAACGCCCGCGCACCGGCGTGTACTCGCCGACGACGACACGTGCATCCACAACCATCGCGCCGTTTTCATCGATCAGCAGTGGATTGATGTCGAGTTCCGCGATCCACGGCAATGCGCAGACCATTTCCGACACCCGCAGCAACACCGATTCCAGTGCGGCAAAATCAACCGGTGGCATTTTGCGGAACGGCCCCAGCAGTTTCGACACACGGGTGCCGCGTATCAGTTCCGCGACCAGATAGGCATTCAGCGGTGGCAAGGCCACGGCGCGATCCCGGTGCACCTCAACCGCCACACCACCGGCACCGAAGGCGATTGCCGGGCCGAATACCGGATCGCGGATCACACCGATCATCAGCTCCCGGCCATTGGGGCGCAGCACCATCGGCTCAACCACGACACCGCTGATGCGCGCCTGCGGCAGCAAACGCGCCGCGTCGGTGACGATCTGCTGATAAGCGGCACGCACTGCCTGGGCGTCACGCAGGTTGAGCAGCACACCGCCGACATCGGTTTTATGGGTGATGTCCGGTGAATTTATTTTCAGCACCACCGGGTAACCCAGTTCTCCGGCAATACGCGCGGCCTCGTCGGCGCCGGAAGCGGCGAGGGTTTTCGCCACCGGTATATCGAAGGCCGCAAGCAAGGCCTTGGCCTCGATTTCATTGAGCAGTGTGCGTTTTTCGGCCAGTGCCGCGTCGATGATCAATCGCGCCGCCGCCACATCCGGCGGCGTGCGCATCACCAGCGGGCCGGGCACCTGCAGCAGCGTCTGCTGATTGCGATAAAACGCGGACAAGTGCGCGAACATTTCCACCGCCGGGTCGGGCGTGCGAAACACCGGAATGCCGGCATCGGCAAAGCGCTTACGGCCGGCGGCCACTTCTGCTTCGCCCATCCAGCAGGCGAGTACCGGTTTCGAGCGGCTTCGCGCCACTGCAATCACCGCGTCGGCGACGGCCGTCGGTTCCGTCATCGCCTGCGGCGTCAGCACCACCAGCGCGCCGTCCACGTTTTCGTCGTCGAGACAGGCCGTCACTGCGGCGCGATAACGGGCGGCATCGGCATCACCGATCAGGTCCACCGGGTTGCCGTGCGACCAGTTCGCGGGCAATGCGCCTTGCAGCGCCTGCAGCGTGGCATCTGACAGTTCGGCCAGCGACATGCCGAGGTCGGCCGCGCGATCCGCCGCCATCACGCCAGGACCGCCGCCGTTGGTAATGATCACCAGCCGGTCGCCGCGCGGCCGCACATGAGCCGACAGGGCCTGCGCCGCCGCTACCAGCTGGCCGATGGTGGTCACCCGCACCACGCCGGAACGGCGGATTGCGGCGTCGAACACGTCGTCGGCGCCAACGATGGCGCCGGTGTGCGACACCGCAGCACGCGAACCCACCGGATGCCGCCCCACTTTCATCAGGATCACCGGTTTCACCCGTGCTGCCGCACGAAGGCTGGAAAAAAAACGCCGCGCGTCACGCACGCCTTCGATGTAGAGCAGGATGTGTTCGGTACGCGAGTCGTTGACCAGGTAGTCGATGATTTCGCCGAAATCGATGTCGCGCGACCCGCCCATCGAGACCACGCTGGAAAAACCCACCTTGTTCGGCCGCGCCCAGTCGACCATCGCCGTACACACTGCACCCGATTGCGATACCAGTGCCAGCGCACCGGGCAAGGCATTGCCGCGTGCGAAAGTCGCATTGAGTCCAATGTCGGGACGCATGATGCCCAGGCAATTGGGCCCGATCACACGCACCCCATAGCGCCGCGCATTGTCCAGCGCAGCACGTTCCAGCCGCGCGCCGGCAACACCGGCTTCGGCAAATCCGGCAGTGATGATCACCGCGGCACGTACGCCCGCCTCCCCGCATTCCACCATCAGTTGCGGCACGGACTCCGGCGGCGTCGCGATCACCGCCAGATCGACGCGCTGCGGCACCTTGCCGATGGCCGGGAAACAGCGCACGCCCTGCACGCTGCTGCGTTTCGGATTGACCGCAAACAATGCACCGCGATAGTTTGCCGCGAGCATATTCGCCACCAGCACCGTGCCGATGGCGCCCGGGCGTTCGCTGGCGCCGATGATCGCCACCGAGGCGGGTTCGAACAGGGCCGTCAGATAATGGCGGTCGGACAGGTTCAGATTCATTTACGAATGGCCGTCCTGCCCGGTGTCGGTCGAAAAACCCGGCACGGGGCGGTAAAATGTAGTTAGCAGTCTGTTGAAAAAGTGATGCGCGAGAGCGTAAAGAGCGTAGCAACCAGGCGCACACGCGTGCAAGTCTTTGATTTAACGAGAGTCGAAAAATCTTGTGTGTCAGCGAATAGCGTCAATTTCGAGATTTTCATCAGACCGTTAGTGGCAACCCGAACATCGTTTACATACCCCCTTTATATACCCCTACAAGATCACGGCTTTGATTTCAGTCACCATTAATGGCGAATCCCGCGCTTTCGATCAGGCTCCGACCTGTGCCGACCTGGTCGGCTTGCTGCAACTGGCCGGAAAACGCATCGCCATGGAACGCAACGGCGAAATCGTGCCGCGCAGCCAGTTTGCTGCCTGCGTGTTGCAGGACGGCGACCGCCTGGAAATCGTCGCCGCGGTGGGCGGCGGCTGAGTCCGTTCTTGACGCCGGTCATTGCCGCCCACGGTCCGGACCCGCACAATCCACCTCAACAGAATGCCTGAGGACCTCCCCATGAAACCACACGAAAACCTCGACCCACTGCTCATCGGTGGCAAATCCTACAACTCCCGGCTGCTGATCGGCACCGGCAAGTACAGCGACTTCGCCGAAACCCGCGCCGCCATCGATGCCAGCGGCGCAGAGATCGTCACCGTCGCCATCCGCCGCACCAACATCGGCCAGAATCCGAATGAACCCAACCTGCTCGATGCGGTACCGGCATCACAATTCACGCTGCTGCCCAACACCGCCGGTTGCTACAGCGCGGATGACGCAGTGCGCACATTGCGCCTCGCGCGCGAGCTGCTCGACGGCCATGATCTGGTCAAACTGGAAGTGCTGGGTGACCCGAAAACGCTGTATCCGAACGTGGTGGAAACCATCATCGCGGCAAAAACGCTGGTTAAAGACGGTTTCAAGGTCATGGTTTACACCTCGGATGATCCGATCATCGCCAAACAGCTCGAGGAAATCGGCTGCGTTGCAGTGATGCCGCTGGCCTCGCTGATCGGTTCCGGCATGGGCATTCTCAATCCGTGGAACCTGCAGATCATCATCGAAAATGCCAGGGTGCCGATCATCGTCGATGCCGGGGTCGGCACCGCCTCCGATGCTGCGATCGCGATGGAACTCGGCTGCGATGCGGTACTGATGAACACCGCAATTGCCGCAGCAAAGGATCCGGTGCTGATGGCCACGGCGATGAAACAGGCCGTCATCGCCGGACGCAATGCCTGGCGCGCCGGACGCATGCCGAAAAAACTTTATTCCGCTGCACCAAGTTCGCCGACCACCGGTCTGATCGGCAAGCCTTAGAGCGCCTGACAGAAAAGCAGGATTTTATTCAACCGCTGATAAATTCTTTTCAATACCCCTTGAGGGGTGCGCAGATTAACGCCGATAAAATCAGATCAATCGAAAAGCACTACTCCAACGTGGATTGCCTTGTTTGATGAATTATTTTTGTTCGTCTTCAGATTGGTTTTGAATTGATCGGCGTTAATCCGCGCACATCGGCGGTTAATGTTCTGGATCTTGACTTCCTGTTCTGGATCTTGACTTCCTTTAATCTCAAATCATTTTGACTGCCGAAAACCCCCACGGACCGATCCGCAGCTACGTGCTGCGCCAGGGCCGCGTCTCCAACGCCCAACGCCGCGCGCACGACACGCTGCTGCCGCGCTATGGCATTCCCTATGCCGATACAGCGCTCGACCTCGACACCGTGTTCGCGCGCAAAGCGCCGCGCATCCTCGAAATCGGCTGCGGCATGGGCGAAACCACGGTGGCGATTGCCGCGGCACACCCGCAGCAGGACTACATCGGCATCGAAGTGCACACGCCCGGTGTTGGCAGCCTGCTCAAGCAAATTGACGAACTGGGTCTGAACAACGTGCGCGTGATCCAGCACGACGCCGTGGCCGTGCTGGAGCGGATGATCGCGCCAGCGAGCCTCGACGGCCTGCACATTTATTTTCCCGATCCCTGGCCGAAAAAACGCCAGCAAAAACGGCGGCTGATCCAGCCCGCCTTTGTCGCACTCGCCGTGTCGCGCCTGAAGCCCGGCGCGTATCTGCACGCGGCGACGGACTGGCAGGAATACGCGGCGCAGATCCTCGCCGTGCTCAGCGCTGAACCGGCGCTGGCCAATACCGCCGCGGCTTATGCCGAGCGGCCGGCGTATCGCCCGCAGACCAAGTTCGAAACCCGTGGCCTGAAACTGGGTCATGGCGTGTGGGACATCGTTTTTCGCAAACACACGTAAAAACGGCGGCCCGCAGGCCGCCGTTTGCCACGGTAACCGTGTCTACTGGATGCCGCCGATGCCGGCTTCCTTGATCAGCTTGCCCCAGACCTCGTTTTCTGAAGCCAGGAAGGCTGCAAATTGCTGCGGGTTGCTGTGCACCGCCTCCACACCAAGGATGCCCAGCCTTTCTTTGACACCACTGTCGGCCAGCGCCCGGCCCAGATCAGCCGACACCTTGTCGACGATCGGTTTCTGCACACCGGCCGGGAACAGGATGCCCCACCAGTTGGCGGCGGCAAAGCCCTTGATGCCCTCTTCGGCCAGCGTCGGCAATTCCGGTGTGAACGGCGTGCGCTCGGCACTGGTCACCGCCAGCGCGCGCAGCTTGCCGGCCTTGATGTTGGCCATTACCGGTTGCGCGTCGGAGAACATCATCATGATGTGCCCGCCCTGCACCGCGGCGATCGAATACACACCACCCTGATAGGGCACAGTGACCACATCGACCTTGGCCAGGCGCTTGAACATTTCACCGGCGAGGTGCGACATGCTGCCCGGGCCGCTGGTGGCATAGGTCATGACGCCGGGATTCTTTTTCGCCAACCCGACCAGCTCCTTGACGTTTTTCACTGGCAGCGTCACCGGCACCACCAGGATGTTTGCCGCGCGCGTGATCTGCGACACCGGCACAAAATCCTTGGCCACGTTGTACTTGACCTTGGTCATCAGCGGATTTGCAGTCACCGGGCCGAAATTGCCGAGCAGGAAGGTGTAACCGTCGGGCGCCTGCTTCGCCGCGTATTCCATGCCAACCGCACCGGCTGCGCCGGGCCGTGAATCCACCAGCACCTGCTGCCCCCAGTACTCGGTCAGTTTGAGGCCGATGATGCGCGCCATCGCATCCGAGCTGCCACCGGCCGGATAGGTCACGACAAAACGCACGGGTTTGCTGGGATAGGCCTGAGCCTGCGCTGCACCGCTGGCCAGCGCCGCTACGGCAATAAAAGACGCAATAACACCATGTTTGATGCTGTTCATTAAATCTCCTCCGATGCAGTAGGCTGGTTTTGAACCGTTTTTTTGTGCGTTGCGCCCACCGCTTCGACACAACGCTTGATTCTATTCTAGCCCCGCAATGCCGAAACGCAATGGCCACGATGCGGCAATTCAGGCCAATAAAATCAGGCCAGAAACATCTGCATCAGATCATTCAGGAAACGCCGGCCCAGCGCCGTCGGCACCGCGCGCTGATGATCGCGGGTCAGCAGGCCGCGCGCCTCGGCCCGGTCCAGCGTCGCCAGGATATGCGTCAGCTCCAGCCCGGTGCGCGCGACAAACAGGGACAGGTCGAAGCCCTGATTGAGGCGTAGCGCATTCATCATGAATTCCCCCGGCAGTTCGGCGATCGTGACCTCACGCGACTCGGGGATCACCGTCCCGGCGGCGGCCTGTGCCAGATAGGCTTTCGGCTGGCGCGCACGGGACTCACGCAATATATTGTTTTTAAACGATATTTTGCTATGCGCCCCGGCGCCGATCCCGAGGTAGTCGCCAAACATCCAATAATTGAGGTTGTGCTTGCTGCGCCGGCCGGCATGGGCAAAGGCGGAGGTTTCATAGTGTTCATACCCGGCGCCGGCGAGTTGCGCCTCCAGCGCGTCCTGCATTTCAGCGGCGGTGTCGTCATCGGGCAGTGCCGGCGGATAACGATGAAAGTAAGTATTCGGTTCCAGCGTCAGGTGGTACGCGCTCAGATGCTGCGGCGCATACGCAATCGCCGCTGCAATATCGGCAGCGGCTTCATCTGGCCTCTGCCCGGGCAATGCGTACATCAGATCGAGATTGACGTTGTCGAAGCTGCGCAGCGCAAGTTCCGCGGCACGACGTGCATCCGCCGCGTCATGGATGCGGCCCAGCGCGGACAAGTGCCGGTCGTTGAAACTCTGGACGCCCAGCGACAGGCGGTTGACGCCGGCGGCACGGAAACCGGCGAATTTTTCTGCTTCCACGGTACCGGGATTGGCTTCGATGGTCACTTCCGCATCCGCCGCCAGCGGCAGCCGCGCGCGCACCCCTGCGAGCAAGGCATCCAGTGCGCGCACCGATATCAGACTGGGTGTGCCGCCACCGATGAACACGGTCAGCACCTGCCGGCCCCAGACCCGCGGCAGCGCCGCCTCGAGATCAATAAGCAACGCGGCTACATATTCATCTTCGGGCAAGACGCCGCGCGCCTCGTGCGAATTGAAGTCGCAGTACGGACATTTGCGCACACACCACGGAATGTGGATGTACAAGGACAACGGCGGCAGAGTGTTGAACTGCAGCGATGAGTGCTGAGTGATTGCGGAGCGGGTGGTCATGACGGGGGGCGCGTTACGCCGGAGACAGCGTGCGCAAACGCTCCACCAGGATCGCCAGCGCTTTGCCGCGGTGGCTGACGCGGTTTTTTTCTTCCGGCAGCAATTCGGCGCCGGTCCTGCCGAGCTCTGGAATCAGGAACAGCGGATCGTAACCAAAACCGCCCTCCCCGCGCGGCGCCGGCAGGATTTCACCATGCCATTCCGCTTCGGCAATCAGCGGCTGCGGATCGTCGGCGTGGCGCAGCAGCACGATCACGCAGTAATAATGCGCGCGGCGATCGGTCGCACCTTCAAGGGCATGCAGCAGTTTTTCATTGTTGCGCCGGTCCTGGTCATCGCGCTGCCCGCTGCCTGCAGCTTCCGCGTAACGCGCGGAATGTACGCCGGGTTCGCCGCTGAGCGCATGCACGCAGACACCGGAATCATCGGCCAGAGCAGGCAAGCCGGTCGCGCGACTGGCATGGCGCGCCTTGGTCAACGCGTTTTCGACAAAAGTGCCGTACGGCTCATCGGCTTCGCTGACACCCAATGCGCCCTGCGGCACCACCTCGATCGCCAGCGGTGCAAGGATTGCGCCGATCTCACGCAACTTGCCTGGATTGTTGGAGGCTATGACGATTTTGTTCATTTTTAAAAACTATCAGCCACAGAGATCACGGAGCACACAGAGAAAGGCAAGACCAAAAAGCCTGCTTCATCCCGGTTTTCTCTGTGGCCTCTGTGCACCCCTCAAAGGGGTATCGAGAATCTCTGTGGCTGAGTTGCCGTTTTACTGCAAAGCCGCGCGCTGCGCCACCACCAGTTGCCCGATGCCGCGCTGCGCGAGGTCGAGCATGGCCTGCATTTCAGAGCGGCTGAATGGCGCACCTTCGGCCGTGCCCTGGATTTCGATCATGCCGCCGCCTTCGGTCATCACCACGTTCATGTCGGTGTCGCAGGTGGAATCCTCGGCATAGTCAAGGTCCAGCACCGGCACTCCCTTATAGACGCCGACCGATACTGCGGCCACGGCCTCGCGCAGCGGCGATGCCGTCAGGCGTTTTTCACGAATCAGGAAATTCACCGCATCGGCGAGCGCGACATAAGCGCCGGTGATGCTCGCAGTGCGTGTGCCACCGTCGGCCTGCAGCACATCGCAGTCGAGATGAATGGTGCGCTGACCCAGGCGCTCCAGGCTCACCACCGCGCGCAGCGAACGTCCGATCAGGCGCTGGATTTCCTGGGTGCGGCCCGACTGCTTGCCGCGCGCCGCTTCACGATCAGTGCGGGTATTGGTCGAGCGCGGCAGCATGCCGTATTCAGCGGTGACCCAGCCGCGTTCGGTGCCGCGCAGGTGTGGCGGCTGTTTTTCAAGCACGCTCGCCGTGCACAGCACCTTGGTGGCGCCGAACTCGATCAGCACGGAACCTTCCGCGTGGCAGGTGAAATTGCGGGTGATGCGGATGGCACGAAGCTCATCCGGTTTACGCTGGCTGGGTCGCACGGTATTCCTTCGATATGCTATGTTTCACGGGTTCCCATTATAAAGCTCCCGCCATGATCCACAGCATGACTGGTTATGCCACTGCCTCTCGCGAGCTCTCCTGGGGGGCCGTCAGCGTCGAATTGCGCTCGGTCAACCACCGTTATCTCGATGTTTCGTTCCGCGTGCCGGATGAACTGCGACAGGCCGAACAGGCCCTGCGCGAAGCCATCTCGGGCGCAATGACCCGCGGCAAAATCGAATGCCGGGTCTCCTACGCACTGCGCAGCAACTCGGGGGGCGGCACGGAACTCGACTCCACACTGCTCGCGCAGGTGCTGGCGCTCAATACGCGCGCGCGCGCGGCGCTCCCCGAAGCACGGCCGCTGGGCGTGGCCGACATTCTGCGCTGGCCCGGCATGCTTGGCGCCGACGACCTGCCCGCCGATGAATTGCGCGCCACTGCAGGCGAACTGCTGCGCGAGGCACTGCGCGAATTCACTGCAGCGCGCGCCCGCGAGGGCGCGAAGCTGGCGGCGGTGATCCTCGAGCGCGCCACGGAAATGCGCGCCCGCATCGGGGTCGTGCAGCCGCGGATCCCGGCAATCATCGCCGCATTCCAGGAAAAGCTGAACGCGCGGCTGAAGGAGGCGCTGGTTTCCGCCGACGACGAACGCGTACGCCAGGAAATCGCGCTGTTCATCAACAAGATCGACGTCGACGAGGAACTGTCGCGACTGGCGACCCACCTCGACGAACTGCAGCGCATCCTCGGCAAGGGCGGCGCCTCGGGCAAACGCCTCGACTTCCTGATGCAGGAACTCAACCGCGAAGCCAACACGCTGGGCTCGAAATCCGCAGACATCACCGTCACCCAGGTGGCGATGGATCTCAAGCTGCTGATCGAGCAGATGCGTGAGCAGATCCAGAACATCGAGTAGCGTCTGACTTGTGCGCCACAACCAGGCGCCGGATGTGGCCAGCCCCCGGCGGCTTCGCCGAATCTTGTGGTTGCCGGCATTACCGTCTAGACTGGACATCGCCGAGCGCGCGGTTCAAGAAACATCAGTGCACGACGAATCACGGCATGCATGGCAGCCTTCCGCGACAACCGGTAACAAGATCGCCAGCAAGGGCGACGACCAACTTGTCGGTACACCGCATCATTTCGACACCGCATCGCGGCAATGTACCGCTGCGGATCGATAAACCAGAAGGAGGAGCGTTATGTACCGGAGGAGGAAATGTTTGATGATGGTTTGCGCGATGCTGGTCCCGATGGCGGGTTTTGCGCAGCAGAACTACCCTGATAAACCGATCCGTCTGGTGGTGCCCTACGCCCCCGGCGGCAACACCGACATCCTCGCGCGCATCGTTGCGCAGCGCATCACCGAAAACTGGGGCAAGCAGGTGGTGGTGGATAACCGCGGCAGCGCCAATGGCATCGCTGCCGCCGAGATCAGCGCGCGCAGCACACCCGACGGCCACACGGTTTTTGTGGGTTCCACCCGCGAAATGTCCGTTAACCCGCATCTGTTCAAGGATCTGCCGTACAACGTCGAACGCGATTTCCTGCCGGTGTCGCAGGGTACGATCACCCCGATCCTGCTCGCCGTGCATCCGTCACTGCCGGCGCAGAACGTGAAGGAACTGGTGGCATACGCGAAGAAGCAGCCGGGTGGCGGCATACCCTTCAGTTCCCCCGGGATCGGGACGCCAATGCACCTGTCCGGAGAACTGCTGAACATGATGACCGGACTGAAAATGATCCATGTCGCTTACAAGGGCGGCGGGCCGGCAACGACCGCGGTAGTCAGCGGCCAGGAGGTGAAGTTCGGCTACCTCGGCATGGGCCCGGCGATTCCCCACGTGAAATCCGGCCGCATCCGCCCGCTGGCACTGACCATCACCAAACGCGCCGCCTTGCTGCCGGAAGTGCCCACGATGATCGAACTTGGATACAAAGACTTCAACACCAACATCTGGTTTGCGTTTTTCCTGCCGACAGGCACACCGCAGAGCATCGTCAAGAAGCTGAATGGTGAAATCAACCGTGTCCTCGGCACCAAGGAAGTGGTCGATTTCCTGCTCAGCACCGGGGTGGAAATCGATCCCGGCACGCCGGAAGCCCTGCGCCAGACCGTGGCGGAAGACAAAGCCAAATACGGGAAGGTGATCAAGGCTGCAAACATCAAGGCCCAGTAAGCGCCGGCCTGAAATGCCTGTCAGTCGATCGCAAAGATCTGACTGACAGGCGCATTCCTTGGAGAGTTGAGCATGCCGGCCGAGCACCACGCAGCAGCGCAGGGACCGCTGGCCGGCCTCCGCGTGCTTGACATCTCCACCATCATTGCCGCACCGTTTGCAGCCACGCTGCTGGCGGATTTCGGCGCCGACGTGATCAAGACCGAACTGCCGGGCAAGGGCGATGCATTGCGCGCCCTCGCGCCACACAAGGAAAACGTGTCCTTGTGGTGGAAAGTCACCAACCGCAACAAGCGCGGTATCACGCTCGACCTGCGCCGCGACGAGGGACGCGCGTTGCTCGCCCGCCTGATCCCCTCGCAGGACGTGCTGGTAGAGAATTTCCGCCCCGGTACGCTTGACCGCTGGGGCATCACCCGCGAATGGCTGCACGATCTCAATCCGCGCCTGACCATCCTGCGCATGACCGGTTTTGGCCAGACCGGTCCGCACCGCAACCGGCCGGGATTTGCGCGCATATTTGAAGCAATGAGCGGCTTCACCCACCTCTGTGGCGAGGAGAACGGGCCGCCGCTGCACCTGGGCTATCCGATTTCGGACGCAGTAGGCGGCATGTTCGGGGCTTTGGGTGTGCTGGCGGCGTTATACGACCTGCAGATAAATCCGGCGCGGCGCGGACAGGAAATCGACTGCTCGGTGACCGAATCCATGCTGCGTGTCCTCGACTTTCTCGCCATCGAATACGACCAGCTTGGCACGGTGCGCGGACGCTCGGGCAATCACAGCCAGTACGCCGCGCCCGGCGACCTCTATGTCACCCGCGACGGCAAATGGGCGTCACTCGCGATTTCAGCGCAAAGCATCTACGAACGCTTCTGCGCGGCGCTGGGACTGGATACCCTGCTCACCGATCCGCGTTTTGCCGACAATCCCTCCCGGCTGCGCCACAGCAACGCGCTTGATGCCATCGTTTCCGATGCCATACGCCAGCTCAGCATGGGCGAACTGCGCGAGCGGCTCGACCGCCATGAGGTCGGTTTCTCCCCGATCTACGACATCTCCGAAGTGTTCACCGACCCGCAACTGACGGCGCGCGAGGCGATTGTCCGCGTACACGACAGCGAACTCGGTAATGTGCGCATGCAGGGCGTGGTGCCGCGCTTTTCAGCGACTCCCGGCGCGGTGCACCACGCCGGGCCAGCGCTCGGTGAACACAACGCGGAGGTTTACGGTGAACTCGGTCTTGCCGTGCCCGAACTCGAGCGTCTGCGCGCCGCCGGCGTCATTTGAACGAGGGGCACTGGCTCTTCGCTGTAATTGCAGCTGATGGCGCGGAACGTTGGCATACCGTCCCGCAGCTCAGTACTCAGAGTTACAGTAAATAACTGTTTTAAAATATTTTGTAGTAACTTCGCGGCTGCCGCCGCCTGCACCGGAATCTCCATCAGGTCTTCGCCGAAAATGGTGTTGCCGCGATAAATCTCGGCCATTTCGCGGATCACCCTTTCGCGCATGCCAGCCTGA
>ENA-ORBV01000683-ORBV01000683.1-microbial-mat-metagenome-genome-assembly--contig:-NODE-683-length-77347-cov-6.203844_pt1 | contig 77347 bp, 71 predicted proteins | sample MGYA00237777_ERZ505514 | MGnify/ENA primary metagenome ERZ505514 (study PRJEB26160, sample SAMN06269048) | microbial mat metagenome | isolation source: Oligotrophic lake microbial mat | place...
AGATAATAGTAGCCGTAGGACGCAGGGCCAATGTTAAAGGATTTGGTTTAGAAGAATTAAAAATTCCTATTACCAATCGCGGTACCATTGAAATTAATGAGTATCTACAGACGATTTATCCAAATATTTTTGTTTGTGGAGATGTCGCAGGCCCCTACCAATTTACTCATACAGCCGCCCATCAGGCCTACTACGCTGCATCGAATGCGCTCTTTGGTTTTTTGAAAATGAGCAAGGCCGACTATTCCTGCATTCCGTGGTGCACCTACACAGATCCCGAAGTAGCCAGGGTGGGTCTAAGTGAAAGTGAAGCTAAAGCGCAAGGAATCCCTTATGAAGTGACGGTCTATGAAATTGATGATTTGGATCGCGCCATCGCTGACTCAGAGGATCATGGCTTCGTTAAAGTATTAACCGTTCCTGGCAAAGATAAAATTTTGGGAGCGACAATTGTGGGGTCCCATGCCGGCGATATAATAATAGAATATATTTCTGCAATGAGACATGGTTTAGGGCTCAAAAAAATTATGGCAACAATTCATATCTATCCAACCCTTGTCGAGTCTAATAAGTTTGCCGCTGGCAATTGGAGTCGCAACCATGTTCCCACTAAAGCACTAGGTTATTTGAAGATGATTCACGCGTGGCGAAGAGGGTAGCGGAAAAAATTGAGGAGAGACTAAATGTTAAGGTCAGTGGTGTGCGCAATTTATTTGTTTTCTTGTGCTGTTTTGGGGGCTCCTTTTGATCATTCGAGTTGGGATAAAATATTAAGGGATCACGTCGTTTTAGTGAATATGGGCACGGCATCACAAGTAGATTATGGCAAACTAAAGAGTAACAGTGTTCAGCTAACTGAATATTTAAGTAGCATTTCTCAAGTTTCAAAAAAAGATTATCTGACATGGCCTGAGGCAGAAAAGCTGGCTTTCCTAATCAATGCCTACAATGCTTTTACGTTTGATTTGATTTTAACTAAGTATCCCAATCTGAAGTCGATTAAAGACCTTGGTGGCCTGTTCTCTTCGCCCTGGAAGAAAAAATTTATTCGACTTTTTGATGAAACGACTTTCTTAGATTATATAGAGCACGAGATTATTCGCAAAGAGTTTAAGGAGCCTCGGATTCATTTTGCGGTCAACTGTGCTTCAATAGGCTGTCCGATGTTGGCGAATGAGGCGTTCCAGGCGGCGAAACTAAACAGTCAACTCGAAAATGGAATTAGATCTTTTCTCTCTGATTCCACAAGAAATCACTACAACAAGAAATCAGGGTTCTTGGAGATTTCTAAGATTTTTGATTGGTATAAAGAAGACTTTGAAAAAGGAAACCTTGGTTTCAATTCGATCAAAGATGTCATGGCTAAATATGCTGACGTTCTAACAGATGACAAGGCGGCCCAAGCCAGAATTAGAAACAAAACAGTTGAAATTAAATATCTTGAATATAATTGGAATTTGAATAAGAAGTAAGACGGGGGTTTTTATGAAAAACATTTTCGGAAATTTAGGTGTTGGTATTGCTGTTGGTATTGGTTTAATACTAAGTCTTTTCGTACAGTCGCCAGCATTTGCTGCAGAAGGCGTTTTAATCCTTGCCCACGGAACCGCAATGGATCACTTCGCGGAGCTTCCCGCGGACAAATCACAATGCGAATTGATTCATGAGCACCTCAATAGCGAAGAACATGGTAAACCTTGGGAGAAAGCGATATGTGATGTCACCGCAGCTGCAGCAAAAGCTATTGGGAAACCACTAGAAACTGCCTTCGGTATGTTTTCTTTGCCGTCTTTTCAGCATGCAGTAAATAGACTGGGCAAACATCAGATTGATACGCTAAAAATTATTCCTTTTTATGTCAGTAGTGCGAGCGGCGTTATTCGCCAACAGAAGTATATGTTTGATGTCGTTAGCAAATTTTTTGACGACGAAAAAATAGTATTACCCAAATCGATTACGAAAGTTATTTTTCAAAACGCCATGGACCAAGATATTGAGTTAACCAAGGTATTGTATAGTAGAGCGCATGAGCTGAGTTCCAATCCGAAACAAGAAGAAGTGATTTTTGTGGCGCATGGGCCAGTTCAACAAGCAGATGATGATATTTGGCATCGAGATCTCGGCTTGCACGCAGATCGAATACAGAGCGAACGCGCAAAAACAAAGTCAGAGTTTTTTGCAACCCACCCATTTACATTAAAGGATGATGCACCTCCAGAAGAGCGCGATCAGCGCACTAAAGAACTTCGGGAACTGGTAAACAAAATTAATGCCCGCGGTAATCGGCCATTAATATTACCTGTTTTAGTGGCTGCTGGGGGCATTGAAAAGGGACTGCTTGAGCGCTTAGAAGGATTGAATTATCATTATCTTGGGCACATGTTGACCCCTGATCCTGAGTTCATTCAGTGGATCATCAACCGCGTCCAAACAGGAAATATCAAAAAAATTAAATAGTTACATAGATTGTAATCTTTACACTCCGGCACCAATGTTATTGCGCATCGCGTCTAGAGTATGGTAAATTCTTCAAATCAAAAGAATGCCATCGAGGTGCGTATGCTGGATTTTTTACATATTGGAAAAGTAGCGTTAGTTACTCTACTGTCCCTAGTAATAACCTTACCTTCACTGACCACAGCTCAGGCGTCCCTCGGCTATGTTCCAAATGAGTATGACTGGGATGAACCCGCTAAGATTTCAGCCCCCGCAGTATTGCCATCTGCTCCTCCCGCAGAGGCCGCTTCAACCCGAGTTACTTACAAGGTTGCAGCTTCTAACCGAGGCGTACAGTGGAAAGATGAGCAGAAAGCACACTGGGAATATGAACTCAATAAATACTATCGCCGCTATTTAGGTAATGAGGACTCATTGCCTCAGGCTGTAGATCAAATAAATGCCAAAGCCAAAAGCGCGCGATTTTTTGACCTTGTTCGATCTTGGGATCCCCATAAAGGGATGATACCTTGGAATAGCTCTACAGGAAGTCGTTTTGAAACTGACGTTGTAACTGTGAATTTCAAAGAGATAGTTGGTGAGCTTTGTACTATTGGCTATTCAGTAAAAACATCTTTAAGTCCTGAGGGTAGAGCAGCGGCCAGGCTTTGGAATTCAGCCTTTCCGACTATGAGCGGCGGCACGGGATCTATTCGTATTGTAGCTCGTGGTCAAGATGGATTTGATAAAGAGTTAAACCGACTGTGCGGTGAAGCTGGAATTTCAAACTGTAGCGATGAAGTTAAAGATGCAATAAAGTCCTCTGCTCACAATATTACCGAGAACGAAAAGTCTGAGAGTGTAGAGGTTTCAAGAGAAGTAAAAAATAAATCGCGATTTAAGTGGCGAATTGAACCTCTTATATATGCCAATATTGATCTTTCAGTAAAATCTGTCGATTTAACTCCGCATATTCCCGGTCAACCAAATCCGAACCCGGATCCTGATGACCCGTCTAAAGTGCCGCCCGGTCCCTATCGTGACGCCTTGTTGGCGAACAGTAAAATTTTATTACAACCTGGAACGGGAAGGTACGGCTACCAACATACCGCGACTGACATGCTAGGAATTGGGGGAGGCGCTGGCCTTCATACTGTGGTTGATATGTCTGGCCCCGCCGCATCTTTTTTTAGGCAACTTGGTTTTGTTGCCGGCGGAATGATAATTCTTAATCGGATTCAAACAGTAAGTCGTAAAGTACCCAGCCTTAAAGTCATGGCCCCTGATTATGTGTTCAAACACCCTTCTGCTGAAAATATTTCGAAGTATTGGAGTGTCGACGATTCGTTTAGCTATATGGGTTCTGGCGGCATCATGCTTACTTTCGGTGTTACCTACGCTGCTGTAGTGGTGGGACCAACATTTATTTCTGAAGTTTCCGAACAAAAAATTGTCACTAAAATCGCTCCAACAAAAGTTATGGTAGAAATCGCCGACATCAACCTAAACTCAGGGAGCGTTACAATTGGTTCGGGTCCGATATCTTACAGTAATATTGTGGCCAACCAACTCAATAAAGCAAGGAAAACTTATTTGTTTGATCTTTCCTTTGAGGCGGGCCGCAGATCTTTTGAACAAATGATGATCGGTAACTATTACGATGCACAAGCTTTGATTGCCTTAGGTAACACTGTTGCAGTCGTTGAGCTTTCGCGAGAAATCAATAAATCCAACTCTGATAGTGGTGGTTCAAGTATATTTATGTTTGGTCTGCCCTTCCTCTATAAAGTATGGATGAAGGATAATCAAAGCAGCCAAGGTAAAATCGAAGACTACGCCAATCACATTGACACTAAATACGATCACGGTATTTTTGTTGACCGTGAGGAGCGCCGCCTCATCGTTAATCCGATTTCGCCATTTACCAGTTTATGGTACAATTTGACTGGTCGAAAAACTGAAGCTATCGAATTCAATTCCCACAAGTATTTGACCAAGGCATTTTACGGTGGGATCGAAAAAATATTTAATTATGACGACGATGACCAAGCGAACCGTAATTATTATGGCCGGGCTGTGTGGAACTTCCAGTTCGATCATTCAAAGAAAAGCAATCTTAAAGAAAGTATCGATGAAATGATTTATATGGATACTGGCTTAGAAGAGCTCGACGTCGACGACGCTAGGATTCCCTGGGATCTAGGTTACCTCAACATCGAAGTGTTAATGGATTTAAATAAAAATGCCACCGATGCCTTAATGAATTTGTTAGAGGGTGGATCAACCGAGTTCATAAGAGAACTTGAGCGCATAGTGGACGATTATTTTACTCCTGAATATATGTCACGAGTAAACGCCTACGGCGATTATTATTACGATCACGACGAGAATCGTGATTATTGCCATGAAAAATTAAAATTATTTTACCAGGCTCGCCAAGATGCAAGGCGTAATACGGTTGTTACTATTGGTGAGGCAAAAAAAAGGTGTAAGAAATTAGTATTAGCCGAAAATAAAGAAACTATTCAAAAAATGGTCGAATACCTCACTCATATGCGATCAGTCATTATGTCTCAAGATGACGACAAGAAAGAATTTGCGCGGCTTTATCGTGAATTCGGAAAGTTAATGATATCAAATCGCTTCACTTACCGAACGGTTTACAACTTGTTAGTAAAAGCGGAAATTGGCGACTTTGTGCGCTACACATTAAATGGCGAAAGAGTAGCAAATTTAGGAATGAGCTTGCCTAGCGCTCGTATGCCGGTGAATTCGGCCAGGAAGCGGATGCGCTAAGACTCAGTATGCCCTAAGGGGCAACTCTTTCGATCTTCCAGTGAGAGCCCTTTTTACGATAAGTAAAGCGATCGTGAAGGCGGTTAATTTGCAAAAATATAAAATCAATATAATCAGGTTTAAGAATATAGCCTCCCCAATGAGGGGGGCAGGGAACAATACCATTTTTAAATTTATCTTCGTAAAATTTAACTTTATTAATTAGGAATTTTCGATCGGGGATCACTTGGCTTTGTGGTGAGGCCCATGCGCTCAACTGGCTTAGGCGGGGACGGTTCTTAAAGTACGCTATAGATGCCTGCCGAGAAAGTTTTGAAATTTTGCCTTCAATACGAACCTGTACGCTGATATTTTTCCAGTTAAAAACCAAAGCTCCGAAAATGTTAACATTTATTTCTTGAGATTTACGGCTCTCATAGTTTGTAAAAAAACGAAAGCCTTTAGAGTCAAAGCCCTTTAAAAGTAAGGTTCTTGCTGAGGGCCGCCGGTTTTTTTTAACGGTAGCCAATATCATACTGTCAGCAATGTTAGCGTCTTTCTTCTTTGCCCTTTGGAACCACTTTCTAAATTCACTGATGGGAGATTTATGCACTTAATTTACTTTGCCGGGGCCGGCTTGGGAGATAGCGAGGGTTTAGAGTTTAAAACCACAAGATTGGACTTGTCATTGGCAAAGCTCAGATTGGTTTTTTCTCCAACTTCTTCAATCGACAATATCGAATAAATGGAGACATGCAGACGCTTAATATTTTCAAAGCGTTTTCTGAGGTAATCTTCTTGGGGGCTGACGACAACTGATTTGGTATCAAAAACAAAATCCGCAATCGAAACAAAACTTAAACCAAGAGTCGAGTCATTAACCGTATGTGCTTTTAGTTGTAAAATCTTTTCTTCTTTGGGATCGCGGTACGTAATAAGATAGTAACCTAAGTCTTTCTTTTTTTCAGTCTTGTGTCCCGGCATAGGTAGGTTTCTATAGCAAAGGTTGAACCCGAGTCAATAGGGCACAGTAGAACACTTCGCAATATCAGTGTAAAATGTGGCTGCCCTTGTTTTTGACAATGCTCTTAATTTCGTTCTCGCGCTCCTGGGGATTAACAACTGAGTCCTGAATGCTGTCAAATTTTCTCATTAAGGCGTTCTTAGCCTCAGTTGCAGCATCGAACACGTTTTCTGAGAATCCCTTAGCTTCTATGCGTGCGCCATCAGACGTTAGGGACAACGTTATTGAAAACTGCTCACCTTCGTTTGACGGCTTACTGTTAATAAACACGGCTACATGCGAACCTGGCAGCAAATAAGGTTCGATTTCAGCTACCAGTTGAAAGATGTGGGCCTTAAGTTCTGGCTCAGTTTCAAAAGCCTCAATAGTATAATTTAGTTTTCTATTATCCACAGCTTCACCCCTTTGTAGTTAAACTTCGGGTAGCCTTAAGCACACTAAAGAACTTCGGACTTTATTATGTATTTTCAGCTAGTTACAGTATATCAAAATATTGAGTTGTTGGCTGTAGCAATTTGGCCAAGTGCTATTAGATAGAGGTTAGACAGTTTTATTTAAATACCGTCTTAATATGAAGCGATATCACCCGTTTTTAAATTCAAAATATTATTTACTGATACAGCAACATCCGGATTTGGCCTAAGTTTAATCTTGTCGCTAGAAGTCTGAGTAACTAACCAAATTTGAACGAATCCAGAATTTACAGCAAAAAAAGAAATCGCTAAATTCTCGCAACCAAATTTGGGTTTAGTACACCGTTCACCAGTACTAGAATAGGCAACTGGATTCGAAGTTGTTCCGGCAATGGGTGGCTGACCTTTAACAGGAGAGGCTAAAATAAATTCTTGTGGCTGCGATGTAGTACATCCGCTGGGAGACAGCATACATTTTAGCAGCTGCGCATTGCTGGCGTTCCTACTACTGAGACGGAGCGTCGCTTCAATTTTTGCTAACCTCGTCAGGTCCGCCCTTAGCACCGACTTAGTTTGAGCCTGTTGCGCAATTGCCTGAACTTGGCGATTCAGTTTAAAGAAGTTTGTAACCATTGTTACGATAATCGTTAATGTCATCATGAATAGCATAAGAGACATCAGTAAACCGCCACTTTGATTTTTAGTCATATGCTAAGCCTCACACAGATTCCTTTGCGCGGTCTAATAAGCGTCAAACCGTCAGGACAAGCACATTGCCCAGGTCCTATTTGAACGGTGTTACCGGGACAGTCAATCGGCGCCGGTGGTACCTGCGGCGGCCCTCCGCCGGCTATCGGTGGTGACACAGTTGGCGGTGGCGTCACGGGTGGTGGTGGTGGCACTAAAGGGTCGATTGCGGGAGGACGATTTGAAATTCCCTTCACAGCGTAAACAATGCTTTCTTCCACCGTTCTTAGTTGTGGCATTGACCCTTGAGCAGTAGGAAACTTAGATTCAATCTTATAACTAACTTCAATGATCTCAGCCACATCACAAAAGGCCGCGGGTGGGCCTAAAAATGTTTTTGGAGGACAATATGCTGTAAACCATGATGTGACTGACATTGCCACCGAATCAATTGCAGAAATTGCGCTTCCCATTTGATTGTATTCAACTGGCTTAGAAGGCGTGCCTGCGATCATCCCTGAAGAAGCGACCACACCGCCACCCGTACTTTCCATAGGACCATATAGATTAAATGGTTGGGTTTTGCCACTTATACAATCCCCAAGGATTGTTGGGTCAAACTCAACCTTTGGCCTCAGGCACGATTTCAAAGCCCCGTTCCCGGGTTTATCATGACTTACTCTTATCGCTGTCGGTAGACGGATAACCATTTTCATTGTACTTTGGAGTTTATCCCTAACATTAGTGCGCAATAACATGGCGGTTGATTTTCGTGAGTTGAGAATAAAAGTATAGGAAGCCGATACTATTATGGCTACGCATCCTATTGCCAGCATTACACTGATTAGTGAAGTTCCCGTTTGATTTTTTATAGAAAACATAAATTCCCCACTTACATTCTTACTATTATCGACCTGGTAATTGTTTTAAGCCCTACTATCTGAGGGGCATTTTTGTTTTGCACGACACCAAACTCAAAGTAAACCTCGATAAGTCCATTCAGTAGACTCGGAAGACTAGGACATGTCTGCGGATGATAGAATGGGTTTGCGAGATCATCAGGACATTGCACGCGAAAAGTTGTGCCCAATTTAAATATACAATCTGAAGTAACTCCAATTGCACAGGGCTGTCCATCCAAGTTATAGCCAACTTCTTTGTCTGGTAATCCCGTAACTGGGATGCCATCAATCAACTTGAAAAAATAAGAATTAGAACTCGAACAAGCTGTCCCATCAACACCAGTGAGGCATGCCTTTAATTCTTTATTCTCCGAATCCTGGGCACTCGCAATTATGTTCTGTTTGGTAATTGCCAATTTGACACGGGTTAATACTAAACTTTGTGCATAAAGAGCTTTTACGGCCCTCAGTTGTTCCAACTGAAATAACATTATTGAGTAACAAGTTGAAATAATAATAATAGACAGCGCAGACGCCATCATTAGGTCTATCAGCGAATAGCCGGCCTGGTTAAAGTACTGATTCTTATCCACATCTTCATTATAGACCAAGCTGGACTAAGGTCCCAACAAAATTAAATTTTCAGATTAAATTCGCCTCGTTACAAAACACTATTTTTTAAGGTGTTTCAGTATGAGATGGTTTTGAGGTATCTAATATGTCCAAAGCCCGTCGAACTTGGCAGAGCCAAATCCTATAATTTGCCCCGCACAGTTTTTCTTAAGAAGGTCACCTTTAAATCGCGTAAGATCGGGCGAACCATTAGGAACAAAACCACGTTCCATCACAAACTCATAGCGAGTTCCGGGAGCATCAGTTTCAATTTTAGAAATAAGTGTGAACGACAAAAGCTTTGTTTGAATATCGTACTTTGTGTAGATAATTCGTCCAGACTCACCGGGGGTGGATTCTTCTGGTAGGCCGCACTTATCTAGCTCAGTGTTATCGGGGACATCGATAGATTTATAATAAGCACCTTCTGCTCCGAAGCTCTCAAGTCGAACAGTGGTTTTTAATACGCCATTTTCGTCGGCCGCAACCGAAACTTTTGAGCCCACACCACTGCCGGCAATGGTGCCGCCTAAAAGCCAATTCGTGCCATTGTCGTCCGTGTCTTGTTCAATTAGTTTAGCAATTCTTTGGCCAAGCATATCTCGGCTATCGACATTTCCAGTGAGTTTGAGTTTTAGTATTGGTTCGTTGGAAACAATACAGACACAGGCCTCATGCGCGCCTTTTTTGACGTCTGTCATTAATGCTACACAGTCTTCGAGCTCATCACGTTTTTCCATTTTGTCAGTTTCAGCGCTACAGCGAAAACTTGTCCAATATGCGGTTTCCATATCAAGCCGATTGCTAAGTTCACGAAATTCTTTTGTGAGCACATCAATCTTTCGACTTTCCGTGGCGACTACTTCGGCAAGTTTATCTAGTGGGCCAAAAACGGGATTAAGGGGCCAAAGGAAAGCCGAAAACGAATATCCGATTGCCATCATGTTTATGTTTTTTAAGTTTAGGCTGCCAACCTCTGACGTGGGTTTTTTTAGAGCGCCTTCAGGCATAAAGGGTGGGTTTTTAGTTACTGAACCCAGCTTAGTTGAGCAGGAAATCGAAAAAACAGCTAACAAAATAAAAACCAGTCTCATTATTTCTCCCAAATATTAAAAGTAAACAGAAACATCAAGAGCAGTTATTGAGTCGGCTGCTACATTTCGACCAGCGATAACTTCGGTATGATTAATTTTTGCCTCTAACGGCACCGAAAAACTTTTCTTTCGAAATAAAGGTATTGTACTAAAGTTAATCCCAGCCAAAATCGCTCGCATGTCTTGGTCTGTATCGCTAGTCAAATAATCGTAGCGCGATTGACTATATTGTCCACCGCGGTACCTGTCTCCATACTTATGTTGTACCGAATAACCTAAACCAATCGTAGTCGTTTCAAGAGGTTCATATTTTAGAGCTAAACTTCCACCGATAAGGTCACCTAGGTTACGATAAGTTTTATAATCGGTATCACTAGACAAAGTACTGTCAGACGAATCGGGTATTCTCTTGGCAATGTGATCTGGGAGCTGAGCCGTATAATCCAAATGAGTCGTGAGCGAAAGTCTTTTTGCCATATACCAATCAGCAACAGCGGCGGCGCCGACATCCCATTGTCCATCACCCGTGGATAGGGACATAAGATTATTAGGATTAGCTACTTTTCCCGTAGGTAAAGTTACAAATTGTTTGATCAGGAACGAGCGAGTGATATTTTTTGAAATTAAATACTTATTAATCCAGCGAATATCACCTAACGAAGTTTGCGATTGACCCACGAGCGGCTCGTAACCCAGGGCTGCAACCTGAGCCGCCACCGGATTTGAAGTCTTTTGCAGACCGGCCTTAGCTTTATTCACATTAGTATCTTCAGCCAATTTACCAAAAAAAGCCTGGCCACCAGGAGTTACATCAAAACCAGTATCTACAAAAGTATTGGTATACACTATGGGAATGGCAATTGCTGTCGTCCATTTTTCGCTGACACCGAAGGCAAAAACGGGAACTGTTGCCGTCACCCGCGCGCTAGCGTAACCGGTAGTATATCCAAATGTGGTCGTTTCAGGATTTTCGATACCCATGGACTGCATGTAGCCCTTGCTGAGAGCCTGCTCACTGGCCGGTTTCCCTTTATACAAATCGCTATAGGTTACGTTTTTTTGAAACTTTGTTCCCAAAGAATTTACGCTGTTGCCAGAGTCATATTTAGATAAGATCTCTGTAGAGAAGGCCAACAACTTAACGTTTCGAATACCTTTCGGTAAAATAGATGTACTTTCAAAGTCAGTGGGCGCTCCCAAGCCATCCGCGAGAGCGTGTGCACCTAGAAGTGCTAATATTATTATAAGACGGTATCTCATCAGTTTATTCTTCCCAGCGATCTAATATGGCCTTAGCAATCTGCTGAAGGTTTTTATTTTCTGGAAGAGCCTCTGGATCTAAATCATTCAAATTGGAATCGATGAAGTTTTTTAATACTTGTTTCGCATCATTTACTTTTTCAATCTCATTTAAATACTCAGCCCAAAAAATATTGTTGTTTCCGTTGGAGCTTACTCCCTTAGCGTTAGTCGAGCCAGCAAAGGCTTCGCTCAGATACTTGCCGGCCTTTTCCATATCGCCGCCGGCAATTTTGGGAAGTTTGTAGTAGGCTCGTCCAAGAACTCTGCTCGACCCAAACAGCGCAATCTCTTTATGACCAAGGAGTTGTATGACTAACATATTACTTCTGAGTTCCGGCCACTTTTTAAGACTTTGCATTACACCGTTAGCTTCGGCCCAAGAGCCCAAATTGATTCCGGCGTAGTATAGTCCAAAAGCAAGTTGAACTACTTCTGCAGGAGTGTGTTTGGCTAAAACCTTTTTTGCTTCGGCCTCAAGGTCAAGTTTTTCATCAGCAAGGTCAGGTAAAAAATCTTTCGTGACCATTTTTGAAGCGTCTATTCCCATTTGAAAAAAAGCGATTTTTTCTTCTTTGGTTTTGCTGGCGCTGCCTACAAAGTAAAATGCTTTTGCTTCACCAGTTTTTAAATCATATAACTCGCTACCTTTGGCACCTGACGCAAGTCGACCGTACATTTCGGCCGCCGCTTTGGCATTCGCTACTCCTTGAGCTGAGTAGTCACGTTCTGAGTAAAGTCTTTGGGCTTCGACAGAACTTTCATCAACAGCAAAAACAGGATTACAAGACATCACAAAAAGAATGGCTAAAAAAATTTTATTCAAGGACCCCTCCCCATAAAGATTGAACTAAAATACTTAGAGTTCGGGGGCGAGTTAGTCAAAGCTCATTTATCACTTAGTAAAAAAGAGAGGGTGTCCAACTTATTTTGCTGAGCGTCAATCTGCCAACAAGACGGTTGTTGGCAATATTTTTGAACTCATGATATTGGCCTATTTATGAATGACAGTATCAAACTCGAGGCTGCATGGAAAGAAAGACTTTTGCCCGAGTTCTCTAAGCCATACATGCAGAAATTAAAGAAATTTTTGCATGATGAATATAAAAAAAAGAAAATTATTTACCCTAAGGGCTCCGAGTTTTTTAGTGCCCTTAACACCACGCCATTTGAAAAAGTGAAAGTAGTTATTATTGGGCAAGACCCCTATCACGGGTTGAATCAGGCGCATGGCCTTTGCTTTTCAGTTTTAAAAGGAATCGACGCGCCCCCATCACTCCTGAATATATTTAAAGAAATGCATTCTGACTTGGGGTTAGCGGCAGAAAATTTTCCGCATGGAAATCTTTCGAAGTGGGCCGAACAAGGAGTTCTGCTTTTGAATTCAGTGTTAAGTGTAGAAAAAAGCCGAGCGGCTTCTCATCAGGGCCGCGGCTGGGAAGAATTTACCGATACGATAATTCGTGAGTTGAACGAAAATCGGGAACATGTCGTTTTTATGCTGTGGGGAACTTACGCGCAGAAAAAGGGTCAGTTTATCGATAAAAAAAAGCACATGGTGCTGACGGCACCTCATCCATCGCCTTTGTCTTCTTATCGAGGATTTTTTGGCTGCAAACATTTTTCAAAGGCTAACAAGTACTTAGCAGCTAATGGCTTGGAACCTATTGACTGGCGCCTTTATAGTGGCTAATGTCATCATTGTGAAATTAATAAGATCTAAGCATTTTTGGAACAACGTCGCATTAAACTTATTAGTAATGGTATTTCTGGTCTCGGGCGCATTGACTATTATTAGTTCTTAGCCAACGGGAACCTATTAAACCATACGATCTTTGTCGCCGCCGCGAACGATAAAAACTTTGCCAATTTTTTCGAGTTCTAAAATCTTGTCGACAATTTCTTTTTGTGCCGCTTGTATCTTTGAAAGTGGCTGGGAGCCTTGGTTTTCTATAGCTTCTTTAAACTGCTCAACCCGTCTAGCACTCAAGTTTGAAAATAGATGGAGTTTGACTTCATCGTTAGCTTTTCGCAGAGCCAAACACCACATTTTTTCGGGAATTTCAGTAAAGAGCAAGGGCACACTTTTGTGGTTAATCTTGTGGATATCGTCAAATGTAAATAGGCTACTCTTAATAAGTTCCGCAAGAGTGGCATCTTTTTGTGCAAGGTTTTCTAAAAGTGTTCGTTGGGAGTCCGGATCCAATACTTTTACTGTCTCAATTGCTATTTTAAGATTTTTTTTAATAATCGCCCCCTCTCCTTAAACTACAAGATATTCTCGGCAAAAAGCCACGTGTTCACAACTGCAAAGACACCGAATGGCGCAGCGCAAAATATTCAATATATTGAAATAGTAAAGTGCCGATTGACTCTGCGGTGTAGGTTTCTTAAGAGGTCCCTATTCCATGAAGATGTCTAAAGTTCTCTTTACTGAAAAGCTTCCCAAAAGTACCCAATTGGGAAGAGAAGTGCTCGTCATTTATGACCGCAAACTTTTAAAAGTCTCTCCTCCTTTTAAAAAATGGCTTAAGTTTTTTTCGAGCACTTATGGTGTCGTAGGTGGAGAAAAGATTAAGTCTGTAAGGCAACTGCCGCGCCATCTAGAAAATATTTTAAAAATTTCGAAAGATCTTTCACGGGATCTATTAGTCATAGTTGTTGGCGGTGGTAGCGTTGGAGACTTTGGCGGATTTGTTGCCAGTATTTTGAAAAGAGGCGTTAGACTGATTCAAATTCCTAGCACATGGCTAAGTGCGATTGATTCAGCTCATGGCGGTAAGACTGCGCTTAATGTCGAAAATACCAAAAATCAGATTGGCACATTTTACCCAGCAGAAAAGGTTTATGTCGTGAAAGAGTTGTTGTTGTCACAGCCGGCAAAAAGACGCAACGAAGTTTTAGGCGAGGTTGTGAAAATGGGCCTTCTTAATTCTACAATAAATCCTAAGGATTGGAAGAAAATTTCAAACCGCAAGAAATTATCATTTAAAGAATTTTGTGGGCTAAAAAAAATAATAAATGCCAAGTGTGAAGTGGTCCGCTTGGATCCTCTGGAAACCAGGGGATTACGAAGAGTTTTAAATCTAGGACACACAGTTGGCCATGAACTGGAGACTCAGTTAAATCTTCCTCATGGTGTGGCGGTAGCTCAGGGTTTGATTTTTGCCTGTGAGTGGAGTCGACGTTTGGGATATTTGACTGACGCAGATTTTAAAAAAATTAATTCCCGATGGTTTAGACCTTTTGGTATCAAAAAAATGAAGGCGCGAAGAATTTCAAAAGGGGTTTTTGCTTCTCATATTGCGCGCGACAAAAAGAGAACTGCTGACAATAAAATTGAATTTGTTTTTATTAAGGGAATTGGCAAGCCCTTGTTAAAAAAAATGACCATTAAGGCATGTTGTGATGAGGCCATACGCCAGGGTTTGGTGGGACCATGAGTTTTAATTTTGATGGTCATATTCCTCCTTCTAAATCGATTTTATTGCGACTTTCTTTATGCGAAAGTTATGTGACTGAGGAATCTGTGTCGCCATTTTTTACTTGTGATGATGTCATTAAGATGGCTAGTGGATTGAAACAACTTTTTAATAGCGATCCCATTGATTGTGGCGACTCGGCCATGGCCCTAAGGTGTTTGGTTTTGCGCGCATCTCGAATTCCGGGGCGCCACTTTATTTCTGGAAGCAAGCGTTTGATGACGCGACCTCATACCGAGCTCGCTCATATTCTCGCCCAGCTAGGCGCCAGGATCTATTTTATTGACGGTAAAATTGTTGTCGAAAGTACCGACTGGCCGGACAAGAACTTAGAGATCATAGTTGATCGATCAAACTCCAGTCAGTTTGCCTCCTCACTTTTATTGAACAGTTGGTTGTTGAATCATAGTATAAAAATCTCTTGGATGGGCGAAACCGTCTCTGATGGCTATTGGCAAATGTCATTGAAGCTCGCTAAAAAATTAGGAATGAAGATTACTATTCAGAGTGAATCGATCACCGTGCCCTCTCAACAAAAGCCATTTGTGGACTGGACGCTCACGGAACTTGATATGAGTTCTGCTTTCTCGGTTGCGGCCCTCGCCACCGTCGCGGGTCAAGCTCGCATTAGGGATTTTTCGTGGGAAGGATTGCAACCAGATTCAGAATTTGTGACAGTTCTAAAAAAAATGGGTGCGGGAGTGGAAATTCAAGATAGCGTCCTTTTAGTAAAGAAGGCAGATGCCTTATTACCTATTTCTTTGGATTTGTCGAATTGCCCTGATATGTTTCCTGTGCTCTCGGTGCTCTGTGCCTTGGCCGAAGGTAAGTCTCAACTCTATGGCGCCGCCCACCTGGCATATAAAGAATCTCATAGAATTCGAAAAACAGCAGAGCTAATTCGACTGATGGGTCGGCAGTGCACAGAGACTTTAGACGGAATAATAATTTATGGTAAGAAACAAAATCTAGATTTTGAAAACCTAGCGGCCATTATTTTCGACCCTGATCGCGATCACCGGCTTGTAATGGCAGCAGGAGTAGCCAAAGCCGCTGGACTCAATGTGATAGTTACAGATCCTCGGGCGGTAAATAAAAGTTTTCCTGATTTTTTGGAGATTTCGCCAGTATGACTACAGTACTTGTTGGGCATCGAGGGGTGGGAAAATCAACGCTGTTAGAGCGTTTGGCTCAGTATGGATTTAATGTGCTGGACCTCGATCTTTATATTGAGCAAAGAGAAGGCCATACGATTGCGGAAATATTTGCTACCTCCGGTGAGGCATACTTTCGAATTCTAGAAAAAAAATGTTTTGTTGAGGCCATGGTCATGGAGCCCCATTTTATTTCAATGGGAGCCGGTTTTAATTTCGACTTACCCAAGTCAATCAAAGTTGTGTGGATAAAACGGACGACAGACAAAATGGGTAGAATCTTTTTAAATCGCCCCAGGCTTGATTTGACTCTGACTCCTTTAGAAGAATATTTAAGAAATTTTGAACTAAGGGACAAAAAGTTTTCTAAAATATGCGACCAAATTTATGTTTTGCCTGAGGGTCGATTTGAGCCTAGCGAAAGCGAAAAAAACATTTTAGGAGGTGGGGGACTAAATGTCGGCGCTACTCTTACGGTGTTTCCGAGAGTTTTTGAAAGTCGTGATGGTATTAATTGCTACTTTGAGCGTTGTCGGCCATGGGGCGTGTCTTTCTTTGAATTGCGAAATGACTTTTTAAGCGAGAATAATATTGCCTTGGCTTTAAAGTATATTCCAAACTCACAACTGCTCTTTAGCATCAGAAAAAAAATTGAGAGTCTACCGTCGGGAGTTTCAGACTTTGATTGGGCTTTGGAGCTAGGTGAGTGTCCCTTTCCAAATCCCCGCATTTATTCTTTGCATACGAGGTCAGACGAACTTTCATTTGAGAGTACTTTGAGAAAACTAGAGCAGTACCAAAAAGGCGGGACTCATATTAAGTTAGCCGTAGAGATAAAAAGTTTTTCCGAATTGGTTTTGGGTCATAAGTGGCAAAGAGAAGATCAGTCACAGAGATCATTTTTACCTACTTCTGACGATGGTCGATGGCTCTGGTACCGAGTTCTGCAGAAAGGTAAGCAAAAATTAAATTTTGTGAATGAAGGGTTTTCTAATGTTTTGGATCAACCCTCTATGATGGATTGGCTAAGTGCCCCAGTGAGCGAGAGTTTTGCAGCTGTATTAGGTGATCCCATTGAACACAGCTTTTCGCCAGAAGAGCATCAAGAATTTTTTTCGAAAAGGAAACTCCCATTTGTAAAAATTCGTGTGAGTGAAAGCGAATGGAGCGAAGCTATTGCGGTTTTGGAGAGTTTAGGTTTAAAGTACGCGGCTGTTACCTCTCCACTCAAGAAAATCGCACTTAGGCCGGACACGATAAATACAATATACTATAATGGGAAATGGCAGGGAGCGAATACAGACCTAGATGGCTTGAAAGAGTTTTTTGAGGTAATAAAGGACGAGTCGGTAGCGGTTTGGGGCGGAGGCGGATTGTTGGAAAGCATCAACAGCTTTCTTCCAAAAGCAAAATACTATTCGGCGAGGACAGGCAAAAATCGAGATGGATCGACATCTGAAATTTTGCCGGAAGTGGTCGTGTGGGCGGTCGGAAGAGGCCGATTGAATAAATATCCACCAAAGGAATGGCGCCCTAGATTAATTTTGGATTTAAATTACACAGACGATTCTCCGGGCAAGGAGTACGCGTTGCAAACAGGAGCTGATTATCAAGATGGGAATAAAATGTTTAAAGCTCAAGCGCGAGCCCAACGCAAGTTTTGGCAGTTGTGTGAACTACCTATTAAGGCAGAGTTAGAAGGTGAGTTACTATGAGAGCTAATTCATTTGGCAGTCGATTTGTAATTACTACTTTCGGAGAGAGTCATGGGCCGGCGATGGGCGTGGTTATCGATGGCTGCCCAGCGGGAGTGGTGTTTGATAAGGAACTGTTAAAAAGGGAACTTGAAAAAAGGAGACCCGGCACTTCAGAAATTGTTTCGGCGAGAAATGAATCGGACGTTCCAGAAATTCTGAGCGGCGTGTTTGATGGAAAAACTCTGGGAACACCGCTGGCCGTGATCATTAGAAATCAGGATCAAAGATCATCGGACTATGAAAAGATTAAATATGTTCCCCGCGTGGGTCATGCTGACGAAGTATGGGCTAAAAAATTCGGCCATACCGATCTGCGGGGCGGGGGTCGGAGTTCTGGCCGCGAAACAGTTTCGCGAGTAATCGGCGGAGCGGTAGCGCAAATGGCCTTGAGGCATATTGGTGATGAAACTAAAGTCATTGCCTTTGCAAAAAGGATTGGTCCGTTGGACCTTGAACTCTCGAATTCCAGAGAGGATGAAGTCAAGAAATTATTAGTTGAGGCTAGAGAAAAGGGCTATAGTTATGGTGGCATTGCCGAAATATGGATTGATCATATTAAGACCGGTGTTGGTGAGCCGGTTTTTCGAAAGCTAAAATCTGATTTAGCTCAGGCCTATATGTCTGTCGGAGCAACTATTGGCGTAGAGTTTGGCGTAGGTTTCGCGGCGGTGAATGTAGAGGGTTCGATTTTTCATAATGCCAATATTACTTCATCCTCTGTTTATGGCGGGATGAAGGGCGGCATCTCCACCGGTGAACGAATTGTTGCACGGGTGGCGTTTAAACCAACATCGAGTGTGCTCGACGTTTCAAAAAAAGGCCGACATGATCCCTGTATAGTGTTTCGGGCCCTACCGGTTTTAGAAGGAATGACATATTTGGTAATTGCTGATCACCTTGTAAAATAGAGCTAAAAAATATAATTGTGACAATTCATTATTCACTTTATGAAAACTTTCATATCAAATACGGACATCTTGAAGGTGAATGGGCATACTAGATCGAATGCACCTGAATGCAATATTCGATGCACTCTCGAAATGAAGCGCAAAAATTTTAAGATTTTCTGTATGAAGTATGGATACAAATAAAAATTAGACATTAATATTAAAATTCAAATTTTCTCATCGCTATGCGATAACGTCGAAAAATCACAATCTTAAAAACAAATTCTCAAAATGAATAGGTCTCCATACTTGGCTTGGTGCTTGCTCTTAAAAGGCTTGGGTCAAGACATTGTGGTTTTTTCTTTATTTGGGGTGCGTTGATGAGACTATATATATTAGGTTATTCAAAAAGTTTTTTGTGGCTATGTCTATCTCTATATTTGGCAAGCTGCTCTAAGCTTCAATTTAGCCAGGATCCCAATAGCTTTGCACTAAGAATGCCCGATGGCGTTCGAATTATGGAACCAGCCCCTTATACAGTCGACAGAGTCGGAGTATTAGTAAAAGGAACTTGTAAAGAAAAACTCCCTGTAACCATAGAAGGCCTGGGTTCGGGAATACTCTTTAATAGTAAACTGAGTTGTGAAGATGGTAATTTTGAAACATTCATTACGTTTTCGGATGGTGAAGGATTAAAAAATGTAGTTGCGAAACAGCGAAACCTCGAAACAAATGAGTGGGCACAAGACGATCGTAATTTTATTAAAGATACAGTTGCCCCAACGGTTCTCATTGCTACTCCCGCCCTCAATTCAGAGGTCATGGCTACAGTAAACATTACGGGAACATGTGAGGCAGGGCTTGTAGTAGATTTATTTTTGACAGGACGAGGTTCTTTGGGATCTGTTAATTGCATCAATAGTGTATTTACTATGCCAATCCAACTCGCGGGTTCAGACGGTATAAAAAACATAGTAGCTCAGCAAATCGACTTAGCCGGCAATATTGGTAACGACAACAGAAACATTATAAAGGACTCCGTGGCACCACGAGTAGTTATTTCGACTCCCAGTGCGGGTTCTATCACACGTATGGGCACACGAATTACTGGAACATGCGAGACTGGTTATAGTGTCGCAATTGGCGGTGGCGGAGTTAACGCTATTACTTCTGCCGCTTGTACCAATGGACAATTTTCATCTGATGTTACCTATTCAAATGGTGATGGTAGTAAACAGGTTTCAGTTTCTCAAACAGATCGCGCCGGTAATTTAGGTCAAGACTCCCGTAGTTTTGTAAGAGATAGCACCGCACCGCTCATTGCAATTACTAGTCCCGTAAATGGTTTAGTAACAAGAGGCCCTGTACAATTAGCGGGAACATGTGAATCAGGATTAAATGTGAGTGTTTCTGGCTCGGCCCTTTCGCAAATCACTAGTGTCGCATGTACTAGTGGCCAGTTCAGCTATAATTTTACGGCGGCGAGCGGTGATGGCGCAAAACAAATATTAGTATCGCAGACTGATGTTGCTGGAAATTCAGGTACAGATCAAAGAACTATTCAAGTTGATGGTACTGCGCCTCGAGTGGCTATAACTGCGCCCGCGGCGAACTCCTCAACAGTTAGTGGTGTAACTCTAATTGGTACTTGCGAAACTGGCTTAAATGTAATGGTTACGGGTTCTGGATTACTTTCTGCCACAAATGGTCCATGTAGTAATGGTGGATTTAGTATTCCTGCAACATTTTCTAACGGTGACGGAACTAAATCAATGACCGTCACCCAAACCGATGGAGCTGGAAACAGTGGCTCTGATTCGAGAAGTTTTATTAGAGACTCCTCAGCGCCCAATATAGCTATCACTGCACCCGCTGTAAATACTGAAGCTCAAAATGGCCTGAGACTTCAAGGTACATGTGAGTCAGGTGTAGCTGTCAACATTTCTGGTGGCGTGGCTCAAAATTCGACTACCACATGTTCTAATAGTCTCTTCGCATTGGACATTATTTTTTCAAGTGGCGATGGAACAAAAACCATCGTGGCTTCGCAGACTGATTCAGTGGGCAATCAAAGTTCTGATCAAAGAAATTTTATTAAAGACACTGTTGCTCCCATTGTGACTATTACAGCTCCCGCTGCAAATAGCTGGGTCGGCGACCAAATGACTTTAACTGGCACATGTGAAACAGGTCTAAACGTTGTGGTCACCGGCACAGGCATTAGCCAAGCGGCAACGGCCAGTTGTAATGTTGGCCAGTTCTCTCAGCTTTTGAATTTGTCTAATGGTGATGGAATTAAATCGGTGACTGCCACTCAAACAGATCGAGCGGGAAACTCAGGCTCAGCCTCACGCACAGTTAGTCGTGATTCTACAGCTCCGCGAATCGTCATCACTGCTCCGGCCGCTAATTCTTCAGTAACTACCAGTGTCGGATTGCAAGGTACATGTGAAATAGGCCTAGGCATTACACTTTCTGGTGCTGGTTTAGTTTCCCCTTCGACCGGACTTTGTAACAATGGAAATTTTGATATAGCGGTGACTTTAACAGCTAATGACGGCTCAAAGAATGTCATAGTTAGCCAGACAGACCCCGCCGGAAATATCGGCAGCGACAATAGATCATTTCTTCGCGACACTGGTGCTCCCGTTGTTCGCATCACGTCACCAGCTGCTGGAACAGCTGCTCGAACTGGTGTAACCCTATTAGGAACTTGCGAAGTGGGTATTCCTGTTAATATTTCTGGTTCAGGAGTCAATGCCCCCACCACTGCGACCTGCACTAACAGTCAGTTTAGCGCGGCACTAATTTTTTCAAGTGGTGACGGCGCAAAAGATGTATTGGTCACGCAAACAGACTCTGCAGGAAATAGTGGTTCAGATACTCGACAATTCAATCGTGATAACACAGCTCCCGTAATTGCAATTACATTGCCAAATGCTAATGCCTTTGTACAAGCTCAAGAAAATATTTCGGGAACTTGTGAAAGTGGCTTGCAAGTGACACTGTCAGGTTCGGGCTTGGCTACAAGTCTAAATACAGCCTGCGCAGCGGCCAGTTTTTCAGCGCTTGTTACCTTTTCAAATGGTGATGGCACAAAATCAGTTACGGCTTCGCAAACTGATAGCGTCGGAAACACAGGTACGAATTCACGAAGTTTTGTTAGAGACGCCAATGGACCCAACATTACCATAGATACACCTGCCGTAAATACCGTGGCACAAACGGGCCTTACTTGCGGTGGTGCTTGTGAAAATGGTTTTATTGTTAATATATCTGGAGCAGGGATTGCAAGCCCACTAACTGCTACTTGTGCGAACTCTCGTTATTCAGCTGCAATTATTTTTTCAAATGGCGATGGAGTTAAAAACGTAGTTGCTTCGCAAACAGATCAATCTGGAAACAGTAGTTCAAGTAATCGAAATTTTATTCGCGACTCTGTGGCGCCAAGTATTGCTATCACAGCGCCTGCGGCGGGCACACTAGCCCGAGTGGGAGTAACCCTCGTAGGAACCTGTGAGTCTGGCCTACCGGTTGCCATCTCAGGCGCCGGAGTGAGCGCTCAATCATCCGTGCCTTGTACTAATAGTCAATTTTCATCAGCAATCACTTTTTCAAATGGTGATGGCAGTAAAGATGTGGTTGCCACGCAAACGGATACTGCGGGTAACAGTGCTTCAGACAGCCGGCAGTTTGTCAGAGATAACACCGCTCCTATTATAGCGATTACGTCTCCAAATGCTAATGCCTTTGTACAAGCTCAAGAAAATATTTTGGGAACATGTGAAAGCGGTTTACAAGTAGCTTTGTCCGGTGCTGGCTTAGCCGCCGCTGTAAATACGAGTTGTGCCTCGGGTAACTTTTCAGCTCTCGTAAGCTTTTCAAGTGGCGACGGCACAAAGGTTGTTAGTGCAGCGCAAACGGATTCTGCTGGCAACACGGGCGCCAGCTCCAGAAACTTTTTAAGAGATGCAAATGGCCCAAACATTACGATTGATACTCCAGTCGCTAATACTATTGCGCAAATTGGATTAACTATTGGTGGGGCGTGCGAAACTGGCTTGACAGTTAATATTTCTGGCGGCGGAGTTTTAAACACATCGACAACAGCTTGCTCAGCGAGTCGCTATTCTGCTGCAATTAGCTTTTCAAATGGTGACGGTATAAAAAATGTCGTAGTCGCCCAAACAGATGCGGCGGGCAACTCGGGCAGTGCCAACAGAGATTTTGTTAGAGACTCTTCGGCCCCAAGAATTGCAATTACTGCCCCAAATGCAGGAACAGTTGGTCGTACTGGCTTAACAATTAGCGGCACTTGTGAAACAGGGGTTCAGGTAACTATTTCTGGCACGGGCGTAAATGCGCAGTCAACAACCTCTTGTTCTAATGGTCAATTTTCATCAGCAATCACGTTTTCAAATGGTGATGGCAGTAAAGATGTAGTTGCCATGCAAACTGATGCTTCGGGAAATAGTGCTTCTGACAACAGGCAGTTTATTAAAGACAATACGGCTCCGCTGATTGCAATAACATCCCCGGCAGCCAATGCCATTGTTTTGGCACAGGCGACCATACAAGGAACTTGTGAGTCAGGTTTACAAGTTGATCTTTCTGGATCTGGCCTATCAGCCCCAGTTTCGACCGCATGTGTAGGTGGTGGGTTTTCATCGCAAGTCAATTTTACTAGTGGCGATGGTGCTAAACTTGTAACAGCTATGCAAACCGATAGCGTGGGTAACACGGGTTCAGCATCGCGCACATTTAATCGTGATACCACGGCTCCATTGTTAACAATCGACACACCTGCTGTTAATACAGTTGCACAAAATGGTTTAACTGTTGGTGGCGCGTGTGAAAATGGCTTAACAGTTGGTATTTCTGGAGTTGGAGTCGCAGTGGCTTCAACAACTACCTGTGCGGCAGCCAGATATTCTTCGGCTATCATATTCTCAAATGGTGATGGTATTAAAAACATAGTAGTGACCCAAACAGATGCTGCTAATAATTCCAACTCAGCTAACCGTGACTTTATTAGAGATGCTACAGCACCAAATGTAGCGATTTCTAGTCCAGCCGATGGCGCTAGCTTGGGTTCTAATTTCACACTTCAAGGAACTTGTGAAACAGGAATCAATGTGGTGATTTCAGGAGCAGTTTCTGCTTCTACAACGACTCCCTGTGGTGGTGGTCAGTTTAGTGTGGCATTAATAGCTTCAAGTGGCGACGGACAAAAAACTGTTACCGCTAGTCAAACCGACGCTGTTGGTAATCGCGGTTCAGATTCAAAAACATATAATGTCGATGGCTCGGGCCCTGTTGTGCGAATTACTTCTCCTGCCGCAAACAGTGTTTGGCAAAGTGGAGTAACACTTGCTGGGACTTGTGAAACGGGACTTAATGTTATGGTTTTTGGTTCAGGTGCAAATGCCACTCAAAATGTTTCGTGCTCCGGTGGTAATTTTTCAGCAAATGTAACTTTTAGTTTGGGCGAGGGTCCCAAAGAAATTCGTGTCGGACAAACCGATGCCGCGGGCAACGTAGGTTCTGACAGTCGAACATTTATAAAAGATGTAACTGCTCCTACACTTACCTTTACCGCTCCTGCCGAAATGGCAGTCGTTAGAACTGTGGGAGTCACAGTCAATGGAACATGTGAAACGAATTTAGTAGTCCATTTAGTGGGTAGTGGTTTAGCCAGTCCCTTAGATGTCAATTGCGTGGGTGGCAGGTTTACCGGAAATGTAAATTTAAGTACTGGCGATGGAGAGAAAAACATCATAGCTCATCAAACGGATGCCGCCGGAAATACAGGCTCTGCAGTTAGGAACCTGTTGTTAGACAGAGCGCCACCCATTATAGCAATAACGTCACCGGCAGCTGACAGTTTCCATTTAAATGGTTTAACTTTACAAGGCACTTGCGAATCGAATCTCACAGTTAATATCTCTGGTGCAGGAGTAAATGCGACTAGCACAACACTCTGTTCTGCTGGCCAATTTAGCGCGGCAGTCACCTTTTCGAATGGCGATGGCGTGAAGAACATAATTGCTTCGCAGGTAGACCCGGCCGGAAATATCGGCAGCGCTAATCGCAATTTTAATCGTCAAAGCACTGTTCCTGTTGTTAGGATTACAGCTCCCCCCGCAGGCACTCGCGGTCAAAATGGTCTTACTTTGCAAGGTACTTGCGAAAATGGTCTCTCTGTCAGTCTGGGCGGCGCAGGCATTTCTGCAGCTACAACTGCTACTTGTAACGGTGGTCAATTTAGTCAAGCTATTGTGTTTAGTGCTGGCGATGGCGTAAAAAATATTATCGCATCGCAAACCAATGCTGTGGGTAATGTTGGTAGCGATCAACGCGACTTTGTAAGAGGTGTGATTGACGGATTCGAAGTATTTAACATTGCAACCGCAAATGGTAAGGTCGACATCCTTTTTGTTGACGATAACTCATCTTCAATGGAAGTCGAACAACGAGAACTTGGCCGCCGCTTCCCGAGTTTAATTAGTGGACTACAAAGTGTTGACTGGCAAATAGGAATTACAAATACAGATTGTAGCACGGGTCCATTCGGAATTTGTGGCTCTCTATTAAGTTTGACGGGTGCTGACGGTAAGATCTTAACGGCTGCAACGCCCAACGCCGCTCAAGTCTTCGGAAATACAATTTATCGCCCAGAAACTGACGGCTGTCAGGCTCGCGGCGACTGTCCCAGCTCAAATGAACAAGCACTTTTAGCTTCGATGACTGCAATGGATAAACGTACTTCTGACAATGCGGGATTTATTCGTAATGACTCTGACTTAGCGATTGTGGTGTTAAGTGATGAGGACGAAAAATCTAATGCTCCCCCAAGTGCAACGACAACCGCTCAGGCACAAGCACACTTTAAAAATATTTGGCCCAGCGGCAAAAAATTATCGGTTTATGGGATCATTATTCAGCCTGGAGACAGCGCCTGCTTAAATTCCCAAGTTAGTCAGGGAGGCTTTGCCTTTTACGGAACAAGAGTTGCTGAGTGGTCACAGTTAACCGGTGGTATTACTGGCAGCATTTGTTCTACCGATTATAGTTCTGTCGTGGAACAAATTGGTCGCCAAGTAAACACAGTAGTTAATTCAGTTGAGTTAGCGAGAACGCCCATTGCTTCGAGCGTGAATGTGGTATTTACGCCCAATCAAACCATCACTTGGACAGTACAAGGAAACCGAGTGTTGTTTAGCCAGCCGCCGGCAGCTGGCACTAGAATTGAAGTTTGGTATAGCCATCAATAGTTCATGTAACAGTTAATATAACAGCGGCGAAAAATTTAAATCTCAGGTACCCACTTCTCAACGGACTTGGGTTGGCTAGATTCCAACGAAAATACAGTTTGTGATTTAGCAATAGGACCAGGTTCATTGGGAATGGCCAACGCGATTCCACCCCTCATTAGTGATTCCAGCGAGCTAATTTTTATCTCAGAATTAAATAAACCCAAATTTGCTTGGATGCCGGTTTTTCGCCAAAAGACAGTATTGGTTCGAATAAGTTTGGCATACTGTTTTTCTATGCTGACTTGAACTTCAATCAGTTGCGACTTGGGACTGAGTTTCATTCCTGACACGGAACCTACTTTGAGCCCGCGGTAAGTTACGGTATCCCCAACATTGATAGATTCACTGAGTGGGGTTTGCAATCTGTACATAACCGTATCGGCAGTGGTGTCATTAATTTCGTTTCCAGTTTGGCCGCGAAATAAAAGAGAAGACTTTCCTTTGCCGGGTTCTACCCTAATGTAGGACCCTCTGAATATAGTTTCTAAACCACGGACTCCCTCGAAATCGACTTCTGGCTGAACCACCCAAAATTTGGTGCCAACTACAGCCAATCTTTTGGCGTCTTTAGTGAGTCTGGCAAAAACAACAACCTCCTTGCCGTCACGGGATAGGACAATATTTTCTACTTTGCCCACATTGATGCCACGGTACCGCAGTGGTGTTTTTTGCGCTTCGACACTCGATGCGTCAGTAAAAATAATTTTTATCAATGGACCACGATGTTGAAAGTAATCGTAGAACAGCCAGCTCGTAAGAATAACTGCAATGGCCGGAAAGAACCAAACTACCCAACTAATATTAGGCCTCTTGAGCATCATTTTAATTTTTGAGTTGTCTGACATTTTCTTCCTGCCATAAAAGTTTTGAATCAAAGCTTGCCGAGCCTAACATTGTAAAAATAACTACCAAAGCAAATAATAGAGAACCTATCTCTGGTTGCACAGAAGTCCATGGTCCCAATTTCATGATCGCTACCAGAACTGCTAGCAAAAAAATATCAAGCATCGACCAACGACCCAGAATTTCAACAATTCGAAAGAGCTGCGTCTTGGCATAGGCGTGTTTTTGATCAGAGGCTGTCAGCGCTAAGTAAAAAAGTATGACAAGTTTTAATAACGGAATGAGAATACTTGCGAGTAAAACGATGATGGCGACCGTCCACGAGCCCGATTCTGCAAGCAAAACAATGCCGTTCCAAATAGTTGCGCTATTGCGACTGCCATAGAGCTCCATTGTCATAAATGGAAAAATATTTGCGGGAATATAAAAGAATAAAGCCGTTAGCGAAAAGGCTAGAGTTCGTGAAATTGATTTTGGTTTGAGGCGGTTGATGTGATGTCCGCAGCGATCGCACATAACTCCTCCATGAAGATGACCGATGGTGGGAATCGGATGGCCACAAAAATCACAGAGTATAAAGAAAGGTCTTACCTCGTACTGCATAGAGTTTGTTTATGTGATTGTAGGTTCCAGAGTCAAGGCCTGAGGGGTGACGGGGTAAAATGCCCCAGCGGCAAATAATTACAATATCATTGCCAGAATTAATCCTCGCCTATAATAATGACGCTCATTTTAAAGGTAAAATAGTAATATGGGATTTAATAACATTATAAAGAACAGAGGCTATTTTCTGCTGGCGGCGATAACGGCGTTATCGTTTTTGTTCTTCTTCGCGATCGTTAGTCCTTTTATCCTAACCATTAGTCTTTCGGGAATCTTTGCTGTTGGCTTAACTCCTCTCGTTGAAAAGATTCGTAAGAAATATGGAATTGGCAGGCAAAGAATTGTAATTGGAATAATCATACTAGTCATAATGGTTTTTACATCCCTCACCTCGCTTTGTATTTTTCGCATCTACGATTTATCTCTGGGCGCTGACAAAGAAAAGACCATTGCTTTTCTTAAGGGAATTAATAATTCAGTCGGAACTTCCTCAGCATATCTAGAGACACGCATTCAATCTTCATTATCGGTGCTGGGGATAAAATCTAATCCAAAGTTAGGTCAACAGTCTCAGGCTTTTATGACAAAAATAGGGGAATGGTCCTTACAGATTTCAACCAAATTTTTTTCTATGTTGCCTGAATTTTTTGTTCACTTTTTGGTATTCATTTTGATGCTGTTTTTATTTTTTAGATTTGGCAAAAAGCTTCGTGGGCTTTTGCTTCGTTCGCGGCTTGTTACGGCAGAGGAGGTCGACACGGTCAACGAACTCTTGCAGTCCTCAGGTGGGACCATGCTTTCTGCCAATTTCATCGTCGGTATGGTGCAAGCATCTGTCGTCACACTGGCCGCCTTTGTCGTTGGCTTGAACGAATGGGCCATTATATTCACACTGACTTTTATTTGCTCCTTTATTCCTGTCATTGGCGCTGGCCCCATTGGATTGTTTCTGGCCGGGCTTTGTTTTTCGATGGGGATGAATGGAGCGGCGGTATTTATGATTGTCATATCATTTGTATCGGGCACTATTGATAATATTATTAGACCTTATTTGGTTGCACGATCAGAAGAAAACCTCAATCCGATTATTAGCCTAATAGGACTTATTGGCGCAGTATCTGTTTTTGGATTTCCGGGTATTTTTTTGGGACCGTTTGTTATGTCGGTAGCTTCATCGTCATTTCCAAAGCTTTTGAGCGCAATTGAAAATCAGCATGAAGTGCCAACGAAAATTTAGATTTTCAAATATTTTATTTGAATTTGTTATTTGCTAGTGTTGAGGCAGATCGCCGACATATCCCGAATAAATATACGCAATGCCTCCGCTCAATGACTTGTATTCACAGCGAGAAAAAAGTTTAGTAGACATCATCATTGCTAGGAACTCTTCTCGGCAGGGAAAGTGAGAAGAACTTGTTTGTAAATATTTATAGGCTGCAAACGACCCTGATATCATTCCGCCAAGTCGGGGCATTAAATATTTCGAATAGAGTTCGTAAATTTGTTTAAAAACGGGAGTCTCGGGTTGACCAAATTCTAAAATCATAATTTTGCCGCCAGGCCTAACAACTCTGGCAAGTTCAGAAATTGCCATTAAGGGATTTGAAACATTGCGAATGCCAAAAGCAATACTGGCCACATCAAAACAGGCATTGGGGTATGACAGTTTTGTAACGTCTGCCAATTCAAAGACTAGAGAAAGACTTCGCTTGTGGGATTTTAAGCGCGCCAAACTGAGCATCTCTTCGCAAAAGTCACAGCCAATAACTTGGCCTTCAATACCCACTTGTTTTTTAAATTCGAACGCAAGATCGCCAGTTCCTGTGGCGCAGTCCAAAACGCGAAACCCGCGCTCGGCTTGGCTTAAGCGTACCAGCTCGCGTCGCCAGAGATGATGAATGCCGCCGGACAAAATGGTATTGGCCATATCGTATCTTGAGGCAATTGAACCAAACATCGAGCGAATTTTTTGAGGATCTTTGGTCAGCTCCATAGGGGGCGCTTTAGATGATTTAGCAATGGGCCGAGTTGATTCATGAGGGTACTAAATTGATCAAAATCCAAAGTCTGAAAGCCATCTGACAGCGCTTGGTCAGGCTTGGGATGAACTTCAATAAGCAAGCCATCGGCGCCAGCCGCCGCGGCGGCCATTGACATAGGCGCCACTAATTCTCGTATTCCGGTGGCATGAGAGGGGTCAACAATAACAGGATAAGAATAGTTTTGTTTTATATGAGCCACCGAAGCCAAATCCAGAGTGTTTCGCGTTACGCGATCGAATGACCTAATTCCACGCTCACACAAAATCACATTATCGTTGCCACCTTTTGTGATGTATTGAGCGGCCATTACCCATTCTTCTATTAGCGCAGAAAATCCCCGTTTGAGCATCACGGGCTTTTTTAACGTACCGAGCTCTTTCAATAGCGAATAATTATACATATTGCGCGAACCGACCTGGAACGCGTCGACGATATCGTGCATATCCCCAATTTGGCGGGGGTCTGTGATTTCGCAGACGATGGGCATTTTTAATTCTTCGCGGATCTTTTTAGCAACAAAAAGACCATCGCTTCCCACTCCCTGGAATGAATCAGGGCTGGTGCGAAGTTTAAAAATTCCGCCGCGCAGAATGCTGGCGCCAAACCCTCTGATTCCGCCGGCTATCTCGCGCAAAATATCTTCGGATTCAATTGAACAGGGGCCTGCAATCACTACAAAATTCGGCCCACCGATCGAAACGTTTCCGATAGTAACCGCTTTACACTTGTTGACGCTCGTCATGCTGAGTACTGCCCCTTTTTCAAAATAAAATACAAAAAGTTTTGCTGGGTCCTCGAAAGTAGGCTATCCCTTTGCCTATAAATAAAGTTAACTTTTTTATACAAAGTCCTTTAGTTCCGTGCAACATCCTTTAGTTTGTGTCACGCGTCAAAGCGGAGAGGGTTAGATGAGCTTTAATGTTGAGCAATTTTTGCAACACGGGGTGATCATAGCAACGTTACCTGGCAAAATTCATATTGGCTGGGGAGAGATGGAATGGTCAGCGACTCCCTTTGAATCCAAAAAGGCATTTTATCTACCTGATTTTTTTCTTTCAACGGAAGAGCCTTGGCTTCACCCTCAGCACACTCAAGAGATGGGGATACATGAATTCCAAAAGGCTATGGGATTCATGGAACACCCGCCACAAATTTCATGGCAAGCTCCTTCTTCCCTTTTTTTTAAGGAGCAGTTTTTATTTATTAAAGAATTGATTACGATTGGTGAATTAAGAAAAGGAGTTCCAATAGTTTTTGAACACGGAGAAACTGAAACAGGCATTTTATTTAAGAGATATTTGCTAAGTCACATGGCTCAACTCGATTTTCCATTAAGAATTTATGGTTATTGGGACCAGACCTCAGGGATTTTAGGTTTGACACCTGAAACACTTTTTGAATTGAAGACTCCCTATCAAATTAAGACCATGGCCTTAGCGGGAACAAGGCCAAGAGATGATAAAAATAGAGCGCCATTGTTACAGGACAAAAAGGAACTCAACGAACATTATATTGTGATAGATGAGATCACGCAGATTCTTGAGCGCTGGGGTCAGGTAAAAACTCAACCCACCGATGTTTTACAGCTTCCGTACCTTGAACACCTTAAAACAGAAATTGAGGTCAAGCTAAAACAGACTCATGAGTTTGAAGAAATTGTTAAAGAGCTTCACCCAACTCCTGCGCTTGGGGTGGCCCCTCGCGACGCCGGAAAAAAATGGCTTTCAAAAATAAATACCGATCCTGATAGATCGCGATTTGGCGCGCCTTTTGGATTACGAAATGAAAATGGCACAGGCATTTGTTTAGTCGCAATTCGCAATGTTCAGTGGCAAGATAAAAAAATTAAAATTGGGTCAGGTTCAGGCATAGTACATGAAAGTGAACTCAATCGGGAATGGGACGAACAAAAACTAAAACGAGAAGTCGTCAAAAAAATGTTGGGAATATGAATATTAGTTTGGCCAATGACATCTTAAAACAGTTGGCAAATGTGGGAGTAAAAGAAATTGCCCTGTGCCCTGGTGCGCGAAATAGCCCATTAGTGACTCTGTTAGACAGCACACAGACCTTTAAAGTATTTAATTTTTTTGACGAACGGGCGGCTGCGTTTTTTGCACTTGGCCGAATGAGACAAACCTCCCAACCATTGGCCTTATTTACGACGTCAGGAACAGCAGCGGCTGAGCTTTTGCCAGGCATGGTTGAGGCTCACTACACGGGTGCGCCCTTGATTGCTGTCACGGCCGATCGGCCCCGTAAATGTCGTGGCACGGGCTCACCTCAAAGTATAAATCAATTAAAATTATTTGGTGAACACGTCGAACACTTTTTAGATTTGGCAACGAACGAATTTTGGAATCTCGACGGATGGTTAAAAGCAGGCCCCTTGCATCTCAATGTCTGTTTTGATGAACCATTAATTGATGAAGAAATTGGATCTCGCCAATATGCCACCTCTGAGTTTGAATCCGGAAATATTTTAACTCAAAAAAAAATAAATGAGCAACGTGAAATTTTTAGTGAATTTCTTAATAAGTATAAAAATCCCATTTTTGTTTTAGGAGGCTTACATCCCAGTGAGTCCTCAGAGATCGAAAGTTTTTTAAAAAATACGGGTGCTTTGGTGTTTGCTGAAGGCCTGTCAAACCTACGTGAGTCGACAATCCTAAAAAATCAAATTTTGGTTTCGGGTGATTCGCTATTGAATGCTAACAATTTTGATGGACTAGTTCGCATTGGAGGAGTGCCGACCACTCGGTTTTGGCGGGACATCGAAAACAATCCTAAAATGATGCCAATTATCTCCGTCAGCAATTTGCCTTTTTCGGGTTTGAGTCACGGAAAACTTGTTCACACAAACCTCCAACAATTTTTTTCTAAATTTGTCTGCCCAGTCAAATCGGACTCAGAAAAAAAAGCAACAATCCTAATGAATGATCGCGCGCGCTACCGAGAGGTAATGGCTCTTTTAGATCGGGAGCCTACAAGTGAGCCGGCTATGCTGCATCGTTTATCGCTACTTATTGAGAAAAAATCACAAATATATTTAGGCAATAGCTCGCCTATTCGTGAGTGGGAGCTTTTTGCTACTCGTGAAAATCGAAGCTGGGAACTATTTGGTCAGCGCGGTGTTAACGGTATAGATGGTCAGATTTCGAGCTTCTTAGGTTATGCTCACCCAAAAAAACCAAATTGGGGAATTTTTGGCGACCTTACAGCAATGTATGATTTGTCGGCGCCTTGGATTTTAAAGCAACTTGAGGCCAAAAACATAAAAATAGTAGTGGTCAATAATGGCGGCGGACAAATTTTTTCACGAATGTTTACTAGCAAGTCTTTTTTAAATGAACATCAGCTACAGTTTCAACACTGGGCTAAAATGTGGGATTTGCCGTGGTCTCGTTGGGAGAAAATTCCCAATCAGTTTGAAGAATCGCAACCAACTGTGATTGAGCTCGCGCCAGATAGGGACGCGACTCACAGATTTTGGGATAGTTTTTAAGGCAGAACAGCCCAATGAACCTTAGTCTGCGCCAGTAGCTTCCTTGGGGATGAGATGTTTTGCAGAGCGTGTTACTCTAGTGTCAATTAAAATTTCCCCATGAATCCGATTATCATCTCTACTATAATTTATGCCGTCGGCAGTAAATTTGACGCCGAAATTACTTTGTGGGAGTGTTTTCAAATCTAACTCGAACTTTTTCAATGAAAGCACGCCATAATCAAACTTTAGTTTTATGTTGTCTTCTATAGAATATCCATTCTGGTCGAGTAGCGCGAGATATGCTTTTTCTGTCGAATCTGACATTTCTTCTTTGCCGCCGCTCACTCTGCGATATAAGCTGTAAAGCTGAGGTCGGGATAGCGGTGCTAACCAGGTGGTGGAAGTTCCATCTTTATTTACAATTCGTCTAGAACCTTTACTCATCGTCAAGACAATTGCTATTTTTTCTTTAACTTGCTCGGGTTTTAACTTCGCAAACTCCCCCTGGGCTTCGGCAAAAGAAAATTTATAATGGGGAATCTTAAGTTGCGAGGTTACTTCCACCGAATGGTAGGGAGATTTAAATGAGATTTCTTTAGCCAAAGCTGAAGAGCCTGTTACAGTCGCGAACATCAATAATGTAAGAACCAGTTTCACAAAAATCTCCTTGAAATATTAGTTAAAGTTAGTTCGCACCCAGCATGGGGTGCGAATCAAAGAAGTCAGTTATTAAAAATTGTCGGTAACGTCTACGCCATTTTCGCAATACTTAATCACGATTACTGATCCACCTGCGCCACACTGATTTGCAGCAATGTGAACTGAGTTTGTTTCTGGCGTGTAAGTATGAGGAACCAGAACACCATCAACATAAACTCTGATAGAAGCCGGATTTACGTTGGAGTGCGTAAGTTGAAACTCAGTCGTTAACATGAGAGTACCACCTGTCAATTGGCCAATTTTCGCCAGGTCAGCAGTGATGTTGTGCGAAGCAATATCAACTAATACACCATTGTTAAGTGATACGATTTCTTTATAACCATAACCGATTTCGTTTTCACCACCAGCGGGAATCGCACCTTTGCCCGTATAAATCACGGCGCCTATAGCTAAAGGCAGAGTGCCTTTTAAGTTTTTAAGCTGTCCATAAACTCCTGTGTGTGTGATGTCTTCACAATCACGAACAAATGCGGGAATTTCTTTGTTATCGGGATCGACTACTCGAGTAACGCCGACAGGGTAACGAGCGCAGATGTCGTTTTCGTCAGCAATATATACCACTGCAAGGCCAGCATCGGCGCGAAACATTCCAAGGCTTTGGGCGTTGGCTAGGTTTGCACCTTTAATGGCTTGTGAGGTAGAGTAAAGACCTTCTTCGCCACCATCAGAGTCGTTATCTGTCTTAATATTAGTGAGCTTGTTTTTAAGATGCGTCTGAATTTGGGCAATTGTTAGAGCGCCCGCTCCAGTCGATTTTAGTACAAGCGGCTCACCACTACTAGTCTGATATAGTTTACCGGCATATGCGCTGGTGCTGCCATGGCCTAATACAACGCTGACGTTGAAATCAGTTCCGGGGGGAAGTTGACCGATAAAGTTTTTAATACCGTCAGCTACTTCTTGTCGTTCAGCATCTAAAGAACCTGATGTATCAGTAACAAAGACGATATCTAATTTTTTAGTAGTCTCTTCTTTTTGGCGGTAAGTTTCTTTATAACAACCTTCAGGGCATTCTTCTACCTCTGGGGGAAGATAGCCGGGAGGGGGAGTGGTATTAGTATTTACTGTTGGTCTAAAGGATGAGCTAAACTTAACTTTGCCACAACCTTGCGTAAAAAATAATGCCAGAGGTATCAAAACGCCTATTAGCATTCTGTTTTTCAAATTCGAGTTCATAAAAGTTTCCTTTCAAAAGGGTTAATAAAAAAAATCCAATATCTATATGTTTGGTTTTTAATTAAAGGAAACGTGCATGAGGCGCAATTTTGTCACCGTTACACCTATATACTTCAAGGCCAGTGCCAAGCTGATTTGAGCGCGAATAGTGTGCAGGCTCGATTTAAACAAGAGTGTACGGACATTTTTGGGAAGAATAAGCCCGGAATAGTAAAATAAAAACATCGTAAGTATTTGATAAACATAATGAAAAACGCAAACCGTCAAATTTTGAGACAGTCGAAAGTTAGTCCGTGCCATATAGGCGGTTTGTTTGGTAATCAGCATGTAGATTTAAAGGATGAGATTTATGAAAACCATTAAGTGGAATGAAGTAAAAAAATTCGAAGATATATTAGTTCATAAAACTGACGATGGCATCGGCAAGATTACGATCAATCGGCCAGAAGTTCGAAATGCATTTCGACCACAAACAGTTAAAGAATTAAAAGAAGCCTTTGAATGGGCCCGTGAAGAGCCAAGTGTCGGCGTCGTTATATTAACTGGTCAGGGTGATAAAGCCTTCTGCTCTGGTGGGGACCAAAAAGTTCGCGGTAAAGCAGGCTATGTAGGACTTGATGGAGTGCCGCGATTAAATATTTTAGATGTACAAAAACAAATTCGCAGCATGCCTAAGCCCGTCGTTGCCATGGTTGCGGGTTACGCGATTGGCGGCGGTCATGTGTTACATGTCGTCTGTGATTTGACAATTGCGGCTGACAACGCCGTGTTTGGTCAAACGGGTCCTAAAGTGGGTTCGTTTGACGGAGGGCTTGGTAGTAGCTACTTAGCTCGCATTGTCGGTCAAAAAAAGGCGCGTGAAATTTGGTTTTTATGTCGCCAGTATAATGCGGATGACGCCCTAAAAATGGGGTTGGTAAATAAAGTCGTTCCGCTTTCAGAATTAGAACACGAGACAGTTTCGTGGTGCCGTGAAATGTTAGAACATTCACCTCTCGCTATCCGTTGTTTGAAGTCTGCATTAAACGCTGATTGCGATGGTCAAATGGGTTTGCTCGATATGGCCGGTAACGCGACCCTATTATATTATATGTCTGAGGAAGCGCAAGAGGGCAGAAACGCTTATGTTGGCAAAAGAAAACCGGATTTTACTAAGTTCCCCCGTCTACCTTGAGGTGTGTGGTGATAGAGTGATTAGCGTTTGGATCAGCGCCATTCGTCCGAAAACTTTGACGGCGGCCGTGGTGCCTGTGCTTGTGGGCTCAGCCTTGGTTTTTACTTCATCATTTGAGGTTCGTTGGACTCTCACATTCTGTGCGCTATTTGCCGCACTCTTTATTCAGGTTGGCACTAACTTGCTGAACGACGCATTTGATTTTAAAAAAGGTGCCGACACCCATGATCGATTGGGACCAACTCGCGTCACTCAGGCCGGCTTGATAGAATACAAGTCGGTATTATGGGCGGGAGTTTTTAGCTTTGTTATCGCTGTACTATTTGGGATTCCTTTAATCCAGTCGGGTGGTTTAACAATAGTAGTTATTGGTATTGCTTCATTGTTGTGTGGTTATGCCTACACCGCGGGGCCTTATCCCCTCGCTTATTTGGGACTGGGAGACTTTTTTGTTATAGTTTTTTTCGGTCTCGTAGCTGTGGCCGGTACATTTTTTCTTCATGCTGGAAAGTTTAGCGCTTCGGCATTTGTTGCAGGTTTACAAGTGGGATTACTTTGCAGCGTTTTAATTGCGATTAATAATCTGCGCGATATCGACGGTGATGCTAGAGCCCACAAAAAAACGCTTCCAGTACGCTTTGGCAAAACCTTTGCTCGCAGAGAAATTGCGGTATTGGTGTCGTTGCCATTTTTTATCAACGCTTTTTGGTTAGTAAAAGGCCTTTGGATTGCCGGCATTTTGCCAATGGTTCTGCTGCCCATGGGATGCAAATTAATTGCAGAGGTTTATAAAACTGATCCGTCCACCAAATTTAATGATTTTCTTGGGCAAGCCGCAAAATTGCATCTTTTGTTTGGAATATTTTTGAGCGTGGGATTTGTACTGTGACGAAACTTTGGTATTCCCCTTATCTATTGAAGCTAAAACACCTTCCGAATTCAAAGGGTGGAGAACTGAATAGGAGTGGGGCACTTCTTAGGATTGAACAAATGAACTGCGGGATTGGTTATTCTGATTTACACCCGTCAATTGAGCTTGGCGATTTGCCAGTTGAACAGCAACTTAGTTTATTTCGCCAGGGTCAATTCACCTCACAAATGCATCAGTCAATTTACCATGCCCAACTCGATGCCAAAGCCAGAACAAGCAATAAATCATTGTTTGAGGGACTTAGTATTCCCAAGAGTCATTTTTTGGTACTTTCTTTTGAGCATTTTACTCGCGAAGTTTTTGAACAAGCCGTCGAAAGTGGATTTGATAGTTTTAAATTCAAGATGGGGCGCAACTTGAAGTTGGAACTCGACTCATTAATTAAAATTTCAGAATTTGCTCTTTGTGAAACAAGATTGCGGTTTGATTTTAATAACTCTCTAGCTCAAGGCGTATTTCATGAGTTTTGGCGAGCGCTACCAAACGAAATACAAAAAAGAGTTGAGTTTGTTGAAGACCCCTTTATTTATAATGAATTTGACTGGCTAAGGGCTGAACAACTTGTCCCGTTAGCTTTAGATAGAGAACTCGATACTCACCTTGATTCAGAGCGAGGATACAGTGTTGCCGTCATTAAGCCGGCTAAAGAGAACGCAGATTTGATTCTACCCAAAATTAAAAATTTAGAAATAAAATACCTTTTCACATCCTACTTAGATCATCCTGTTGGACAGTCCTTTGCAGCGTTAAGCGCGGCTCTGTGTCCGGCAGATTTTAAACGGCTTGATAATGGACTTGTTAGTCATAGTGTTTTTGAAAAAAATCCTTATTTTGAAAGAATAAATTCTCGGGGCCCCTGGTTAGTACCACAAACCGATATTGGAATTGGTTTTGGCGACCTTTTAGAAAAAGAAAGTTGGATACCTATTTATGAAAATTAACTGGAAAAATTTAGAGTCTCATTTAGTGCAAAATCCAAAATTGGGGTCAGACTCAAGAAATATCGATATTAGACAGTGGCCAGGTCATATATGGGTGCCGACCTCTGGGACGACGGCAAAAGCTAAACTTGTAGGTCTCTCAAAATTTGCCCTATTGAGTTCTGCTCAAGCGGTAAATTCTCACATAAATAGCAATGCCAATGATGTTTGGATTCAAGCTCTACCAGATTTTCATGTGGGGGGGCTCAGTATAGGTGCTAGAGCATTTTTATCGGGAGCCAATATATTTAGTGGTCTGAAGGTCAATGGTGGTTGGGATCCTGAGACATTTGTTATCGAGACGCAAGCCTGGGAAGGAACACTTGCGAGTCTTGTGCCGACTCAGATTTTTGATTTAGTTAGTAAAAAAATGCCTGCACCAAAATCTTTGCGAGCAGTTTTTGTAGGTGGCGCGAATTTAAGCCCAACTCTATATACTGCGGCCCGTGAGCTAGGTTGGCCCGTGCTGCCCACATTTGGAATGACTGAGAGTGGTTCGCAAATCGCTTCGGCTGAACTAAGTTCACTCGAAAAAACCGAAATCCCAAAGCTTAGGATTTTGGACCATTTACAAGTGCAGGTTGGTCCCGACAAAACCTTAAGTTTAAAGGGAGACTCCCTCTTTACTGGATATATTTCGCTTTTAGATGGAAGCCCTCCGTTTATCGATCCAAAAGTCGATGGTTGGTTTGTCACTGAAGATTTGGGTGAAATTAATCTGCCTTATCTAAAGCCGTTGGGCAGATTAGGCGAATTTGTTAAAGTTTCTGGTGAAGGGGTTTACCTAAATATTCTCCGGGATCGATGGCAGTCTATAATATTTGGTAATGAGTTTACTGGAGATGCCGAAGTTATTGCTAAACTAGATGAGCGGCTAGGGCACCAAATTGAGTTGGTTACTAGTGGGACAGATACTGAGATCAGACTGCTAGTTGAAAAATATAACGAAATTTCAGCGCCCTATGAACGAATAAAAAGGGTGTCGATTGTCAGTCAGTTAGATCGCTCGGAGCTTGGCAAACAATGGATTTAACAAATCTAAAAGTATACAGCGAAAAGGACTTTCCGCCCTATTTGCCAAAACTTAGCTCTATCTATGATGATTTGTTTTCTGGCGGCAAAGGTTTGCGTTCTCGCCTTATCCGACTTACCACGAAGTATCTTCCGCTCAGCGAAAAACAGGTTTTACTTTTGGCACAAACTATCGAATTCATTCATAACGCCTCGCTTTTACATGATGATTTAATTGATCGCTCACATCTACGTCGTAATAAAACCACAGCTTGGCTTAAATACACACCTGAGTACGCCGTACTTGCTGGAGATTATCTGCTGGCGAGAGTGATGGTAAACTTATCTAAGAACGGCAATATCCGCCTTGTCCAATATACTAGTGAAGTTATCTCTGATTTGCTGGAAGGTGAGTGGATACAGGACTCTTTAATTAAAGATCACAATGTCGAACTCGAAGCCTTGGATCGGGTACATAATCTAAAAACGGCATCGTTATTTAAATGGTCGTTGCGGGCCCCGTTCTATTGCAACGAAAATTATGACATAAATCTGCACCATCACCTTGAAGAAATGGGCACAATCCTGGGCCAGATTTTTCAGAGAAGTGATGACCTCCTAGATTTTAATATTCGTAATGAAGAGAAGAAGGCTGTTTTGGGTGACTTAAAATCCGGCTATTTAAATTCTTTTGCTGCGTTTCTCATGAAGGATTTTTCTGAGCCCAAGCGTGTTGAATTTATGAAATGTCAATCGATGCCCGAAGTCTACAGTCTATTAGGAGAGAAGTATTTTTTTAGTGCGGTCGAAGATTTTGATAATATCAATACCGCCCTTATTGAACTGTTTGATCATCATTTACACCGCCTTGAGGGGTTTTTAAGTGAATCTCAATTGGGCTTAATAAAGGAACTAAGAACAGTCTCTCAAAAGCTTTATTGGCGAAGGACTTAAAATAATATGGAAAAAAATTAATGGATCAACTCATTTCGTTAGATAGAGCCGACAACCGCTTCCTCTCTCACTTGGAGGGAACATTTTCTACTTCTCACAGAGCCATTCCGACGAAATCTTTGAATGTGAACTCTAAAAAAGAATATGTTACCTTTAAGATTGTACCCGTTCAAAACGTAAAGCGTCCACGCACAATCTTGTTGTGGTGGGAGACTTTGCGACTCTCATCTATTTGTCTTTCATTGGGACCGGTGCTGTCTGCACTTGTGTTGCTTAATGTAACAGGGGTGGCCGTTATTGAGTATTTGGCGGTTCTGAGTTTTGTGTCGGTCTTTTTGTTACATGCCTCAATGAATTTGCTAAATGACTATTATGACCATCTCAAGGGTGTTGATAGACTGGAATCCATCCATGCTATTCAAAAAGGTTGGATGCGAGCCATTGACCTGTACAACTGGGGAGTTTCTCTATTACTCATGGGTTTGCTTATTGGCTTGGTAGTTATTTATAAGGCACCTGGCAGTTTACTCCCAGTAATTTTTCTGGCCGCTGTTGGAGTTCTTAAGTTCTCGTCCAATCGCATGGGTTTAAAGTATTTAGGTCTAGGAGAGCTCACGATATTTTTGTTGGCAGGTCCATTGTTAGTACTGGGATACGCCATAGCAGTTTCATCTCCAATTAAGAATGAGATTATTATTTTGGGAGTCTTTTCGGGCCTATTAGCGACGTTTACTATTCATATTAATAATATGCGCGAAGTAATGAATAACTGTCAGGCGGGGATCAAAAATCTTGTTACACTATTTGGCTATGATCGTGCAAAGCCTATAGCTTGTTTGATTTTGTTGGGAATAGCTTTGAGTTGGTGGATGATATTATTTCAGATTGACAAGGGGCCCACCTCATTTGTTTTTTGGCTGTTAGGAGTGTTGTTAATTAAGTGGGTGTATTTTAAAATAATTTGGGCAAAATCTAATGTTTCATCTCATCTAAACGAACTCCTTACCAACCGTTATCGAATTCATTTTTCAATAACTTTACTATTTGCCTTAAGTGTTATTTTTTAATGCAAAAAAAAGACGAGAGCGATATTTCTATCGATTTTGTTTCGCTTTATAAAAAATTAAAAAAACAAAATGCATTTTCGAAAACACAGCTATTGGCTAAAGCTATTGGCTTTAAAGGCAGGGCACTTAAAATTATCGATGCTACGGCCGGCCTGGGCCGAGACTCTTTATTTTTCTTAGGTCTTGGATGTGAAGTTATGGCCATAGAAAGATCCCCAGTTATTTTTGAGTTGTTAAGTGATGCGGTTCAGAGAGCAAAAAGCGATGAAAAATTAGGTCCCTTATTTTTGCGATTTAAATTAGTGCTGGGTGATGCCAGCGAGATTTTAAAAAATCTTCCAGAGCAGGAATTTCCAGATGTCGTGTATTTAGATCCGATGTATCCTCACAGAACAAAATCCGCACTTCCGAAAAAGGAAATGATTATCTTAAAAGATATCGTGGGTGAAGACTTAGGGAGTACAAATCTGTTAGCTTTGTCTATTAAATGTTCAAAGGGCCGCGTCGTCGTAAAAAGGCCGCCAAAAGGTAAGCCACTGGCAGAGCTAATGAACCACTCATTTAAGGGTAAGTCGGTGCGGTACGACATGTACCTTTCACATTTTAAACAAAATGGTGTAGGGTGTGAAAAGGTATGACGGGAATGACAGATTTTTTAGTACGCGTGAATGAGTTCATAAATCCAAAGTGTCAAAAAGACGCTCTTAAGCGGCAGCTTAATTTTATGACGTATGAACTAAAAACGGCGGCGCTTTCTTATGAAGATAAGCTCGAGCGCTTAAAAAAATCAATTTGGTTTATGTTTGAACACAAAGAGATCAAAGCTCACTCGATGGAAAGAGTCCGAGATGTTTCTGACGTGTTGATCGAAAGTGTCGTTAATAAGAAGCGCGGCAGCGCGGTCACGGTTTCAATTCTTTTTAAACAGATGTGTGAAGAAGTAGACGTTAAATTGGATATTGTTTCAACAAAGAGCTTAAGCCTTTTGAAGTTTGTGGATAAGGGAAAAGCTTTTTTTGTCGACGTGGTTGACAAGAAAATACTAACTGCCGAAGAAATTTTATCAAAAATTAATGCTCAAATTGCTCGAGACAGAAAATTAGGAGTGGATGCGTTTGAACGAAAATCTATTGAAGAAGTATTCGTGCTCTATCTAAGAGTGTTAAAGGTTTATTTAAAAAACCAGCCTTTTTATCGTCAAGCCAAATTTGACTTGTCCCGATTTTTTCAGTTTGGTTCTGGAAAAGACAGTTAGCATTTAGTTCTTAAGGGCAGATAATTTATTTTCTAACTCGGCAATTGACTTTAGATATTCTTGGGCTACCAGTTTTACCTGATTACTATAATTGGTCGAAATAATAGTAGTGGTTAGGATCTGATTTTTGATTTCTTGAATGTCCTTTTTAACAACAGTGAACAATTTATTTAGATTCTTAGTATGTAGCTCTATTTCATCATAGTGAACTGGGCTGCGCCGTAGCTCAGTAAGGCGTAGCATTTCTTGTGAAAGCTGGGTGAGATCTTTTTCGAGGGCACCGTTCTCCGATCGCGACTTAGCACATTCTGCCACCGCATTTTCTAATTGCTTAATATGAGATTTGTTGGGGCTAGTTTTATAGGTTTCTCGCAACCGATTTAAACGAAAGGGGTCATAGTTTTTTTTCTGGCGTTTGGCTTCATATTGTTCTAGAAGCTCGAGCGCTTCAGTGGAGAGGTTTTTCAGGGCCGGATTAGAATGAGCAACTGAGTAACTAGAGTTCGTCTTGGTTAAATGGCTAATCGCTTCTTCGGAAGTATAAAACTTGTGAATTCGTCGGCCGGAAGTGGAGTTGACGAGATTCCAAGTTTCAGGGGTAAGCCCAGCAATTGCGACTGATACTTTCAACTGTTCTGCATAGTCGACAAAACTGAGAATACTATTTATGGCCTCAGGCTTCATGTCCAAAAGAGCGATGTTGAGTAGAAGTTTGGTGCGGCCCTGGGTAATTTTTTGATCGAGCTTTAGCCTTAATGCCTGAGCTTCGAACTCGGCAAGTGGTCCAGAAAAAACCACGATTTGCATGTCATCTTCGACTTTAAGATTTATCGCCATATATTAATGGTAACTGGCTTGACAATGAGACGGCAAGAGCTCGACAATTTTTTAATGAATAAAGTCGAATCAGAGGCTCTAAAAGAGCAAATTCTAGCCCTAGAGAAGGAGCTATTGGTCAAGGACTCTGATCTTAAGTTATATAAATCAAGATTCGAAGAGGCTGCTGCAACCCTACGAAGTTTGACCGGCCATATGGAAGACCAGATAAAAATCCTACAAGTAATCCAAAAACAAATGGTTCCCACAGAATTTCCTCATATTCCGGGGTTTGAGTTTAGTTTTAAGTTTGTCCCAAGCCGAATTTCTGGAGGAGATTATTTTGATGTTTTCGAGCACGAAAGTAAATCCCGCTTTGGAGTGATATTATCAAGTGCTTCGGGTTACGGATCCTCAGCCCTTTTACTTTCACTTTTGCTTAGGCTATCAGGGTCGATGAAGGCCAGGAAGGGCTCGGATCCCAGCGAAGTTATGAAAACAATAAGTGAGCAGCTCAAGGAAACTCTCACGGGTGAAAATAACTGTCATATTTTTTATGGACAAGTCGAACGCAGCACGCATGAGCTTGGGTATGTCGTTGCGGGTGACATTTTGGTTCTTCACTATGACTATTTAGGAAACAAACTAAATAGACTTGGTAAAACCTGCGAGGCCTTTTCTAATAAAAACACCACCGGACCTCAGACAAAGAAAATTCAGCTTAACCCCCGCGACCGACTAATCGTTTGTTCTAAGGGATTTTTGGAAATACAAAAAGACGGAGAGCCATTCGGAGAAGAGCGGCTTTATCGAACCGTGCTAAATGTTATTTCTAAGGATGTGCATGAGGTTCGTAATGAGGTGGTTTTTCAGATCAAAAAGTATCTAAATGAGACAGATATGCCACGGGATTTTACGGTGTTGGCGATTGAGGTCAAAGACCGAGTGATCAAGTTGGCACGGGACATCTAGCTCGTATTCGAGTAATTCAAAAAATTTCGTCGATCATTTATACAGAGGTTTTATAGGTCACTATATCTTCTGACTTTTGGCCCTTTTTCTCAATGAAATAGAAAAAAGTCCGATAAGTAAGTATGAACAAAATCCTTATCTTTAGTACAGCCGTGCAGGAATCTGAGCTCATTAAGCAGAAGCTTATTGATAGCATTCAAGAGGTCACTGTAGAAACCGTATTAACCGAATCCGATATGATGAAGTACTTAGTTTTGAATTCGGTGTCGGTAATTATCCTAAACTTTGATACAGTGACACAGCAAAGACTACAAATGGCCAAGGACCTAAGAACTTTGGGTAACACCAGCGCCATTGTGGTTTTGGCGCCTACGCTTGAAAACTCGCTTCTCAAGAAAACTGAGAAGGTTACCAAATCAACCGTTATACAAAAACCAGTTCGAAGAAATGATTTAATTGGAGTCATTCAAAAATACATTCTAGAGCAATCTGTTTCACAAAGGCATCATGAGCGCTACCATACCGATGCTCCCACCCAAATCGAGTCCTTTGGTTCAGAGGGCAAAACGAGTTCGAGAATGCTTAATGTTTCGCGTACGGGAGCTTATCTGCAGTGTGCTGATTCACCGGGCTTTGCAGTAGGCGATTTAGTCAGGGTGGATGTTCAGCTAAGTGATTTAAAAAAAGTCCGATCGGTGCATGCCAAGGTCGTCTGGATTTCTCAAGAGGGCGAGACAGATGATCGCTTCGGAACGGGTGTTTGTTTTATCCCAGAGCGGGAAGTTTATAAACACATGTTAAATATGGTTTGATTTCTGATACTTCCCAAGCTATTCATCTATTCGTGAGTTACAAATTTGTTAGTTTAGTTATTGTGGTTATGGCAATCAGCACAGTTGGACACATAAGCCACTCTGCGTCAAAGCGCTTGGCATCTAACGGTCAGGTCGTTTTTTGCGAAAGTCATGAGAGTCAATACTTGGAATGTTATATAGATCGTATGATTAAACGGGCCGACCTTGATTTTGAAATCTCAGACGAAAAATGCAAAGAAGATGTAAGTTGGGGCTACAGCGCAAAATATGTTTGGGTAAAACAAGACTGCCGTGCGACTTTTAGAGTATTTGCCTCAAATAACTAGGCCATTTCAAAAAATTCTTTCATACAACCACTGATGCCTTTAAAAACCTCATTCGGTTTACTTTCACCGAACATATATGCAGGCGTTGAAACCAATTTGTTTTCGCGATCAGTAACAAAATCATCCACTGAACAATTTACATGTTTAGCTCCGGTTTTTTCAAGTTCTTGGGCAGTCTCTTGGTCTGAGCCTATTGTAATCGAAACGTGATGTTTTCCTAGAACTAGCGCCAACAAGGTGGGGGCAATACAGACAGCTGCAATGGGTAAAGACTCACGGTGAAATTCTTCAATCACGCGTTTGACCTGAGGCTCCACTTGGCCCTGGGCGCCCTTTTCTCCAAATGTTGAAAGGTTTAGAGCAGCCCCCATTCCGCCGGGAAAAACCATGCCGTCAAAATCTTTAGCACTGAGGTCTCTAATATCTTTTACATGGCCACGCGCAATGCGGGCGGCCTCTTGCATCAGATTTTTTTTAAGACCTGTTTTTTTACCAGTGAGATGATTGACCTCTTCGAGATCAATATTAGGTGCGAAGAAATAAATTTCTGCTCCCAGCTGACTTAAAGTAATAATTGTAGAGACGGCTTCGGTAATCTCAGTGCCGTCTTGATGGCCCGAACCTGACAACACTATGGCGATTTTCTTCATGGAGAAAGCTTATCACTCCGTTTTGCCAAAAGCAAAATCTGTGAGCGAAGTACAGAACGTCACAATATATTTTTTACCTTCAACCCCCACCTGTTTAGTCAAACAGGTTTGTAAATTGGCCGGTAGGTCCTCGGCTTCGCTATGTAACATCGATACGAACGGCAGGTGGGGGGTCAAGTAGTATTCCCACTCGGATCTCTCAGGTCCCTCACTCTTCCATTCGACTGTTTCATAATGCACAAAGGTGGCTGGTATTTTACAGTTTTCCCATCTTGAACAAACTGATTTATCTTTTACTGTCTCTGGTAATTCGACGTGCCTTTGCTCTACCTGAAGGCGATGAAAGGTAACGCGGTTAGCGGCGGCGGGTTGGGTTTCATCAAAAAGGTTAATGTTTAATAACGACAGTAAGGAGGCTGGCGAAACAATGGGTTTAACTACTGTGTAGTCACTTTGTCCCACTGATGTTACAATTTTTCCGTCCTTATCAGGCTTTGTCACACTCAGCTGAATTCGAAAATCTAGTTTATCATTGGTCTCGGTACGATTAATAACCTCGTTGGCGTATTTACCGAGGAAGAACTGTTGCTCACTGCTATTCTTAATGAAGTAATACGAATTCCATTCAACCAGATCGCCCTTTTGCATGGTAAACGGCGAGTAATCTTTGAGTGGTACGGACAAGGCTTGACTGACGTCCTGGGCCGAATTTTCTTGACCATAGTCGACGGCTTTCTTTTTAGCTTCGAGGCAACCCATTGACGCGATAATCACGGTTAAAAGAAATAGGCGTAAATAAATCATAAGCACTTCCTTGTTACTAGATTTCCTTCCTTACTAATCGTCATAAACTGAAACAATTAAAGACCTGAATTAGCGCAAAAAAGTGATATAGTTAAAAGATGTCAAAGATCATTTTTTTAGTCGTACTATGGTCGGGGTCTGTTATTGCCGACGATACTTCGCCAAAAATCAAATGTGATGTCGACGAACTCACGCGAAATTGTGCTTTGTTTTACGAGAACACTAAGAATAAGTTTTGTTTTTCAGATGGTGGATGTTTGCCTAATTCGTTTTGGGGGGAACCACAGCATTCTGAAAGCGCTGTTGATTCCTTTCCAGAAGGTGGAGGTCTTGTAAAACAGTGGGGAACCAAAGAAGAATTTGAAGACAAACAAAAATTGGCACAACTACTAGAATCTAAAGATAAAGTAACCGAGTGGTTTAGATTTGAACTTGCAAACCGGCTTTGGGAGATTGGTATGATTTTACATAAAGAAAATGAAAATCAAGTCGTAAATCTTCCGTGGCCGCCTGGAAGTGAGAATCAAGAACAAAGTTTTCAGAAAGCTGGGGAAGTGAATCGCTTCCTAGAAAAAGCTTACTCGGCGGAGACAATTTCTGAAATAAGTAAATTGGCCAAGAAATATTACATCAAATCCATTCAGTCTGAAGTAAAGCAAGAAAATCCTGAGAGTCTAAAATTTTTACCTAAGTCCACCCCAATGAACACGGCTCGACTTGGAATAATTCTTGAGAGAGTAAAATCATACTACAGAGAGGAAATTCTGCAAGGGCGCAATGAGACTGACCTTAGTTCAGAGGAGAGGCTTGCCATTGCCCGCATATCTTCTGTGAAGCTGAAGATAGAAAGTATTGACGAAGATCAATGCGCCAACCCTACTCGCGCCAGATTTAATCCATTGAGTTATTCGATTATTCTTTGTGGCGGTTATCTGGAGGCGCCCGCAGACGCTCTTTATAGAGTTTTAGGACATGAGTTGCAACACGTCAATGATCCTTGCAAAAGTCTATTTCCTGTTTATCGAATAAATAAAGAAAAACTAAAAATGATGAATATTTCGATAATTGAAAACAGTAAAACTTCAGACGAATATAAAAAGGTATGGACTCAATATTTTACGCGGCTTAACGAGCTGGAAATCACGATGTTTAGCGAGTTTTACGAAAATGACTTGGGTGGCAGCATTAAAAGCAATATGGCAAAGACCGGAGCTATTGAAATTCTCCACCCAAATATAGATGAAAAGAAAAATCCATTTAGTGAAGTCAACAAATGCCTTGCCGAAGTTGGAGCAACCAGTGGGGCATGGAAAGATCCCGATAACCGGGAGGTGGAAAAAATGGTTGCTGCCTACTCAGATAATTTCGCTCAGTTATACGGATTGCGTCCCGAAGATGAAAGCGTTAAAAAAATAACAGCAATACTTAAAAAGTACAAAAAGTGTGTTCCAATATCGGGGATAAATTCTAAATCTGGCGAGGTGTCCGGTGATTGGATGGCATCTAAAATTTCTGGGCGCGCACTAAACAACTGGGAGTTAAAGAGTCCGAACGATAAAATAGCTCCAATTTTTATTCAGGCAAAGTCGCACTGTAGCCAGAAAAAAAATATACCACTTCCAAAAACCGTAGAGGATCAGCTGAAACTGGCTCTGACTTTCTGGTCAACTGAGGACGAACATCCTCAACCAAGGTCTCGTGCCAATCTCGTTACTTTGGCTGAGCCAAATATTCAAAAAGCCATTGGCTGTACGCCGCTGCCAAATCAACGTTCGTGCAATTACTTGGAACCCGTGTCGCCACAAAAATCGAATCCTGAAAGTTCAGGGGGTAAAACTAAGTGAAGATCATTTTGATGTTCGTGATTTTATTTACCGCTCACCCAGCTTACACATGGCTTGAAAATGTCCCACAAGTTGATGCCATGGCTTGGCGAAGTCTCATCTCGGGTGGCAGGTATTTTATTTCGAAACACGTATTAAAAAATGAGCCAGTCTATATTTTAACCGCAGTGGGACCCGATGATAGCAGGCCATATAGAATTATTTCGAGGTCAATGTACAAGACCTATACCAAAGAGATATTAAACCTCACTAAGGGTTATCGCTACCCCGATCCCAAGATATTTTCTTGCGAAAAACATTTTATAATCGAGGTAAAATTGCCCAATCTAAAGCCCCAGTCACGAGCATTTTGTATGGCCGGTTTTAATAAAACGACTTCAAAAAAGATTGTGGCGTGGGAAAGAACATTAGACCGCTGGTTTCGCTAACTAAACCGAATCCCAGCCCCAAATCCAAAAAGCCATGGGCAGCAGTTTTTTAACCGATTCGCGAAACTCTTGGGGTATTGCTGATAATACCTTGGCATCATGGGGGCCAAAGACGATTTGAGTTAGCACTTTTTCATCAAGAGAAAGCAGCAAATCGATAAAGTTTTGTGAAACTAAATCCTTAATCTCCATTTTCATTGCTTGTTTTTGAATTTTACCAACAATATTTTCGCGGTTTAGTATTTTAATCATTCCGAGAAAGCCCACGTTTATATTACTGGCATAAGGTTTTAGCTGCCGAATAAGATTTTCAGAATGTGCCGGCGAAATAATGGCGAGCTTTCGCATCTGATCACCAGAAATATAATTAAAAAGGGATATTAATTCGGACACACCGCCGCCCCATTCATGAATGTAACCGGAGAGGTCGGACCCCTTTCCTTCAACAGCATAGGCCACGAGTTGACCACTTTTTTTATTCCATGCAGTATATATATTTGAATTGGGAATTTGTAAGTAGCGGGCAATGTCAGAGGCTTTCCGTAAACTGATTACCGAATGTTGACTATATACTCGCTCAATAGCTTCAGACGAAACCTGGAAACCCTTGATGAAGTTCAAGTTTGTCGAGGGCTCATTCAAAAAAGGTTTATCTATGATAATGGCTACCTCTGTACCCGCCAATTCAAAACCTAATTTTCGATAATGATCATAGAGGTTGGTCCATAAAATGGCGATGTCGTGGGCCTCTTTTTGTGCCAGAGCTAAACAATTCTCAAGTATTTTACCACTTAATCCCTGAGCTCGATGCTCTTTCGAAGTTACAACTCCCCCAATTGCGGCCACTTTAAATAGTCCAAAATGAGTTCTCACAATCTCAGATTTTAGTGCCGCATGAGATAGAACGCTCTCGCCATCTTTAATAATTCGAAGGTTTGATAAGTTTTCAAGAGCATAGGTGGTGGGGTACTCATCAGCTATCGACCACTTCACGTCGTTTCTTAGATTGCTATCTAAAAAACTGATGAGCGATTTAAACTCTTCATTTTTTGGCGACCTGGGACCTTCGAAGTTTTGCATACTTAGCCCTCTAGTTGTATTATACTAAGAAAAATCGAGTTTTCGCTAGTTTGACAACGGACTAAAGGCTAGGTAAAAGCTTAAAAACAAGGAGCCTCGAACTAAATGCCTAACAAAGACAAAAAATACCCAGAGAATATTGCAGGAAAGATTTATGTTGATGAGAGTTGTATCGCTTGTGATGCATGTGTAACAGCCGCACCTGGGAATTTTAGTATGAAAGAAGAAGATGGCCACGCCTTTGTCAAAAAGCAGCCGCAAAATCAACAAGAAGAAGACCAAGTCCGTGAAGCCATGGAAGCCTGCCCAGTTGAGGCCATTGGCAACGATGGCCCAGAAAATTGAGCAGCTTCATAGGCTTCTAAAAAAATACTATCCCGACGCCCACTGCGCACTAACCTTTGAAACTCCTTTCCAATTATTGGTGGCTACTGTTCTTTCTGCGCAGTGTACTGACGAACGAGTTAATAAAGTAACACCCATTCTTTTTGAAAATTATCCCGACGCCAAAGCCATGGCACAGGGTAGGATTATCGATGTTGAGAAGATAATAAAGTCCACTGGATTTTTTAGAGTAAAAGCAAAAAATATTGTGGAGACTGCCAAAGTTCTGGTCGAAAAATTTAGAGCTGAAGTTCCCCAAAATAAAATAGAACTCGTGAAACTTCCGGGTGTGGGGTCCAAAACCGCCAACGTAGTACTCGGCACCGCATTCGACATACCTAGTGGCATCGTAGTTGACACCCATGTGTCGAGACTTTCGCAGAGGATGGGGATGACTAATTATAAAAAACCCTATGAAATCGAAAAGGATTTAGAGAAAAAAATCCCAAAAAAAGACTGGATTCAATTTTCACATCTCATGATTTGGCATGGACGAAAAATCTGCAAAGCCAGAAGTCCCGACTGCGCCAGATGTTTTTTACAAGAAATTTGTCCCCGAAAAAACTACGATTAATAGACGGCCGATTACTTGGTAGCAGTGGCGAAATTACTGTCCGGTTTAGGAAACATTTTATAGTCCAAGAACAGTCGCGTGCTTTGTTCCATTTCTCCAAAATAATATCCGGCTTCTTGTGGATTTATGGTAGGAAGTTCAGGTGTAATCGTAGGAATTCCTAAGATTTTTCCAGCATAATTTCCGAGAGAACCGGGATACATTCCAAAGGCGTAAAATTTTAAAATAGTCGTGGTTTTTTTCATGCCTTCTTTTAAGCTTTCACAACTTTCAACATAGGCTTTTGAGAAAACTCCCATCTCGGTGTTTTCGGGGCCATCAAAATCGAGCATGTTAAGTGGGGCGTGCACGCTCATGATTTTTGAGGGTTTAAAGTGTTCGATGAGCCATTTTTGAAATTTAGTTTCTGGCTCAGACTCGGGTACATCACCTGGATAATACCTTCTTTGCGAGGAAAATTTGGATTTCCAGAGCCTCAGCGCGTCCGCTTCCCAGTCAGGTGTATTAAAGTTTCGATTGACGTCTACTTTGTTCCAGTTTGTGCGTGTTCCTTTTCGGTAACGTAAAAATCCGTCGGGATTAACGATAGGGGCAATAACCACAAATTTATCATCGCAAAGACTGGGTTTAGATTTTAGCCATTCCACCACACGAAAACCGAAATAAATTGGCGTCACTTCGTCGCCATGTACGCCTGAAAGTATTAGCGCGCGATTCTGAGCATTTGCTTTTCCACAGGTCCAATATATCAGGGGCAAACCATTAACTGAGTAACCTTGCTGGCTCCAATTTTCTTGAGTAAAAATACTTTTATCCCACTTAAATGGCTTTATCCGTGATTTAAGCTTCTCCAACATTTCAGGAATTGTCGATTTTACTTCTGAGGGTGTTTCGAGCGGCTCCTCGGCAGAAATACCAAGAGCAGGACATATCAACATCAAAATCAGACAGAATTTAATCATTAAATTATAGTGGCATTTATGACGGGGCCTGTCTACAGCCAGAACGACGTTAATTGACAGCTCTACCTGGCCTGCGTCAAAATAACCTCCGATGATAGTTTCATTTTTTGAAAGCATTAAGTATGTCGGCCATTTAGTACCCGTTACTTTTTTGCGAGTATTTATGGGTTATTATTATTTTAACCAGGCTTACGTCAATTATAAGGGCGACTTTTTAACTCATCCACGCTTGGCCGCATTTATTAACGAGTGGCTTCCTAAACATCAAGTTCCGGCTGGCTACCGATCATTTCTCGAGAATATTGTGGTGCCTCATTGGCAGTCATCCGCTTATTTTTTGACAGGTATTGAATTTGCCATTGGCGTATCACTAATGGCCGGTTTTTTAGTGCGCCCATTCGCGCTGGTAGCCGTTCTTTTAAGTTGGTCCTTTATTTTTATATCAAATCCCGATTATGCGGTAATATTCAAAACCTTTATGGCCATCTGTTTAATGTTGTCTTGGCTAGGCGCTGGGCGTTGTTTGGGTTTGGATTATTACTTTTATAAACGCCATCGCGGGCTGTGGTGGTGAAGATTCTGATAAAATATCTTAGGCCACTAGGTACGTATTTTTTTATTTTAGGATTGGCCATCATTTTTTTTCATATAGATCATGGCGTCGAATTAAAAAACGCCACAAAAAAACTACTGACGGTATATGCTTATTCCTCATTTACCCAATCCTGGGGAGCGGGCCCTGAGTTAGTGCTGATTTTTGAAGAGGCTTGCAATTGTAAAGTAGACCTTATCGATGCGGGAGACTCGGGAGTATTACTGCAGAAATTGCGGTATGAAGTAGGAAATGTCGACGTCGTTCTTGGTATGGACCAAATGACGAAGGATGAAGCTTTGAGTGGCTTCGCCTGGCATGAATTCAGCGAAAAGTTTTTTAGTGATATTCAGTGGAGCCCGATGCTTCCAGTTTCTCTAGAGAAAAAGACCTTGATTCCATTTGATTGGGCGCCACTTACTTTTGTTATTCGAAAAGGCGACGTAAAACCGCCCATTAGTTTAGACGACCTACTCGATCAACGGTTCGAAAAGAAAATATCTTTGCAAGATCCGCGCACTAGCAATTTGGGTTTTCAGTTTTATTATTGGTTGATCAGTGAAAAAGGGGAGGCGGGCGCAATAAATTACCTAGAAAAATTGAAAGGTAATATTTTTTCAATGGCGCCATCATGGTCTGCTGCCTACGGCCTTTTTCAAACTAAACAAGTGCCGCTGACCTTTAGTTATTTAACATCTTTGATGTATCATTGGCAGCAAGAGAAAGATTTAGATCAAATAGAAGCGGCCAACTTTGTACAGGGTCACCCCTATCAAGTAGAATATGTTGGGATTCCAGCAACTTCGGCCGACCGAGATTTGGCAGAAAAATTTATTAGGTTTTTGCTTTCGGAAAAAGCGCAAGAAATCATTGTGACCAGAAACTTTATGTTGCCAGTGGTAAAATTGACGAGCTCCTCAGAAAATTTACGGCGGTTGCCTAAATTAAAAATCAAAGAATTGAATTACAGCTCTTTAACTGCCGAGAAAAAAAAGACGTGGTTAGAACTTTGGAAAGGGCTTTGGTAAAGTGAGGGCGCTCTCTCGAGTTTTAATTGCGGTTTTGCTTCTATTTCCTTACCTAATTTTTATCATAAGAACTCAATCTTTTTCGTTCCCCGAGATTACAGAAGTGGCCAATGTTTTGAGTTTTACTCTTACCCAAGCTTTTTTGAGTGCTTTGGCCTCAGTAATTTTAGGTGTTTGGGGCGCGCTTGGTTTAGTCTGGGTTTTTTCTCGATTTGGTGAAATATTTGTTAATCGTGTAACATTTTTTTTGCTCCTGCCAAATTTAGTTCCGGCATTGTTCATAATTTTATCGTGCTTTCAAATTTTCAAACCTTTTCCGTTTGGAATGACAGGTATTGTAATTCTGCACTCATTGATCAATGTGGGCACAGTTAGTGTTAGTATTTTCCTAACACTACGTAGTCGTTTTGGCAGAACGATTGAACTTGCCTACGTCGAAGGGGCGTCGCTTTGGTTTTTTTTTAGACGGGCGGGAGTAAGACTGCTCAGTACTGACCTGTATAGCTTATTTTTATATGTTTTTTCGCTTTGCTTTGCGAGTTTTTCTGTTCCACTGATGGCTGGCAAAATTGGGAGTAACACGCTTGAAGTCCTGATCTATGAAAAAATTAGAGTCGACGGAAACTTAGCACAGGCTATTGGCCTTTCTCTCGTGCAACTGTTGATGCTTATGGGCTTAACCCTAATGGGAAAGTTAAAAATATTCTCAACTGGAGTAAGAGAAAGTAATTATAAGTGGAGCAATTTAAAATTATTGTCCCGAGGCAGTGGTTTACTGATGCCGGTCGGTTGCGTATTGGTTTCCCTGAGCGGGCTTTTTACGGGATTACTTAGCGGTATCGAGCAAATACGCTCCACTCCCGCACTCGTTCAGGGCTTACCCACACTAATCATGGGTACTTTTTTGATTTCAATTGGTACGAGTATATTTTGTATTTTCGGATTGCTAATAGTAGCTTACGGTCTTCCGCATTCTACCTTTCGCTGGTTTTTATTTTCGTTCGTGGCGCCGAGCTCAGCCCTTGTTGGATTTGCGATGTTTTTGTTAAAAAGAAATAATAACAACATCGAATTTATTTATATTATTCTGGGCCTGAGCATTTTGATATTACCGGTTCTTTACCGATTTAGATGGGCTAATCTTATTGATAGTTTGGAGCCCCAGATTGAAACAGCTCGTACATTGGGTGCAAGCTGGAATCTTATTTTTACAAAGTTGGTGTTTCCGCAAGTCATTGGTGAGGCAGGTCTCTTAGCCGGTCTTGCTGGTATTTGGGCCTCAGGCGACTTTGCGATTTCTAAATTGGTTTCGGGCAAAAATTTTACTTTGGCTATGCACATTGATAGTTTGATGAGCTCTTACCGAATAAATCCAGGAGTCACTTTGGCTTGGGTGTTGATTATTGTTGGTGTAAGTGTTGGAATGTTTTTCTGGGGGATCGGCCGTGTCCTTGGTGAAAAATCTTATTCGTAACTATGGAAACTTCAGCATTGAAATTCCTGAAATGGAAATTTCTGACGAAGGTATCACTGCACTTTGGGGGCCATCGGGTGCAGGGAAGACGTCAGCATTTCGGATTTTAATTGGCCTCGACGAATGCCCGAGTTTGGAGTGGAGTTTTAGAGGAATTGACCTCGCTAAATTGTCAGCGCCGCAAAGGCGATTGGGCGTGGTCTTTCAAAATTATGAGTTGTTCCCCCACATGAGCGCTCGCGATAATATTTTGTTTGCGGCCGAAGCCCGAAAAATTTCAGAATCTGAGTCTCTTGAGGAATTCGCAAGCCTGGTTCGTGAATTGTCGCTTGCGGAGTGTTTGTTTCGGCGGGCCCATCAACTTTCAGGCGGCGAACAGCAGCGCGTGGCGCTTGCTCGTGCGCTCATCGGTCAGCCAAGGTTTTTGTTTTTAGATGAGCCCTTTTCGGCGCTGGATCTCGAGCTCAAAAATGAGGCCCGAGATTTAGTGGTAAAAGTCATCGAGCGAAGAAAAATTCCATCGCTGCTTATCACTCACGACAAAGAAGACCTCAAGATCTGTAAGAAAGTATTTACACTCAATCGTGGAAGACTGTTCTCGTAGGGCTCGTAGGGCTCGTAGGGTGCCAGGCCCTAAACGCGAATCGTTACGAGGATCGCCGCTCAATATCTTTCAAACTCCAAGTTATGGGGCTTTTTTGTTACCAAGAGCTTGCGCATTTTAAATACTTTTCTTTTTAGCGCGTATTTGATAACCAGTGAGTTGTCATTACCAGAATCGGTATTTAGCCAGTTAAGTGTATCCTGAATATCTGGAAATAAAAGTAAGTCCTCTTCTACTGGAATTTGCAGATGACTCAACCCCAGCAGGCCGTGCAAAGTGCTGTATTTGTAGGACTCAACATGGGTCACCGTTCCGCACTTAACTGGATTACGGTAGTTATATTTATAGGCATGAGTAAAGCTGTGATAGTTCTCGATTATCGATCGAAAGTGCCGACCCGCATAGGTTTCGTTTTCTCTGTTCCCGGCTAGATTTAAATAGCGACTTGTTTCTCCCATAAAATTAGCCATCGCCTGGCTAAGGTTTGCTTCCGGCGTTGAAATGAGCAGATGGAAGTGGTTGCTCATCAATACAAAGGAGTGAATTCGCACATTGTAGGCGTGCCGAATAAAAAAGAGTTGGCGAGACATGATTTCCCATACTTCGTCCATTGGAATATTGAACCATTCCCGGTTTATGCATCTGGCGCCAACATTATAGGGGTGAGTGCTTTGAAGTATTGCTGGGTTTCGGGCCATGAGTCTTGATACTGCAAAGATTTATGCCTGCCGCTCTCGCGCTTAAAAGGTTTTTGAGGATAGTGGCGGCTATATATCGGACACTATCGTACGAAATTCAGTTGGTAACATTTCAGTATCGCGCCGCGTATCTTCTTCACGGGCTGGCACCTTATGAGATAGATTCCAACCATGCCGATACAACCAATATCCCTAAAAAATCACTTAGCCAGAAACCCTAACCTTCCCCCTAAATATTGGGTTGAAGTGCCGCTAATAAATGGAGACCGCATTAAAGTTGCTGACCCGCGGGCGACACGTGCGATGGTAGCACTCATGGACATGGAAGCCGTCATTGGTGGGGCTGCTTCACACTGGGGAGGGCCGGCTGCGTTTGCCGAACTTATGTCAGCGGTTTTTGGTTATGTATTTCATATTTCTGAACGCAACAACATCGATTGGTTTGAAAAATTTAACTTAATAAATGATGCCGGCCACTGTGAAAATGGGCTCTACGCACTCCGTGCAAATTACGGTTTTGCCGGACTGACATTTCAAGACTTAAGAAAATTTCGTTCGATTGAAAGTAAACTCACTGGACATGGCGAGTCCCATCTTTTTCCTGAAGCCATACTTTTGAGTAATGGTCCTTTAGGTTCAAGTATTCCTCAGGCGCAGGGTTTAGCATACGCTGATTATTTGTCGCAGAAAAAACGAGTCACCATTTGCGCGATTTCCGATGGCGCCAGTTTTGAGGGAGAGGCTAAAGAAGCTTTTGCAGCGATTCCCGGTTTTGCAACTAAAGAAAAATTAGCACCCTTTGTTTGTATTGTGAGTGACAATAACACCAAACTTTCGGGTCGTATTGATGCCGATAGTTTTTCAATGAGTCCCCAGTTTGCGGCGATGAAAGCTTTAGGGTGGAAGGTAATACCTATCGGTAACGGTCACGACTTGGCGGCATGTATGGCGGCTGTCGAGCAAGCAATACTTTCAGTTTTAGATGATCCCAAAACGCCGGTTTGTATTCACGCTAAAACAATTAAGGGCTTTGGAGTCGAAAAAACTGTGAAATCGAGTACAGGAGGGCATGGCTTTCCACTGAGTAATCCTGAAGATCTTACCGCTTTTCTGAGTGAAATTTATGGGCACTCCGAAGTTCCCGAAGAATTTCGAAATTGGTGCCAAAACATACGGACTAAATATGCCGCAAAACCGCCGTCGATAGCATCGACATCGTCAGAGGCAATCCCTGCAGAAAAAATTCAAACAGGAATTGCGAAAGCGATGATCGCTAAGAAAAAAGCAGGCCTTCCGATTATTTCTGTAACATCTGATTTGCCTGGTTCAACTGGCGTTGCCGCATTTCACAAAGAGTTTCCTGAAAGTGGCGTAGATGTAGGTGTGGCTGAGGCCAATATGGTAAGCATGGCGGTGGGGTTATCAAAGGCGGGATATATTCCTGTCGTTGACACCTTCGCGCAATTTGGTGTGACAAAAGGTGCACTTCCCATGATTATGGGTGCCCTCTCTGGCGCGCCCATGATTGCCGTATATTCACATACTGGTTTTCAAGATGCCGCAGATGGCGCAAGCCACCAAGCACTCAGTTATATTTCGATGACTTGTTCGATTCCCAATGTAGACGTTTATTGCCTTACTTGTTCTGATGAGGCCGAGAGTCTAATGAGCCAGGTGCTTGAAGAATTTTTTCAAGCTCGCAGACTAGGTCAAGTGCCACATTCAACAATTTTCTTTTTAGGTCGCGAAAATTTTCCGAAGCGATTTTTAGATGGAGGTCATAAGTATCAACTGAAAAAAGCGCAAGTCATTAGTGACAACACAAATGATTTTAAGAAAAGTGTTACCATCGTTGCGGGCGGCTCGATTTTGCCTCAAGCCGTGAAGGCCGCAGAAAATTTGAAAACCAAAGGCGTCGGTTGTATTGTGGTAAATCCAGCAATTATTAATTATCCCGATGTAGCGACTTTGGCTGCCTGCCTTGAAAAAACTAGCGGCAAAATCCTGACAGTCGAAGACCATCAAGTCATTGGGGGCATGGGTGCACTTATCGCACACGCTTTATTGCAAAATGGCGTGAAAATATCTCAAATGAAATCTCTTGGCGTTCGCGATCAATTCGGCCAGAGTGCCTACAAAGCAAGCGAACTCTACGCAAAGCACGGCATTGATGCTAAAGCCATCGAAGCTGCTGCGCTCTCTTAAGAATTTTCTGATATTTCCATATTCGCTTATCGGTAATTGCCTCTTACCACTGTGTTGAAAAAGTGAAGCTATACCTTCACTTGTTCGAGAGTGGGCAAAGAGGTTGGTGACCTTGGTGCTCAGCGAAGTTTTAAACACATATGAATGTCGTCAATCGACTGGCCTTTGACTCTAAAAATATCCACAGTGGTGCCGATTTCTTTAAATTCAAAGGATTTGTAGAGCGCAATAGCCTTTTCGTTATTTAAGAAGGCATTTAAATCAAGCCAATCTAAAAACGGTTGGTCCTTCGCCCAACCAATCGCTCGAGTCATGAAGAGTTTTCCAAAACCTTGGTTGCGATACTGTTTTTCGATACCAATGGCAAATGTTGCTCGATGTCGAGCTGCTGGTAAAGGATTGGCTCTAATATTTGCCGAGCCTACAATTTGGTTATCAACAAAAAGAGCCCAGGCCCGCTCCCATTTAAATTCAGTTGATGATGGATAGCCCCAGCGCTCCTTAATAGCGGCCACATTTTCTTCTTTTTTCCACGATTTCATGTCACCAACAGGGTGAAAAATCAGGTCGTTATTTCCAGATTCGCTCATGTGTCTAAATGTGTGATCGTAAAAAAGCTCAGCATCATCGGGAGTAGCAAGGCGAATAAGTGAACTTTCTTTTTTAGGGGCTGGCACCTTATGAGAAAATCCCTAAGAATTGTTTTTGTCGTCGATTTCTTTTTTCTTAGCTGTCACGTCGACTTCGTCTTCGCTGAGGCCTTTTTTAAAGCCTCGGATGGCTTCGCCGACAGAGCGGCCAAGATCAGGTAGTTTTTTGGCCCCGAATAGTAACATCACAATCGCCAAAATTATTATCCAATGACCGCCACTCATAAAGCCCATACAAGCCTCCTCGAATAACTACTTATCGTATAAAACCGGTACGAACTCAACTGGACGGTTAACTTACGATTTGACACAACACACAATCTCCTTCAGGCTATAGAAGAATCTTGTTATTTACCCCTTTGTTGTTAGAGAGTGCTGCATGTTTTTGCGGAGCCTAGTGTTTGGACTATGTTTTTCGATTTCGGCATGGGCTAAGCCTCTGCTTTTGGTGCAGCACCCCAGGCCCTTAGTACAAAAAATTGAGCTTTTGCGCGCGGGCACGACTCAAAATATTATTGGACCTAGCTACTCACTTTCGCAGAACCGCCGTGCGCTTGATATTAAAGTGCGGATGTTCCCCATACTTTCCTCTCCCTATCGTGACCCATTTCCGGTGGTGCGCAATCCCTTTAATTTTAGTATCCAGAACGAAAAATTTTTTCAAATCCTAAGATTTTCGGATAACAAAATTTTGGGCCGTGGCAAAACCGTTACCTTTGATTTTTTAAAGGAAAAACTTTTTGTCGATGGAACGGAAATTCCTCTTGAGGAATTGATATTGACGCCAGAAGATAATTCTAGTCTTAGCCGAGTGCTTTGGGATAAGTCTGAAAAAAATGCCGAAAACGAATCTGTCGAAATGTCACTCGATATGAGAGGCGGATTTTTGATTACAAAGACCGATTTTTTTCCGATTCACTCAAGAATTAGAAAGGTACTCGATAAAAAATTGCCGCGGGCACCTGAAAAAAGTCAAGACCCCCGATCGCTTTGGTCCGTATTAAACGTTTTACCACTTAATTATTATTTGCAATCCGTTTTACCCTCTGAAATTAGTGCTAAATGGCATCCCGAGGCGCTTCGCACGCAAGCGATCGCTGCTCGCACTTATGCGCTATATGAATTGGCGTATTCTCGCGATAAACTAAAACGTAATTGGGATGTAGATCCCACTACCTGGTACCAAAGTTATCGTGGGGTGAAGTATCGTCAGGGAGAATCTTCGCTCAAAATTGAAGCTCCGCAAACTAACGAAGCCGTAAAATCAAGTCGGCATAGAATTGTTACCTATCAGGGCGAGGTCATAAAAGCCTATTTTTCGGCTAACTCTGGTGGAGTTACCTGCTCCGCAAAAGAGTGTTTTGAACTTCAAAGTGAAAATCCACCCTACTTAACTTCAGTGCCTGATGCTGAGGGTGTCCTTGAAAAGCCCTATGGTAAATGGGGCCAGTTTGCCAACGTCACTCGAGAAACAATAAAGCAAAAACTTTTGACCTTAGGTTTTCCAAGTATGATTGAGGTGGACGAAATGCTTCTGGGGCTTATTGGTGAAACCGGAAGGGTTTGGACTTTAGATATAAACCTAATGAATGGTGAACAAATAAAATTGAATCGTAGGCAAAGCCGAGCGATGTTAATGCTTTTTGGCTCTATTCGAAGTTATCTCTATCGCTTAGATCCGCCCGATCAAAAAGGCCAACAAAAGGTAACAGGGCATGGTTATGGTCACGGCGTTGGAATGTCACAGTACGGTGCCCTTTTGTTTGCCGAGGGTGGCAAGACGGCCGAGCAGATATTAACCTATTTTTATACTGGAACTGGGATTACCCAAATTGCCAACGAAGATGACATCTAAAAAAAGAAATAAGTCTCAGGAGTGGCTCATCGGCCTTGATCTCGGTGGTACCAAGCTAGCCTGGACACTCATCTCAACTCAAGGTCGCGAAAAATTTTTTAAGTCTATAGCTCTCGAGATTTCTGAAATTGATGACCCCAAAAGTTCTCAGCAAAAAGTTATTGCGATAATGTGTGCAGCGATTGTCGAGACCGTTAACTTTATTCGCAAAGAAAAGTTAGGCCGAATAGTGGGCATCGGATTGGCCTCGGCTGGACCGATGAATGTTGAATCCGGCGAATTAATAGAGCCCAGCAATTTTAAGGGCTGGAAAATATTTCCCATTATAAAACTATTAAAAAAAGAACTTCTGAAAAATAAAATTAGGCACTCAATTGCTTTTCAAAATGATGCGATGGCTGCAAGCCTTGGTGAGGGTTGGTTGGGAGGCGCAAAAGGCTTAGAGAATTTTGCTGTCGTTACCGTTGGCACGGGAATTGGTACTGGAGTTATCTTTAAGGGAAAGCCGTTGCAATATAGAGGCATGGGTGGGGAATGGGGACGCCAAATTGTAGATATCTCTAACATCAAAGATAACACCGATCAGTATTTTCAATGTTTTGAAGGTTTGGCCTCGGGCACCGCCTTGGTTAAACTCGCTCGTGAGATGGGTTTTCAAGGAAAGTCCGCAGTTGATTTGGTTCACGAGATTAAAAATGGCCAAAATCAATATCAAAAACTTTTTACCGGTGCTGCTCGCGCACTCGCGGTTTTATGTTTTAATTTGTCACTTGGCTTTAACTTAGAGAAAATTTTATTTTCGGGTGGCATGATTCAGATCAAAGACCTTTTTTGGAATGTTCTACTGTTAGAATATGAAAGGCTTATCAGCATCCGTCACTCGGCCTTTCGCGCTAAAATTGAAATCGCAGAGCTTGACGTTAAAGCCGGCGCTGTCGGCGCGGCCCGCCTGGGTTACCTTCTTGGGCCTCGACTAAAGCGTCGCCCTCGTGAGCTGGGTCGACTTCGCAATTTTTGAATGGCCTTTTCGTATTCCTTTTTCCAGAAAAAAAGTTCTGAAGGCGAAATCAAATGATCCGCATAGGCCATAAGAAGTGTAACGCCAAAGGATTCATTGTTGACCAACGAAGGACGGGGACTTTCTGCTTGGGGCGCAGTATCTAGGGTTTTTTCTCTGGTTTTTAGCAGTTCGGGCTGTTGGTGAAGCGCTTTAGCAATAAATTTTTGCTCTAAATTAAAAAGGCCGAGCTCGTCTCTAAATAAACTCAGAATGAGTGGATTTTCTAAAATTTCGTCAATAGATTTTACCTGATAGGGGTCGGCTTCAATCATGGTACGATAGAAGGCCAAACCTAAAACAGCAAAAAGCTCAACAGGGTTTGCGGGGTCGCCGACAATATTATGAAAGCGATGCATGTAACTTGAAAAATTCTGGCTTGTCTCAGGTGATTTGAACACCTCATCCAGCGTGGGTGCTAGATGTTGGAGTAAACCCAAGTCATGAGCCTCTTGTAATGCCATCAGCGGGTCAGAGAGTCGTAAGATTTTTAAAATTTCTTCGCGCCGTCTAGGGAGTGCTGATTTAGTCAGTTCACTGGCATTGGTCAGCATTGCGCCCCTAAGACTGGGTTCGATTGTAAAACTTAACTTATGAGCGAGTCGCAGTGCTCGCAATATGCGAATGGGGTCTTCTATCATTCGGGTGTTAGGATCACCGATGACTCGAATGACTCGATTTTTAATATCACTTAGGCCGTCACAGTAATCGACGATTTCATCTTTTATGGGATCATAAAAAAGCGCATTCACGGTAAAATCGCGACGTTGAGCATCTTCTGCGGGCGAGCCAAAAATATTATCACCTGGTGGTACGCCCTCTGGGAATTCATCAGGTCTGACTTCGCGTCTAAATGTCGCAACTTCAAACTGTTTGAGGCCGCGTTTGACCAAAACCAAGCGAAATCGTCGCCCAATAATAAACGAGTTATAAATAAAAGTCTTTACCTGTCGTGGGAGAGCATTGGTAGCGATGTCAAAATCTTTTGGCGGAATCCCAGCTAAAAGATCTCGCACGCAGCCACCTACCAGATAGGTGAGAAAGCCATTTCGCTGAAGTTTCTTGACGATTTCGTGAGCGTCAAAATCGATCCAGTCGCGGTTAAGTTTAGGTTTTTTCTTGACTTCATCTACCAAAAAATAATGTCCTTATAGAGCAATTAAGAGTCGCCCATTATGAGTTATGCAATAAACTTTTTCTCCCAAATTTATGGTAAAGGCGACAAGAAACTTGTTTTTCTTCATGGACTAATGGGCTATGGATCTAACTGGCGAACCGTTGCCAAAGAGTTTGAGGCTGATTACGAGGTATTGGTTTATGATCAAAGGGGCCATGGCCGAAGTTTTAAGCCCAAGACTGGCTATGCTCCTGAAAATTATGCTGAAGATTTAGTCAAGATCTTGGACGAGCTTAAATGGCCTAAAATTTATTTAATGGGTCATTCAATGGGTGGAAGAAGTGCACTAAATTTTGCTACGCGTTTTCCGGAGCGGGTTGAAAAACTGGTTATTGAAGACATTGGACCCGAGAGATCTCCCAAAGGGGAAAACGAAATTAAAGAACTCTTAGCTTTAGTACCAGTGCCATTTATGTCCAAAGAACTAGCTCGCAAATTTTTTCAGAACGAGTTTATAAAGCTATATAAGGGCCCCGAAAACGCGAGAACGCTGGGATTATTTCTGTATAGCAATTTAGCCGAACAAAATTTAGATGGTCAGGCCGGCGGGTCCTTTAACTGGCGATTTTATTTACCGGGGATTTTAGAATCGGTAAAGTTAGGCCGAGCCATTGACCGCTGGACAGAAGTGGCCGGGCTCAAGATACCGACCCTTTTGATTCGCGGTGAAAACTCAAAAGAATTGAGTCCCGAAGTTTACCAAAAAGTGCTTTCTATGAATAATAATATCAAAGGCGTGGTAATCCCGGGGGCGGGGCATTGGGTTCATGCCGATCAACCACAAAAGATTGCTGCGGCCGTAAAAGACTTTTTCAAAACTTGATTAAGAAAATGCTTCTGCTAAAATTCGTTCTGGCTCTACCGCAATTGCTTTTAATTTTTCTGTCACGCTATTAATCATAGCGGGATTTCCGCAGAGATAAAAAGTAGAGTGCGGATTCGTATAGTCTATTTTTTCTAAATGATCAGTTACAAATCCCGTGAGACCTGCCCAACCGGGCCCGGCTTTATCCAAAACAAAACGAAATTCAAAATTCTTCAATTTACTTTTAAGGTCAGCCAACTCTCTCTGATAAAATACTTCTGTTTCGTTCCACACCCCCAGTAGCATTGTGAATTTCGTTTGAGGATATTTCGCGCCATGAGTTAGCAAAAAAGACATGTGTTGAGACAGACCAGCCCCCGTGCACACAAAAACCACCCGAGAAGTCGGAGGCTCTAAAAATAACAATTTGCCAAAGGGGCCAGTGAATTGCAGCTCATCACCTTCATTTTTTGATCGTAAAAACTCACTGCCCAGGCCACCCGATACAAGCTTAATGAGCAATTTAAAGCCGTTTTTATCGTTAGCATCTGAAGAAATCGAATAAGCCCGAAGTGTAGGCCTTTTTTGACCTTCTTTTGGGGGAATATTTAACATCATGAACTGCCCCGCCTTAAAAATAAGCTCCACAGGCTCCTGCATGACGATTTCAAATTCGGTGATGGTGGGGGTGAGTTGAGATTTACGCTGAATTCGTGAAGATAATATATTTCGCGCCATGGTTCTTTGACTTTACCCTGCTATATCGGCTAGATTCTACTTGGTTTTAAAAACTTGATATCATGTGTTAAGTTGTTTTGAGGAATTGAATTTTGAAATTTTCCGAAGTTGATCTCCATCCCAGCATTAAATCCGCTGTAGAAAAATTGGGCTTTACCGACTGTACTGCAATCCAAGAGGCCGCAATCCCTCATGTTCTTGCGGGACGAGACATTGCCGGACTTTCACAAACAGGAACAGGAAAAACAGCGGCGTTTTTAATGCCACTCATGACTCGCGTCCTTTGGGGTAAAAATCCGCCGACTGAAACAGAGCCTCTTAAGCCTGAAACCAAAATCTATCCTGATTGGCAAAACAGAAATTTTGTATTGGTTTTAGTTCCTACGAGAGAACTTGCCGAGCAAGTGCAAGAGCATTTTCATCAGTTACGAGGCGATACTAATCTAAGAATAACTACAATATATGGCGGAGTTGGCTACGATAAACAAAAAGAAGATCTTGCGAGCGGCGTTGAGTTTGTTGTTGCGACTCCCGGCAGACTTATTGATCTTTATAAAGAGCATTTTTTGGATCTCAGGCAAGTTCGTGGCGTTGTGTTTGATGAAGCTGACCGTATGTTCGATATGGGTTTTAAGGATGATGTAAAATATATATTAACGCGAATTCCAAAAGAGCGGCAGCTCTTGCTGTTTAGTGCGACTCTCAATTTTGATGTTTTAAACATGGCCTATCAAGTTGGTTCAGATCCTATTGAAATTAATTTAAGCCGAGACCAGGCCAAAGCTGAGAATGTTAAAGACGCGATTTATCATGTCGGTAACAGTGAAAAGCCGTCGCATCTTTTATCGCTGATTCGCGCGCAAGGGCCAAAACAGGCGATTATTTTTACTAACTACAAGCATAACGTTGATCGAATTGCGACCTTCCTGACTTCTAATGGTCACCCGGCAGTTGGAATTTCAAGTCTGTTAAGTCAGAGCCAACGCAACCGAGTAATGGGCCAGTTTAAGGCCGATGATAGTGGGCAAAATATTTTAGTCGCAACCGATCTTGCTGCTCGAGGTCTTGATGTGACAGGTGTTGATCTGGTTGTGAACTACGACATGCCTGAAGATGCCGAAACTTATGTACATCGCATTGGTCGAACGGGTCGAGCAGGTAAAACGGGTGAAGCGTTTAGTTTAGTTTCTGATGATGACGTGCCTTCGCTAGAGAGAGTTCAAGAGTTTTTGAAAAATACTTTGCCCGTGTTATGGATGGACGAAGCGCAACTCGTAAAAGAATTTAAACCTTTTCTTCGAGAAAGCCGACCGCGCCACTTGGGGGTTCCTACCAGTAAATGGCCGGGTCATGATAAAGGTCAAGGTCGTCGCCCCGATAGACCTCAACGTCGAGATGGTTTGCCTTCTCGCGGACCACGAAATGATGGTCCACCCCGTGGTGATCGACCTCAGGCACAGAGTCGCAGCGAAGGACAGGGCAATCAGGCACACCGGGACAGACTAACAGGACGACATGGTCAACAGGGACCACCGAGTGACAATAGAAACAATCGAGATCAAGCCAGAGGACAGACCAGAGATCAGAGACCCAACCGAAGTGGCACACAAGAAAATAGAGACCTGCGGGGTAATAGAGATAATCGGCCGCCTCCTCGCAAATCATACAATAATAAGACGCCACCGAGGCAATACGCCGCAAAACCAAAACCAGCTACCGGCATTACTGAAAAAGTAAAAGGCTTTCTTAAAAAAATATTCAATTAATTCTCGTAAGGTACCAGCCCATAACAGCGGGCTGCTCCGCATTAAGTCATTTCACTAATAGTTCCCGCTATCCTTTTTTAAAAAAAACTGAGATAGGGTGCTTAGCAATTTTAAATTGGGGAGGATATTTTGAAATTAATTCATCACTTCTTGATCGGAGCACTTTTAATCAGCGTAGTGGGCTGCGGCAAATCCAATAGTAGCAAAAATAGAGTGGGTGTTGCGGGGTTTTCCTCTGAGTCTTGCGAATTTAAATATGATGAAGGTGAAAGCTACTCTTCTTTTCCTGAGGAGTTAAAAACGACTTCATTTTCAAAGATTTATAGTAGCCACCACCTTAAAAATATTCAGAAATCTTCTGCGGCTCAAACCTTTAAATACATGACCGAGAAAGGTCAGGTAAAAGTCTTTAGGAGTACAAATACTAATGATGGTTGCTCGATGTTTAGCGAGATTGGCAGAGCTGATGGTGTTTTTCAAAAGTTCTGGGATGATGTTGTTGGCGACGTTGAGGACGATAGAAGTAAATTGTTAGGAGTATATTTACCCGAAAATTATTCGAGACTACCAGGGCATGACGCTACTATTTTGGTAAGAAACGATACGTCCCGTTGGACTTTGGTTCATGAGTTCATGCATCACCTATTTGAACTTGAAAGTACCAAGCAAGGCAAAAGTCAAAATCGAGTGATTTCTGATTTTACTAAGCTTTCGGGTGAGTTGAATAGCAAATTTTATCTAAATGATGGCCAGGCAAAAAATTATTCAGAAATTAAAGCAGGACTTCAGCAAGGAATCGATTTGCTGGCTAACCTTTTGACACTTTTTGATGACCTTGTAGTGGGCTCGGCATTGGAGGAAATGACAATTGAAAGCGAACTCATTGGAGATTATTCAAAATTTTCGTACATGCCAAAAAGTTTTGGATCATCACAGGGATATATTGAGTCAAATTATAAAAAAGGACTCGAGTTATACGAGCTCTTAAATAGCCCAGTGGCTGATTTTGATCGCTATATTTCTCTTGCGGCAACTGATCAATTATCGCTTAGTACTGACGCTTATGAGGCCGCTAAGAATCTTATTAATAACCACAAAAAAGAAATGAATTCGGTGTTTCAAAAGTCTAAAGACGTGCTTGCGCTGGAAAGATTCAGTCCCGTAAATATACTAATGATACCTAGATTTTCTAAGACGCAGGAAACGAAAGCGAACCATAAGTTTGCTTGTCCTCACACTGAGGCCGTCACCGAAATTCTAAGTAATGTTTTTTAAGGCTATTCGAATTCAAAAGAGCGGATGATTTTGTTGCAGTCTTTCAAAGATTTTTTAAAATTTTCTTTATGATCGCGGCAAGTGAGTACAAAAGCATTCTTATCATGAACGTAAACCACTTGGCGAAGTTGTTTGAGTCCATCGCGGCTCACGAGATCAATTAAAAAGCCTTCATTTTCTCTAGAGCTATCTTTGGATTTAGACTTTAAGCGTTTGGATCCGATCACGTCAAAACCAAATTTAGGGTACTGGCCAAGCCATTTCTCAACGTAATCCTCAAGGCTCTGTTTTTTTTTCAACGAATCTCGCCTCAAAGTTAACGAAGCGAAAATATTTTTATAACTTTCTTTAGCGCGGTACTGGGTGATAACAAATTTACTTTTTTTGGTCGGAGAAATTCGTTCCCAAGCGGTTTCAGCAGAGTCGATTTTAAAACCAAGTGGAGAGCGGTAAAGACTTGCGGTGTCTGTGCCTAATGACATTAGGGCACCCGGCGCCGGAGACGCAAGCGCTAGGGGAACACTTAATATTGCCAATGCTACTTTCAGTGTCAGAATTGATATTATTAGTTTCATTTATAAACTTTAAGCTATTATTGCGCTGAAATGCAAGCCTGGGATGTCTCAAAATCCATTAAATAGATCTGATCTTGGCCGCTTCGTGTGCTGGTGAATAGGATTTTCTTTCCGTCGGGGCTAAAAGAAGGTGCTCTATCTTGCGCTGGATTTTGGGTTACTTTGCGGACACATTCAGTCGCGGCCAGATAAACATAAATCTCGGAATTATTGGGATTTTCAAAGTTAGAGCTAAATAAAATAGTTTCGGCATTGGGGCTAAAGCTCGGACTCTGATGAATTCCGGTTTTTAATTTTAAAGCCTTTGGATTCGCCGCCATGTAGCTTCCTGTCATCAGACGTGTGTCGGCGCCATTTTTTTCTTTATTAACCCAGACCATCCTTTTGCCATCAGTAGAAAGTTGTCCTTCCATGTCGGCGCCGAGAGACGTCCTTAATTTTTGTTGAACGCCTGAAATCGAATTAAACAAGTAAAGTTCGCCGTTGCCATTTCGAAATGAGGTATAGATAAGATTTCTACTGCCAGAGGGGTTTGAGGTAAAACCATCAAAGCCTTTGGCGTCAGTAATCCTCCGAATATGGCTACCATCGCTATTCGCTAAGTAAATTTCAGTGGGCAAATTAGAATTATTTTCTTGGATAATGACCGGTATTTGCGCCGCACCTGATTTGGAGAGACCTTTTACTAGGGCAGCAAGATTTTCCTTTTGTTCGTCAGTGGTAGAAACATAAACGAGTTTGTTGTCTCCGAGATATCTGGCTTCAATGACATCGCCATCTTGGTGAGTGACACGTTTTTCCTTTTTATTCTCGAGATTTAGTTCATAAGCTTGAGCTTGTAGATGTTGCGGTCGATTACGACTGCTGAATAAGATTTTTTTTCCATTGCTCGAAAATGCTGCGTTAAAATTTTCACCACTCTGAGTAAGCATTTGAACGGGGGGTTCCTTGAATTCGGCAAATGTTTTGGGAAGAGGAGGAAGGTCGGCCGGCAGCAGCACTGTATATTCTGAAACTGTCATTGGTGGGGCAGGTAATATGCCTGGCGCAATAGGCGGCGGCAAGATTGCACCTTCGCGTGTAGCTTCGGCAAAAGGAAGGGATTCGCCTACTGGCGCAAGGGGAGGCGTGGACTCACAGCTGACAAGGAAAAGAATAAATCCAAATAACAAACCAAAAAATAGTATTTCTTTTTTCATTTCAGTTCCAAATGGTTTAAGGCCTTTTGTAGGATAGAAAAAGGCGCTATCTGCGACAACTCTTTTCTTGTGACCCATCGCACTCCTTGCCTTTGGCCTAAGCCTGAGTTTTTTTGGCTGTTACCGTAAATAGCATGATGGGTAATGGCATGCTTGAATGCAAATGCTTTTGGACGTTTTTTACACTTTTTGACGGTGCCGGGTAAAATCCACTCATTTTTTAAAAACGGCGCATAGCTGTTTTTAATGAGAGCGATTTTTTTGTTACGCATAACCACTTGAGCTCGCCACTGCCAAATTTCAATCTCGCGTTTCGGTTTTTTAAGTGGCAAAATATTGATTAAATCATTTTTAAAGGCCAAACATTTGGCGACCCATGGGCAGGCGCGACAGCGGGGGGAGGTTCTGGTACAAATTTGTGCTCCCAAATCCATAAGGGCTTGATTGATGTTAGCACTATTGCCTTTGAACGAAAACTCATCAGAAAGTTTTTGTAGGAGAATTTTTCCGTCGGTAATCCAATGTTTTATTCTTTTTCCAAAAACGCGACTTAAAATGCGAATGACATTTCCATCGACAACTCCCACGGCTTCACCAAAGGCAATGCTACTAACGGCTCGCGCTGTGTAGGGGCCAAAGCCCGGGAGCTTTAAGAGCTGGGAATAAGTTTGCGGAAAGGCCTTCATTTTAGAAATTCTGTGCGAGGCCTTATGAAGGTTTTTCGCCCGACTGTAATATCCAAGCCCGGCCCAGAGTTCCAAAACTTTAGTCAAAGGGGCTAAGGCCAAATCGTTCAACGTGGGAAACTTAGCGCTAAACCTGTCAAAATACGGGATGACAGCAGTTACTGTTGTTTGTTGCAGCATTACTTCGGACAGCCAAATCAAGTAGGGGTCTTGGTTTTGCCGCCATGGTAGTTTACGCCCATGAACTTTGTACCAATTGAGGAGTAGCGGGCGGAGAATATCGACACTTACTTCTGTACTACTCATGAGTAATTGTTTACCAAAAATACATCAATATAAGCAAACAGCTTTATTTTGAGAATTTTGTTTACTATTGAGGCAAGCCAAGGAAAAATACAGTGAAAACTAAACACTGCCTAGGGAGTACAGCTTGGAATATAAACCGATAAGTGGTCGCGAGTTTCCGAGATTTTCAGGAATTAAAACTTTTTTTCGCATGCCCTATGTGGCGCTAGATGCTGACTATGACGTTGGAATTTTTGGTATTCCTTATGACGGCGCGGTTTCGTACCGGCCGGGAGCGCGCTTTGCTCCACAAAAAGTAAGAGATCTTTCGTCCCTTGGTCGCGGTTATCACATGAGTCGCGAAATAAGTTTTATCGATAAATTAAAAGTGGCTGATATTGGCGACTGCCCCACAGTGCCGATTGATCAAGAAAAATGTTACAAGCGCATTCAAGAATTTACTGCCAAAGTTTTAAAAAATGATAAAAAATTTATTGCAGTCGGCGGCGATCATTCGGTAACACTGCCGATTTTGCGGGAACTAAAAAAGAAATATAAAACTCCCATTAGACTAATCCATTTTGATGCGCACTTCGACACTTATCCGGCCGCGTGGGACTGTGAATATCACCATGGTACTTTTGTGCGACATGCGGTCGAAGAAAAACTTATTGATCCCGAAGAATCACATCAGTTTGGCATACGCGGGCCACTGGCTTCAGCAGACGACTTGGCTTTCGTGCGAAAACATAAAATCAATGTGCATACCGTAGATACTATTCGCGAAGAAGGCATTCCCGGAAGATTAAAAAAAGTATCGCATTTAGATGATGTGCCAACCTACATCAGTTTTGATATAGATTGTCTGGATCCCGCCTATGCACCTGGCACGGGTACGCCTGTGTGCGGTGGACTTACGACGTATGAAACGCAAAAAATTCTGCGAGGTTTAAATATTAAAAATCTTGTAGGCGCTGACATCGTCGAAGTTTGCCCGGCCTATGATCCTACAGAAATTACGGCACTCGCAGCAGCTGATACCATGTTTGAATTTTTATGTATGTTTTAATTAATTGCTTTAATTTGATTTGAGACTTTTGGCGTCTTCGCCGAGTCTCACTTTAGGTGCTACCACATCGCGAATTGTTTTGCTTTCAGCATCTTTACAGGCAGTAACAACTTTGTTCCAGATATCTGGTTCTAAACTATAAAGCCCCTTAGCTCCGGTTGCTGCCTGAACTATTAATGCAGAAAATGTTCTATCTGGGTTAGACATTCCGCAAATGCCATCCTTGATTAGATAGGTGCCATTTTCATTCACGATTGATGTATGGCCCTCGACACTTAAGCCGACGAGCGTTTTGTCGTCTTTGGTCGCCCACTTGTAGGACTCCAGGGCAGGTAGTCTCAGCGGAAACAATGAACCTAAACACTCGGCATCTTTGGTTTTAAAAGCCAACGAGGCACCTGAAAAAACAAATACAGCAAGGAATAAACCAAAACAATTGAGAATTTTCATACTTATATTATCGCGGTTTTTGTCTCGAATTGATACGGCAAATTTGTTGCTGGTCGCCCAGATATAGTAAGGTTAGCCACCGCAAAGTACTGAAAAAAATCCCTAAAGTATACATTTCGTTTGCCCGACAAGATTAAAGTCGGGGGAACGTCATATGCCAGTCATTAAAAAAAGCCATTTGGGAAAATTTTATTTTTCTGCGCTTGTAGTAGTGATTGTCGCATTTGCGCTTTCGTATCAAAATTGTGGCGAAGGATTTCTCGCTACGAAAAACATGAATTCTCAAAGTTTATCCGCACTCGGTCCCGAAGTTAAAGAAGCGGGATTTGTAGGAGGCTTTGTGGCAGCAACCCCGCTAAGACTACCTGGTTCAAGTACGCTTTCCGGTGCCGTCCCGTCCGGTTACAAAGAAGGTAATCTATGGATGACAATAAGTGATTCGGGGCCAGAAGCTTTTCGTATTTTGCATTTTGACATGAGCGTTGGCAATTTGACGCCGCACATACCGGTCAAAGAGATTAATGTTACCGTGCCAAACACTAATAATGGAATTTTTAGTAAAGTGGTTTTGAAGTATTACAAACAGAATCTTTATCTTTTGAATGAACCAATAAAAACGGTTTATGCCATTAACTTGGTAAACGGGACGGTGCGCTCGCCATTCATTATTGCGCCAGATTTAGGAACAAAACTAGATAATGCGGACATACACAGTGATTACTTATTTATTTCCTCTTCGGACCTATCAATTAAAAAGAATATTAAAATTTTTAGTTTAACTAATCCTACCTCAGTTTCATTTTCTTTGCCCGCAGGGGGTTTTAGAATCGAAGAAAACAAATTACTGCATTTTTCACCCGACGAAATGACATTAGGAGTGTACGACCTAAGTGCTCCGTCAAACCCAAATTTGATTCAAACCCTCCCCGCGCCGCAAGGTTTCAATAGAATTTATAGCTACTTCACCCATATTAGTTCTGATTATTTAGTTGTTCATATTCAGAGTCCGACACTGGGGTCGAAAACGCAAATTTTTAGATTTACTCAGGGGCAATATCTTCCGTTAGGGACAATAGATGGATTTGGCTGTGATACCATTTACGGAGACTATTTTGCTGGCCTCGGGACAATTGGTTCCCAAAGTGGGCTCGTCCTTCACCAGGTTGATAGGAGTAACCAGTATAGTCTTAAAGCGCCTCAGATGCTATTGCCGAATAACGGAGGATTACTCACAGAAACAATTGATGGCGTGGCCTATTTTAATAATATTGGTGGAAAATTATATGCCATAGATCTGAGACGGCCAATCCCGAGTGCAAAATTGATTGTTAATACCAGCTCTGGCAATAGCGAGGGCCTAAGCTTCTTTGATATTTTAGGCGATCGTGTGATTGTTGATTTGGGAGAGCCTAGTCGTGGGTTTACTCTTGTGTTTGGCGGTAATCAAAAGGTAGACTCAAGAGGTCCAATTTTTTGCGAACCTACGATACCTAATCAAGAAGACCTTAAATGCCTAGAAGTTCTTAAATCTGGCTACCGAGGTTACTTTGACAATGCCTTGGCCTACACGCCTAAATATCCTCTTTATAGTGATGGTGCCGAAAAACAAAGAATTATTTATCTTCCTCCTGGTAAAAAGATTGACACCACTGACACAGATAATTGGACTTTTCCTCGCGAAACCAGATTGTGGAAAGAGTTTATATTTAACAATGCGAACTACGAGACACGCGTCTTTGAAAAAATTCGCGACGGCGTAGGTAGCACAAACTGGATATCTACAGTTTTTGCGCCCAGTCCTAACAGTCCAGGGCGATTAGTTAAACGCGATCCCGCTGACCGGACGATTTTAAGAAACCAACTTACCCAAAATAAAAGCGTAGCTCATGTCGGCATTTGCATTATTTGTCATAATGCTGCTAAAGATTACGTGCTGGGATTCAATGCGCTCCAACTCTCGGGCCAGGTGGGCACTTTCTCATTGGCAAACTTGGGAGCAAGGGGACTCTTAACGAGACCGATTCTAAACCCAGTAGAAATTCAAGGTTCACCTAATGCCAAAGCGGCGCTGGGTTATATGCAAACTAATTGTGGCACATGCCATAGCCCGACCGGGCCAGCGGCCGTTGTGGGGCTAAATCTGTAGCACTCGAGCACAGCGGTAAGTCTCGAGACAGAAAACGCATATGTAACATTAATTGCCGCACCACCTAGAGTAGTGGCTAAAAATCCCTTGGCGAGTCGAATTTATATCCGGGCAACAAATGTAGCATTGCCGATGCCACCACCGCTACTGAATCAAATTCTTGATCCTGCAGTGGAAAAAATATTCCGCGATTGGATTAATGAATTATAAGTAAGGTTCTTCGGAGGGAATTTGAAAAATAAGATAGTTGTTTCAAAGGGCCTTATTGTTTTTGTTCTCATTACAACAACTACATTTCAAAACTGCGGCGACAGCTTCCAATCCATAAAGGACTTATCAACAGCTTCAAACGACGCCGACCCAGACAACAATTCTGGCACTGACAACAATCCCGGCCCGGGACCAATGCCGGGCCCCGCTCCTGGCTCAACGCTAGAAAGCTTTAAAGGAAAGTACTCCCCACTTTTAGAGTACGGACAACCCACACAAAAAATTGCTAGCGACGGAAAAAATATTTTCTTCACCGCCAGCGACGGAGTTAGCGGTCTTGAGCTGTGGAAATTTGATACTACTACAAAAGCAAATAAACTTTTGGCTGATACGACTGTGGGTGCGGCCTCTAGCGACATTACCAACGTAACTCCATCCTCAACGGGTGTCGTCTTCAGCAGCGCGAACGCCACTAATCTGTATTATGTCTCGAATCAGAGTCCAACACCCGTACTCCTGACCCAAGCCAACAATGTTCCGCCCAACATCAGCGAATATATTTATTCTCACCAGGTAAGTAATATTGTTTTTTACGGTAAAGCCCGCATCAATAACAATATCGGCACACTCAGCTACCAGACTTATAAATTTGAAAACAATGTCTCGACTCTGCTCTCTAGCACGGTCGCCCCCCGACTACCGGTAGTCTTAAACGGCAGAACAATATTTAGTATGGCGTCAAACACTGGATATCACCTCTACAGCTACGAGGGCGAAGCCTTCAATGTTGTGCGCCTTTTCCCCAGTGGCGGTCCACTATATTTTAGTTATGTGAGTAATACGGAGGTTTATTTTTTCTCCCCAGATGTCCAGGCCTGCAGGCTTTGGCGTAGTGATGGAACCGCTGCGGGAACAGTCGCCGTCTATACCACTAATAACCGCGATAATTGCTACATTGATAACTATCCCGTCGTAAAACTGGGAACGGATGTTTACTTTATTTATGGTGGCCAACTTTTGAAAGTGGACGCCGCCGGGAATGCAACTGGGCTGGGGACAGTTGGTAGAAGTCAGGTGATTTCTGCTGTCGGCAACAAAGTTGTTTTTCAGGGCGGAGTTACTAACGGGACAGTAGCTGGCACGAGGACCGATGCAAATATAGGTTCACGCTATTTAGAATTCTTGTTTGGAAAACAGCGCTCGTGGCTGGTGTCAAATAACAAACTTTATTTGATTGTTAATGGTTCTCAACTGGATCTAAATCCCAACCTGGCAGTTTACGATCCCATTGGCGATACACTTCAGGTTTTAGATACCGATGTTGAACCTGAAATTACAGCATTTAACGGACGAGTCTTTTATTTTAAACGAGGCGATGCTTTGAAAAACTCGCTGTTTAAGTCCACCGACGGTACAGTTGTTGGGACAATCACGCACCAGGATCTAAAGAGTCCTGCACATAGTATTGAATCCACATCTGCGGGAGTTTTCTTCTTAGCAAAGACTAATGGGACCACGCGCTATTCTCCCTGGCAATTTGATGGGTCCAAAATTTTTCCGTTAAATTCATTCGCAACACAGACAGATACTAAAAACCTAGCTGAAAAATACTTAGGTAAGACCGCCACTAAAAAATTCTTTGTTGAAGTATCTCGGAATAACCCCACAAATGGCACGCAACTTATTTCTGTGGACTCACTAACGGGTCAAAGTGTTCGGCTTGATTTGCTTTCTTTAACTCCGGGCTCGGATGGTGATTATCACCGTAGTTTTAGAATCAGTGGCGGTTTTCTGTATTACATCAAAAATCTAAAAGAACTTTGGAGAACTGACGGCACCAATGCCAACACAGCTTTGGTTAATATTGACCTTATGAATCCGTTAAATATATTTTTCTCCGGTAGTGTTGCTCAGCGCCTGATCATTGGCGCAGCTTATCCTAATCTTACTTTCGCCACATGGAGTGTGGAGGGAGTAAATCGCGAAAAACTTGCCGACGCAAATTTGCAATTAGCTCAGCTGCCAGAGGCCAATATCGCTTATTTTATTTCCTCGGCTGGCGGTCAAGTTAATATTGGCCAGACCAACGGAACAACGGCGGGCACGACGAATCTTTTTAATGTGAACTCGATAAATCCCAGCAACGCAAATTTTACCAGCGGCCCTTTTAAGCTTGGAAACCAACTTATTTTTAGTACTTTTAATGGTGCCAGCTACCAAATTTGGTCTTTGGATATCACCACAAGGGTGGCAACACGCCTTAAAGAAACTGACTTAGCTCAAAACATGTATTTCTATAGTAGCCAGTTTGCCGATTTTGGCGGCCCTGCATTCACGGAGGTTTTCAATTCCGCTATTCTTGGCAACAAGGTTTTCTTTGTCGTAGTTTCTTCGACCACCACCTCACAGCTTTGGTCGACAGATGGAACCGCTGTCGGCACCAGTATGGTGTACGCTGGTATTGGGGCTATCAATAACCTCCGAGCTTCTGGTCAAAACCTTTTCTTTTATGTGAAACCTGATAACGCGGCCATTCGGTACAGTCTTTATTCCTTCGACGGAGTAGCCGTTACACAAATTCGCACTGGGCTTGTGCCTATGAGCGAGGAGGTCGTGACACCGACTTTTAATGGGTATCCCGCTTACGCCGTTGGTAACGGAAAGGCTTATTTCCCGTATGCTGACGCTGCTACTGGAACAGAAATTTGGGAAACCGATGGAACTCTTGCCAACACCAAATTATCTGTTGATTTAGAACCGGGCCCCACGTCATCGAATCCCGGTTTCTTAGGAGTAATTAGCGGCGAAAATGTATTTTCGGCGAACCTGAGATTGTTCGGCCGAAAACATTTTTCGTTTTAGTTTCTTCCCATTTTGACTTACCGCTTTGAAGCTAAGCCAGGTACTAAGTAACATCTCAAATTGAGATAAAATGTTTCATAAAACGTCTGGACAATATTCAAGTAGTCAAAATTCTTAAAATTAACTCTCCCAACATATTGAAAACAGGAGCTCAATCTGGCCCCTCTATTGCAACTGTCTCTTATACACATCTGACGCTGCCGAC